>Ga0154020_10006515_pt1 | contig 13677 bp, 13 predicted proteins | sample Klosneuvirus_201_FD_109709 | JGI IMG/M metagenome (GOLD analysis project Ga0154020, IMG submission 109709) | Active sludge microbial communities from wastewater, Klosterneuburg, Austria - Klosneuvirus_20160825_MG | ecosystem: Engineered > WWTP > Aerobic digester > Activated sludge | place... | reverse complement strand
TCGTGACAGAGAAAATACTATCACAGAATCGTTGGCAACTGCCCAGAAAGTAAAAGAAGAAATGGCACTGATGAAAAGTGAAAATGAAGCATTATTAGCATCTGCCCGTGAAGAAAGAGCCTTGATGCTGAAAGAAGCAAGAGAGACAAAAGAGAAAATGATCAGTGATGCAAAAGAACTTGCCAAAACAGAGGCTAATAAAATCATCTTAGAAGCACAAGCTGCAATTGAAACACAAAAGATGAGTGCAATGATTGATGTGAAGAACCAGGTAGGTAAACTGGTAATTGAAGTAAGTGAAAAAGTATTAAGAAAGGAATTAGGAAGTAAGGAAGCTCAGGAAGCTCATATTAAAGGGCTTGTTGACGGAGTTAAATTGAATTAAAAAAAGTTACGAGCCGTGAGTTGTGAGCTGCGAGATAAAATCGTTTTTGCTCGAAACTCGAAGCTTAAAACTCGAAGCTATAAATTATGCCAAACCCCCGTTTAGCAACACGATACGCCAAAGCATTACTTGATCTTGCTGTTGAAAAAGGACAGTTGGAACAAGTGTATGCCGATATGCAATGGATACAAGCTGTTTGTAAAAGCAACCGTGACTTTGTAAATCTTTTGCGTAGTCCCATTATTACTGCAGATGTAAAGAAGAAAGTGCTGGACGCAGTTACGGCAGGCAAGTTAAATGAATTAACTGCTGCTTTTATGGGTTTACTTACTACAAAAGGAAGGGAAAGTAATTTACCTGAGATTAGTACTGCTTTTATTGACGGGTATAAAGTGGAAAAAAATATTCATACTGTAAAACTTACAACTGCAACTCCTGTTACGGATGCAATGAAAGAAGCAATCGTAAATCAGGTAAAAAAATCTGCAGGATTTGAAAAGATTGAACTGGAAGAAAAAGTAGATGCTGATTTGATTGGTGGCTTTGTATTGCAGATTGGCGATAAGTTGGTAGATGCAAGTGTTGCATACGATCTGAAAGCAATTGCAAAACAATTTGAGAATAACGACTTTGTTTATAAAGTGAAATAGTGAATAGTGAATGGTCAATGGTGAATAGGAATACTCCGTAGGAGTTAAATGTGAATAGCTCTGGGTGAAACCCAGAGAAATGAAAACAAAGAATGTGTAGAACCCCGTAGGGGTGAAATGTTTTGACGAATAGAATTACTGAAAGTACAAGAGTGCGATGCAACAGACGATGATTGTAGCACAGGTGCCGGGAAACAAAAAATAAAAAACAGAAAACAAAATAATATGGCAGAGATTAAACCAGATGAAATATCAGCGATACTGCGCCAGCAGTTGAGCAACTTCAATGCTGCAGCAGACCTTGAAGAAGTAGGTTCTGTATTGCAGGTAGGTGATGGTATTGCCCGGGTGTACGGATTGGGTAATGTTCGCTATGGTGAACTGGTAGAGTTTGAAAACGGAGTAAGAGCTATCGCATTAAACCTTGAAGAAGACAATGTGGGTGTGGTATTGATGGGTGAAAGCGGAAACATTAAAGAAGGTGCAAAAGTGAAACGCACTGGCCAGATCGCTTCTATTAAAGTAGGAGAAGGAATGGTTGGAAGGGTTGTAAATACATTGGGAGCACCAATTGATGGTAAAGGTCCAATTACTGGTGAGCTATATGAAATGCCACTGGAAAGAAAAGCGCCGGGTGTAATTTTCCGTGAGCCGGTAAAAGAGCCATTGCAAACGGGTATCAAAGCAATTGATGCGATGATTCCGATTGGTCGTGGACAAAGAGAGTTAATCATTGGTGACCGTCAAACTGGTAAAACAGCAATTGCGGTTGATACTATCATTAACCAAAGAGAATTTTTTGCAGCAGGCAAACCTGTTTATTGTATATATGTAGCGATTGGTCAGAAAGCATCTACCATTGCTGGTGTAATGCAGACTTTACAAGATGCTGGTGCAATGCAGTACACAACTATTGTTGCGGCTTCTGCTTCTGATCCTGCACCATTGCAGTTCTACGCACCATTTGCCGGAGCAGCTATCGGAGAATTTTTCCGTGATACTGGTCGTCCGGCATTGATCATTTATGATGATTTGTCAAAACAAGCGGTAGCCTACCGTGAGGTTTCATTGTTATTACGTCGTCCACCAGGTCGTGAAGCATATCCAGGTGATGTATTCTATCTGCATAGTCGTTTATTAGAAAGAGCTGCAAAAGTTATTAATGATGATGCAGTTGCTAAAAATATGAACGATGTTCCTGATAGCATTAAGCATTTGGTAAAAGGTGGAGGTTCATTAACGGCCTTACCAATTATCGAAACACAAGCTGGTGACGTATCAGCTTATATTCCTACAAACGTAATCTCTATTACTGACGGACAGATATTCTTGGAGACGAACTTGTTCTTATCTGGTATACGTCCGGCGATTAACGTAGGTATTTCTGTTAGCCGTGTGGGTGGTAATGCACAGATCAAATCAATGAAAAAAGTGGCAGGTACGTTGAAATTGGACCAGGCGCTATACCGTGAGTTGGAAGCCTTCTCTAAATTTGGTGGTGATCTGGATGCAGCTACTAAGAATGTAATTGACAAAGGAGCAAGAAACGTTGAAATATTGAAGCAGTTACAATACTCTCCAATGTCTGTTGAAAAGCAGGTGGCTATCATTTACCTTGGTACAAACGGATTGATAAAAGATGTGCCGGTGAAGAGAGTAAAAGAATTTGAAGAACACTTCTTGATGGAAATGGACAACAAATTACCAGATGTGATGGCTGATTTCAAAAAAGGTAATCTGCCAGAAGATGGATTGAAGAAAATGGTGGAATTGGCAAATGGATTGATTCCTCAGTATAAAGCATAATATATTATATATAAGTTTTAAAAGGCGACCATTTGGTCGCCTTTTTTTATTGTTAATTGGGTTGTTTGCATATTCTATTATCATTATTAAGTGTTTTTTTAGAGTAGTAATGGAAATTTTTTAAGGTCAATGCCTTTTTGTAAGTAAAATTTATCAAGTAGTAACTAATTTAATTAGTTGATTATCATAGCAAATAGTAAAATTACTACATAAAATACGGTAAAAATAGAGAAATAATACTCGTAAAACTTGCAAGTATAAAGACTGCGTATTATGTTTGTCTCAGAATCGAACAATCCCTTAGAAAACGACGAAATCCGACCCCTGAAACAAACTACATTCCAAAAGGAGAATTACGCTCCTGTCTGTTTCAATCTTACAAATCGGTTTTCATAGTTGCCTTAGGTAAAGTAAAAAAAGCTTTCGATTATACCCTAAACCCTAAAGTGAAAACGATGAAAACAACTTCTACAATTAACAAGAGCAATTTAAGTAAAGCGTTACTGCTGATTTTGATGACAGGTTTGATGCAAATTTCCTTTGCACAAAACGGAGCCAGCAATCTTTCTAACGGACTTAAATTTAAAAATGCAACTCTTATTTCTGGTACTGATTTACAAGCTAAGGCTAAGTATCTTTTTTCAAATGTAAATGACGCAACTGATGCGGTTATTACTATTGATAGTCTTGTAAACGGAGCCAAAGTAACCATATTAGATGACGATTCTAATGGTCTTGGTTATAAAGATGCATTTCAGCCGGCTGTAAAAGCAGGAGGTATAATTGGTAGTTCTTATGCTGTTTTCAAAATGGAATTTTTTGAAACTGGCACAAATACCCCAGTTATGCTTAATAATGTTAATGCAACAGCTCTTGATATTGATGGTAATCTTACTTTAAAGGAGTTTGTTAAGATTGATATGGGAACTGGGTCATTAATGAGTTATATGTCTACTACTACTGATATTTTGGTGTCACAATTAATACCAGGATTTTTTGCAGGTCAGAATATTCTTGGAATTGAAAGAGGTGGAATTGATACTTCATCATATAATAATATGTATACGGCTTCAAACAGTGGGATTAACTCACTAACGATAAGAACCGGCACCGTTACAACCGTTAACGCTACTACAATCCGTCAATATAGTTTATTTATGAAAGGGTTCTTATATCCTGCAATTACACTTCCTGTAAAGATGTCTTCTTTTACAGCAATGTTACAGAATAAGAGTGCTCAATTAGTATGGATTACATCTAGCGAAATTAATGTTAGCCATTTTGTAGTAGAAAAAAGTGTTGATGGAACAAATTTCAACGAAGTAGGAGTAGTGTTTGCATATGGTAGCGCTTCAACTGATGCCAGCTATAGCTTTTCTGATAATTTAGGCAATGCTCAGTCTGGTGTATTTTATTACAGAATTCGTTCTGTAGATATAGATGAAAAAAGTCAGCTTTCTGAGACTCGTATGATTAGGATTAGTAACAAAACAGAAACGAATTTGCAAATCACAACTTTCCCTAATCCTGCAACAAATGAAGTTCGCATAACAATACCGGCTAACTGGCAGAATAAGAAAGTAGCTTATCAACTATTCAGTGCAAACGGACAACCAGTTAAAACTACAGAAAGAGCTAATAGCAACCAGACAGAAGTTATAAATGTGAGCAGTCTTGCGCCAGGAATGTATTTTGTGAAAGTGGTGTGCGATGGTCAAGTGGCACAACAAAAAATCATCAAGTATTAATATTCATTTTAAATAAGGGTTAAACCCGGTCTGTTTTCAGGCCGGGTTTTTTTGTTTCAAAATAATTTGGTTTATATTATAAACTACTTTATGTTTGTCTTCTAAATAAATTAAATCATGAAGTGGTATTGCCTTATTTCACTATTTCTTTTTTTAAGTGTGCAAGTAAATGCTCAGATAATTATTAGTGGCACTGTAAAAGATAACAAGGGGAATGCTTTGCCAGGAATAAGTGTTTCGTTAAAAGATACATACGACGGTACTATTGTAGATTCTTTAGGCCAGTATAAATTTACTACTACGGAGAAAGGGGACTTGACTTTTTCTGTTACAGGCATTGGCTATAAATCTTATGAACAAAAAATAAATGTCAGTAACGCATCAATTTCAATTGACGTTATTTTAAAAGAAGAACTGAGTGAATTAAAAGCGATTACTATTATTGCAGGCTCTTTTGCGGCAGGTGATACAAAGCGATCTGCAACCGTTCTAAACTCATTAGATGTTGCCACTGTCGGAGGTGGTAATGCCGATATTACTTCAGCAGTAAAAACATTACCAGGAGCACAGCAGATAGGAGAAAGCGAAGGCTTATTTGTACGAGGTGGAGCTGGTTATGAAACTAAACAGTTTATAGACGGAACACTTGTTAATAATCCTTATAACTCAAGTGTACCAGATTTGGCCACAAGGGGTCGGTTTTCACCTTTTTTATTTAAAGGAACTGTTTTTAGCACTGGTGGTTATTCAGCCCAATATGGACAGGCTTTATCATCTGCTTTAATATTGGAGTCTATTGATTTGCCAGAGCAATCCGCAGCGAACCTTTCAATATCTCCAATTATACTTGGTGGTGGGTATCAGAATCTTGCAAAAGATAAAAAATCCTCCTGGGGAGTTAATTATAATTATTTAAATCTCGCTGCTTATTTCAACCTTGTAAAGCAAACACCGGATTACTTTAAAGTGCCGGCATTTCATAATGGCGATGCCAATTTCCGTTTCAAAACAAAAAAAGGAATTGTAAAGTACTATACCACATTTGCCAATAGCAACCTTGGTTTACGCCGACCGGATATTGACAGTGCAGCACTTAAAGATGCGTTTGGGTTAAAAAATATAAACTGGTATAATAATCTTAGCTGGAAAGAAACACTTGGGAACGGATGGAAGATGAATCTAGGACTTGGATATAGTACAAACACCGATGATCTTTTACAAGAATTACAAAACCAACAGAATCAAAAAGTTTCTTTGCCAAGTAGTGTTTGGGCCGCAACTAAAAATTTTAAACTTAAAAGTCGTCAAGATCTTTCGCAAATCAAAGTGGTGCTTGAGAAAAGATTATTTGGAATCAGCAAGCTGAGGTTTGGGAGTGAATATATGTACAGCGTAAACAACAGCAACTTCAATGATACAATTGTTTCAAAATTGAAAGATAATTTTCAGTCTGTTTTTGCAGAAACTGAACTGGTTATTACCAATGGTCTTGCTGCGTTAATTGGAGGTAGATTTGAACATTCATCAATTTTAGAAAAATCAAACTTTGCCCCACGCATATCAATTGCTTATAAAGTAGGTAAAGATGCACAAGTATCGGCTGCTTATGGCCAATTTTATCAAAAACCTGAGAATAATCAACTTGCTTATTCCGCCAATCTTGGCTATACTAAAGCAACACACTATATACTTACTTACCAAAAGTCAAATAATGATCGCATATTCAGAGCGGAGACATTTTATAAAAAATATCAGGATCTTGTAAAAACAGTTCCTACCAACTATTATTATGGCATATATAATAATAGCGGAGATGGTTATGCAAAAGGCATAGAATTTTTTTGGCGGGATAAAAAGACAATTAAGAATTTTGATTATTGGATAAGTTATTCTTATCTCGATACCAAAAGAGATTATCTGAATTATCCTCAACAGTTACAACCTGATTTTGCTGCCAATCATACCATATCGTTAGTTACGAAACGTTTTTTTACGGACATTAAAACTGGCTTCAACTTTACATATAGTTATGCAACCGGAAGGCCCTATTATAACTTCCTGTATAACAGAATGGATAATAAATACACCATTGCTGATAGAGGTAAAACAAAGGATTTTCATAATCTAGGCTTTAGTATGAATTATGTACCAAGTATTGGCAAAACAAACCCTAAAGTTTTTTGGGTATTAGTAGCAAGTGTTACCAATGTACTTGGATACGATGCTGTATATGGTTACAGATATTCTTATAATGGTGCCAATAAACAGGCGGTAACGCCGGCAGCGAAACGGTTTTATTTTATCGGGGCCTTTTTCAGTTGGGGTGTTGACCGGACACAAGATGCGATCAATAATAATTTATAAAATACTTTTTGATAAAAATTAAAAATAGAAAAATGAAAAAGATAATAGCAGCAATCGCAATTTTAGCTACCATTTCTGTAAATGCACAAACCAAGTATGAAGCAGCAATGAAAAAAAGCCTCATTCAAATGGACAGTGCAAAAACTACAGCAGATCACCAGGCTGCATCTGCCAGTTTTGAACGAATAGGAGATGCAGAAAAAACACAATGGCTTCCGTATTATTATGCAGTACTAGCATTAACCACAGCAGGCTGGATGGATAGTAATTTAGATAAGGATCAAAATGCAGAAAAAATAAAGTCATTATGTGACAAGGCAGATGCACTCACTACTGATAATGCTGATAAAGCAGAAATATTAACCCTACGCAATATGACCGCTACTCAACAAATGCTTGTAGATCCACAAGGCAGATTTATGAGTTATGGTATGGAAGCGGGAAAATACTTGCAACAAGCTTTAAAATTAAATCCTGAAAATCCCCGTGCATATTATTTACAAGGTGCAAGTCTTTTTGGAACTCCTGAACAATTTGGTGGTGGAAAAGCAAAAGCGAAACCCGTTTTTGAAAAGGCAGCTGATCTTTATAAAAGCGAACAACCAAAACCACTTTACCCACATTGGGGCCAGGCAAGAAATCAGGAAATGCTGGATCAATGTAATTAATAATTAATGCCAGACAAATTTTGCATCGATAATTTCCCAGTTGTTTAAAAATTAAAATTTATGGAAGAAAAAGAGCTGAATGAAAAAGAAAGCCTGAGTCTTATATCCGAAATGATTCAGAAGGCTAAAAGTAGTTTTCATGAGAGCGGCACTAGTGCTATTCTTTGGGGATCTGTAACCGCTGTATGTGGATTACTAAGCTTTGCACAGGTACAATTTGGTTTTAGTTTAGGGTTTGATGTATGGCTATTGATTTTTGTAGTTATTATCCCGCAGATATATATTATTATTAAGGAAAGAAAAAATAAATTAGTCAAGACCTATCAAGCTGCGGCCACTGATAATGTTTGGCTTGTTTATGCTATAAGCATTAGTGCTATTGCATTTTATCAGAATATTGTGCCGGGCATATCTGATAAGTTAATGCTTGACGAAGGGATGCAGTTATTGCAAAAGAATATTGCAACAGGTGAAGTAAAAGACTATCATTTTTTTATTCCGAGCCTTTCATCTGTTTATTTAATTATCTATGCATTTCCTACCATAGCTACTGGACTTATTAATAAGTTCAAACCAATGATTTGGGGAGCCGTTGTATGTTATGCTCTATTTTTTATTTCATTATACACTTCTTTTAAATATGATATGCTGATGCTCGGGTTGGCCGGCATTGCCAATTGGCTTATACCGGGTTTAATATTGAGAGATAGATATAATAAAAATATTGCCTGTTAATGTTTAAGGATCTTGATCCCATATTGCATTCGCAGCTTCGATTAGCTGTTATGTCTCTTCTTATTAGTGTAAAGGAAGCGGAGTTTACTTTTATCAGGGAAAAGACGAATGCTACTGCAGGCAATCTTAGTGTGCAAATACAAAAACTGAAAGATGCAGGTTATATTGATGTAATAAAAAAATTTAATAAGAACTATCCGCAAACTATTTGTAAAATAACTAAAGGAGGTGTCAAAGCTTTTGAAGAGTATGTAAACAGCCTTCAATCTTATTTGGGAAAGGAATAAAAAGAGTAAGCCCTTTAGAAAAAGGGCCTGTACTCTGTTGGTACTCTAAGTGTATGAAAGACTTATGGATGATCAGTACCCCTCAAATGTTTTTATTTTTTATTGGTTGCAACACAAGTTGAGAATTCTCTCTTCTTGGCTTTATTAATTTTTCTAATATTTTTTTTAGCCTCGCAACTTCTTTTCTTAATATGTTCGTTTGAGACTTTTTCATTTTATATAATCAAGCACCAGCATTTATTTCAATAATTTTTGAATATTCCAGTTCCTTGTTTTTGTTAATTAGCTTGATGCGATAAAGAATTTTGCCGCTATTAACCTTTTCGTAAAACTGATATTGATCGGAATTCATTTTATCAGTGCCAAAAACAAGTGCTGCGATTAAAAAAGTTTTGCCATCAACACTTTTCTCTACCTCAAACTTATCTGCGGTTTCATTTTCACTTATATTCCAGGTAAGCTTTACTTTCTCATTACTTATGTTTCCTTCAATACTGATAAATTTTGCTGGAGAAAAAGTGGTGGTGGCTTGTGGAAAGGATGGTAAACTTCCAAAAGGGATTATTTCTGTTTGTGCATTTGAGGGATGGAAAATAATCCTCAACGCAATTATTAAAATTAGGGCTGTGTACTTTGTCATTTCTAGGGGGTTTGAATTACGGCTATTCAAGCTGCCCACAGAAATATTGGATGTTAGTTTTGGTTACGACCCCAGACCATTTGCAAATATTACTTTAAAACTGTACTTGATTCGAAAAAGTGGAGAATCTGGTACGGATGTTTATCGTAGTTTTACGTGGGTTTATGTGGTTTTCTGTAACTGGAACAAACCTAATAATTGAGGTTAATAAATGCAAGTCTTTTGTGTTTTATTTTTTTAAAAATAATAATTAAATATATGGAGAATCAACATTTACTACTTTTATCAGTTATATACTAATAATGAGCACTATCGTCAGCGTTAAAAATCTGTACAAAAATTTCAAGGAGATAAAAGCGGTAAATGACCTTTCTTTCTCAGTAGAGCAGGGTCAGATATATGGCTTTCTGGGGCAAAATGGAGCAGGTAAATCTACGACCATCAGAATGCTACTCACATTAATAAAGCCAACTTCAGGTGTTATTGAAATATTCGGGCTGAATTTGCAAAAGCATCGTAAGGAAGTGCTGAGGCAGATCGGTGCAATAATCGAAAGACCTGACTTGTATAAATACCTCACAGCATTAGAGAATCTGAGAATTTTTGCAGCCATGAGCGGTGTAAAAGTTTCGGAAAAGAAATTACTGGATCAGTTAGCCATGGTAGGTCTAGCCGAAAGAGCACATAGCAAAGTGAAAACCTACTCGCAGGGGATGAAGCAACGATTGGGCATTGCAACGGCATTAGTACATGATCCGCAATTGGTAATATTAGATGAGCCAACTAATGGTCTGGATCCGCAAGGAATTGCAGATGTTAGAAACCTTATTTTACAGTTAAGCAAAGAAATGAATAAGACATTGCTTATCTCTTCCCATTTATTAAGCGAAGTTGAATTAATAGCTGATTCAATGATTATTATTGATAAAGGAGAAAAAATTGTGGAGGGTAAAGTGAATGATTTGTTTGATCCAGCAGAAACTATCATTGAGTTAAAAACCATTGATGATGAATCCATGTATGAAAAACTAAAGCAATCGTCTTTGCAATCTTTTGTACATGGAAAAAGAAATGATTGTATTTTATTGAAGTTGCACAGGCAACAAGTGCCGGATGTAATAAAGCAACTGGTTAATATTGATGTTCCGATACTTTCTTTTCATTCTAAACATTCGTTGGAAGATTATTTTTTATCATTAACAACAGGAACGCAGCATGTGGAAGCTCTTAAAAATTGAACTGTTTAAAATATTTAAACGGCCCAGAACATATATTGCTTTTGGTGCCATTGCTGCTATTGTTTTTTTAATCCAGATAGCTTTAAAATATGATGGCAAATCTTATATTGATTTGTTGTTAAGTAATCTTTCAGGTTCTTTTGAATTTGACGATGAATTTAAAAATAAACTACTGAATGGGTACCTTATCTGTTTTGTAATTCTGAATACATTATTAATTCAGATGCCGTTGCTCGTTGCATTAATAGCTGGCGATTCAATTGCTGGAGAAGCCAATATGGGCACATTGCGTTTGTCAATGACAAAACCTATTAGCCGAACTGAATACATGTTGGTAAAATTTACAGCATCATTGATTTATACATTGGCATTATTGGTATTGATGGCGTTGCTGGCTTTATTTGGAAGCATGTTGATCTTTGGGACAAATGATATGGTAGTGTTGCGGTCGGAAGGTATTGAGCAAATAAAAAAATTCGATGTATTATGGCGTTACTTTGCAGCTTTTGGATTTGCTGCTGTAGCATTAACTACTGTTTCGGCATTAGCTTTTTTATTAAGTGTATTTGCAGAAAATTCGATAGGTCCAATTATAGCTACCATGAGTATTGTTATTGTTTTCACTATTTTATCGGAAATGAATATTCCGATTTACGATGAAACAATCAAACCGTATTTATTTACCTCGCATATGGTGGCATGGAAGGGCTTTTTTTATGTAAAAGCAAATGCTGAAGGCACAACTATTAACGGAAGCATTGAAAATCTTCCCGCAGTTTTAAGAAGCCTGGGCATCCTTATCATTTATATTTTCGTCTTTTTGGGCACAGCCATTTGGGTGTTTAGGAAAAAAGATATTCTGACATAATAAGAAAAAATGAAAAAGATTATAATTTTAGTGTTATTTCTAGGTGCAACATTATTGCTAAAGGCACAAACTGCTGAAGAAGTAATTGCCAAGGTAAAAGCTAAGTTGGAAAAGGTAAATGATTATGAGGCAAAAGGAAAAATGAAAACAAATGTTATTTTTATAAAAGCGCCGATAGCGAATGTAAAAGTGTATTATAAAAAACCAAATAAATTACGAATCAACAATGAATCAGGTATTTCCTTTATTCCTAAAGGCTCAATGAATATTAATCTCAACAATATTTTTATTAATACCGAAGGCTTTGATTTAATTGATATGGGAAAAGAAGATAAAACAGCATTTCGGATTATCAAGCTTTTGCCAAAAGATGAAAACTCCGATGTTGTGCTTTCAACCGTATATGTTGATGAACAGCAATTATTAATAAGAAAGGCAAAGACAACAACTAAGGAAAACGGAACCTATGAATTGGAAATGACCTACGGCAAATATGCTGCCTGGGGTTTGGCAGACAAAGTAAACTTTCAGTTTAATACAAAGGACTATAAACTTCCAAAAGGAATCACTTTTGATTACGATGATGGAAGTAAGAAAAAAACTCCTTCAGATAAAATAAAAAATAAGAAAGGACAGGTTGAGATAGTTTACTCCAATTATATAATTAATAGAGGAGTTTCAGATACGGTTTTTCAATAGCAATTAATTCTTATTCTTCAATTGCCTCATCTCTTACATTGGCAAACATTGAGGCAGTCATTTTTCGCATCGGATTTTTTCTGTTATCTGCAAAACCGTTGCGGCGATTTAAAATATCAATACATTCAAAAACAGAATGCATAAAGGATGAATGATCCGCTTTATTCTTTCCTGCAATATCAAAAGCTACACCATGATCTGGCGATGTTCTAACTGAAGGAAGGCCTGCAGTAAAATTTATTCCTTCCCCAATGGCTAGTGCTTTAAAAGGAATTAATCCCTGATCATGATACATGGCTAATACTGCATCAAAGTTTTCATAGCCGCCTCTTGCAAAAAAAGCATCAGCGCTGTATGGACCCACTACAAGCATATTATTATTTTTTGCTTCGCGGATAGCAGGTTTAATGATTGTTTCTTCCTCGTCACCAATTAATCCTTCATCCCCAGCATGAGGATTTAATCCTAATACTGCGATCCTCGGTTTATCAATTCCAAAATCTTTTTGCAAACTTTGATGAATGATATTGAGTTTACTCAATATTTTTTCTTTGGTGATATGCTGGGCTATTTCTTTCACTGGTACATGTTCAGTTACTAATGCCACTCTGAAATTGTCAGCGCAAAGCATCATTACCACATCATTTACACCGAAAAATTCTTTTAGAAAAGGAGTGTGTCCGGTAAAATTAAAATCAGTTGATTGTATATTTTTTTTATGAATAGGTGCTGTTACTAACCCATCAATTTGTTTTTGTTTTAAAGCAGCTACTGCGGTTTGTAGTGAAAGAATTGCATATTTACCACCTTCATTACTTAGTTGACCGGGATTAATATTCACTTCTTCTTCCCAGCAGGTAAAAAGGTTTACCTGTTTAGTATTGATACGGGTAAAATCGTTTGTACTTTGATAACTAAAACTTACTTCAGGAATTGCTTTTTTATAAAAATTAATAGCTTTATTGGAAGCAAAGATTACCGGAGTGCAGTGATCAAGAATTCGATGATCGGAGAATGTTTTAATAATTATCTCTATACCGATTCCATTCAAATCGCCGCAGGAAATGCCGATAACTGGTTTTGCTGTTGGGGTCATACTAATAAGTTGAGGGTAAAAATACTGAATTCAGACGGATTGGGTCGTATCCTGATTTTTGACACTCTTAGATATGCTTATTGGAGGATTAAAGAGGATAGGTTTGTCGTTGAAGTTGAAAAAATAAAGTGGTGCTTTTTACTTAGCAGAATAATCAATTTTTGAAAGCTACAGCTTATCAAATGCTAAGGTTTAATTTAAACACACAACGTATAAACCCATTTTACACTAGGTAATATAAAGCCTCATTAATTTTTTTTAGTAGTATATAAGCCACATCATTTTCAGATCATCTTCACTTCTATTTATTTAATTTTTTATGAAAATTTTCAGTTACTGTATTTTTCTATAGTGTATTTACTTATGGACTCATTTTTTTAAAAGTGGTTTTACTTAACTTTTTATGAAAATACCCGATGGTATTGTTTTCCTCAAAACTATTTTTCATCTTCGTTATCAAATCCAATTAAATCCGAACAGTTAGTTGTAAAAG
>Ga0154020_10006514_pt1 | contig 13677 bp, 9 predicted proteins | sample Klosneuvirus_201_FD_109709 | JGI IMG/M metagenome (GOLD analysis project Ga0154020, IMG submission 109709) | Active sludge microbial communities from wastewater, Klosterneuburg, Austria - Klosneuvirus_20160825_MG | ecosystem: Engineered > WWTP > Aerobic digester > Activated sludge | place... | reverse complement strand
CCCACATTCATGTTACAGCCATTCACCGTATGATGTGCCAATTGCTGTTCCATGGTATAATACATGTATTTGTAATTGCTGGTGCACACCAGATTTTCTTCTCCGTTTTGTGGTTTTAAAACAACTTCCAGTTTGATGTCGAGATTTTTATTTCCCTCGTACTGCAAATAAGGCAACAATTTCGGTACTTGCTCATACCCTTTCACGCGAAAAGGTTCCAGTGCTTCCAGAGTAACAATCCATGGGGAAACCGTACTTGCAAAGTTTTTCGAAAGGAATGGACCGAGTGGAACGTATTCCCAGGTTTGAATGTCACGGGCGCTCCAGTCGTTGAACAACACCATGCCAAAAATGTAATCGTCGGCCTGGGCGGTTGAAATGCTGTCGCCCAGTTGTGTTGCCTTACCGATGATGAAGGCGGTTTCAAGTTCTATGTCCAGCAATTTGCAGGGACCAAACACCGGGTTCTCGGCATCAGCCGGTTTCTGCTGGCCTTTAGGACGGTGAAAACTGTGTCCACTCACGCAAATGCTGCTGGCACGACCGTGGTAACCCACCGGCAAATGTTTCCAGTTCGGCATTAATGCGTTTTTAGGATCCCGGATCATGGTGCCAATATTTACAGCGTGATCCATGCTGCTGTAAAAATCGGTATAATCCCCTACCCTTACCGGCATAATCAATTTAACCACATTTTGTTTTTTCAGCACCTTGTTTCTAAGCGGCTCATTTTTCTTTAATTCAGAATTTGGATCACTTAACAAACCCATGATCTCTTGGCGCACCTTACCGGTAATCGACTTTCCCAGCGCGATAAAATCGTTAAGAACGTTTTGTTGCAACACCTCTTTGTTTACGCTTATTAATCCTGCTGCGGCCAATTCATACAAATCAATGATGTACTCACCAATGGCAGAGGCCGCGCGATGAGGTATGGTTTTATCGGAATACACGCCGAAAGGAATGTTGTGAATTGAAAAATCGGAATTGGATGGAATTTCCAGCCAGGTAGTTAAAGGGTTAGAACTCATTTTTTATGTGGTTTTAAAATTAAACGTAAGGATTGATCGAAGGTAAAATACTTAAACATCCAGTTGATAAAGACAAAAAGTTTATTTTTCACACCCAGGATCAGCATCAAATGTAAAAACATCCAGAACAGCCATGCAAAAAATCCTTGAAATTTAATGAAGGGCAAATCAACAACAGCCAAATGCCGTCCAACGGTTGCCATACTGCCTTTATCACTGTATTCAAAAGGCAGGGGATTTTGTTTTTTTTCCAGACGAATCAGATTTTTATAAAAATAATCTGCTTGTTCGTTAGCTACTGTGGCCACCTGGGGATGCCCATTCGGAAATTTTTCTGTGCTCATGAAGGACAGATCTCCTAGTGCATAAATATTTTTTGTGCCCTGTACTTTATTGAAACGGTCTACCGTCAAACGCTGTCCCCGGGTTACGGCTTCGGACGGCAAACCTTTGATGAGATTTGCCTTAACTCCGGCTGCCCAGATAAAATTCTTCGTTTCAATGCGTTTGCCATCCGAAAGTGCCACACTCTGCCCATCATAACTCAGCACCTGGGTGTTGGTTAGCACCTTCACGCCAAGCTGCTCCAGATACTCTCTTGATTTTACGGAGGCCTGTTCCGACATGGCACTAAGGGTTTTCCCTCCCATTTCTACGAGGTAAATGTTCATGTCCTTAAAATTCATTTCCGGATAGTCCTTCGGCAAAATGTTGGTTTTCATTTCAGCCAAAGCGCCACTCACCTCAACCCCTGTAGGCCCACCTCCAACCACCACCACGTTCAATAGGGCAGTTTTGTCTGCTTCGTTTGCCACCAGTGCATTTTCGATGTTCTGCAAAATAGTGTTCCTTAAATGAAGGGCCTCTCCCACCGATTTCATTGGCAATGCATGCTCTTCAATTTGTTCATTACCAAAAAAATTGGTGTCGGCACCGGTTGCAATCACAAGGTAATCGTAAGCAATGTCACCTATACCGGTTACGATCCTGTTCTCTTCCGGTTTAATTTCACTCACCTCCGTAATACGGATGTGTATGTTCTTTTGCTTTTGAAACACCTTTCGTAAAGGAAAAATAATCGAACTTGGCTCCAAACCCGATGTGGCCACCTGGTAAAACAAAGGTGGGAATTGATGGTAATTGTTTTTGTCAATAAGCCACACCTCCAACTCACTTTTTCTAAGTTTTCGGGCAAGACGTAAGCCCGCAAAACCAGCCCCTACAATAACTATCTTTTTTCTCATGTTGGTAGCTCCAAAGCTGCTGATGCAAGGAATTCAAACTCAAACACTATGTTCATTGAGCAATGCTTTGAGTTCCTCAATGAGTACATTTTGGGAACTCTTGCTGGCATTCGCCAATGCCAGTGCGGCCTTTATAACATCTGCAGAAGGGCGTGTTTCGTTGTATTCCAACACGGTAATGGCTTCGTGTGCCAATTGAAAATGGTCAATACAAGCCAAGTCTACAAAAAATAAATAATGGTCTTTAAAATCCAGACCGCTTTCCCAACAGGCTTCTGTGAGTATGGCTTGGTGCTCTCTGTTTTTCGTTTCTTTTATTGTGTTCACCAGCATGTCCACGGCATTCATGTCCTTCAGCTGTGCAAAGATGGCCTCGCGCATCTCGCGCGTAAGGTCCTTCTCAAACAAACTTTCCAAAACATCGGCTATGTCGTTTTCTCCTTTGGTAAAGCCCTCTCTTCCGATAATAAGGGTATTGTATTCGGTTTTATCGAAGAGTTTTTTTGGATCAAACTCTTCCTCATTCAATAACTCTTTCATGCACTTATAACAATTGTTTAATAATGTCTTCCACTTTAACGCCTTCCGCTTCGGCTTTGTAGTTCACTACAATGCGGTGACGCAAGATGGGTATGGCGATGGCTTTTACATCCTCAATGTCCGGACTGAATTTGCCTTTGCTGGCCGCATGGCACTTTGCACCAATGATCAGGTATTGCGAAGCCCGTGGTCCTGCGCCCCACTCAATGAATTTTTTTGTGAGTTCGGCGCTGTGTTCCGTATCCGGACGGGTGCGGCTCACCAAACGAACAGCGTATTCGATCACATTATCTGCCACAGGAATCTTTCTGATGAGTTCCTGAAAATAAAGGATCTCCTCTGCATTCATTATTTTATCAAGCTTAGGTGTTGTGCCGGTAGTTGTTTGTTTCACCACCTGCAACTCCTCTTCAATTTTTGGATAATCCAGCCACACGTTAAACATAAAACGGTCGAGTTGAGCTTCCGGTAAAGGATACGTTCCTTCCTGTTCAATTGGATTCTGTGTAGCCAATACAAAAAACGGATGTTCCAGTGGGTATTTTCTTCCCGCAACGGTCACTTGTTTTTCCTGCATGGCTTCAAGCAGGGCCGACTGGGTTTTTGGGGGCGTACGGTTGATTTCATCTGCCAACACAATGTTTGCAAATAAAGGCCCTTTGATGAATTTAAAATGGCGGTCCTCATCCAGGATCTCACTTCCTGTAATGTCGCTCGGCATTAAATCGGGTGTAAACTGAATGCGGTTAAAACTCAAGCCCAATGCTTCAGCAATGGTATTCACCAAAAGTGTTTTTGCCAGACCGGGAACCCCAACCAGCAAACAATGGCCTTTGCTGAAAATAGACACCAGCACATGGTGTATGGTTTCCTCTTGCCCAACAATTACTTTTCCGATCTCTCTGCTTAACTCGGAATATTTTGAAACAAAGCCTTCAACTGCTTCTTTGTCGTTGTTGTAATTCATAGTAGGTGTAATCGTTATAAAATAGTTATGTCTATTGTTTAATTGTCGGCACGCTCGCCCGCCCTGTTTCTGTAACCCAGGGAGAAATAATTTACAAAATCCGCCTCAAGTTCGCTTTGGGTTTTTTCCTCCTTAATCAGGTAATCGGCGGTGTACACCATCATGTTTGAGCCCATGGTTTTACCGGCTTGCACAAACACTGTACTCCACTTTTGTTTTGAAACAATAGGCTCATTGTTTCTGTAAAGATACAAGGTGCCCTTCTGACGTTTATTTGCAACCGGAATCTCTTTCATAAAAACAAGTGTGTCGTTTACAATTTTATCCTTGTCGTAACGGTAAAATTGATTGAGTTGCCTTTGTGCGGCCAATACCGATTCTACCAGCTGTTTCTGAGTGGCATAGGTTTTATCAAAGACAGAAGTTAAACCGGCCTTTTCAAGTTCAGAATAAAAATAAGCCCTGGTAAACCTATTTTTAGAATAGTACAGGTTCAGCGTATCGTTTAGTGTTTGTTTGTATTTCAACAATTCAATGTGCACCGGTACCATAATGCCTTGTATCCTGGTTTTCAAAAGTCCCTCAAAAAACTGCTTTACATTAGCCTCATTTGCATAAAACGGCGCCAGAACGATGGCATAATTCACAAGGGGAATGCGATTGTGTGCGTCTTCCAGCCTTAGTTCATCACTTCCTGTGTATTTCCTGTTGTTCTGAATCACCATGATGCTATTCCTCAGATTTTCCGCAAATTCTCTATTTGTTTTATCGAGGGAATTAAACGCTCCGGGTGAATTGTTCGGGTCTGCAGAATACGTGGAAGGATTGAAACGTTTTAAACTCAGGTTCGCTTCACTAAGAATATTGCCTTTTGAATTTGCATAGACTGAAGGACTCACAAGTTTTTGATGCACCAGGTCGGCCAAAAGAGCATAAACGGCATCCCGGTATTCATCATAACGCGTTAAAGCCAAAAGACCGGGGAAAAATGACTTGCACAGTTCCAGAGAATCGTGCAGCGGAGTAAACACATCCTTTACAGTAGATTCAGAACCTACCAAAGGTGTTTCGGATAAAATCAGCTCAGAAAAAGCCTGATAGGACTTTTGGGTTTTTAATCCGGAAAGGCCTTTTAACAAACAGAGTTGGAGGTAAAAACTGTCCTTATACTGTTTGTACACTTTTTTATAGGGAATCACAATATCATCATTTTCAAAAGCTCCCCCGTTCACAAACAGCTGGGCTTTACTGTCCTCATTCACTAGAGGCAGTTTATCGGAAAGTAAAAAATCAACAAATTGTTTGCTGAAGGCTTTTTGAAAAGAGATGCTGTTCGACAAACTGATGTTGGCCATGTTTCGTTTTACCGTATCATTGGAGCAAAGGTCATCGAGCAATTGACCGTATTTGTTTTCAAACACCGGTTTACCAATAAGCGTATCCATGGGTTCAAAACTGTCCATAAAATCTTTGGTCCAACCGGTAAGGCCAATGAGCGTATCGTATTGTGCATTTATTTCCAGAAGCACACCGCCTTTGATGTAAATTCGGGTGTCTATGGCCCTGCAGGTGCCGGTATCCTTTAAAAGGTAGAAGGCCTTAAAGAGGCCATTCTTATGGCTGCTGTGTTTCTTTTCTACAATAAATGTGCTGCTGTTTTTATAGCGTTTAACGATCCGATCTTCCATTTCAAGAGAGTCGCGGTAATCGTAATCATTGTATTTATCAAAACTGATGTTCACGCATTCATTACTGGAAGGCGAATAATAATATTTGTTTTCGTTTTTGATATCGTACCCGATGTCCCGCTTTTTCTCTTTATAGAAATCACGGGCATACATTTTTGCGAACAATTCATTGAAGCGGCTTTGGGCATCGTCACTCACCTCATCTTTGGCCTTAAAAAAATAATTTTTGTCGGTAATGACTTTGCTTGGATGGATGAATTTAAAGTCCCCTAGACGGAACTGAGTGAAAAATTCATGTTCGAAGGGTGTTTTTGTTTGTGATATGGCATACACAAAATAATAATGAACACCTTTGATGTAGACCTTAGCACTCATGGTATAGCCATTTTTATTCACTCCGGTAAAATGGATGCAGGGCAGGTTTTTTTCGTACACTATTTTATATGACGTTTGCTCAGTGTATTTATAGGCCTTCAAACCATTCATAGCAAACTGATTGAGTTCAAAGGTATCCTCTTCCAGGTAGTCAAAATCATTGAATACGGCATGTTTAATTCCCAACACCACAGCCTTAAAGGGGTCGTAGGCCCTCAAATCTTCAGTTACCCCAAGCACATTGCTGCTTCTGTATTTTTCGTAAGAATAGGTTTCAGGCACGGTGCAGGTAAATCCACCGGTAGCTGGTGAAAAGTTTAGCCATTTTGGAGCCTCTTGTTTGGAATGTGCAAAATTAAATTTTGGACTGTAGCTTGTTTCGCCTTTCGGGCGGTAATGAAATTGTATGGAATTAAAGAACTGGTTGGCGCTTTCGCTTGTGGCATAATTTCCTTTGCCTCCTACTTTAAAAAAAACCAATTCAAGGTCATTAAAATAAATCTGGTAACGTTGTAAATCACCCTGCCGGGTTTGAGCCACAATTTCTACAGCTTTTTGGCCTGGGTATTTGGTGATGTCTTTGTTCGAAATGATCTTCCCCGGAATGTTCTCAAAAAACAAACGCTCCAGTTTTATACTCCAGGCGCTTACCGGTTCCTGATAGATGGTGCCAAAGTGTTTCACTCGGGTGACCGCATAAAACGCACCATTTACCATGTCTGCCGAGAGGTAATATTTTATATTGTCAATACTGGATAGGGGATACAGTTTTCCGGGAAGTTTTAATGAGAAGATTGAATCAGGCGAACTGTATTGGTTTAAAGCCAGTGGTTTTGTACGGGCCTCCAGTTTTTCGCGTTGTTTGCGGCTGTTGTCGGTAATCGTTGGCGCCACCGCTTCAACACGGTACCCCTTTTTTCTCAGGAGTTCAATGAGTCCATATTCTCCAGGCAAATGCGCTGCGCCAACGGCCGAAAACAGGGTTTGTTTTTTCAGTACAGAATCCATGGTGTTCGCGAAAATGGCGTTCCTTTCATTGATCAGGTATTTTACAGTATTCTGTGAGCTGCTGAGTTTACTTAAACTGTCAAGGGCCTCAAGGTTTCCGTTTCGGTAAGCGTCCTCAATTTTTTCACGAATGTTCCCCCGGTCAGAATACGAAAGGTAATCCATTTCTTTTTCCTTCTCATCCGGCAGTTCAGCGAGGCGTGAATAAATTTCAGACAAACTAAAATCCTCGAGTCCAATGACAGGAAGATCCAGTTTTACAGCCGACTGGTAAATAAAAAGATCGATGTAGGTGTTTTCTTCAAAATTTTCATTTGAACCGTGCTGGCGGTACAAAAGCCCATTCACAATATCGGGATCATAACTCAGCAAACCCTTCAGGTTTTCCTCATCAGGAGCCTTATCGGTGAAGGTGTATTTGTAAAAATTCCGGTTGCGGGAGTTGTTGGTGTTAAAATGATAGAGTTCAGAAAGCTCTCCGGTTTTTTCCATGTTCTCCATCCATTCCCCGGGATTGGTTTCAAGCCCAACCACATCAACACTTTTCAAGGCTTTAAAAAATTCTTCCGAAAGGTAATAGGCCACCCTTTTGCTCACGTGCATGGTGCCATAGAGATAGGATGGTTTTTTTAAGCCATTGCCTGAAATTTTCCAGAGAAGCGAAGGGTATTTGTCCTTTACCTGTGCGGAGTAAAAAAAAGGGATGAGAACCAGAAAAACAAAAAATTTCCTCATAGAAAATACAACACGTAAACTTAAGGATTTAATTGTTTTCGAGGATTGAAGCTGATGCTTTTAACGTGTGTTCACATTAAGGCATTGTGCATTAAAAAAACCTAGACTTTTGTTTTAATGGGTGTTGGAGTTTGGGGTATAGGTGCTGAACAAACGATCAAGCGACTCCATCACCAAAAGCCGGCAGCGCTTTAATTCTTCGGAAATAACCGCAAAATTGCTATCCTCCTCACCCAAAGACCGTTTCAAACGCATGAGGGTTTCAATTTTGTGTTTGATCTCTGTAAAATCATTGATGTCCTGATACAACTCACCAAGCCGAGGCGAATGTTCCTCGTCTCTTAGTTTGCCCTTCAAGGTACCGTCCTGATCGAATTGAGTATTGGGTTCTGATTGCTCTCCCATCCCCTGAAGTTGGGAAAATAATGAGAGCTTTAAAAAGCAATTAAGTAACAGGATATTAACAGTTTTTCCTGTTTTGAACCCTTAGTGTACCATAACACTGGCCAGGTAACGCTCGGCATCAAGCGCTCCCATGCATCCGCTACCCGCTGCTGTTACTGCCTGGCGGTAGGTTTTGTCTGCACAATCCCCTACAGCAAACACGCCTTCAATGTTGGTTTTGCTGCTTCCGGGAACAACTTGCAAATACCCCAACTCATCCATCTGCAGTTGGCCTTTAAAAATATCGGTGTTTGGTTTGTGACCAATGGCCACAAAAAACCCCGTTACGTTCAGTGTTCTTAATTCACCGCTTTGGTTGTTTTTTACCACCACAGCTTCTACAGTTTCTTTTCCGAGTACATCGTGGGTTTCAGAATTGTAAAGCACTTCAATGTTTGCCGTATTTAACACCCTGTGTTGCATGGCTTTGCTGGCACGCATTTCACCCTTGCGTACAATCATGTACACTTTTTTGCAGAGTTTAGAAAGGTAGGTTGCTTCTTCAGCCGCGGTATCTCCTGCACCTACTATGGCCACGTCCTGTCCTTTAAAGAAAAATCCGTCGCACACCGCACAGGCACTCACCCCACCAGCATTCATACGCAATCGGGTTTCGTTCTCCAATCCCAACCACTTGGCACTGGCCCCGGTTGAAATAATCACAGTATCTGCAGTAATTTCGGTGCTCTCATCCACCCAAAAACGTTTGGGGTTTGTTTTAAGATCAGCTTTGGTAACCATACCAAACCTTACCTGAGTACCAAAACGTTCGGCCTGAGCTTTAAGATCCTCCATCAAAACCGGTCCGGTAATGCCTTTTGGGTAACCCGGAAAATTATCCACTTCTGTTGTTTCAGTCAATTGGCCTCCAGGCGTTAACCCGGTGTACAAAACAGGTTTTAAATCAGCGCGGGCTGCGTAAATGGCTGCTGTGTAACCGGCAGGCCCGGATCCTATAATAAGGCAATGGATGTGTTCGGGAGTAGATGACATAAGGAGGTGTATTTTTGTGTGGCAAAGTTAAAAGTAGAATGCAGTGGGCACCATGACCTTGGTCTGTTTTTTAAACAATTTGTGAATGTTCCGCAGGGATCCTATTTGGACTCAGGCTGTTTCATTCCTTTTACAGTCCGCTGGTTCCGGCGAGTATGCTTCCATCGTTTGCGCTCAAGTCGAGCGGTTTGATCGCCACTACGGGCACTGTGCTGGCGTGAATGATCTGCTGTGCGTAAGGTCCTAAAAACAAGCCTGTAAGTTCCGCATCCTGATCAGACATGATGATGTTCAGGTCAGCGCCCTGGTGTTTTGTGAATTCCACCGTTGCAGTGGCCCTGTTTTTTACCTGTTCTAATAAAGTGATGCTACACGTTACAGAAGTTTCTGCAGCAAGCGCTTTTACCTGACTCAGAATAAGTTCCATACCGGGCTTTTCGTTTGTTTCGTCGGAACCCAATAAGCCAAGCACTAATAAAGAGGCGTTGAATTGTTTTGCAAACTCAATGGCATAATTTACTTTCTGGCGGGTGTGCGCGCTGGTATCGATGGGTAAAACAATTTTTGAATACCCTTTGTGATCGGCATCTGAGTTCATGGCCATGGTGGCACAAGGCGATTTGGTTAACACCTTTAAAGCCACACTGCCAATGATAAATTCCTGCAGAGGCGCATAACCGTGAGTGCCCATAACGATCAAACTGATGTTCAATTCCTCGGCAACATGCACAATTTCAAAACTGGGGGAACCTGTTCGTATGATGCAGTTTGAGGAAATGCCATATTCTTTCTGAAGTTCATCGGCAAGAGCTTCCAGCTTACTCATGGCTTTGTTCTCGATCTCACTTTGGTCGATCTGCACGTAGGGTAAAAACAGGTCCTGGGCTTCGTAATGCAAATTCACCACATGCAAGAGATGCAATTCGGCTTTTGTGAATCGCGCGATAAACACCCCATGTTTAATGGCCAGCAGTGAGGTGTCGCTAAAATCAACAGGAATCAGAATTTTTTCAGGTTTGAAATGACGCATGGTACCGATTTTAAATTATACTGCCAGTTTTTTGTATCTCGGGCGTTTTGGTTCCACATTGCCCAAACGTTTTTTGCGGTTCTCTTCGTACTCACTGTATCCGCCTTCAAACCACTGCACGGTGCTGTCGCCTTCAAAGGCCAGAATGTGGGTACAAATCCGGTCGAGGAACCAACGGTCGTGACTAATGATGACCGCGCAACCTGCAAAATTTTCCAGACCTTCTTCAAGGGCACGCAGGGTGTTTACATCCAAATCGTTGGTTGGCTCATCGAGCAATAACACGTTGCCTTCTTCTTTCAAAGCCATAGCCAGGTGCAGTCGGTTGCGCTCACCACCGGAGAGCACCGACACTTTTTTGCCCTGATCGCTGCCTGAAAAATTAAACTTTGAAATGTATGCTCTGGAATTCATGGCCTTGCCTCCAAAATTCAAATTGTCCAATCCCCCACTGATGACATCGTAAACGGTTTTATTGGGTTCCATGTCCTTGTGGGTTTGATCCACATAGGAAATCTTCACCGTGGGACCAACTTTAAATTCTCCGCTGCTTGGTTTTTCTTCGCCCATGATCATTCTGAACAGGGTGGTTTTACCCGCCCCATTAGGACCAATGATACCCACTATGCCCGCAGGCGGTAATTTAAAATTCAGGTTTTCGTACAACAAACGCTCGCCATAGGCCTTTGAAACATTGATGGCCTCTATCACCTCATTTCCCAAACGCGGACCATTCGGTATAAAGATCTCCAGATTGTCTTCTTTGGCTTTGGTGTCCTCGTTGAGCATTTTTTCGTAATTTTTCAAACGTGCTTTTTGTTTTACACCCCTGCCTTTTACACCCTGACGGATCCAATCCAACTCGCGCGCGAGTGTTTTCTGACGTTTGCTCTCGGTTTTTTCTTCTTGTTTTAAACGGGCACCTTTTTGCTCCAACCAGCTGCTGTAATTGCCTTTCCATGGAATGCCTTCTCCACGGTCCAATTCAAGAATCCAGCCGGCCACATTATCAAGGAAATACCGGTCGTGGGTTACGGCAATGATGGTGCCCTTGTATTGTTTCAAATGTTGCTCCAACCAATCCACACTTTCCGCATCGAGGTGGTTGGTGGGCTCATCCAATAATAAAATATCGGGTTCCTGAAGCAACAATCGGCAAAGGGCCACACGGCGGCGTTCTCCACCGGAAAGCACTTTAATGGATGTATCGCTATCAGGACAACGCAAGGCATCCATAGAACGCTCGAGACGGTTATCCAAATTCCAGAGATCATGCTGATCAATGAGCTCCTGTAACTGGGCCTGACGGTTGATGAGTTTATCCATCTTGTCAGCGTCGTTCATGATTTCCTCATCCCCGAACTTTTCGTTCACCTCTTCAAATTCCTTGAGGATGTTCACCTGGCTTTGCACGCCTTCACGCACAATTTCAATCACGGTTTTGCTTTCATCAAGTTTTGGCTCCTGTTCAAGCATCCCGATAGTGTAGCCGGGCGACTGGTGGATCTCCCCGATGTAATCCTTGTCCATACCCGCCATAATGCGCAGGAGTGTGGATTTACCGGAACCATTTAAACCCAACACGCCAATCTTGGCGCCATAGTAAAATGAAATGTAAATGTCCTTTAATACTTGTTTTTGGGGTGGATGAATCTTGGATACATTCACCATACTAAAAATAATCTGACGGCCTTCGGGTGTACTTGACATATTTAAAAATTGGACTTCTAAAGTACATATAAGCATTAAGAAAATAAAGTCTTACTGCGCTTTACAGAAAAGAAAAAGGGCCGTACTACCGAAAATCAAAAGCTTACAATAAAACCATATTTTTGTCGGCAAAATGCCTCCTCCGAATTATCTGCTCAGCAAAACCGGGTTCATGAAGTTTGAACAATGCAACAAGGCATTTTTCCTGTACCGTAATTTCCCCTACCTGAGGGATAAATTGGATCCTGAAAAACAACAGCGTTTTAAACGCGGTCACGAAGTGGGTGAATTGGCCCAGCACATTTTTCCTGGGGGCACCGATGTGTCTAAGATCACTTCCAATAGTGCAGAGGCCCTGTTAAAAACCAGGGAACTGATCGAACAAAACTGCGCCATTATTTACGAAGCCACCTTCCAATACGCGGGGGTTTTGGTAATGGTGGATATTTTGTGTTTTGAAGACCAAAGCGTTAAGGCGTATGAAGTAAAATCCTCACTCAAGGTTTCAGAAGCCTACGTGAAGGATGCCTGTTTGCAATATTTTGTGCTTAAAAATTCACTTCCGGGTTTTGAGGACCTTTTCCTCGTCACCATTGATGGGAGCTATGAGTTGGGCGATGAACTCGACCTGAAAAAGCTCTTTCGCAAACGCAGCATGAAAGAAAAAGCGGAAGCCAACCTCGGGTATTTTGAAACCCGGGTAAAGGAAGCCGAGGACCTGATTGCGCAGAACGTAACGCCAAACAGAGAAATTGGTCCCCATTGTTTTAAGCCTTACACCTGCGATTTTTTTGGCCATTGCTGGCAGGGCAAACTGAGTGAACAAAGCGTGTTCAGCATGCCTTTTGTAGATAAACTAAAAGTGTTTGAGTGGTACAATAACGGGATAACAAACCTAAGCGAATTAAATGCCGGGGATTTCACCAAACCCTGGCAGCACACCATATTGCAATGCATTTTGAATAAAACACCGTTTATTGACCAGGAGGGCATTCGGGATTTCATGAGCCGGGTAAAAGGAAAAGTGTTGGCCATGGACATGGAGATATGGAACCCTGCGGTACCTAAACTCAAAGGCTGCAAACCCTTTGAGCAAATCCCTTTTTTGATTGGTTTGTATGGGGAAGGGCTTTCCCTGGCTTTGTTCAGTGAACACATAGAAGACGAAAGGCAAACACTGGCCAAACAATTTATTGAAGCGGTAAAGGATTACGATTGTATTGTGGTTTACGATAAAACCCTGGAGGTGTCGGTACTTAAGGACCTGATGACGCGTTTCCCTGAAATGACCGGGGACCTAAAAACCATACAGCACAAACTGCTGGACATGTTTGATCTCATTAGCAAAAATCATTTTTATCATCCCGATTTTAAAAACAACCTTTCTTTAAAAGCCGTATCGGCGGTATTGCTGCCTGAATTTGCCTACGGGGAGGTGCAGTCAGGCTTGGAGGCGCTTTCGTTTTACGATGAATTCAGGCAGGAAAACAATCCCATTCACAAAGAACTCCTGAAAGAACATTTGAACGCGTATTGCCTTAACGATTGCAGGGCGGTGTTTGAATTGTTGAGTTACTTCAAAAGCTTATAAACAAAAAACCCCGTCCCGATGGTCTCGGAACAGGGTTTCTTAGTTTTTTCAGGTAAAAATTATTTTTTCTTACCCTTAGAAGCAGCAGCCAAAGAATCAGCTACACGAGTAGAGTCAGCTTTTGCTTGCATAGCAGCTTCAGCAGCTTTAGCCATTTCAGCTTCAGCAGCAGCGATAGAATCTTGCTTAGCTTTTTCAACAGCAGCAATTGAATCTTGCTTAGCTTGCTCGATTTTTTCCATTTCTTCCTTAGAAGGACCACAAGCTACAAAAGCAGCTGATAAAGCGGCAACGGCAACGATTGAGAATACTTTTTTCATT
>Ga0154020_10006513_pt1 | contig 13677 bp, 11 predicted proteins | sample Klosneuvirus_201_FD_109709 | JGI IMG/M metagenome (GOLD analysis project Ga0154020, IMG submission 109709) | Active sludge microbial communities from wastewater, Klosterneuburg, Austria - Klosneuvirus_20160825_MG | ecosystem: Engineered > WWTP > Aerobic digester > Activated sludge | place... | reverse complement strand
GGTCCCGCGGCGCAGGCGCGAAGGCATGCGCTTCCAGGGCCATCGCAGCTCCGCTCTGCGCCCGGCGTTGGTGCATGCCTGTGGCTGCTGTCAATAAAAAACGACATGTGGGGCCGCTAATCTTTCGTTCAAGCGCACCTCGAGCCACGTCGCCCACGGTGCAGAGCGCGGCCGCACCAGGCGGAGCGGCGATCAGCGGGCCCCTTGTCGGGCCCGCCGCCGCGCAGCCCGTCGCCCGAGGCACCGCCGCACGCCGGCCGCGCGGGCATCATCAGGCGCCTGACTGCCGGCAGCTCACCTGCGGACCACCAGCTCGAGACACGTAGTGCATCGACGGCGACGACCGCCAGCCCTCGATGCACCCGAAGGCGAAGTGCGATGAGTCATGGGCGCAAGGCCGGCTTTGCCCAATGGGGCGAGGGCGCAGCCCTCGTTGTGATCGGCTGACCCCAGGCTCACGAAGCGAGCCAAAGGTCAGTGTTCGTGCGTGACGGTGACCACGCCGGTGACGCGGTCGATGTCGAAGCGCTGGCTCCACAGGTCGTTGGTGCCCTCGACGAAGCGGGCCGACAGGATGGTCTCGCCGTCGCGCGCCAGCCACTCCAGGCCGCCGTCCGGGAGGTTGCTCTGCTGCCAGGCATAGGCGGCTGCCTCGGTGGCGAAGACCTTGCGCACATAGCCGGGCTCGATGGGTCCCGCCCACACGTACTCGCGCGCGCGCTGCAGCAGCTGGCTGGCGCTGAGCACCGGGCCGCGCGGGGTGTCGATCAAGATCTCGGCGTCACCGACGCCGGCGTGGTCGTAGGTCGACGCGACCAGGGCGAAGCTGCCGGTCTCCGGCAGGTAGAAGCGCAGGCTGGAGCTGAGGTCGTTCGGCACCTGGTTGCTGCTGACGATCCAGCTGCCGCTGGTGTCGTCGTTGTAGGCCAGCGAGCGGCCGATCGGCTTGCCGGTGCGCGCGCGGTACAGATAGACGGTGGTGTCGAGCTCGGCGAGGCCGTCGACATAGAGGTCGACGCGCTGGCTCTTTCGGCCCTCGAAGATGAAGGCGCGGTAGCGCGCGCTGGCGTCGAAGTGCGTGCGCACGATGGTACCGATGGCCAGCGGGTCGGTGCTGGCGGGGCGGGTCGCGCTGTCGGCCTTGCCGTCGCTCGCGACCACGTCGGCGGTGCTGTCGCCTGAGCCAAAGTCAGGACCGGGATCGGGAGTCTTGTCGGCGGCGCAACCGGCCAGCAGCGCGGCCATCAGCAGGGCAGAGATTCGCATGATGGCGCGGTCAGCAAGCCCCGTGCCGCGCGGGCCCAGCCGATTTCACGCGCGGCCGCGCGGCGCGATTGTCGTTTTCGGCGACACCGGCAGCCACCCTGGCCAGTGCGCGTGTTATGGAAGGCGCCCGTGAGGACGCCCGCGGCAAAGCTGGGAGCCGGTGCCGTCGCCGCCGCCGCGGTGCTGTGGGGGCTGTGGCCCTACTGGGTCGCGCGCGCGGGCAGCCCGGCGACCGCGGCGGTCGCGCTGGCGGTGGCGGGGCTGCTCGGGCTGCCGCTGGCGCTGCGCCAGGGCCGCGGGCAGCGCCGCGGCGGGCGGCTGTGGCTGCTGATGGGGCTGCTCGGCGTGCTCGATGCCGCCAACGTGGGCACCTATTTTCATGCGCTCGGGCACGGCGCGCTGGCGCCCGCGGTGATCTCGCACTATCTGGCGCCGGTGCTGGTGGCGCTGGCGGCGCCGCGGCTGCTCGGCGAGGCGCCGGCGCGGCGCGGCCGGCTGGCGCTGGTGCTGGCGCTGGCGGGGACCATCACGCTGGTGGCGCTGGGGCGTGGCGCGGGCCCCGCGGGTGGCCACGCCTTCGCGGTCGGCGTCGGCTGGGGTGGCGCGTCGGCGCTGTTCTATGCCGCGGTCATCCTGCTGTCGCGGCGCCTGGGGCGCGACTTCGGCGACGTCGAGCTGCTGTCCTATCACGTGCTGGTGTCGGCCGTGCTGCTGCTGCCGCTGGGGCTGCCGGGGCGGGTGGCGGCGGGCTGGGCCGCGCTGGGCGGACTGGTGTCGACGCTGCTGGCGGGCGTCCTCTACTACAGCGGGCTGCGTCGTCTGGGCGCCGAGCGCACCGCGGTGCTGTCGTATCTCGAGCCGGTGGCCGCGCTGGGGGTCGGCTGGCTGGCGTTCGGGCTGGCGCCCACGGTGGGCGCGCTGGTCGGCGGTGCGCTGGTGCTGGGCGGCGGTCTGGTGGTCGTGCTGTCGGCGCGCGAGGCGTGAAGATTGTCGGGGCGGCGCGCGTCCGTTAGGCTGCCGACGATGATGATGAAGCCCGCCACCGCAATCGTGATCACCATGTGCGCCCTGGCTGGCCCTGCCGGCCTGGCCCTGGCCCAGGACCCGCCTCCCGTCTACCTCGGCAAGCTCGAGGTCAAGCCGCGCAAGGGCAAGGAGCCCCGCGCCGAGCCCTGGGTGCGCCGCGGGCTGCCCGGCATCTATGGGCGCATCGACGCCGAGTGCTTCCAGCCCGCGCTGCAGCGCAAGCCCAGGCTGAGCGGCAAGCTGGTGGTGCGCTTCAAGCTGGGCGGAGATCACGTGCTGCGCTCGGTCAGGGCCGACGCCGATCGCTTCAAGCTGCCCAGCTTTCGCGCCTGTGTGGTGAAGGTCGTGGCCGCCACGGTGCACGGCATCCCGGCCGATCCGCCGCCCGATCCTGATCTGCCCGGCGCCTATGTGGAGACCGATCGGACCCCGCCGTCGGCCGCCGCGCTGCCGGTCAGCGTGGCCATGCACCTCGTGTTCACAGCGCCACCCGCGGCGCCGACCCCGACCCCGACCCCGACGCCCTCGCCGCCCGCGAAGGACAAGTGCAAGAACAGCCCGGCTGGCTGCAAGAGCAAGGGCTGCCCCAAGGGCATGGTGTGCGACACCAAGCAGTCGTGCATCCCGTCGTCGTGCGGCTGCGATCCGGCCACCGGCAACTGGACCTGCACCGCCGACTGCGGCGGCGGCATGTGCGTCCCCGAGGGCAGCACCGGCCGCATCCCGCCGAAGCCCAAGCCGACCACCCCGCCGCTGCCCCCGGGCTGAGGCAACCAAGTCGGGTCAGGCGGGGTCTGGAACCGCGGGTGCGCGCCATCACAAAGTGGCTTTTGTCGTTGAAGGATGCGCCGCGAGCGGGCACTCATCTGGGGAGAGTGTCCTCGTCCATGGTTCGCCCTGTCCACCACCTGGTGCTTCTGTCGCTGCTGCTGGGCAGTGCGCTGGCGCGCGCCGACGGGGTGCCGACATCGCCGCTCGCCGGTCAGCCGGCGGGGGCGGGGCCGGCCACGCCGCTTTCGCTCGATGGTGAGCTGGTATTCGGGCTGCCGGCGGCGCTGCCGACCGGGCTCAGCACCGGCCTCGGCGCCGGGGTCACCATGGGCGGCGCGCTGGCCTGGGGCGGTCGCCTGGTGTGGTCCAGCGCGACCGAGTTCGCGACCGACTGGGAGGTCCGCCACGACGATGTCCGCCTGCGGCTCGAGGGCGTCGCGCAGCGCGCGGTCGGGCGCGGCAACCTGGCGCTGCGCCTGGGCCTCGGCCCGACGCTGGTGCGCGAGGCGCGCACGCGCAACCAGGGCGCCCGCGCTGGCCTCTCGGGCGACGAGCTGACGCAGACTGCGTGGACCACGCTGGCCGGCGCGGAGCTCGAGCTGGTGGTCACGCTGCGCCTGGCCAGCGCCTGGTCGATGCTGCTCAGCGGCGGGCCGAGCTACCACGTCATCGACGGGCGGGTCGACGTCGGCTGGCTGGGCGGGCTGGGGGTGGCATGGCGACGCTGAGGCCAGCGTCAGCGTCAGCGTCAGCGCAGGCGCTGGGGCTGCTGGCGGCCGCCGGACTGCTGGGCGGCTGCAGCGATCTGAAGGGGCTGGCGGGCGAGGCTCCCGCGCTGGCGCGCATCGAGGTCTCGATCTCGGGCGACGTGCTGGCGGTGCGCCCGCCCAATGATGTGCCACCGCGGCTGCGGGTGGCGCTGGTGTGGGGCGCGCAGTGGCTGCCCGAGACCAGCTGTGTGCTGCCGCCGGAGTCGACCGAGGTCGCCGCGGTGATTGCGGCCGGCTGTCGCGATCCGTTCGGCTTCGTGCCCTTCCGCGTCGGTGGCACCGCGCCGGTCGACGACCAGGGTCACGCCACCATCGAGCTGCACGATCTGCCCGCAGCCGACGTCATGGTCGGCGGCGTCACCGCGCGCGTGGCCTATGCCAGCCTGGTGCTGTTCGACGATCGCGACGGCTCCGGCACGCTGGAGCTGCGCCGCTCGGCGCGCGACTTCCAGGATCCGGGCGGCGAACCCGACCCCGATCCGGCGCAGGTCCCCGACACCGTGCTGGGCGCCAGCCTGGTCTCGATGACCGAGCCCGACGAGCGCGTCGCGTTCCGCGAGGGCGGCTTCGACCCCAACGCGGCGTTCTATCCGCGCGTGGGCTGCGAGCCGCCGCCGAAGGGCTTCTCGGTGCTGGCGGCCGGGGGCTTCACGTACATGGCGGCGCTGCTGGCGGTGCTGGACGGCAAGCTGCCCGAGCAGGATCCGGCGACCTGTCGCGTCAGCGCGCTGGCCGATGTGCGCGTGAGCATCCCGGTGCGCGCGCCCAGCGCCGAGCTGCGCCAGGTCGCCTGCCGGGGCCGGCGATCCACGGGTTTTCCGCGCTATCGAGAGCCGGATGCCGAGCTGGAGCTGAGTCGACGCACCTTCGCGTGTGCGAGTGTGCCGAGGACCGGCGGCGGTGCGGATGGTGGCGTGCCGGTCGACCAGAAGCAGCTCCTGCTGGCGGATCCGGCGGACAACGTGTGCAAGGGGCTGTCACACATCATCCTGCGCGGCTGCAACAGCGACCCGGCGTGTGTGGTGCCGGAGTGGGATGTCACGGCGTCGCCGCCGGATTGGTGGCCGTGCGGACCGTGAAAACCCTGGCCGCGCTGGCGGTCGTCCTGGTCTCGCTGCGTGCGGGTGCGGAGGAGGTCGGCCCCGTCGAGCCGAGCCCGAGCCCGAGCACGAGCCCGAGTTCGAACTCGAGCACGTTGACCGAGCCGATCGTCCTCGACGAGAACCTGCAACCGCTGACGCGCAGGAGTGGCGGCACGCGGACCTCGCTGGCCATCGAGTCGATCCGCGCGGCTTGGCGCAAGCCCGGTTTTCGTCTCGCGCTGGGCATGGGCTACGGCCGCCTCGAGGGCCTCGAAGGGGTGCCCAGCGGTCGCCTCCTCGGCGCCGTGCTGCGCATGGGCGCGCGGCTCGACCGCGACTGGTCCATGATGTCGACCTTCCAGTACCTGAGCGCCTCGGAGACCGACGGCCTGTCGGCGCTGCGCTTCGCAGGCACCCTGGAGCCGACCTGGCACGTCACCGATCGCTTCAGCCTCGCGGTCGGGGTCGGCTTCGGCGGGCTGGTCGAGGGTCGCACCCTGCGCCCCGATCCAGAGCCGCATGGCAACGAGATCAACGACTCGATCACGCTGCCCACCGGGGGCACCCCGCTGCCGCGCTGCCAGGGGGTCGGTGTCGCGGGCGTGCTGCGCGCCGACTGGATGGCCGCCTTCAGCCGCCGCACGTCGACCGGCTTCGCCGCCGAGCTGCTGGGCCAGTGGACCGCCTGTGTCGATGACACCAACCGCGTCGAACCCGACACCGGCGAGCCCATCGTGCGTCGCCAGTACTGGCCGCACGTCGGCCTGACCCTGTCGTGGCTGCTGCAATGGCGCTGACTCGGCGCGCCAGCGCAGGTCTGCTCGTCGCCCTGGTGCTGCTGGCGCCTGCGCTGGCGCGTGCGCAGTCTCCCGATGGCGGCGTCGCCACCGACGGCGGGACACCCGGCCCCGACGCTGGCGTCCCCGAGCTGGTGCCCCCGCGCGCCATCGTCGAACCCGTGGTGCCCTACCCCGAAGGCGCCCCCGCGCACAGCGCGCCCATCGTCGTCCAGGTCAAGCTGCTGGTCGGCATCGACGGCACCGTGCAGAAGGTCGAGCTCCTGTCGGCGCCGCAGCCGCCGTTCGACGGCGCGGTGATGACCGCGGTCCTGCAGTTCCGCTTCCAGCCCGCGCTGTATCGCGGCAAGCCAGCGCCGGTCGCCATCACCTTCACGCACAGCTTCCTGCCGCCGGCGCCGCCCGACCCCACGCTCGCCCCCGACGGCGGCCTGCCCGCCCCGACCGGCGACGGCGGCACCGGCACTGGCCCGGCCGCTCCCACCGGCCCGCGCCTCGACTCCGTCCTGCGCGGGCGCCTGCTCGAGATGGGCACCCGCGGCTCGGTCGCCAACGCCACCATCACCGCGCAGACCGACGACTGGGCCACCAGCGTCGACCCCGACGACACTGGCGCCTTCAGCCTGGCGCTGCCGTCGGGCCTCATCCGCATCACCATCCAGGCCCCCGGCTACCTGCCCTTCGCGCAGAAGGAGCGCATGGTCAGCCGCCAGGAGCTGGTGGTCACCTACCTGGTCGAGCGCGGCAGCTACGATCCCTACCGCACCGTGGTCCGCGTCGAGGCCCGTCGCGAGGAGGTCTCGCGCGTGACCCTGCGCGGCCCCGAGATCAAGCAGGTCCCGGGCACCTTCGGCGATCCCTTCCGCGTCGTGCAGGCGCTGCCCGGCGTCAGCTCGATCGTGTCGCTGCTGCCGTTCCCCATCGTGCGCGGCGCCAGCCCGAGCTCGACCGGCTTCCTGCTCGACGGCAGCCGGGTGCCGCTGCTGTACCACCTGCTGTCGGGCCCCAGCGTCATCCACCCCGAGTTCATCGACGAGATCCAGTTCTACCCTGGCGGCGCGCCGGTGCCCTATGGCGGCTATGTCGGCGGCATCATCGACGGCCGCACCCGCCGCGCGCGCGCCGACGAGAAGCTGCTCGACTTCGACGCCAACCTGCTGCTCACCGGCGGCCTGGTGCGGCGCCCCATCAAGGCGCTGGGCGCGACCTTCACCGCCTCGGGTCGCTATGGCTATCCCGGGATCTTGCTCAGCCTGGCCACCAACGAGGCCTCGCTGGCGTACTGGGACTACCAGCTGCGCCTCGACGGCGGCACCCCGCGCAAGGGCTGGACGGTGTTCGCCTACGGCGCGCGCGATCAGCTCGACACCGTGGCGCCCGACGCCGACCCCGCCGATCCGACGCCGCCGCTGGAGCCGTCGCTGATCCTCGGCTTTCACCGCCTCGACACCCGGATCCATCGCGGCAGCGGCAAGTGGGACGCGCTGTACCGCCTGGTGCTGGGCCAGGATCGCACCCTCAGCGGCGACAGCAACGTCACCATGTGGGTGGTCGAGCCGTCGACCAACGTGCGCTACACGGCCAGCAAGCAGCTGGCGCTGTCCTTCGGCGTCGAGGGCGCCTACCACGACACCGTGCTGGGCACCCCGCTGGGCTCCGGCGACGGCGCCAGCCTGAGCGACACCGTCGGCAACATCTCGACGCTGTACTCCGGCGGCGCGCTGACCGAGGCGCTGTGGCGCCCGGACCCGCGCTGGCTGCTGCGCCCCGGCGTGCGCGTCGACGTCATGAACGACGGCGACACCACCACCAGCAGCGTCGATCCGCGGCTGACCGCGCGCTACCGGCTGACCGCGCGCACGCCCGCGCAGGAGAGCCAGGCGACCTGGCTCAAGGGCGGCCTCGGGATCTATCACCAGCCGCCGCGCTTCGTGGTGCCGCTGCCCGGCCTCGACACCATGCCGCTGAAGTACGGCCTGCTGAAGTCGATCCAGGCCAGCGTGGGCGCCGAGGTGCCGCTGGCCAATCGACTCGGGCTGACGGTCGAAGGCTACTACAACCACATGGATCCGACCATCTTCGATCTGTCGATCAACCAGGAGGACATCAACCGCGAGGCCAACGGCTCGCTGATCCCCGATCCGACCATGCCACCCGAGACGCGCCAGCAGGACATCCTCGATCGCCTGACCGCGCCGCAGACCGGGCGCTCCTACGGCCTCGAGATGCTGCTGCGCCGCGAGGCCCGAAATGGCCTCTACGGCTGGCTGTCCTACACACTGTCGCGCAGCGAGCGCAAGCGCGACGGCGCCTGGGTGCCCTATGACTTCGACCGCACCCACCTGCTCAACCTGGTCGCCGGCCTGCCGCTGCCGCGCAACTGGGACCTCGGCATGCGCCTGCAGTACCAGAGCGGCAAGCCGGTGACGACGACCAGCGGCTACAACACCGCCCGCACCGACGGCTATGTGCGCATCGACCTGCGCGTCGACAAGCGCGCGGTCTGGAACAGCTGGCTGCTCGACTTCTACGTCGACATCATCAACGTGGCGCTGCTCCCCGAGGAGGTCAGCCCGGGCAACAACCTGAGGTTCGTGCTGCCGACGATCGGGGTGCGCGGGCGGTTCTGAAGAGAAACAGGCGACAGGCGACAGGCGACAGGCAACAGGGAACAGGCAATTCGGAGGGTCATCGGGGGCGGGGGAGGTAGGCGGCCCAGTAGAGCAGGGCGCGGCGGGTGTCGTCGTCGCTGTCGGGGTGCGTCTCGGCGTGGAGCAGCAGCGCCTCCGCCACCGCGCGGCGCTGCGCCGGGGTCAGCGCCGCGACCAGCGCGCGGAAGCGCGGCCGCCCCAGGCCCATGCCGCGGCCTGCCGACTTGTCGGGTTTGGCTAGACACTGTGTCAACATGCCGGTGGGGTTTTCGCCGTCACGGGCGTCGATGAAGGCCAGCAGATAGGCGGGTAGCAGGGCAGCGAACAGCTCGGGGCCGAGGAAGCCCATGACGTCGTCGCGACGCGCCAGGCCGACGCGGTCGATGTCCTCCCAGCTCTTGCCTTCGACCAGCGCGCGCACCTCGGGGACGTCGAGGTAGGTCCAGCCGTAGGCGCCGGGCGGCTGCTCCGGGATCGGCGTGCGCGGGAACGCGGCGCGCAGCTGCTCGAGGAGTGCCTCACGCGGGGTCGCCACGGCACCACGATAGCCGCACATCCGCGCGCGGTACACTCGCCGATCATGACGCTGCCCACGCCTGCCAGCCCCGCCGGCCCGCTGCCGGTGCACTCGCGCCACGTCAACGCCGCCGGGCTCGACCTGCACTATCTCGAGTGCGGCAGCGGCGACCCGGTGCTGCTGCTGCACGGCTGGCCGACGTCGTCGTTCCTGTATCGCAACATCCTGCCTGCCATCGCCGCCGCCGGGCGCCGCGCCATCGCGCTCGATCTGCCCGGTTTCGGGCGCTCCTCCAAGCCGCTCGACGTGCGCTACAGCTTCGACTTCTACGCCCGCGCGCTCGACGGTTTTACCGCGGCCCTCGGCCTCGAGCGACTCGGGCTGGTGGTGCACGATCTCGGTGGCCCCGTCGGCCTGTACTGGGCCTGCAACAACCTGCCGCGCATCGAGCGTCTGGCGCTGCTCAACACCCTGGTCTATCCCGAGCTGTCGGCCGCGGTCATCGCGTTCGGCCTCGCCTGCATGGTCCCCGGCCTGCGTTCGCTGCTGACCAGCGCCGCCGGCCTGCGCTTCGCCATGCACCTCGGGGTCGCCGACAAGCACCGCCTGCAGCCCGACACCATCGCCGGCACCCAGGCGCCGTTCCGCACCCGCGCCGCGCGCGCCGCGCTGCTGAAGTCCGCCCTCGGCCTCAGCGCCCGCGGCCTGCGCCACATCGCCACCACGCTGCCGTCCCTGCGCGCACCGGTGCGCATCATCTATGGCGCGCGCGATCGCATCCTGCCCGACGTCGCCACCACCATGCGCCGCGTCGCCCGCGACCTGCCGCAGGCGACGCTGACCGAGCTGCCCGACTGCGGCCACTTCCTGCAGGAGGAGCGCCCGCAGGAGGTCGCCGCGCTACTCGCGGAGTTCTTCGCTGGCCCCGCCGCTGCCGACGGCGTCGGCAGCAACGGCAACGGCAGCGGGCGCCACCACTGAGGCAGCCGGCGCCTGGCCCAGCCCCAGCGCCGTCTCCAGCTCGCGCAGGCTCTCGTCGGTGTGATCCAGGAACCGCTGCAGCCCCGGCACCGAGCGCCGGCACGCCGTGTAGCCGAAGCCCAGCTGATCGCAGTAGCCGCCAATCGTGATGTTCAGCGCCATGTAGTCCATCGGGATCGACACCGGATAGATCTCGTCCAGCGGCAGGCCGTTCATGTACAGCGTCTTCTTCGGCCCCGGCACGTTCGAGATCACCAGGTTGAAGATGGGGCGCTTCTTGGCATAGCCGGTCAGGATGCTGGGCCCCATCGGGGTCGCCATCGCGGCCGCGTGCGCGACCTGCTCCAGGCGCGACATCTTGCCCAGGCGCTCCTTGGCCGTGGTGGTCGACTCCTTGATGAGCTTGAGGCGCGCCACCGGGTCCTCCACGTTGGTGGCCAGGTTGGCCAGCAGCATGGCGACGTGGTTGCCGCCCTCCTCGTGATCCGCCGAGCGCACCGAGACCGGCACCATCGCGATCAGCGGCTTGTCGGGCAGCGCGTTCTGCGCCTGCAGGTAGCGCCGCAGCGCGCCCGAGCACACCGCCAGCGTCACGTCGTTGACGGTCGCGCCCGCCGCCTTGCCCATCGCCTTGAAGCGCTCCAGCGAGTACGACTGCGCCGCGAAGCGCCGCGACCCCGAGATGGCCACGTTGAACATCGTCGGCGGGGCCTGGAACGGCTTGGCGTCCGAGGGATGCAGGTGCGCCGCGCGCACGATCTCCCACAGCCCGCTGCCGATGCCCGGCATGATCTCGGCGCCCGCGCGCAGCACCCCCAGCAGCGGCTCGAAGCGGCTCGGCGTCGGCGCCGGGGTCGGCGCGGTCTCCGCGTGCGGCGTGCGCGCCTGCCGCTTCTGCGCCCACAGCGGCGGGCGCATCTCGCTCGCATCCTCCGACAGCACCGCGGCCAGCATGCGCGCCGCCGCCACGCCGTCGAACATGGCGTGATGCACCTTGGCGTAGACCGCGATGCGCCCGTCGGCCAACCCCTCGATGACGTTGAGCTCCCACAGCGGCCGGGTGCGATCCATCAGGGTGCCGTGCAGGCGCGACACCAGCGCCAGCAGCTCGCGGATGCGGCCCGGCTGCGGCAGCGCCGAGTGGCGCACGTGATAGTCGAGCTCGAACTCGGTGTCGTCCTCCCAGAACCAGTGGCCCAGGCGGAAGCGCGCACGCAGGTTGAAGGGCGGCTGCGCCACGGTGTGCTTGCGCCAGCCCTCGAGCAGCTCCTTGACGAAGTCCTTCCCGGCTCCCGGCGGCGGTGTGTACAGCTGCAGGCCGGCCACGTGCATCGGGTGGCGGCGCTGCTCCAGCCACAGGAACATGGCGTCGGTCGGTGACAGCGGCTTCATGACTGCGCCTCCTTCAGCGGCCCGGGCAGCGGCCCGCGCCCGGGCGTTATGACCAGCTTGCCCGAGACCCTCCGCTCCATCAGCTCGGTGATGGCCTCGGCGCCCTCCTCGAGGCGATACGGCGGCGCTATGCGCGGCCTGAGCTTGCCCTCGCGCAGCATGCCGAACAGCTCCCTGAGGTCACTCATCAGCCCACCCGGTTCGCGCTTGGCATGGTCACCCCAGAACACCCCCAGCACGGCGCAGCCCTTGAGCAGCGTCAGATTCGCAGGAATCGCCGGGATCTCCCCGCTGGCGAAGCCGATCACCAGGTGACGCCCGCGCCACGCCGAGGCCCGCAGCGCCGCCTCGGTGTAGCGTCCGCCGACCGGGTCGTAGATCACGTTGGCGCCCTTGTCGCCGGTCAGCTCCTTGATGCGCTGCTTGAGATCTTCGCTCTCGTAGTTGACCAGGTCGTCGGCGCCATGCTGGCGACACACCATCAGCTTGTCGGTGGTCGACGCCGCCGCGATGACGCGCGCCCCCAGCGCCTTGCCCAGCTCGATGGCCGCGAGGCCAACCCCACCCGACGCCCCCAGCACCAGCAGCGTCTCGCCCGGCTGCAGCGCGGCGCGATCCTTCAGCGCGTGATACGACGTCCCGTAGGTCATCACGAACGACGCCGCGGTCACGAAGTCTAGCTCCTCCGGCATCGGCACCACGGTGCGCGCATCACACGCCACCTTCTCGGCGAAGGCGCCATGGCCGGTGAACGCGATGACGCGATCGCCCGGATGCAGGTGCTGCACCTTGGCGCCCACCGACTCGACAATCCCTGCGCACTCGCCGCCGGGCGAGAACGGCAGCGGCGGCTTGAACTGGTACTTGTTCTGGATGATGAGGACGTCGGGGAAGTTGACCCCGGCGGCGAGCACGCGCAGCACGACCTGCCGGTCCCCCGCCACCGGGTCGGGCACCTCGGCGACCACCAGCTTCGACGGTGGTCCGTACTCCCTGCACAGCAGCGCCCGCATGCGGCCTCCAGCGACCTCACCAGCCAGCCGCAGATCCTCTCACGGGCCGGTCAGCGCGTCGACGGCGACGGCGCAAGCGCAGGCGACCGAGGCGGCTGCGCTGCGCCCGCGGGCGGCAGGCGCGGCGCCAGCCCCGGCGGTGGCCGCACTGGCTCGGGCTCGGGCGGCGCGGGCGGGAAGTCCTGCTCGCGCAGGTCGGCCAGCTTGCCCTCTCGCTCCAGCGTCCAGATGTCCTCGTCGGTCACGAACTCCTTGCCCAGCAGCTCGCGTGCTCGAAGGATCTTGGCGCGCATGTAGGCGCTCAGCACCGGCTGCGAGTTGTCGCGCGTCGGGCGCGCCGGGGGCCGCATCACCGAGAAGTTGCCGTGTGCCTGCGCGCCCTCGGCCGAGACCCCCTCGATGAGGTAGTCGACCGAGTACAGCTCGGGGAACATGGTGGTATCGAGCCGCATCTTCTGGCGGATGCCGAGGCCCGGCGGCACCACGTCGGTGCCCAGCACCGACAGCGGGCTGGCCTCCTGCACGACGGGGCCGCGCGCCGCCGACGGGCTGGTCGGCAGCGGGTTCATCACCACCAGCACGCGGGTCAGGCGCACCGGCTCCGAGCGGTGGTGCCAGAGGCGCACCTCCTGCTCGACCACGCCGGTCGGGCCGAGCTCGGGGAAGCGCGGGTTCATCAGCGCCGACAGCCGCACCAGCCGCTTGACCGCGAACTCCTCGAACGCCGGGTTGAGCAGCTGCACCGCGGTGCGCCCCACCACGGTCTCGCCGCTGTCCGCGATGGCCTCGCACTTGACCAGCAGCTGGGCATACAGCGTGTCCTGCGGCCGGGTCTCGAAGTCGTGCGCCGCGAAGGGCACGTCGGTCTCGACCGGGTCCGCGTCCCCGAAGGTCCAGCGCCAGCGCGTGGGCCGCAGCGGCGCGGCGGCGGCGACGTCCTTGATGCGCGCGGTGAACTCGAAGTGGCCCTCGGTGTTGGCCAGCAGGCGCGCCTTGATGAAGAGCTGGCGCTCGGCGTCGCAGTCCTTGACCACATAGTCGGGCAGGAACACCGAGGTCATCGCGTTGTTCTTGCCGAAGACCAGGATCTGGCGCTGCACCCCGGTGCGCTCGTCGTCGCGCGTCTGCAGCCGCACCGGCACGCTGGCGCCGTTGTCGGCCACGATCATGTAGTGCAGCAGGGCGTCGTCGTCGTGGTTGCGGGTGTGCGCGCGCACGCTGACCAGGTTCTCCTCGCCGCGACAGACCTCGGCCTTCTCGAGCACGATCTCGTCGATGATGGGCGCGTCGGGATCGTCGTTGACCGCGGCGAAGCGCAGCTCGGCGAGCTTGCGCACCACCGCCCCGGCGCGCGGGCCCGACCCCGGCGCCGGCGCGTCGCCTGCAGGCGGGCCGTCAACCTGGGCCGTCG
>Ga0154020_10006512_pt1 | contig 13678 bp, 17 predicted proteins | sample Klosneuvirus_201_FD_109709 | JGI IMG/M metagenome (GOLD analysis project Ga0154020, IMG submission 109709) | Active sludge microbial communities from wastewater, Klosterneuburg, Austria - Klosneuvirus_20160825_MG | ecosystem: Engineered > WWTP > Aerobic digester > Activated sludge | place... | reverse complement strand
TGCTCAGGCGAAAGTCAGCGCAGGCCGCGAGAATGATACCTGCGCCGATGCAGAACCCCTGGATTCTGGCGATGATCGGTTTTGGAATCGCTTCGAAGGCATCGATTGCCCGTTGCCCGGCGCTCAGGTGTTTGGCATAGTCGTCGAAGCTTTGCCCTGCCATCTGTTGAATGACCGTGACATCCATGCCAATGGAAAAGTGTTTGCCTTCGGCCGCAAGCACAACTGCGTGAATATCCGCATCGGCGCTGATTTTTTCGCTGAGCTCTTTGAGTTCAGCGAGGCATTCGAGATTGACGTTGTTACCCGTGGCGGGCCGGTTCAGCGACAGTGTGGCAACTTTGTTTTCAACACGAAACAGCCAGTGCTGCAGTGCCATATTAAAGAAGCTTTTCTATATCCGCAGCAATGTCTTTGGGTTCGGTGTTGGGTGCGTAGCGCTTCACCGGGTTGCCGTTTTTATCGACGAGAAATTTCGTGAAGTTCCATTTAATGGCTTCGATGCCGAGGATGCCCGGTTTTTCTGAAGTCAGGTATTTAAACAGCGGGTGTGCCTCTGAACCTTTGACATCGATTTTGCCGAACATCGGAAATTTGACGCCATAGTTCAGCTGGCAGAATTCCTGAATCTGGTCAGAGGTGCCGGGTTCCTGTGCGCCAAACTGGTTGCAGGGAAAGCCGAGAATCACGAGGCCGCGGTCTTTGTATTTTTCGTACAGCGATTCGAGGCCGGCGAACTGCGGAGTGAAACCGCATTTGCTGGCAGTGTTCACAATGAGCACGACTTTGCCTTTATAGTCGGCAAGACTGATTTCTTTGCCGGCGATATTTGCGGCTGTAAATTCATGGATGGTTTGAGGCATGCGGAATGAACCGGCGGTTTCGCCGGGGTGTCAGCCAGAATTCAACGACCGCCGGGACAGCAAAGTTGGCTTGCCTGTTCCGATCAAAGTTCCCCTATGTTCACCGCTGGAACTGACTATGTCTTTGAGCGAAATACTCGCACTCTTTACCCGCCTCGGTGTCACTGCATTTGGCGGCCCCGTAGCGCACATTGCCCTGATGCGCCATGAATTTGTGGCGCGCCACCGCTGGCTCTCTGACGAGAAATTTGTCGAACTGATCGGTCTCACCAACCTGATACCGGGGCCGAACAGTACCGAGATTGCAATCCACCTCGGCTATGAACGCGCTGGCTGGCGGGGCAGTGTTCTCGCTGGTGTAGGTTTTATTGTACCCGCAGTGCTCATCACTCTCGGCATCGCCTGGTTTTACGGCGAATACGGCACACTGCCCGCGGTGCGCGCGCTGCTTTTCGGCATCAAACCCGCAATCATCGCGGTGATTGTTTTCGCTATTTTTCCGCTCTTCAAGACAGCCGTGAATTCATACGGTAAGGCAATTGCCGCTGCTGCGACACTGGCACTGTGTTTTCTGGGTATGAGCGAAGTGCTGGTGATGCTGGGGGTAGGATTGATTTTTGCATTGGCAAAACGCTTCACAGTGCGCGACTCGACACGAGGTCTTCACAGTCTCGCACCGATCTTCTTGCTGCAACCACTGTTCACTGGTGGGGCGGCGGCACTCAATACGAAACTCTTTCTGATCTTTCTCAAGATCGGCTCGATACTTTACGGCAGTGGCTATGTGCTCTTCGCTTTTCTCGACGCCGAACTCGTGGCAAGGGGGCTTTTGTCACGGCCACAGCTTTTGGATGCGGTAGCAGTGGGGCAGCTTACGCCCGGGCCGGTATTCTCGGCGGTGACCTTCATCGGCTACCAGATCAATGGTTTCGGCGGCGCCATTGTTTCGACAATCGCAATTTTCTTGCCTTCGTTTGTGTTTGTTATCGCCACGCATTCGCTGCTGCCAAAATTGAAGAAATCCACCATGTTTTCTGCATTCTTAAGCGGTGTCAACGCGGCATCTCTCGCGATCATGCTGTATGCTCTCGCGGGTATGTCGCGCGATACGTTCGTGCACTGGTCGGCCTTTCTCATCGCAGCTGGCGCGGGGCTCGGCCTATATTTCTTCAAAAGCCTGGGTAGCACTTATGTTGTGCTATTCGGCGCCTGCACAGGCACGTTGTTGTCGTATTTAAATATTGTGTGAATATTTTCATGCAGTAGAAATGTTTTTCCAGGTTTATACTCCGGCGAAAGCTGACTTTACGTCTGACGGCAAAAGTTTTCCGCTGAGCGTCGAATGCCGCGGCGACATCAGCGGAAGCAGATGGTGGGGCGTTGTGACAGTTGTGCAGGGCATCGCCTTTGCCGGCTATTTGTTCACGGGTGGCATGGCACCCAACTCTCATTTACGCGCTCATTCATATTTCGCTCTTAACCCATGTCTTCAGACCTCAACTATTCACAGGCCGACGATCTTGCGGTCCTCGTCGAAGAGAGATTCCAGCAGCTGATCGAACAAGGCGCCTTCGCCGATCTCGAAGAACAGTTGCTCGCACTGGCCAAAACCGGCAGCGAAGACCAGGCGGTGACACTGTCGCTACAGTTCAAGCTTTCTGATTCAGAGCGCGAGCGTGAGGTGATCGTGGCCGAAACCAGCCGCGCCTACCTCAGCGACGGCGATAAGTATGATTTTAACCATGGGAATGCGGCCGTGCGCTATATCTGCGACGGCGAGATCAAGGTGTTTCAGCACAACAGTTGCCCGCACTGCTGGGGTGATTGGGAAGACAAACTGAGAAATCCGACATGCCCCGATTGTGGTTATGAGCTCGGCAACCAGGTCAAAATTCTCGTCGACGACAATGCCTGCCCCTATTGCCTCGCCGGCAAGGTGACGCCGCAACAGCCACGCTGCGATGCGTGCGGTGAGCAGGTTGAGGAAAGATTTGTGAGCTGGGGGTAATTGCGCGGCAGCGATGAGAATACGTAATTTTATCCCGCTGATTCTTTACATTCTGCTTCTATCGCCGCTGGCGCTGCTGTTTCTTTTCGCCTGGCAGGGGCATGTCTGGCCGATATTGTCGATGCAGTTGCTGCATACATTGTTGTTGTTTGTCGTTTTCCGTGCATCGGTGCGCAGCGCGCGCAAAAATTTTTCGCCGCCCGTCGATCTTTCGCGTGTTGTGTATCTGCCGTTCAAAGTGAATCTGGTTTTGTATTTTCTGATTGGTATTCCACTTGTTTCGGTGTTTGCGCATAACCTGACTGTGTTATGGGGCGCTTACGGAGTGCAGACACTGGGTTTCATATTCACATGCTATTCAGGTCTGCTTTACGTGTCCCGGTCTCCCGCAAAAAAAATAGGTTTTGTCTGAACGCGCAAGCGGGCGTAGCGTGGCCCGAAGGGCCGGAGCGGAGCACGCGGTGCCCGCAGGGCATGCGCCAAAATCTTGACACGGCACTCTGGTGCTGTTCATCATGCCTATGCAATTCAAGAACCGGCGCAGCGCAGGGCAGCAACTGGGTGAGAGATTGAAGTTGGCACTCGCTGCATTGCCTGCGTTACCCACGCTGGTACTGGGCGTGCCACGCGGGGGAGTTCCCGTTGCGTACGAAGTGGCGCGCGAACTCAAGACTCCGCTCGATATCTGGCTCGTGCGCAAGATCGGTATGCCGGGGCAAGAAGAGCTCGCCGCGGGCGCGATTGCCGATGGCGGCGTTGCTATCTGGAACCACGACGTGCTGGGTTATGCCGGGCTTAGACCAGATGACCTCGCCGAAGTTGTCGCGCGCGAGCAGCGCGAACTCGAACGCCGGCGCCGCGCGTACTGCGGTGATCATCGCGCACCCGAGGTTAAAGGCAGGCGGATTGTCCTCGTGGACGACGGCATTGCCACCGGTGCCAGTCTTTTTGCCGCGATCGAATCGCTGCGCCATGCCGGCACCGCAGAACTGCATGTGGCCGTGCCCGTTGCACCGGGGGACACCTGTCGCCGCATGGAGCAGGCCGTCGACGGTTTCACCTGCCTGCTTGAGCCCGAGAATTTTCGCGCGATCGGTTTCTGGTACGACGATTTCGGGCAGACCAGCGACGCCGAGGTGATCGAACTGCTCGCGGCTGCACGCGCGGGGTTCAACAGATGAAAGCGCAGGAGCATGCGGTCAAAATTGCCAGCGATGCAGATACACTCGCCGCCGATCTGGTGGTACCTCAAGCGGCGACGGGGCTTGTGATCTTTGCGCACGGCAGCGGTTCGTCGCGTTTCAGTGTGCGCAACCGTTTTGTCGCCGAAGTGCTGCAGCAACGCCACCTCGCGACTCTGCTACTCGATTTGCTGACGGAAGAAGAAGCGGCGGTCGACGAACGCACGCGCGAGTTCAGGTTTGATATTCCATTACTGGCGCGGCGCGTGGTCACTGCCATTGCCTGGGCGAAAGAAAACCCACTCACGTTGCCGGTCGCGCAACGCATTGGGCTCTTTGGCGCAAGCACAGGTGCGGCAGCCGCACTCATCGCGGCGGCGCAGCGCCCCCACGATGTGCAAGCTGTCGTTTCACGAGGTGGCAGACCCGATCTCGCGGGCGCTGTCTTGCCCCGAGTGAAAGCTCCTACTTTGTTTATTGTTGGTGCCGACGACGATGCCTGCATACCGCTGAACCAAGCGGCGTACCGCGACCTCACGTGCGAAAAGCAGCTGGAGCTCGTCCCGGGTGCGACGCATCTTTTTGAAGAGCCGGGTACGCTCGAACAGGCGGCAGATCTTGCGGCCGATTGGTTGGCGCGTTATCTGAAGGGCGGGTAAAACAAAGATGAAAATCCCCCCAACCCTGACCAAAGCCGCAGAGACATTGTCGAAGCATGGCAGTCGCCTGACAATCGAGCATGAAGACTTCAGCGATGGCGCAGTCGACACGCTCGTTTGCAGCGGGGCGAAGAGTTGGCGGGTGCCGGTCAAATGTACCATGATGGGTTATGGCATGTTTATCGCCGCCTGGCTGCTCGATCTCGGCGACTATATCGGCTTCGTGCAACTGTACGAGCATTCCCGCGGCGGGCATACAGACCCCACGATCACGCTCGTCGACTACGCAGGTGCAGTTTATGGCACGATACCTCGCTACGCTGGTGATTTTGAAGCCGCCGCATTCGATGATCAAAAACTCTGGCTGCGCCATACCGATGCCCGAGAATATCGTGCCGCGGGTTTACCGAACTTCACCGGCACCTGCCTCATGCAGATTGATCTGAAGACCGGCAATGTCGAGAGTGAAACACCGATCCAGGTACCCAAACAGTATATCGCTTCACAGCGCCTTGCACATAGCTGGCTGACGGAAATCGGTCTCTCGGCGCTGCGGGTCACCTTCGCAGAAGTTGCGGGCGAGGTCGTTCTGGATGTCTCGGTGGTGAACTACCAAAGGGAACAAGGCCGGGACTATGAGTCGCTGCAGATACCACTCAGCGATTTTCTGGAATCTAAAAGATAAAGACTGAATTGCTCAGAGGGCCGCAATCACGCGCTTGAGTTTATCGCGCACTTCTGCCGCCGTGGCTTCGAGCTGCGGGTTCTTCACCGCCATCATTGAGGCGACCGGGTCAATGGCCGAAACCTCGACACCGTTGTCGCGCTGCTGCAGCAGCACATTGCACGGCAGCATCAGTCCGATATAGTCTTCGGCCTGTAGGGACTTCAGTGCAAATGGAGGGTTGCATGCCCCCAGGATTTTGTACGGGCGAATATCGGCATCGAGCTTCTTTTTCAGCGTCGCCTGCATGTCGATTTCGGTCAGCACTCCGAAGCCCTCTTTTTGCAGCTCTTCGCGCACGCGCGCCTCGGCGGTGGCCATGTCGAGGTTGATGATTTTACTGATTGCGTAGCTCATGGTCATATTATACAAGGAAGGAATGTTATCGCCCACAAATTATACTATACACGGTATGGTGTATGGCGTATTGCTTCAGCTTTTGAGGTCGCTCGACCTCTTCGGCTTGCACGCTCACGGCTCGCTTTGCTGGTACTACGTTAAGCACCGCGTTCTCTTGACCCCTCGACTGCGCTCGGGGCAGGCCCCTAACAAATGAACCTCGCTATCTCTGACCGCCTCAAACCATTGCTCAAACAATATGAAGATTTCGTGGTGAACGAACTCATTCCGCTCGAGCCGCAGTTTTTCAGTAAGCCCTTCAAAGAACTCGTACCGCTACTCACCGAAAAGCGTGAGCAGGTAAAATCGCTCGGCCTGTGGGGGCCGCAGATACCCAAAGAACTCGGCGGTGTGGGATTAACCCTTGTGGAGCACGGCTATGTCTCAGAGGCGCTGGGGCGCTCGCCTCTCGGGCACTATGTCTTCGGCTGCCAGGCGCCCGACGCAGGCAACATCGAAATTCTGCACATGTTCGGTACCAAAGAACAGCAAGAAGAATGGCTCGAGCCTTTAGCGCAGGGTAAAATCCGCAGCTGTTTTGCCATGACCGAAGTCGATACCGCGGGTTCGAACCCGACGTTGCTCGAGGCGCGTGCGGTGAAAGACGGCGATCACTATGTGCTCAATGGCCGCAAGTGGTACACAACTGCCGCCGAAGGTTCTGCATTTGCAATCGCGATGATGGTCACAAACTCGGAGGTGAATCCCGCTTTGCGCGCGAGCATGTTCATTGTACCCACGAACACGCCGGGTTTTCGCATCTTGCGCAACATACCGATCATGGGTGAAACCGGCAGCGACTATGCGAGCCATGCGGAGGTCGTTTTCGAAAACTGCCGCATTCCGAAAGAAAATTTACTCGGTCGTGAAGGGCAGGGGTTCAAACTCGCGCAGGAACGCCTGGGGCCGGGTCGCATTCACCACTGCATGCGCTGGCTCGGCATTAGTGCACGCGCATTCGAAATGCTCTGTAGGCGCGCGAACCAGCGAAAGATTCATGGTGATGGTGGTACCTTGGCCGAAAGCGAAATCACGCAGCTCTACGTCGCCGAACTCGCGGCAGAACTGCACGGCGCGCGGCTCATGACACTCTCGGCCGCGTGGGCGATCGAACATCTGGGTATGTCGAAAGCCCGCGACGAAGTGGCGATGATCAAGTTCGTTGTGGCGAATGTGATGAACCGCATTCTCGACCGCGCACTGCAGATACATGGCGGGTTGGGGATGTCAGACGATACGATTCTGGCTTACTGGTTCAGGCATGAACGCGCAGCGCGTATCTACGACGGCGCCGATGAGGTGCATAAGTCGAGCCTGGGTAAACGAATTCTGCGCGACTACCGTCGCTGAGAGGAAAAATGAACGGAATAAAATGGCTGTTGGTTATAGTTTCCAGCGCAGGGTTGTGGTTCGCCGCATCGGCAACGGGATTTTTTTACGCAGTGGATCGCAGTATTGCGAATACCGAGTTTGTCAGTCGCTGGTTGACAAAGCAAAATCTCGGTTCCGTCGGCGCCTCTGTAGAAAAGTTGCAGAGTGACAAAATGTCTGCCGCGGAGGCTTCTTTGCTTTCGCGCGCGGGTATGTCACTCATCGAACCCGAAATTAAAAAACAGGCAAAGCCGATGCTCGATCCGTTTTTTGAATTCCTGAAGGGCAAGCGCAACGAGCCGCGGCTGGCGCTCGATCTGAATGGCTTAAAACAAGATCCGGCGTTTATCCAACGTGCCGCCGACATCGTGCGCAGAAACGAAACTATGAAACACCTGCCCTCGGTGCTGGTCGAATCGGCGGCCAAATTGCTGATGGAAAAACTGCCCAACGAGCTGGATTTTGTCAAAATTCTGCGTATCTCCGCCGGCGACCTGGCACACCTGCGCTCCCTGACAGATAAACTCTATGGTTATTACCACACGGCGTTGGGCTTCAGCCTGTTTTTTGCCGCGCTCATAATTTTTCTGCTGCACGACAAACGAAAAATTGCGCTGACCCTGGGCATAATACTGTTGCTGGCAGGGTTGCTGATGTTTATCCCTTATCTGGGTTCGGAAGCACTGGCGACGAAGATGTTTTCCCGCTACAAAGGTGTTGCCCCCGAGGTCGTGAAAACGTTCAGTGTTTCGCTGATCAGGGATTTTTTTGCTGTATATGTAAAATCACCGATCGTTTTATCGGTGGCCGGGCTTGGCGGTATTGTTGCCGGAATGTTTGTTTTTAAAAGAACCACCTGAGAGGCAACCGAAATGTTTCCCGCAGAAGGAAACTGCTACCCCGTCGAGCCCCGCTGCCAGCGCTCGCGTTCAGGCTCATAGTCGTCGTGCAGCGGAATTTCGATGCGCGCGACGGTGCGGCTTTCGAGGTCGGTCGCCACGGAAAAATAGCGCGGGTTGACTGAAATCGATTTGAGCGCGGCGATGCACAGCATGAGACCTAAACCCGCACCTTCGGTTTCATCGACGTGCTCCATAATGAATTCACCGGCATTGCCGCAGCTCATCGCGAGTTTCAGTTTTTCGCGCACACGGCGTTCTTCGGCGCTCGACATCGGCACATTGTTGTGTATCTCAAACAGAAAGCGGTCTTCATTAAAATCGAAGATGATGAGCACTTCGAGATGTGCGTCCCGCGCTTTGAGGCCATACTCTGCAAACGTTTCAGCAGAAAAAATTTCTCTGAAGCGAAGAATGCCTTCTTCGTACTGTTCGGGGTTTTCGATCAGCAGCCCGTTTTCGGCGAAGAATATTTTTTTGAAATTTGCCTTCGCCGCGTTGGTGACGAGTTCTTTGAGAATTATTTCGAGGGCAGGGGCCATGTCGCTGCGACCGTAGCGGTCGCTGAGTTCGCGCACGAAGCTGCGTATAAAATCTTCAAGCCTGTGGCTCGCGTCGTGCGCGCGCACGGTCACGCGCGACTGTTCGCGTATGACTTCTGCGGTGTCGCACAACTGTTCTGGTAATGCGGTCGGCATAATATGTTTGGTTTGACGATGCGACATAATTCTTGCCGCGCAAGTCAGTCTTTTCAGAGTTTGTGGACGATATACCGCGTAAATAGCAGTTCATCGCTCACGGGTAGAGTGGACTGTATCAAAAAGTCAGCCCGCCAGCGCTGCTTGCCAGCGTTGGCGCGCAGGGGGATATCCGGCATGCAAAGGAATTTCAACGCGAGCCACAGTCTCAGTTTCAAAGTCTGTCGATATGGTTAAAAGTCGCGGGTCAAGATCGGCAGAGCGCATAGTGGTCACGCACAGCGCAAGGCCGGCCCCGGCGCCCTCGGTTTCATCCATGTGTTCCATCATGAATTCAACCATGTCGTTACACTCGAGGCCCTGCTTGAGTTTTTCGCGTGCGCGCTTCTCTTCATGCGCCGCCATCGGCACATTATTGCGCACCTGGACGATCACACGGTCTTTATCAAAATCAAATGAAGTTTCGACAATCAGTTGTGCCTCGCGTGCCTTTTTGCCATAGTCGACAAAAATATTCTCGTCGATAATATTGCGAAACCCGGCCATGCCGCTTTCGAAATGTGCCGGGTTGTCGAGATCCAGGTTGTGCTCTGCAAAATATATTTTCTTAAAATTCGCTTTCGCTGCGTTCATCACCAGCTCTTTGACGACAATCTCAACGGCTGGAGCCAGGTCAATGCGGCCGTACTTCTCCATAACCTTGCGGATAAACGCGCGCATAAAATCTTCCGTCGAGTGAATGACGCCATAGGCGCGAATCACGAGTTTATTGTCGTTTTCAATGACCTGCTCGGCGGCGCGGTGGATTGCTTCGGGTATGCTGAGGCTATTCGGTGGCATTTTGGACTACTATAAACTATATGGTGTACATTAGTTCACCAGGGCCAAAAAAATGCCACCGGTGTCAGAAAAAACTGGCCCCGAATGCCGCTTGCCGCGGTACTTTGCTCATTGTAAATGAAAAGTTGATCTATGAAAATTCAAGGCAGTACGTTCCTCGTGACCGGCGGCAGCTCGGGTTTGGGGCTCGCTACGGTAAAACAGTTGGCGTCTTTGGGTGGTAATGTAATAATCGCCGATTTGCGTGAGCCCGAAGGGCTCACGCAAATCGGCGCAGAATTCATAAGAGCTAGTGTCACGAACCCCGACGAAGTGCAGGCAGCGGTCGATCTGGCGTTCAGCAAATTCGGTGGCCTGCATGGCGTCATCAACTGCGCCGGCATCGGCAACGTGGTGAAGACGGTTTCCAAAAAAAAGTTCGGCGCGCTCGACGCTGCGCGGCAAATCATCGAAATCAATCTGATGGGAACTTATAATGTCATCAGCATTGCTTCGACGCCGATGGCCAAGCAAGAGCCCAATGCGGATGGCGAACGCGGAGTGTTTATCAATACCGCGTCGGTCGCGGCTTACGATGGTAAGGTAGGGCAGGCGCCCTATTCGGCATCGAAAGGTGGTGTGGCCAGCATGACATTGCCGCTGGCGCGCGAGATGGCGCAGTATGGTTTTCGCGTCATGGCGATTGCGCCGGGTGCGTTTGAAACGCCGATGGTCGCGCGCCTGCCGGGCAAAGCATCCGAAGAGCTCGTCGAAACGATTCCGTTTCCGCCGCGCATGGGCAAACCACCCGAGTTTGCGCTTCTGGTGCAGCACATTATCGAGAACACGTATCTGAACGGTGAAGTGATTCGCCTCGACGGTGCGATTAGAATGACTTAGGGAAGGTCTGCAAAAGCCGAAATTAGGAGCGCAGGCGTCCTCGCTTGCGCGCATTCTTTCGCGAGGCCATGGCCGAGCATGACTTTTGCAGAACTTCCCCTCTTTACACTGAATCCTTTACGTCCCCGCCCTGATTCCGGAGACCGGCCCCCGGAGTTATGCAATCTATATGAAACGAATTTTTCTGATACTCATGCTATCCGGCATCATGTCGGTTGCGGTGCTCGTCGCGCAAAAGGGCAACGCAGGCCCCGTACCAAAACCCGAAGCACCGGCTGCGGCAAATCCCCCTGAAACAGCCTTGGAATATGAAGAAGTCTGGCTCAAGGTTGGCGTCGTGTTTAATTATCCGTCGGCGACCGCACCCGCGGTGATTTTTCCGACGGACAAAAAGTTTTTGCCCAATGCCAAAACCCCGCTGCGCATTCGTGGCCCCAAGGCGGGTAAAGTGGCCGTGCGCGTTGACGGGCAGCCGTTGCATACGCAATACAAAGTGAAACCGCGTAAGGGTGAGCGGTGGAGCTATCGGCCTGAAAAAGGCGACTACGTTGAGCGGATGATCCGCCGCCCGAAGCCCAAACAACCTGAACCCGAAATTGTCGCTGTGGTCGAAACCACCGATAAAGAAGAACTGGGTGACGATTGGAACAGCGCAGAGATTGAAACGGTGAAAGACAATACTGCGATTGCGGCGCAGGTCAAAGAGACCGAGGCGAAAAGCGAAGAGTACCGCAAACCGTTTCACGATCGGCTTTTCGGTGTGCGCGCCACGTATATCAACAACTACACCGAACACTATGCACAGTATTACACTTTGCCGACTTCAGGTGTGCTGATGCACACAGATGTCTATGGCAGCAAGTTCGGGCGCGCGTATTTCGAGTACCTCGCGGCGGGCACCAGCAGCGATCTGCCTTCGGGGTCGACTTATGTGAATCCCAATTTCTGGAGACTCGGATTTCGCGGTCATCATTTCGGCGGATTTTTCAAATCGCAGGCGAACAAAAATCCCGTGGGACAGATGCTGCGCGATCGTCTAAGTTCTGAAATCGGCGTCACGGCCGATTACGGTTTCGACGTATTCAATATGGCACGGCTGACCTTGGGGTCAAACCTGGGTCTTTTGTGGTACGAGAAGCCGCAGACTTCAACCATTTCTTCGGGAACCGATGTCGGCAGCGGATTGTTGTTCAACGTGACGGCAGACCTGAGCGTTCCGCTGCTGCATTCGGGTGGGTTTTACGATATTTATGCGCGTGCGGGCACGGCGTTCTCCGTGCTTGATTCGACCAACACCGGCTATGATGCTGCGGGTACCTGGAACAGCCAAAACCGCAATATGGTATTTTCCGGGGCGCGGTTCGGTCTCAGCGGCCATCTGTATCTGATCGACAGCTTTCGGCTGACAGCGACGGCAGATTATTATCCTTTTATGGCTTCGGGTTACAAACGCTTTACGAACCTGACGCGTGAAACGGCGTCTTCGATGTTCGTTTTCCAGGTCGGCGGCGAATTCAGAATGTAGCGACGAAGCCCGCGCCGGCTGAATCTAATTGCGGCGCCGCTTACGAGCCCGGCGTTTTTTTACGGTGTAGCTGCGCTTTTCTCCGGGTTCGCGCAGGTATTTGGCGAACACATAACCCGTTTCGTCTTCGTAGCGTACCTTGTACCATTTTTTCAGGGTGGATTTCTTTTTCGGACGATCATGGTCATGGCTGTGCGACAGGCTCATGTCCATATTTTCTTCACGCTCATATTCAGCGTCGGTACCCGAACGATCGAGCACAATCACTTTGGCTCCGTAAGGGATCACCCCGAGCGCGCGGCTCGTGCGGCGTGGGCCGCTGCGCAAGGTCAATGCCCCGCGCACGGCGACTTCCATTTCTTCTTCGCGCACTTCGGGCACGGCACGCTCTTTGACCACCGGCTCCTCGATTTTGGGTGGTTCGGCCACAACAGGCGTTTCAATAACCGGTTCTTTTTTAGGCGCGGATTTGCAGCCAGAAACGGCCAAGAGCACCAGGGCAGCAAGTGCCAGCAGGCCGAATGGGAAGAAGGTTCTCATATAGGGTATTTTCGGCGTAACTCTTACGGCGGGCGTAACTTTTATTTGCGCAGACTATATCTTGACGCTGCAACGGAGTTGCACACATTCTGCTTTATGTCATCAGAACAGGTCGCTGCACTCAACAAAATCGTCGCCATGGTCGATTCGAAGGCCGCAGAATTCAAAAATGAATTCATGCGCTGGCCCACGTCAAAACGCTTTGCCAACAAAAAGCTGATTCTCGATCTGATCGATGACGCGAATACGCTCGGCCACGCGCTGAAGCCCGTGCCGACCGAGCTGCTCGACGATTTGAAGCGGCTGGGTGAACAGATTAACCGGCTGAATGCCTGATACCGATTTCTATCTTTTGACGTTCGTGATCGCTTCAGGCGTCTTCTTTGGGCGCTTCTTGCGCGCACGATTTGGACTCACCTGCATGCTGCGCGTTTCACCCGCCTCGCGCAGATACTTGCTGTTCACATAACCGGTTTCTCCGGCATAACTTATTTTATACCATCTACCTCTGACTCCGCGCTTATCTTCCGATGCGTAGCGATCAATGACCATCACTCTGCTTTGATAAGGAATGATGCCTAGAATCTTGCCGCCGGTACCGGGGGCGGCCCGGTAGTGCAGGCCGCCGACGACGGCGACTTCCATCTCGGTTTCATTTGTGGCCGGCAAAGCGCGTTTTGACGCTACCGGTGCCGGTTGTGGTGCCGACGGATAGATGGGTGTGCCTTCGCGCACCTGTGACATCGTTACGGGAAAATCGCCCTTTTTGGGCAGACCGCTGCAATGCACAGCCAGCACAAGCGCCGGCATAATAGCCAGGGGTAGGTGCACGCGTCGCAGCATGTTATCCATAATCGGGAGTTGCACTTATCGGGGCTGCGTCAACACACTTTTGATTTGGAGCGAAAAGGCTTGTCGCGGCGTATTTTTTAACAGTAGAGACGCATAGTGATGCGTCTCTACTGCACGACAGTTTTCCTCAGTACGCTCTGCATCCCCCTTGGCGCCATCAACTACCCGTCGCCGCCGCAGGAGCCCACAGTGGCGCAGCCACAGGTCGAAGCCCCGGTCAAAGGCAATGCAGGCCGCAAG
>Ga0154020_10006510_pt1 | contig 13680 bp, 14 predicted proteins | sample Klosneuvirus_201_FD_109709 | JGI IMG/M metagenome (GOLD analysis project Ga0154020, IMG submission 109709) | Active sludge microbial communities from wastewater, Klosterneuburg, Austria - Klosneuvirus_20160825_MG | ecosystem: Engineered > WWTP > Aerobic digester > Activated sludge | place... | reverse complement strand
GTGACAATTCCCGCCGGTGTCGAAAACGGCCAGACGCTGGCGCTCGCCGGGCAGGGCGGCCAGGGTATTAACGGCGGGCCGGCGGGTGACCTCTATATCACTTTTGCGATTGCAGAAGATCCGCAGTTCAAACGCCTCGGCGCCGATCTCTATACCACAGTCGAACTCGATCTTTATACCGCGATCTTAGGTGGCGAAATTGTCGTGCAGACGATGGATGGCAGTGTGAAACTGAAGGTTGCGCCCGAGACGCAGAACGACTCAAAGGTTAAACTCAAAGGCAAAGGTTTTCCGGTGTTCAAAAAAGACGGCACGTTCGGCGACCTCTACGTGACGTACAAGGTGAAATTGCCGACCAACCTGACGGAGAAACAAAAAGAACTGTTTGCTGAATTAGCGGGAGGCGTAAAATGAACGGATCCGAAGTGTTGATTCCGATCGTTAAATTCTGCGAAAACCATGGCATTGAAATGGCGTTTATCACCACGCTGCACGAGAACGGCCTGGTCGAAATTATCAAAGAAGGCGATACGTTGTACGTGCACGTCGAAAAAATCCCGCGTCTCGAAAAAATCGTGCGCATGCATTTTGAACTTAACATCAACCTCGAAGGTATCGAGGCGATTTCACACTTGCTTGAGCGCATCGAGTCTTTGCAGCACGAGAATACAGAGCTGCGCAACCGGCTGCGGGTGTTTGAGGGGTAACCCCCGAACATTTTTATTGACGCTTTGTTCACTTTTGCTCCATGAGCGGCCATGAGCAAAAATTCAGACCTGACAATAAAACAGGATAAAATCACCGTGCGCCGCATACAGTTCGGCCACGAAAACACCATGGACCGCCACTGGTTTCGTGCCAACCCATTCATGACGCACTTCATGAATTCGCTGCACTCGGTATTTCCCGCTGGTGAACGCTACTTTATCCGCAGCGTCAAATGGTTTGATAAGCAGATTCAAGACGGCGAACTCAAAGAGCGTGTGAAGGCGTTCATCGGCCAGGAAGTGCAGCATGGCATGCAGCATGAAAAATTCCTCAAAACACTCGATACGATGGGCCTCGAAGGCACTGCATTTGAAGACTGGTATGCCAAAAATGCGTACGTGAGCGAAGGCAAAGCGAGCCATGAATCGGTGTGGTTCGACTTGCTCGAAAAGGTGGTCGGTAAAGAGGCGCAACAGCGCATCGGCCTGTCCATCACTGCCGCACTCGAGCACTATACTGCCTCGATCGCCGAAACAGTACTCAAACATCCCGATATCTCCGAAGGCATGCCCGAAGACATGCGGCAGATGTTCATGTGGCATGCCGCCGAAGAGATCGAACATAAATCCGTCGCCTTTGATGTGTTCAAAGATGTCGCAGGGGGGAGCTATGGCGAGCGCATGATTGGTTTTGCCTTTGGTTCAGCATACCTGCTTTACTATATCGGCCTCGGTTGGGGTCATTATCTTTTGGCGGATAAACAGCTGAATAAAGTCTCTTTACCCCAGGCGGTGCTCGAATCGATACCCACGTACTTCAAGCTGGTGACCGAAACGGCGAAGGCAGTACTGCCCTACGTGAAGCCCGACTTTCACCCCGACGATTCAGACAATGATCTTCTCGCACAGGAGTTTTTCCGCAAGGCCGAGAGGTATATCGAAGCGAAAAGTGCCTGAAAATGCCCTAACGCAAAGCGTTCAGGCAGGTTTCAGATCAGGGGTGGGTTTGGCCGACAATCTAAAGGCACCCGCCTATGGATCAGCTCAAAGGCAAAATCTCGATCGGCTGTGACCTGATACAGGCCGAAAAGCTCAGCGAACAGCTGATCAGGCTTTTGCCTGCGGGGCTCGATACCCGCACAGTCAATACGCTGCGGCTGGGGCTTCGCGAAATGCTGATCAACTCGATTGAGCACGGCAGCCTCGAAGTCGGTTTTGAACAAAAGACCGATGAAGCGACAAGATCAGACTACCTGGAGTTTCTGCTCGAACGGCAAAAGATGCCTCAGTATGCCGGCCGCAAGGTTGTCGTAGAGTATGACATCACGCAGAAACATGTCGCGTTCCGCATCTCAGACGAGGGCAGGGGGTTTGACCATAAGCGTATGCGGCAGAACGCGCACCAGGGTGAAAATAATCTGGATCTCGCGCATGGACGCGGTATCAAGATGACGCTGCGGGTGTTTGACAAAGTGCGTTATAATACCCGCGGTAACCGGGTGACGCTGTTTAAGCGCTTTAGCGTGCCGGCAGTGTCGACCGCCAAAGGCGCCTAATAAGCCAGGCGCGTGAATTTTCCATTCGCAAAACGCCCGGAATATACTACATAAAATTCCGCGTGTGCAACTCTGACAACGCGCGCGCGTCTTTGCCGTTGAAACCCAATTGCACGAGCCGGCGGACACGCCCGATATGCATCGAACGCTCGAGCCGCTTCACGGCCCGGTAACCTTGTGCGATGGCCTCGGCTTTACTGTCGCCGGCCGCCAAGAGTGTCAGCGAATAAAAAACTTCTTCATTGAGCCCCGCGGTGCTGGTGAGCTCGTCATGGCGCCGTCGTATCGCCGCGGCAAATTTAACGAGCAGCGCCGGTTCGTTCTGTAATGCAGCCGTCAGATGTGTCATCGCGAAGATGACATGGCGCGCCTCGTCTTTGGCCGCCAGCCGGCAGATTTGCCGCGTCAGCTGATCGGGGGCGTAACTGCGCAGAAAGTGCAGCAGGCTCAGAAAACTGCCTTCACCCAGAACCGAAAGCAAGAGTGTCGCCAGAGAAAAATCGCTTTCATCGATGAGCGTCTTTAGCGATGCCTGCCCGCCCGCGGTCGACAGACCGAGCACATCGCGGTTGAGCTTCGCGCGCCGCGTGAACACTTCGATGTGCCGCGCTTCATCAGCAGCCTGTATCGCCAAAAGCTGCATCACTTCATAATACTGCGGGTGCACCTGCGAGGCAAAGCGCGCGGGAATCAACAGCGCCGCCGTCTCGTTTTCGATGAGATAGGTCATCACCTGCACGACTGCGTCTTCAATCTCCGGTGGATTGTTGATTTTCTGCTGCCAATCGATCGCCGTGTCGGGGTTCCACTGTGCGGCGGCTGCGCGACGGTAGAGCGCAGCCATCCGCGAGGTCCAGATGTGCTCGCCATGCTGCAGAGGAAAATAAAAGCCCGCGATGCCCGGTTCGACCATCGCACCGCGCGCGGCAAGACCCCAGCTTTCAGGAGCGGTTTTGGCTGGTTCGTCGGTTTTTCCCGCCGCAATGGCCGTTGCCGCGCGCGCAGAAAAATTCTTTGGCCGTGTGACGCGGCATTCACGCGCACTCACTTCTTCGAAGCCGCAACCTTTTTGACGACACCATGACGCAAGATGAAGAGCAAAATCTGCTTCAGAAGAAGTTACCTGCAGGGTCGTGCCAGGCTCAACCGCGCGCAGAGCCCGTTCCACAAGGATAAATCCGCCTTCAGAAAAAGGCAGATCATTCAAAGTGATTGTCGTTTCAGTTTTGGGCGGCAACTTCGCTGACAAAGTTATCGATCGTACCGAAGCGCTTCACCGCCGAGGCGAGTTGTGCGTAGTGCGTTGTGCGGGCTGGGACCCATTTTTTCAGACCTTCCATGTCGAGCAGCGCGCGCACCTCGTGGTCTTCATAGTCCATCGCCAGCAGCAGCTGCACGAATTTATCGGTGTCGGGATGTTTTTTCTCACGCAGAATAGTGAAATTGCAATGGTCGTATTGTTCGGTGTGCGCCACAATATGCATCGCCGCGGGGTTGATCGTGCCTTCAAAACCGAACAGTGTGTAGTTGCCGTCGATCATGCAGGCGGCGTCTACCTTGCCTGCGGCCAGTGCGCGTGCGGCATCGCGTTCGCCGCCAATATGGTCGCCGTGCTTGCCGACGAGTACGTCAAAGTATTCGACATGAAAATCCTTGCCGGCAACGAGGCCATCCTGCGCGAGCAGTTCGAGCGGAATCAGCGTTGCCTGCGGCGAATCTTTCGCGCCCACGGCGATGCGTTTGCCCTGCAGATCGACAATTCTCTGTATGTGCGCGTCTTTACGTGCGACGATCAGCGACCGCAGATCGCAATCGCTGTTGCGCATCGCGATCGCCTCTGCGGTCAGGTTTTTGCGCTTGGCAATTTCGACCGACTGCAGCCAGGCGAGTGGTGAATTCCATGCAGCATCGGCCATGCCGGCAAAGTGCGCCGCGACCTGGCTCTCGTAATTCGAAAACAAAATGTAGTCGAATAGCAGGCCGTGTTTGGCGAAAAAGGTTTTGAAGCCTTCCCAGATATTGATGACCTTGGCGTCGTACGCGACCGCGGCGAGGGTGAACGGGCGTGCCATATCAGAATACCGGCAGGCCGCAGAGCGCCTTGCCAATGAAATCGTAGAGCTGGTCGGTGGTCGGAGCCATGACAATTGCGGCGTGCGCATCGCGAAAATGCCGCTCAATGCCGCTTTCTTTGCGAAAAGCGGCACCACCGCAGACGCGCATCGCTAGCTCTGTGACTTTGACGGCCGATTCGCCCGCCGCGGCCTTTGACTGCAGCACGCGCAGCATTGTGTCAGCCCTGCCCGTCATCATTGCCGCAGCGGTGTCGGCAACCAGCAGTTTAGTTTTGTCCGTTTCAATCTGCATCTGTGCAATCGTCGAGCGGATTGTCTGCAGGTCGCAGAGTGCGGTGCCGAGATGCTCGTGTTTGATTTTGGTGACGTGAGCGATGGCCGCGGCGACCGCACCTTCCATGATGCCGGCAGAGCAGGCGGCGTTCAAAAGATTAAAGACGGGCAACACGGTTTCGAGCATGACGGCAAGACCAGCACCATCGGCGTGCAGCATATTCTGTGCCGGAACAATAACTCCCTCGGCGCGAACGGGTGTCGAATCGTTGCCCTTGAGTCCCAGGCCGTCGAAAGAATCGCCGGGGGTCAGCCCCGCACCGGCACGCGGTACCAGAAAAATACTGCTGGCACCTTCGGCCTTCACGGGTTTGGCCGACCAGACATAGTTCACCGCGTGGTTTGCCGAGGTGACCCAGCTCTTATGGCCGTCGAGCTTGATGCCCGAGGCGGTTTGCGTGGCCGTGCCGAGCGGGGCCCAGAAGTGCGAGCGCGAACCCATTTCAGAGAACGCCAGCGTCGCCAGATCAGTGGTGGCGGTTTTTCTGCGCACCTCAGCGCTGCCGAACTTTTCGATGACCGCAGTCGCCGCGTAATGCATCGCGAGCACCATCGCGCTTGAGCCGCACTCACTGCCGATGCGCTGAATAACCTGCGCGGCAACATCGGGGCCAAAGCCTGCGCCGCCGTGCTCCTTTGCAGAAATCAGGCCGAAGAAACCAGCGTTCTGCAATGCGGCGATGGATTTTTTCGGGAACTGGCCGCTCTTATCAACAGTCACAGCCTCTTCGCGGATGATCGGGAGAATATTTTTTTCGAGAGTGTCGAGGGGATTTTGCATTCAAGAGTGAAAATGCAAATTTGACGTGTCGTCAAGCGCGTGCCGGTAAACGAGATGTGCGGCGAAATACGCGCTTGGGTATTTAGCCTACATCGCCGTCAGCCCACCATCGACGACAATAATTTGCCCCGTAATGTACGCCGCACCTTCAGACGCGAGCATGATCGCCGGCGCGGCGATGTCTTCGGGTGTGCCGAGGCGTTTCAGCGGAATGTACTCGAGCATCTTCGCCATCACCGATTCGCGTTTTTTCAGCATGTCGGTCATGTCGGTGTCGATAAAGCCGGGGCAGATCGCGTTGACGCGAAAGCCCGAATTCGCCCATTCAATCGCGAGCGCCTTTGTCATCGAAATCACCGCGCCCTTGGTGCCTGAATAAACTGAGGCGAGCGACGTGCCGACAATGCCGAGCACGCTCGAGATGTTGATTATACAGCCACCGCCTTTTGCCGGAACCTGCCCTGAGCCTGTCGAAGGGCCCGATTTACGCTGCATCTTGTAATAACTCTGGCAGCAGGTGAAGACCGCTTTGAAGTTGGTGTCGATAATCTTCGCAATTTCTTCGTCGCCGAGCGCCGAGGCAGGCGTGTTTGATGCGACGCCGGCGTTGTTGATGAGACAGTCGAGCCGGCCGTGTTTGTCTTTGATCTCCTGCATGATCTCAGCCATGCGCGGCTGGTCTGCAACATCGGCTTCTTTGAGGATTACCTTCTTTTCTGCGGCCCATTCGCTGTTTGCGAGATTTCTGCCGGTCCCGTAAACGATCCACCCCGCTTCGGCGAATGCAATCGCAATGCCTTTGCCGATACCGCGTGTCGCGCCGGTGATGAGTACTGTTTTTTGTGCTGTCATATCTGCTCCTTCTGAACTTGGCTTGCCCATGAATGAATTCATGGGCAAGCGATCAAACCAATGTGCGTTCGCTTAGCGCAAGATGCGGAACCATATTAAAGCCCGCAACCTGCCACTGGTTGTTTTCGTATATAAGATGATGGATTGACGTGTTTGCGATGCGGCGCATGAGGCCGAGCGTGCGTGCGAGGTCGAGCCCCAGTGCCTGACCCACAAGCAGTGAAATCGGCCCGCCCGATGTGACGGCCAGCACCTTGCTGCTATGGAATTCCCCAGCTACAAGCGAACCGTGGTTTTCCGTCGGGTTCTTGTCGCTATGGATTTCCATAGCTGCGAGCACCCGCTTCTGAAACGCGGGAAAACTCTCGGCTTCGGTGAAGTTATCACCGGCCGCAACCCAGGCCTTCAGAATATGCCCTGTTAGCTGCTTGAAAATATCGCCCTTATTTGCCGCATTCGCATGCCGAGCGTGGTTCCATTGTTTGAAAAGTTCCGTAAATTCGGGGTGACCGTGCCGCATTGAGGCCGCTACGATGCCCCAGACACGCAAATCAAATTCAGCAAAGCTGCTATGGATTTCCATAGCAGGCAAATTCGCGCTATTTTTCGCAAGTTCCGCACTAATCCCTTCGAGAGTCTGGCGCTGGCGGTTCAGGCCGCCATGCAGTAAACGATCGAAGCCATAACCGTTAGCCGCCAACCACGCGCCCACACGCCGCGCCTGCTCATGGCCCGTTGGGGTTAGTTGGTCATAGTTATCACCGGAGCTGTCGGCCTGTCCGTGGCGGATAAGTATTAGCTCAATCATCCATACCTTTGGCAGTCTTTCGTAGCCCCGGGTTTAAACCCGGGGCTACGAACTGTCGGTCTAAGGGAAGCTAGAAGATGGAGGTGATCAACATGGCCACCGATTATATGCAAAATAACGCCCAGTTCTTTTGCTTTCTCCAGCAAAATCTCCTTCAATGTGCATAGTGTATTCTGATTCAGCAGTGGCAGGCGTCGCTTTGTGCTGAAAATAAGATGGTAATTCAGGCTGTGAAAACTGTTCGCTGATTTCACAGAATCACCGGCAAGATATCGCGCGCACATTGTAAATATGTTTATAGGCACATTTCGTAGCCCCGGGTTTAAACCCGGGGCTACGAAACACTTTTTTGTGTACGGTGTACACTTGTTGATGTATATTGGCGCGCATGACGAAGAGAAAGGCTGCATCGCGCGAGCGCATCATTGCCGTCGCCATTGAACTCTATCTCAACGGCGGATTAAAAGCGATAACGATGCGCCGTGTTGCCCGTGAGCTGAAATTGACACCGATGGCGCTCTATCGCCATTTTAAAAATAAAGAGGAACTGCTCGCCACCGTTATCGACGAGGGTTTTCGCGTGTTCGGCAGTTACCAGTACCGGGCGCTCGAGGGGAAAACAGCCGCCGAGCGTCTGCTGCTCACCGGTGAAGCTTTTATCGATTTTACTCTGCAAGAACCGCAGTTTTTCAAGGTTATTTTTATGGCTCCCGATATTGTGGCCAATGCGCAGGTGCCGGAAGAGATTGCCTCACGGGCGCGGGCAACTTACCAGTTTCTCGTCGATCGTGTCAGCGAAGGCATGCGCGAGGGCTTCTTGCGCGCCACCGATGCGGAAAAGGTGGCGAAAACGATCTGGGGCTTAAGCCATGGCCTGGGATCGCTGTACCTCGCGCAGATGCTCGAAACCGACGAGGCGGGGTTTCGCCTCATCTTTATGGAGTCGTTCCAGAACCTCGGGGTGGGAATATTCGTTGACGCGCCGGGTTGAAATGTGTACGGTGTACACATGAGAGAAAATGTCGTCAGCCTGAGCGGGGTGCATAAATCCTATGCGCTCGGCGAATATGAAGTGCATGCGCTGCGCGGGGTTGACCTCGCCATAGCCGAAGGGGAGTTCACTGTCATTATGGGGCCGTCGGGGTCGGGCAAAAGCACGCTGCTGAACCTTCTGGGCTGCATCGACTTGCCTTCGACCGGTACGGTCGAGATCTGCGGCCACAATACTAATGACCGCAGCGAAAAAGAGCTCGCGGCGCTCAGGCGCGAAAACATTGGCTTCATTTTTCAGGCGTTCAACCTGATACCTGTGCTTTCGGTCTACGAGAATGTCGAATACGCGCTCATCCTCAAAAAAGTGCCTGAAAACGAGCGCGCCGAACTGGTCGACAAAATCATCGACCAGGTGGGCCTCACGGCTCACAAGCACCACCGCCCCAACCAGCTGTCGGGCGGACAACGGCAGCGTGTTGCGATTGCACGCGCGCTCGTCACCCGGCCGCGCATGGTTTTGGCCGATGAGCCGACCGCCAACCTCGATTCAGCCACCGGCAAGTCGATTCTTGCGCTCATGCAGGAAATGAACGATCTGTATAAAACCACTTTCATCTTCGCAACGCATGACCCAGACGTGCTGACCTTTGCGCGCCGTGCGATACGCATCCATGACGGCAAAATAGACGGCGATGAAAATGCCAAACCCAAAAAGCCGGCGGCAAGCAAGAGGAAATCCAAATGAAAAAATTTACAATGCCGACGAGCGTCAAAATTGCCTTTCGCAACGTCTTCCGTAACCGGCGACGCACGCTGTTGACTTTGTCGTCGATCGTGCTGGGCTCTGCCGCGATGATCGACTTTGACGGTTACCGAAATTTTGCCGATTGGGGTCTGCGCGAAATGTATATCCGCTCGCAGCTCGGCCACCTGCAGATATACAAAAAGGGCTATCGCGCTTCCAAGGGCATGAAGCCATTCGAGTACCTGATATCCAATACTGAAGACATCAAAAAAACGGTCAGCGAAACTCTGGGTGACCGCCTCAAGGTTGTTACCTCACGCCTCGAACTCAACGGTCTTATTACCAAGGGTGGCCAGTCGTATAATTTTATGGCACAAGGAATAGAGGTCGATGCCGAAAGAAAAATGTCGGCCCTCGATGACGGCACGAGCAGTGCGCTCAATGTGCGCCGCGGTCAGGCGCTGACAGGTGCCGATTCCGGCGCTGTATTGCTCGGCTATGAACTCTGTGAAGCGCTGGGAGTCAAAGACGGTGATTTGCTGAGTCTCATGGGTGCGAGCGTCAATGGCGCGCTCAACGCGACCGATCTTTTGTGGAAAGGCTGCTTTTCGACGATCTCCAAAGAATATGACAAGGTGGCGACGATCATGCCGCTCGTCGATGCCAAGCGCTTTGCTGCGACTGATGACGTGCTCAAGATTGTGGTGATGCTCAATAACACAGATATGACTGAGCGGGCGCGCAAAGACCTCGAAGCGGCGTTCGCCGCGAAGGGTTACGATCTCGAAATGGTGTCGTGGCTCGAACTGGCAGATTATTACAAGCAAGTGATGGTGTTTCTCGGCGGCATGTTCATGGTGATTGCGACGATTATCGTTTTTGTCGTCGTGTTTTCGATCGTCAACACGCTGACCATGTCGGTGTTCGAACGCGTGCAGGAAATCGGCACAATTCGCGCGATGGGCGCCGAGGGCGGGCAGATTCTCAAGCTGTTCATTATCGAAGGTATTATGCTAGGGCTCATTGGCGGGCTGATTGGCATGATCTTCGGGGGGGGCGTGGCCTTCATTATTAACCATGCAAAAATTCTGCTGCCACCACCGCCTGGCAGCAGCGAAGGGTTTCTGCTGCAATTGCGCCTCTATCCCAGCAGTTTTGTGCTCGGGTTTTCCATAGCGGTACTTTCGAGCTTTGTCGCGTCGATCTATCCCGCGATGAAAGCGGCCAAGCTCAGGGTGGTTGATGCCCTGAGGCATGTATGACGAAAGGAGGATTTATGAAAGTTATGAAAATTTTACTCTGCGCTGCGCTCTGCGCGGCCCCGCTTTGGGCCGAAGACGCCAACGGCATTGTTTCAAAGGCCGACCGTGTGCGTGGCCCCGAAGGTTCGTTCCGCATGAAGATCAAAGTTCTTTCGGAGCGGCCAGACCAGGCGCAACAAGAGGTGTATCTGGAAACTTATGTTAAAGACCGCACAACATCTGTCGTTAAATTCATTAATCCCCCGCGCGAGAAGGGCAAGTCGATGCTGATGATCAACGATGACCTGTGGATGTATATTCCGGGGTCAAAGCGCACTTTTCGCATTTCGCCGCAGCAGCGACTGATCGGCGATGTGTCGAACGCCGACGTCGCACGCGTGAACTACGCCGAAGACTACAATTCGACCATTCTGAAGAAGCATGACAAGGCGGAGGGTAAAGACTGCTACCTGCTCGAACTGACAGCGAAAAATCGCGTCAGTTACCACAAGATTCACTACTGGGTGGAACACAAAACCTACCGCCCGGTCAAAGCCACGTTCTTTGCGGTCTCCGGCAAACCATTGAAATATGCGACGTACAAAGGCTATAAATCGATCGCCGGTTCGACACGCCCTACGATTGTCTATATTATCGACGGCATCAAACCCGATTGGAAGAGCGAAATCCACTACACTTCGATGGGCGCAAAAACTTTTCCCGACAGTATCTTTCAGCAGTCGGCATTGCCTGACTTAAGATGACCGTGCGCACGATGGGCCGGGTCTGCGCCGCGCATGGACGCGCGTCGTTGCGCAGATCGGTGCGCACGATGGGCCGGGTCTGCGCCGCCGTCATTGCGCTGCCGTTGCTCGCAGGCTTAACTGCTGCGTCAGCAGCAGTTAAGCCTGCGAAAAAACCTCAACCGGCGCAGCCGGTTGAGGTAGTAGAAGAAGTACCCGAAGAGAAAGAAACGCGGAAAAATATTTTCGAGTTTCTGCTGCGCGAAGAGCCGGGTTATGGTAATCCGCGCAGCGACAGTCTGCTGAACCCCGACGACATTCTGGGAACACCGCGCTTTCAGAATCGTGTGCTCGGCAGTATCGACGCCAAGCTACCGATTGTACAGGGTTCAGGAGTCAACCCGGTCGCCGAATTGGTTGTGGCAGACACATTTGTATATCTGCAGAATGAAGGCAGCGAACCTACACCTGCGAAACCACAGATTACCGATGCGCGCAATTTTCTGAAAGAGGCGTACGTGAATCTGCGACCGACGGGGTCACTGCTTCTCACCGTTGGCCGACGCAACCTCACCGACGGTGTCGGTTATTCGCGCAATCCCGTGGATTTTATGGCCAATGCGACGACGCTGCCGGGCAATAACTTCGACAACCGCTACCGCCTGAAAAACCGCGAGGGCAGTATACTGGCGCGCGCAGAATACCTCTGGCAGGGTGGTGCCGTGTCATACATGTATGCACCCACCATCGGACAGAGTGAGGTTTCCGACGCGAAAATCCGCACCGAATTGGACAGGCTCACGCAGTTCAACCGCGAACAGGCGCACTGGTTGAAAATTTACCAGTATGTCGGCGGCTTCGATATCTCGCTGCATTATTTCTATAAAACGCGGCACAACGCGGGCCTCGCGGTGGCAAAAGTTTTCGGTGACGCACTGGAGTTGCATGCCGAAGGGCGTGTGCAGCGTGGTTCATCGGTGCTAAGTCCCTATAAGGCCAGTGAGGATGTCTATTTTGGCCCGATGCTTGTTGCACCGGAGAGATATTCTTTCGAGAGCCGTTCTGACGACGCGCTCTATGTGCGCAGCCTTATTGGGGGCCAGTACACGTTTGAAAACAAGCTCAATCTTTCTGTCGAATATTATTACAACGGCGAAGGCTATTCGGCGTCGCAGTTAAATACACTGTACAACGGCCTGGAGCTCGCGGGCAGCCGTCACACAAATAGTTCATTCGTGCTGCCGCAGGGAAACCCCTACCGGCTGTTTCTGCTCGCGGCAAATCTCAATTACAACTTTCTTTCCATGGGGCAGCACTACAGTTTTGTGCGCCTGTCTGATCCCGAATTTTTTAAGTCGAACAAATGGGAGGCGGCCGCATATGGCAGCGTGTCCCTGGCTGACGGATCGGGCATCGCCGCGGCAGATCTGACATATAAAATCAATGACCGCTTCTCTGTGCAGGCGCTGGTCAACGGCTTTTTTGGCCGCAGGCGTTCTGAGGGTGGGCTTTTTTACCAGGGCTTCTCAACCCTAGTCGCCCTCGAAGCACAGTTCTGACAGATTCCATAAATCCTGTTTACGCGCCAGCCCGTCTGCATACCTGAAACATACAGTGCAGGGTAAATTCAATGCCACCGACGCGGCGCAGCTCGAAGAGAAGCTCCGCAACATTCACCTGCCGTTTCAGCCGCAGGTTCTATCTGCCGTGCTGCAGCTGCGCGACGACACGCGCATGGATTTTATCGAGCTAGACCGTCTGCTGCGCGCCGACCAGAATATCGCCTCGGTGATTCTGAAAATGGCCAATTCAACTTTTTATTCGCGCGGCCAGGAAATCCGGACGCTGCCGCAGGCCATCGGCATGATCGGTTTCAGAACGATTGTTTCCATCGTGTCGGCCGCTTCTGTCAAAAGCATTTTTCTGAGCGGCAACTATGCGCGCTTTCGGCGGTATGTCTGGCAGCATTCGCTGGTAACATCGATCATGGGCAAGATCATCTGCGAGCAGATGCACTGGAAGCAGCTTGCCGAAGAAGTTTTTATCGGCGGATTATTACACGACATCGGCAAAGTTATTTTGAATCAGCTCGATCGCGAGAGATACATTGAAGTCTTTAACAAGACCTTTGAATCGGGCAAACCGTTTCGCGCGGCAGAAGTCGAGCTTTTTGGCGTGGATAGCCAGACGGTCGGACAGCTGATTATCAAGATCTGGAATCTGCCGAATATTTTCCGCGAGGTTGCAGTCTTTTCGCACCGACCGACAGACAGCATGATTGCACGGCTGCCCGAAAAAGACCAGCAGATTATCCGCATAGTAGGTCTGGCGAACCAATTGGCCAAAGTTCAGGGTTATGGCTATCTTGAAAAACAGCAAGCGTTGACGGTGGATGAATTCTGTACACCGCTCGCAATTCCCGTGGATGGGCCGCTTTCCACTATCAATTGGAAAGAGGCCGTCGAGCGTGACCCTTACTATCACGTTTTTTCGGTGATAGGCTGATGCATATGGTTGAACAGCAGACAACGGACAGCGAAGTCCTTTTCGAGATTACGGCTTATGAACTTTATTCAGGAATCAAATCGCAGATCAAAGACGGTGTACGCAAAGTCATCGTTGATCTGGGCCGTAGGCAGATGGCCGGTCCGATCACATCGATCGTACTTGAACTCGCCGATAATGCGCTGAAAGCGTTATACAAACATACCTTTTTCGAATATGCCATCAAAGAAACCGGGCTGGGCGACATTCCTTATGAGCAATGGAATGCAATTTTCCGCGATGAAATTGAGACCAACTATGCACGCAATTTTGAGCGTGTCTGCCGCGAGCACAGCATAGCG
>Ga0154020_10006509_pt1 | contig 13681 bp, 6 predicted proteins | sample Klosneuvirus_201_FD_109709 | JGI IMG/M metagenome (GOLD analysis project Ga0154020, IMG submission 109709) | Active sludge microbial communities from wastewater, Klosterneuburg, Austria - Klosneuvirus_20160825_MG | ecosystem: Engineered > WWTP > Aerobic digester > Activated sludge | place... | reverse complement strand
GTGATCGTGCCGGACAGCTTGCCGAGGGGCGCCAGCGTGAGGTTCACCGAAGCGTCGAGGGTTGCCTTCGCGCTCGCCGCGCCCGTCGGCGTCGAGGCGTGCACCGTGTAGTCGCCCACGGGGAGGCCCGTCACGACGAAGGCCCCCGTGGCGTCCGTGACCACGTCACCGTACGACCACCCGGAGGATCCCCCGGTGACCCGTCGCTGGACCGCGACCGCGGCGCCCGCCGCGGGCTTCCCCGCGGCGTCCATCACCATGCCGCGCAGCGTGTGGTTGCAGGCCTCGACGACCAGATCCTGCGTGAGCGACTGTCCGGCCTTCGCCGCGAACGGGAGACCGGTCTCGTCCTTGGCCTCTGCCATGGCGAGGACGAGGTCCGCGCTCTTGCCTTCCACCTGCAGGACGCCGGTCGTCGTGGGCACCGCCCCGATCACGTAGGCGCCCTTCGCATCGGTCAGCGCGTAGTCGCCCACGTCGCCCTGCGGGCCGACGAAGCGGACCTGTGCGCCCGCGACCGGCGTGCCGAGCACGTCCACGACCTTGCCGCGGATGGTGGCGCCGCCGACGAGCGCCACGTGCACCTTGGCGACCTCCATCCCCGAGACGTTGACCTTCACGCGCTGCTCCACGTGCCCGGGCGCCGACACGTGCACCTCGTATTCGCCGACCGAGAGTCCAGAGAGCGAGAAGGCACCCGCCTTCACGTCGGTGTACCCGCTCTCGCCGCCCTTCTTCGGGCGATCCACCCAGACGTTGCCCTTCGCGAGGGGCTTGCCCGTCGCGTCGACGACCGTGCCCTGCAGCGTGGCGCCGCGCTCGACGTCCACCGTCAGGGTCGTCGTGCCGGTCGCCCCCACGACCACCGACGTGCGCGTGTGCACCCAGCCGGTGCACGAGACGGTCACCGAGTGCTTGCCCTCCTGCACCACGCCGAAGATCGCCACGCCGTGGGCGTCGACGCTCGCCGAGGCCGAGTCCATCCAGTCGTCGCCGCTGAGCGACACCGAGCCCTTGCACGCGGTGCCCGGTGTACGGACGGTCACGACGACGCGACCGATGGGGTGGAGCGTGAGCGAAGGGGCCGTCGCGAGATCGCCCGCGAGCAGCGTGACGCCGCCGAGCCCCGTCGCGAGCAGGCCGTCCGCGCGCGCCTCGAGGCTAGCCTCTCCCGCCGGCAAGCCGTCGACGCGATAGCCGCCGTCCGCCCCCGAGCGCGTGGTGAAGTGCTCGCCACCGACCGTGACCTCGATCCGCGCGGCCGGCACCGGCGCCCCCGACTCGTCGAGCGCGAGCCCCACGAGCGAGGCGCCGAACACGAGCGCGAAGTCCTCCTGGGCCGAGGGCGCGGTCACCGCGCGCCCGATCCGCACGTGGTCCTTCGCGACGACCTCGACGTACGCAGCGCCCGGTGGGGTCCACACGGTGTAGCGACCCTCGCCGTCGGTGAACGCCGGCACGCCCGCGAACTCCTCGTCGCTCGCGGCCAGCGCGCTCGCGGTCACCCGCGCGCCCGGTACGGGCCTGCCGAGCGGGTCCTCGACCTTGCCCTGGACCGACACCCCGCCCGGCTCGAGCACCAGATCGACGAAGTCGTGCGGTGCGCCGGCGGTGAGCGTGACCGTGTCGGTGGCGTAGGCCGGGCGGTGGTGCGGCGCGCTCGCCGCGACGTCGAAGCCGCCGATCGGCAGCGCGGTGAACACGTAGCGCCCGTCCTCGCCGGTCGTCACGCAGTACGGCAGGTAGTCCTCGTCGACGAGCTCCGCGTCGCTCGCCGTCGCGCACACCGTCGCCCCGGAGAGACCATGCTTGCTCGGGTCGCCGACCCAGCCCTCGAGGCGCGCCGTCGTCGTGCCCGGACGCGCAACCATGCGCGCGGGGTCCAGCGTGCTCTCGCCGCCGGTCTCCGGCACCGCGACCGCGGCGTCGGTCGTGACGGCGTGTCTCGTCGCACGCGCCGCGAGGCTCGTGAGCCACGCCGCGAGGGCCACGACCGCGAACAGAGCCAACCAGCGTCGCATGGTCGAGCGAAACGACCGTGCACGCGCCCGGATTCCGTTTTGCTTTTGTTCGCCCTACGTGCCGCCGCTACGGCGCTGCGCCCCTTCGCGACGTCACTTCCGGGCTCACGTTCAGCCGCCTTCGAGGTGGGCGGGGACGCCGCGGCGCACGAGCGTGTCGCGCGCCCACTTCGGGTCGGCCTTGGGCGCGTCGAGCAGGTAGTGCAGACCGCGGCTCTCGCGCCGCGCGAGCCCGCAGCGCACGATGAGCTCGGCCACCGTGGCGATGTTGCGCAGCTCGAGCAGATCGCGCGTGACCAGGTGGGCCCAGTAGTACTCGCGGATCTCCTCCTGCAGCATCGCGATGCGGCTCTGCGCGCGGCGCAGGCGCTTGTCGGTGCGGACGATGCCGACGTAGTTCCACATGGCGCGGCGGAGCTCGTCCCAGTTCTGGGTCACGACGACCGCTTCGTCGGAGGCCACCGCGTCGCCGGCGTCCCAGCTCGGCACCTCGGGGAGCGCGTCGCGCTGTGCCTTGTCGCCGATGAGCGTCTGCAGACGCGTGGCGCAGCGATACCCCATCACGAGGCCCTCGAGCAGCGAGTTCGAGGCGAGCCGGTTCGCGCCGTGCAACCCGGTGCACGCGGTCTCGCCGATCGCCCACAGGCCCTTCACCGAGGTCTTCCCGTCGACGTCGGCCGCGACGCCGCCGCACATGTAGTGCGCGGCGGGCACCACCGGGATCGGCTGGGTCGTGAGATCGAACCCCCACCGCAGGCACTCGGCGTGGATGTTCGGGAAGCGCTTGCGGACGAACTCCGGCTTCTTGTCGGTGATGTCGAGCAGCACGTGCTCGCTGCCGGTGCGCTTCATCTCGGCGTCGATCGAGCGGGCGACGATGTCGCGGGGGGCGAGGTCGGCGCGGTCGTCGTAGCGCCGCATGAACGGCGTGCCGTCGGGCAGGCGCAGCACCGCGCCCTCGCCGCGCAGCGCCTCGCTCACGAGGAAGCTCTTGGCCTGCGGGTGGTACAGGCACGTGGGGTGGAACTGGAAGAACTCCATGTTGGCGATGGTTGCGCCCGCGCGGTAAGCCATCGCGACGCCGTCGCCGGTCGCGACGTCGGGGTTCGTGGTGTAGAGGTAGACCTTGCCGGCGCCGCCCGTGGCGAGCACCGTGGCGTGGGCCTGGATGGTGAGCACGCGGGCCGGGCGGGCCTCGCCGCCGCCGCGATCGGGCGAGGTCTCGCAGTCGAGCACGTAGGCCCCGACGCAGCGGTCGCGGGCGCCGAAGCCCTCGGGGACCATGAGGTCGATCCCCATGTGGTCCTCGAGGATGCGGATGCGCGCGCGCGCCTGACACGCGCGCAAGAGCGCGGCCTCGACGGCGCGACCGGTGATGTCGCCCGCGTGGACGATGCGGCGCTTCTGGTGGCCGCCCTCCTTGCCGAGGTCGAGCTCGTGGCCGAACTCGTTGGGGCCCTCGCCCTGCCGCTGGTCGAACGCGACGCCGAGGTCGGTGAGCCGGGTGATCCCCGCGGGACCACCCTCCACGATCGCGCGCACCACGTCTTCGCGGCAGAGCCCGGCGCCGGCCACCAGCGTGTCCTGCACGTGGGCCTCGAAGGTGTCCTCGGGCGAGAGCACCGCGGCGATGCCGCCCTGCGCGTACTTGGTGTTCGACTCGGAGGCCGAGCGCTTGCTGACCACGATCACGTCCGCCCACTTCGAGGCCTCGAGCGCGAAGCTCAGGCCGGCGATCCCGGAGCCGATCACCAGGATGTCGCACCGCATGCGGTCTTGGGTCATCGCCGGCGATGGTAGCGCCGCAGACGACCAGCGAGGAGCACCATCAGCGCGAGGGCCGCCGTACTGCCCCGGTTGCGCGTCCCGGGCACCGCGCAGCCACAGCCGCCGTCGCCCTCGGCGGGCGCGGGTTGCTCGAGGGCGGCGCAGACCCTATCGACGCAGCGGTGCGAGAGATCGCAGTCGTCGCTGGTGGCGCACTCCTTCGAGCACGCGCCGCCGCGGCAGAGGTAGGGCGCGCAGGCCTCCTCGCCGCCGCCCTTCTTGAGCACCTTCGCCAGGTCGGCCGAGCAGACGTCGCCGACCGCGGCGCAGTTGCCGGAGACGCACCGGAACGACGGCGCGCACTGCGCGTCGTCCGTGCACTTGGTGAGGCAGCCCTTCGGGTCGCACGCGAAAGGCACGCACGAGGTCTCGAGCGGGGCGGCGCAGGTGCCCTTGCCGTCGCAGAACGCTTGGCCGCGGTAGCCCGTCGTCCGGCAGACCGAGCCGGCGCACGAAACCGTGGTACCCGCGACGAACGCCGCGCACGACTTCCGATCGACGCCGTCGCAGAGGCGCGCCTTGCACACGTCGCCGCCGCCGTCGTCGCACGCCGCGCGCTTGCCGTGGGGCGCGCCGCTCACGGGGGTGCAGGTGCCGGCCTTGCCCGTCGCGTCGCAGGCCTCGCACGCGCCGTCGCACCGCGCGTCGCAGCACACGCCGTCCGTGCAGAACCCGCTCGCGCACGCGGCGTCCTTGGTGCAGGCCTCGCCGGGCGCGCGCGCCTTCACGCAAGCCCCGCCTTCGCAGAGGTTGCCGGTCGCGCAGTCGCCGTCGGCCTTGCACGTCGTCGCGCACGCGCCGGCCCCGCACAGGTAGGGCGCGCAGCTCGCCCGTGCCCCGCGCGGGGCGCCGCTCACCGCGGTGCACTTGCCGACGGTGCCGACCTCGTTGCACGCCTTGCACTGCTCGCCGCAGGCGGTGTCGCAGCACACGCCGTCGACGCACTGGCCGGAGAGGCACCCGTCGGTGGACGTGCACGTGGCCCCGAGGTCGCCCTTGGGGACGCACTTGCCGCCGACGCACCCGTTGCCCGCGGTGCACTCGGCCGAGGTCGCGCAGGTCGTGGCGCACGCGCCGCCCTTGCAGAGGAACGGCGCGCAGCTCGTGTGGGTGCCACGCGGCGCGCCGCTCGCGAGCGGGAAGCAGGTGCCGACGGTGCCCGTGAGGTCACACGCCTCGCAGGCCCCGCCGCACGCCACGTTGCAGCACACGGCGTCCACGCAGAACCCCGTGGCGCACTCGGCCGCGCGCGCGCACGCCGCCGCGCCCGTCTTCTTCGCGAGGCACGCGCCGCCGCCGCAGTAGCGGCTCGGGTCGCACTCGCCGTCGGAGGCGCAGCTCGTGGGGCAGACGCCGGCGACGCACACGAAGGGGGCGCAGGTCGGGCGCGCGCCACGCGACGGCAGCTTGTCGACCGCCGAGCACGTGCCGACCTTGCCCGGGAGATCGCAGGCCTTGCACTGCTCCTTGCACGCGGTGTCGCAGCACACCCCGTCGATGCAGGAGCCCGACTTGCACTCGCCCGCGCTGCTGCACGCGGCGCCGTTGGCGAACTGCTCGAAGATCTCGACGATCTTCTCGTCGCCGCCGATGCTCGTGCCGCCGACGACCACCACCTGGTCGTAGGGCGCGGGGACGTAGACCGCCCCCGCGTTCTTGCGACCCGAGGAGAGGCTGCCCGACGGCGACCAGGTGTTGGTCGCGGGATCCCAGACCTCGGCCAGCGACGGGCTCGTGCCGTCGCCGCCGAAGGTCAGCACCCGGCCGCCCGGGAGGGTGACGGCGCTGGTGCCGTCGCCCCGCGTGTACGCGGCCTTGGCCACGACGGTCCAGGTGCCCGTCGTGGGCGACCATACCTCGGGATTTCCGGGACCTCCCTGGCCACCGACGGCCATCACGCCGCCGTCCGGCAGCGCGGTCGCGGTGTGGAACCAGCGGGGCACGTTCATGTCCCCGGTCTTGGTCCAGGTGTCCGTCGCGGGATCGTAGACGTCCGCGGAGCGCAGCGGGCCCGCGCCGTTCGAACCTCCGACGAGCATCGCGCGACCCGACGCGAGGGTGACGACCGCCGCGCAGCCACGGCCCACCGCGAGCTTGCCGCCGGTTCCGGCCTCGACCCAGGAAGAGCCGTTCCAGAGCTCGGTGACGTTGCTCGTGGTGCCGCCGGCCACCAGCACCTTGCCACCGGCGAGCGGGGTGGCGAACCGGAGCGCGCAGTCGTTGCGAGCGACGGAGAGCGAACCGACCGCCGACCACGTGCTGGTGGCGAGGTCGAACCGCTGGACCTGCTTCGGAGCGCCGCTGCCGCCGATGAAGAGGGCGTGGGTCGCGTCGTACGCCACGCGGGCGCTGAGGTCGTCGGTGGCCGTCAGCGTCCCGGCCGAGGCCCACGCCGCGGTGGCGGGGTCGTAGAGCTGCGCGACGCCGCTGCTCCCGCCCACCGAGAGCACCTTGCTGCCGAGCAGCGCGAGCGGGCCCGAGCGCGCGGTGGCCACCGCCGAGCCGATCGTCCAGAGCGGGTCCACCACGATCGGGAGCGTGAGCTCGGCGCGGGCGTCGACGGCGAGCGTGACCTCGAAGTCGGCGAGCCCGACGCGGCGCACGACGGGGTGCACGGCCACCGTGCGATGGTGTGCGTCGCGCGCCCAGGTCGGCGCGGTCGCGAAGGCCACGCCGCCCTCGGAATCGAGCACCTCGAGGCGGGTGTCGATCGCGCGCACGTGACGCAGCGTGGACCCGAGGTGGAGGCGGAGAACGGGATCGGCCGTTCCGCCGCGCAGCACGCGGAACGACTCGAACTGGTCGTCCTTCGCGGTGAGCGCGAGATCGCCCGCGGCGCCACCCTCGAACACGACCCCGCCGTCGACGATGGTCGCCTTCGCCGGCGCCGCGTCCTCGCGCAGCGTCAGCTCGTGACCGCCCGCGCGGAGGCGTGTCGGACCGTCGGCCCGGTGTGGGGCCTCGATCTGGAGCTCGGCGCCCGCCCGTCGCCAGAGCGAGGTGCGCCGGCCGACGAGGGTGAGGCTCGTCGCATTCTCGATCACCCGGGTCGGGTGGAGGCGCACGCCGGCTTCTTGGAGGGTGGCGAGCGCCGACGCGGGCTCGTGCTTCGCCTCCGTGGCCGGCGTGACTCCCGCGTCGACGGCGGGCTCGGGCGCGCTCGACGAGCACCCGAGGAGGCCGGTGAGCGAGGCCGCCGCGAGGGTTCGGCGCCGCCGCGTCGCGAGTGCCGAGGCGAGCAGGATCGCCGGCGCGAAGCCTCCCTTGCCCTGGGCGCGCGAGGGCGAGCACCCGCCATCGGTCGCCACCTCGGAGGTGGCGGGCACGCACGCGCCGTCGGCGCACGCGAAGCCCGAGGCGCACTCGGCGCTCGACGCGCACGACTTCCGACAGCGCCCCGCGGTCGCCGGCGCCGTGCCGTCGTCGCAGAGGTAGGGGTTGCAGTCGGTGCGGCGCCCGTCCGGGGAGACCGACCCGAGCTTGTCGGTGGTGCACACGTTCAGGCCCTCGCGGGGCACGCAGGCGCCAGCGCGACAGAAGAAGCCCGAGGAACACTGCGTGTCCACGGTGCAGCTCGTGAGGCAACCACTCGCGTCGCACGCGAAGGGCCGACACGAGATGGTGTCCTTGTCGACGCAGGCCCCGGCGCCGCTGCACGTGGAGCTCGGCGTGAACCGGTCTGCCTCGCACACGGCGGCCTTGCACGCGTCCGTGGTGCCCTTGGCGAACCCGGTGCAGCGGGTCGGGTCCTTGGCGCCATCGCACGCCCGCGCGCGGCAGACCTCGCCCGCGCCGTCGCTGCACTTGGTCCGCGCCCCGTGGGGCTCGCCGTTCACCGGGCCGCAGGTGCCGACGGAGCCCGCGACGTCGCACGCCTCGCACTGACCGTCGCACGCGCGGTTGCAGCACACGCCGTCGACGCACGTGCCGCTCTTGCACTGGGTGCTCGCGGTGCAGGCCACGCCGAGGTCCTTGCGCGGCACGCACTTGGTCGCGTCGCAGGTGCTCGCGGCGTCGCACTCCGAGTCCTTGGTGCACGCGCCGACGCAGCCGCCGCCCGCGGTGGTCGCCGAGCACGCGTAGGGGGCGCACGAGGCGCGCTTGCCGTGGGGCACGCCGTCGACGCCCGTGCACGTGCCCAGCTTGCCCGCGACGTCGCACGCCACGCACTGCCCGTCGCAGGCGCTCCCGCAGCAGTACCCGTCGACGCAGTGCTTGGAGGTGCACACGTCGTCGGTCGCGCAGGCCTCGCCGTCCTTGCGCGCGGCGACGCACGACGTACCGGCGGCGCAGTAGTACCCCGTCGCGCAGGCGCCGAGCGTCGCGCAGCTCGTCGCGCACTTGCCGTCGAGGCAGGCATAGGGGGCGCACGAGGGGCGTGTCCCGTGGGGGACCCCGAGGCTCACGGGGGAGCACGTGCCGAGCTTGCCGGGGACGTCGCACGCGAGGCACTGCTCGGTGCAGGGGGAGTCGCAGCACACGCCGTCGACGCAGCGGCCGGAGCTGCACTCCGCGGTCGTGGCGCACACCTCGCCGAGCGGCTTCTTGGGCGCGCACTTGCCCGCTGCGCAATACGCGCTCGCCGCGCACTCGGTGGCGCCGTCCCCGGTGCAGCTCGTCGCACACGCGCCCGCGACGCACGCGTACGAGGGGCCGCACGCGGGCCGAGGCGCGACCGGAGTCGTGACGTTGGTGCACGTGCCCTTCGCGCTCGCGGTGTTGCACGCCTTGCACTGCTCGGTACACGCGGTGTTGCAGCACACGCCGTCCACACACTTGCCCGACGCGCACTGCCCGGGGCCGGTGCAGGCGACGCCGTTCGCGCTGGCCTCCCAGGCCTGCACGCCCGCGGTCAGCCCCCCGACGTTGACCCCCCCGACGGAGAGCACCGCGGTGCTGGTCGCGCCGCCCACGTGGAACGCGCCCATCGCCTTGCAGCCGAAGACCATGCTGTCGCTGCGCACCCAGCTGCCCTCGAGGGGGTCGAAGATCTCGGTCAGGTTCGTGCGCGAGGTCCCGTCGCCGCCGCCGAACACGAGCAGGCGACCGGTGCCGAGGAGCACGGCGCCGTGCTCGCCGCGTCGCTCGAACATCGAAGGGCCGAGGGTGAACTTGCCGGTGGCCGGGTCGTAGAGCTCCACCGTCGAGCGCGAGGTGGAGTTGAAGGCGGTCGTGTCGTAACCGCCCGTCACGAGCGCCCGGCCGTCGGGCAGGGCGGTGAGGCCCATCTGGCCGCGGGCCTCGACCATCGACCCCGTCGTCGCCCAGGTCTTGGTCGCTGGATCGAAGAGCTCGGCCACGGTGGTCAGCGTGGGGAAGCCACCGCCGACCACGAGCGCCTTGCCCCCGGCGAGCAACACCGTTCGCCCGCCGCTCTGGTGGTTCTGCGCGAGGGCCGTCGCAGCGCTCCAGGTGTTCGTGGCCGGGTCGAACAGCACCGCGCTCTGACCCGCGAACAGCGCGCGGGAGATCGAGGGGAGCCACACGCCGTTGACGGTGGTGAAGTCCGCGGGCGGCGAGGGCACGGTCGACCACGTCTTGGTCGCGTACGAGAAGCGCTCCGCGGTGCTCACCGAGATGCCGTTGACCGCGAGGGCGTCGCCAGAAGGCAGCGCGACGAGTCCTGGGCGGTCGCGGCCCGTGACGAGGCGTCCCGTCGTCGTCCAGGTGCCGCTGCTGCTCCGCAGCTCGACGAGGCCGTTGTCGGAGAAGCCACCCACGGCGAGGATCTCGCCCGTCGTCAGCTGCACCCAGGACCCGTGCGCCTGGGCCATCGAGGTGTCGGCGGTCCACAGCGGGTCGACCACCACCGGATAGGTGAGCCCCTCGGGCAGGACGGCGGTGACACGCGCGCCAGAAGGCTCGGGCGACAGCGCGAGCGAGAGGACGAAGCGCGCGCCCGTCGCGTCGATCGCCGTGACCTTGCTCGACCGCGCGACCACTCGCTGCCCGTCGCGCACCTCGACGTGGTCGCCGGCGAGGGCCACCTCGAGGCCGCCCTCGAGGCCGAGGTGGAGCTCGTAGGGAGCAGCGGTCGGCGCGTGAACGACGCGGAGCTCCTCCACCGCCCCACGCGTCGCGAACAGCGCGACGTCGACGGTGGCTCCAGGGCGGACGAGGACGTCGTCTTCCACGTGCGCGCTCTGTGTGTGGGGGAGATCGAGCGTCAGGGCACGGCCACCGCCGAAGCGGACGCGCACCGGCCCGCTCCCGTCGCGCGGCAGCTCGAGCGCGCCGCCCGCCGACCACTGGGTCGCTCCACGCGCGGCCAGCAGCTCGCCGACGATCGGCGTGCGCCGCAAGCGAGCAACGACGCTCTCGGGCTTCGACGGAGCGACCACGGCACCGGCGTCGAAGCTCTCGCGCGGTGGCTCACTCGAACACCCACCGCTCAGCGACACCACGACCCCGAGCGCGACGACGTGTCCCCTCATCCCTCGAGGATACGGGCGCGCAAGGATCGGAGATCGAACGAAAGCAGTGAAGGTAGAGGCGTGACGCGCTGCTTCTGACCGCAGTGGTCCGGTCGGTGCGCTGCGGACTCGTGGTAGGACCAGCTGTGTTCCGTCGCTCGCCTGCCATCCTCGCGTTGCTCTCCCTCCCCACGCTCGCCTGTTCGTCCCAGGGCGAGGCGGCCCCCACCGACGGTGGGACCACGAGCGACGCCGACGCGGCGTCCGCGTGCAAGGCGGTGCCGGCGCCCCAGCTCGGCACGAGCGCGGAGGCCGTGGCCCTCGCGGCGGCGCCCGCGGCGTGTGGCCAGAAGGCGTTCACCTGGCTCGCCACGCCCGACCTCGGCGACGTCACCCAGAAGGGCTTCCACGATCACTTCACCGCGACGGCCAACAAGGTGCTGCTGGTGGCCGGCAAGGTCGACGTCAAGGGCCCGGTGCACGACGTCGACATGGACCAGATCGCGTACGTGACGCAGGACCGCGGCGCGAAGATCGAGGCCACCGCGCTCGTCGCCTACCCGTCGGATCTCGAGGCGCGCACCGACCTCGACGTGCTCGTCGTGTTGCACGGCACGGCGGGCTTCACCGACAGCTGCGCGCCTTCGGCGAGCGCCGATGCGCGCCCGCTCGCCGCGGCGCTCGCCTCGCTCGGTTACGTCGTCGTCGCGCCCGACTACGTGGGCCTGCGCGCGCTCGGCGCGCCGACCGGCTTCCTCCACCCGTACCTCGTCGGTCAGACGACCGCGATCGCCTCGATCGACGCGGTGCGCGCTTCGCAGAAGCTCCTGCAGAAGGGCGACCTCGGGGTGTGCGCCAAGCCGCGCTTCGTGACCGTCGGCGGCTCGCAGGGGGGCCACGCGGCGCTGTGGGTGGACCGCCTCGCGCCGTACTACGCGAAGGAGCTCGAGCACGCCGGGGTGGTCGCGACCGTGCCCCCGGCCGACATGCTCGGCGAGGCGGGGCGCGCGCTCCGCGCCGACGTGCCTGCCAGCAAGAACATCCTCGCGTTCTACGGAGCGGCGAGCGGGTGGTACGGGTACGAGGGGCGCCTCGGCGAGGTCCTGATCTCGCCGTGGGACAAGGACGTCCCGGCCGCCATGGCCAAGAGCTGCGACCCGAAGCTCGACGCGTCGACGCGCGACGCCTACTTCCAGAAGTCGTTCCTCGACACGGCGGCGACCGAAGGTGGGCTCTCCGCGCTCTCGCCGTGGGGGTGCATGCTGACCGAGAACGGCCTGACCACGACCTCGGTCAAGCGCATGGCGCCGACCGGCCCCGGCTACGGCGTGCTGTTCGTGGTCGGCGAGGCCGACACGCTCGTCGACCCCGCGACCGAGCGCAAGGCGTTCGACACGCTCTGCGGGCAGGGCATGAAGATGCAGTACCTCGAGTGCGCGGGCGCTGCGCACACCAAGGCGACCACGTGGTCGCTGCCCGAGATCGTCGACTTCGTCGGGGCGCGGCTCGCCGGCGTGCCGATGAAGCCGGCCGATCTGTGCGCCCGCGGCGCCGCCCAGAAGTGCCGCGGAACCCCCTGAGCCCTCGTGTCCAGCGCCTCAGTGCTGGGGCGCGCCCATCGGGGTCGTGACCTCGACCTCGTACACCTGCTTGGTGCACTGCGCGGTGACTTCGAGCGTGGTCCGCCCGGACTTCTTGGCGAACAGCACCCACTCGCGCTGGGCCGGGCTGCGCGACAGGCCACGGCTCTCGAGCACCGTCGGGTCGGCGATGACCAGGGTGGGCGGCGTGGGCGTGGCGTTGCCCGCAGGCGGGCAGTTGTCGCTGATGGTCACGGCGAAGGCCACGCCAGCGTTCACCTCGATGGCGTGCTTGTCGTCGCGAGTGATCAGCCGCAGCGTGCGCGCGGGCGGCGCACCGGTCATCGGGTAGAGCTCCACGCGGCGCTGCACCTCGGGCACGCACGCGCCGAGCAGCAACAGGAGGGCGAGGCTGCGCTTCACGGCTCCACCTCCACCGTCAGGGGCGCCGAGAGCCCGAGCGCGACGAAGTTGATCTCGGTGGTACCCGGGGAGCGCGCGACGATGCGGTACCAGCCGCTGATCGAGTCGGGCACGATCGCGACGCTGGTGCCCTGGAGCTTGCGCTGCAGCTCGAAGTTGCCGAGCAGCGGCTGGCCGTTGGCGTAGGGCTCGACCGCGACGAGGATCTCGTCCTTGACCAGCAGCTTGAACGAGGGGAGCACCTTGCCGAGCGGTGTGCCCTGGGGCGTGTAGCGCACGACACGCAGCTCGGTCGGCGGCTGCACCCAGAGGTGGATGAAGTCGAGGACCGCCTTGTCGGGGCCGACGAACAGGATCGCGCTCGCGCCTGCGCCCACCGCCTCGAGGCGCGCGCCCCCCTTGACGCGCAGGACGGTCGGGTCGGCCGACTCGACGACGGTGGGCGGGCCGGAGGTGCCCGCGATCTGGTAGCGGAGATCGAGATCGACCGTGCTGCCGAGGGCGATGGGGGCGTCGAGCTTCTGCCCGATGCACGCGATGCCGAGGGCCCCGCACTGCGGCTTGCCGCCGTTGCCGACGGTGACGCCGCCGTTGGGTCGACCGCCGCCGCTGCTGCCACAACCCACGACCAACAGGAAGACCGAGAGCACCCAGCGCACGACGCCACCATAGCAGCCTCGTCCGTGGCCAGGGTGTTCGCCGGCCCGTCGTTGCACTACCGATGGCAGATGGTCGCCCCCCTCCACCTGTACATCGGCAACAAGGCGTACTCGTCCTGGTCGTTGCGTCCGTGGCTCGCGGCCAAGGTGGCCGGCATCCCCTTCGAGGAGACCGTCATCCCGCTCTACGAGGAGGGCTCTCCCGAGCGGATGCGCGCGGTGTCACCGGTGGGCAAGGTGCCCGTGCTCCACCATGGGGATGTGGTCGTGTGGGAGTCGCTCGCCATCGTCGAGTACCTCGCCGAGCAGTTCCCCGATCGTCGGCTGTGGCCCGAGGACTCCTCCGCACGGGCGGTCGCTCGCGCGGTCTCGTCCGAGATGCACGCGGGCTTCTCCGCCCTGCGCACCAACATGGGCATGAACGTCCGCCGTCGCCTCCCGGGTCGCGGTCGCGCGCCCGGCGTGGCCGAGGACATCGCGCGCATCACCGCGCTGTGGGCGGACTGTCGCGCGCGCTTCGGCGCAGCGGGGCCCTTCCTGTTCGGTCACTTCACCATCGCGGACGCGATGTTCGCGCCCGTCGTCACCCGCTTCGAGACCTACGTCGTCGAGCTCCCTGCCGTCGCCCGCGCCTACTCTTCGGCCGTCCTCGCGCTGCCCGCGATGAAGGAGTGGTACGCGGCCGCCGAGTCGGAGCCGTGGGTCATCGACCGCTACGAGATCGCCTGAACGGCGTGCCGATCTGATGCCCCCGGGCT
>Ga0154020_10006508_pt1 | contig 13681 bp, 23 predicted proteins | sample Klosneuvirus_201_FD_109709 | JGI IMG/M metagenome (GOLD analysis project Ga0154020, IMG submission 109709) | Active sludge microbial communities from wastewater, Klosterneuburg, Austria - Klosneuvirus_20160825_MG | ecosystem: Engineered > WWTP > Aerobic digester > Activated sludge | place... | reverse complement strand
GTGGGCAGAGCGAGGGCGAAGGCAAGTTAGGCACCGGACCTCGAGGACGAAGGGAATCGCTGACGGGGCTGAGTCGGCGACACTTCTATTCCTCTGGACGAGCTGCGGCCTCTGATAAATATACCAAAATATCCACAATGGCTATTTCTCGGGAAGGTGAGCCATTGCAGCAGTCAAGAAAGTGAACAGAGGCCAGTGCGCCAGTCAGGATCGCGGAGCGCGGGCGGCGGAAGTCTTCATGTCTGCCTGGCCCTACCTCCTCTTCCTGAGACCGCCTCGCGGTCTTTTTCTCTGCGGATTACTGTTTAAATTAGTTTTGATAGTTTTGGAAGGAGTCCTCGACGGCAAACATTATTTAAAATGTTGACTGCTGTCAGAGTGTGAGGAGTGCAAGGGAGTCGTGGGCGTCAGTGAGGAGGTGCGAAGCCACACGCCTCGCATCCATCGGTCTTGCGTTGTCCTGTACCCCCTTGCGTATCGGTACCGGTACCGGTACCGATTCGAGCATTGAGGTGGAAAATTGTCGAATTGATGTGCTCGCTTCTCATTGCGATTCTAGCGTCCGCGGACTTCCGCGTTTCCCCTCCTCGTCGCCGCTTCCTCGGCCTGTAAAAGCATCCTGTTGTGTCGACGCGCCGATTGGTGCCCTCTGTTCTCCTTTATATCTTACACTGGTACATTTTCAGGATATCTCATGATTGTCTCTGCTCGGTGGATACGGAGTCCATGGCTGCGTCGTCCTCGAAAGATGAGCTCCAGCAGTTGCTGAAGCCGTCGACCAGGACGCCGAAAATTGTCCTGCCCTCGGACCTCAGATCGATTATTTTCAACCCTCGGCATTACTCGCACGAAGAGAATCGCTGAATTTGAGACGATGGGCTACTTGGAGGAGAGCATTGACGCTCGCTTCGGCCGCAGGAATCCTCATTCCATTGCATCTTACGACCTACCGAGCGAAAACCAGTGCGTCTTGTTTCTAACCTTTCCCCTTGTCATTTATCCTTTTATGAACTTGATTTACCATATCCTGTTTTGAATTGAATCCTTCCTAGGTGATAAGGGCTGGTTTGACGACGGATTCCGCGACGACACCCTCAAATCGCCCCGCCATTCCGTTATTGGCGATCTCATCGCGAAGGCGCGTTTCCTCGTTGTCGAATTCCAATTGCTCGCAGTGGACACCAGTGTTGCATACGCCGTTCCCCTTCATATTACCGCATTGAAACGGGAGACCTCCGTCTCAAGTTTTCTTTCGCCGCCACTTTCCCCTTTCCTCCTCACACCTCTTTCTTCTCGTCGCGGTCATAATTTAGGTTAGGTTCATCAGCAATCCCGCGAGGCTGAGTTGATGTGCGGCAGCCATCGCGGCTTCCTCGCCCTCCCCGCCACCGTTTCTCCTCGCGACCTCGCCTCGCTCTTCCCTTTCCTTGCGAATTAGAATGAAACAGTTATCAAAAGATTTTTTTTTTGTCGTGGTCACCTCTTCTCGACGTATTCGTTAATTTTTCGTATGTCATTTGCTCAAGCGTTTTGGCATCGGTGCTCCTCTGGGCTTCTCCCACTGATTTATAAATTATTAATTCTGTAGAATTTGGCGGAATGGCCGAGGAAGTGAAGGTGCTCAAGAAGGCGCTCGCTGAATTTCGCTCAGGACGACAGACGCGAGCTCGCGTTGATTCCCTCGATAACGCGATGCAAACTGTGAGGAGAGCGTTCCCCGCTGCCTTTGACCCTGCGAACGAGAAGATTAACGATGAGGAAGAAGAGGCAATGAGCCTCTATCGACAATGCAAAGGAGCGCTGCAAAGTTCCGTGTCCACACAAGCGACACGAAAGAGAGGAAGAGGCGCGGCTAGCTCGGAAGCGAAATCAGAAACGGAGTGCGAGATGCTCTCAATTGACATGATCGCTCCCTTTATTGACGCTCCCTTCATCGACTTAGGACCGCTATTCGCAAGAAGAAGCCCAGAACTGCAATGACAGAACCACAAGGTTCAAAGGAAGAAGAGGCGGTCCCGATGGTTGCGGTTCCGATGGACGTCGACAAGGCCGAGTACGACTTCGCTCTTCTTCCCATTTATTGATTATTTACTCTTGATCCTAGCGATCCTTTCCATTGGAGTGTTGAAGAGGTGGTTAAGTGGGCTCTGAAGCTTGGGATCGACAATACCGATGCCTCGAAGCTCAAGCAGCAGAAAATTGCTGGGAAGTCATTGGCCTCTATGACGCGCAAGGACTTTGAGCGATATGGAATTCCGGGTGGACCGGCTTCAGATTTATTTGACGGCGTGAAGATGCTGTTCCCTGAGCGCTTTCCTGGAGCTGTCGGTACTAAAACTTTTTATCTTCGTCTTTTTCTTTATTCATATTAGAGTTTAAGTCAGAAGAAGTGTAAATTAAATATAATCTATATAGGAGTATAAAGGGGATATGTACATCTATATCTACAAATGATGGTGCAGCGGGGGCAGCTGTATCAGCCTCTCGAGCAACTTCTTTTCCTTTTTTATTGTGCTTAACGGATGCTTTGTTTGCAGCAATTGGCATCGCCACACAGACGAATCTCTGGATGTATTTACTGCATACACCAGCGCCGGCTATTGACGCTGTGGTGACCTTGCCAGGCGATTGCAATTGGCTAGATGAGGAGCCTGGCTCAAAGTCGAGGCCGATGCTTATTCGGAAAAGTTTCGTGAAGATTTTTGATTCAATAATGGCGAGTGTCTCAGATCGGACGGTTCGAGGCTACGTCACGCTGGGAAATCCTGGCGTTGGCAAAAGTCGCTTCTTGTCCTATTGCCTTTGGCGTTGCGCGAGGAATGGCAAGCGCGCATTTTTCGAATCGGTTGCACATGGTGCGGTGTGGTCTTTCGAACCAAGTGGGCAAGTATTTGCTCGTGATCGTGGGTCAAATGCGTCATTCCCCTTCCAGACGACTGAGGATGATTTTTACTTGTTCGATCCCTACGGCGATCAACCCGATGAACCACGTGGATGCCCCGCTCTTACGATTGTGGCTAATCCGATCCACTACAAAGGGTTCCGCAAGAGGGAAGGTTGTGGTGTGCGCTTTTTCATGCCCGTTTGGTCTGAAGAAGAGCTTGAGCTCTTTCGAAAGAAGACCAAGGCTCTCGAAGTGGCAGAATTGCATTCTCGATTTTCAATTTTTGGTGGCATTCCGCGCTATATTTTCAAATCGCAGCGAGAGTTTTTGCATGCGAAGTCGGAGTTGGATGTGGCGATAATCGAGGGAAGTTCCGGTAGTCCTCACGTTCTTCGAGCCGCCGTTGGTAAGATGGAGAACGGCAACGAAATCAGCCACAAATTAATTCACTACAAGGTTGACGAGAAAACCTACGAAAATGCCGTCGTACGCTACGCCTCTCCCTACGTTGAACGCGAATTGCCACTGAAAGCGCCGGCCAATCGCTTGAAAGACCTTGGTAAAGTCCTATGCGACGTGGCTGACACGCAGATTGTGATGGAAGGTCAAATCTTTGAAGAGTACCTTCACCGAATGATTCCCTTGGGTGTGACAATGGTTGCCCGCTCTTTGCAATTGCCTTCGTCCAACCCTGTTGAGATTACTTTTGCGATGAGAAATGTGGATTTCTTTGACGACACTGCGGGAATAACTCGTGCGCTTCAGGCGAAGAGTTACATTCGACCGAACAAGACGAACTATACTGCGATAGATGCTGTTTCTTGGCTTGGGGATCGTGTCGTATTTCTGCAGTATACTCGAAGTACGAAACACGAGATATCGATGGATCAGTTAACCTTCTATAATGATCTGGTAGCCGTGAAGAACATCGACAAGAGTCAGAAGATTTGCTTTTACTTTGTTGTTCCTTTTGAAGAATACCAAGTATTCAAGCTCCAGAAGATCCACGTCCCGACGGAAGCGACCAACAAAGGCAAACCAAACGGCGCTTATGTTGCTGACATGGATAAGAAAGTGAAGTTCGTTGAAGACAACCTCGAGCAGTGGGTTGCGGCGTTGAAGTTTGACTAGACTTGAGATAAAACTGCCCTTCGCCGCGAACTTTGAATAAATTCTTTTTGGCCTCTCTTTTTCTTGGACATGCGCTGTTTTTCGATGTTATATTTAAAGCACTTGACCTACGGAACTAATATTGGAATCCTTCACCCCAGAGGCCGAAGGATGAAAAGGTTTCCTCGTTCAGCTCCATCAATCCTGATCAGCCTCAAAATAAAAACACAAATGGTACAATATTATTTTCATATATTCTAAATTGGACGTCGGGTGTCGGCAGTGTCCGGGGCGAGATAATCGACGGAGGCGCGGTTTCAGCAGAGTGCCGACAGGTTGGCTCATACTGATGTCCTGCTGCCTTTTCACGAGGTCCCACAGAAGAGAATTATAGCGTCAAATCCCAATGCCTTGCGCATTGTCTACTTTCGCTCAAGATATTACCGTCGTCCTATTTGTTCCTCAAGGTGAGGACCTTGTAACATTCCAGGGAGCATGCCGGTAGCCCCACTTGGCTCACCGTATATTTGCGAGTATTACCGCATCCAGGAGCGGCGCACTTAGCGTTCGACCTCGCCATGGAGGCCGACAGCGACTTCGGGGAAGGCTTAGGGGGATTGACGAGGTAGCAATCTTTCAAGAAGGCGAGAGCGCTTTGGTCGCTTGGCAGTTGGTAGCGCGTCCCCTGAATGGTGCTTATCCAGCGCATCACGTCTGTTCGCGGCGGTTTCGGCTCCGTGGCGTCGGATTTCTTCGTATCAAGTTTGTTTAAGAGCTGAGCGACCACCTGGACCAATCAACAAAATTCAGAAAACATACAAATCAAGTCGAATCGAGCGAGTGCACCAAGTTTTTCTCCTCTTCCATCTTCTCGAGCTCACGGAGCATTCGTCGCCGATTCGAATTCTCACGCTTTTTCTGTTCCTTTTCGGACATATTTTTCACATGGGCATTCTTCGGCTCCTGCTAAAAAAGAAAGCAATCAGGCGGCGACATACCCACTATAGATTTCGTGGAGAGGAGAGCGAAAGAAGCGGACAGGTTTCTTGACTATCGGCTTCGCCTTCTTTGTAACCGCCGCTTTGACCATTGCCCTTTGCCTCGCTGTTCTTGGTCCCTGTGCAATGACCTCACGCGACACCTCGCTCTGCGAATCGTCATCAGCACCTTCTAGGAGAGTAATAGACCAGGTTAGAGCTGAAGTTTGAAGGCTCGAGATGGAATGCGATCACCTGGGTTGTTTCCCTCATCGTCCTCGTCCATGTCATCGTCACCATCGTCGTCGCCCTCATCACCATCATCTTCATCTTCTTCATCGTCATCATCGTCTCTATCGTCGTCGACCACTCGCTCCTCTTTTTTTGGTCTGCCCCTGCCACGCTTCGCAGGCGGCGCTTCATCATCGTCGCTCACAAAAGAATCTTCAGCGCTATCCATTTCACCACCATCCATGTCCTCTTCTTCCATTCTTTTTCTCCGCGATGATTTGGAGGGCGGACGCGGCGGACGCTCAAGTTTCATTCGTTTGGCGGGGCGCACGTCTTCCACCTCTTCTTCTTCTTCTTCTCCTTCCCCCTCTTCAGGTAGAAATCGTGAGAGACTGCAGAAGAGAACACAGAATCAACATACCTTCACTAATTTCTTGCATATTCTCGCTTTGCCATTCTGAAGAGGCGTCAACTAAAAGAGAAAGACATCAAACGAAGGTAATGAAAAAGGTCGGCGAATGTCTGTCGACCTTGGCTCGATTCTCGGCTTCGCTTCTTCGACGCCTCCACGGCAGCCTTGGCGATGTATTTCCACTCTAAAGTATAGAAAAGATAAGTTAAATTAATATGAGATTTGATAATAAGAAACACAAGGCGAGGTAGAGGCGGCGCACCAACGCGAGGGGCGGCAACGACTCGGCCGTTGACAATGAATTTGATGCGAATCTTTTCGTTCTCGTTCTGCACGTGGTGCACGCCCATTGACGCCCTAAAAAAAAGGAATAATATTAATTGCGTATTTCAAAACGTATCATGATTACGACAAGTCGAGAAAGAGGGTCGACGAGAAAAGGGCGAGGTCGACGACAAGAGGCAAGAGCGGCGCACAATGCTCGCAAGCGCTCTTGTTGCTCTTGATTAACAGCCTTTGAATTGATATTGAGTTTCACAGTAAGTTTCAATGGCGCGGAGCCTCGGGGAGGTGCGGGGGCGGCGCTCTTGGCGGGCGGTGGGGCGACAGCGGAAGGCGCCACAGTCTCAATGGCGCCATCCTGCACTTGCTGCTGCCAATTGTAGAATTCCGCCAACAGCGACGGATCAAGCTGGCTTAGGTCCATGCCAAGTTATAAGCAGAATGTACGAACAATGAAGAGTGGGCGCGCAGACGGACACGACGGATAGTCACCCGAGGCGCGGAAAAACGTGAACCTCGAGGAAGACACAAATCCAGGCAGACCCATTCATTCGAAATGTGGTGTCGACAATGTCAGTGTGAAAACAAAAGCGATTCTATTCAGGTTATTCGTGACTCCGCGCCTCGTTCAAAATGGCGGAGACAAAATCGCTGGCGCTCAGAATGGCGGCTTCGAGCTTGCCTAGACGCTTGCTCGAGCCTTCTTTCGCGACCCTCGAGCATTCCACTTCACTTGGGGATGTACGAAGCAAGGGGAAGTGCATCCTGATCACAAAAGGGCTAGACAACAGCAGTGAGACAGGGCCATGCAAGACGGAGCCAAACGAGATGATACGCACTGGCGCAAATGATTTTGAGAAATCTCGACGAACTCAAAGGAGTCGTTGGCAATAAATGTTGGGATTCCAGTGTTAATGGATTGGTCTCCACTTGTGATGAATGCCGTGCTAGGGGCAACTGGCATCGAATCTAAAGCCAGCTCGGCGAGGCCGCGCTGGAGTCGCTGAATCTGAACTCGTCGTGCCACGAAAGCATTTAGGTAATCGCTGAGGGAATCACAAAAGCCCTGAAATACATATATCAACAGCGATAAAACGAAAGGATCAACATAGCGTAAGCTGAAAAGTGAGCGAACCTTGACGTCTTGATTCAAAAATCGCTCTTCAATTTGGGAGAGTGGTATGAAGTGAGGAAGTGTGTGTTTGTAAACCCGAACAAGATTCTGTGTTTCAGGTCCAGGCTCGATCCCGAGAACCAAAAAATACGACTCGTAGAAGCACCCTAGAGAGCGGAACGGTCAGGGGCGGAATGAGAATGTCGCCAAGAACAGCAGCTGAGAACTGTACCATCATGGAAAGTTTCAAGTCGAATGCAAACACGATTATCAGGTTCGGTGAGTTCGGTTACCGAGCGACCAAGAATGCGATAACAAAGATGAAGCTCGGTCTCCATGTGCAAAGAGGTACTGGCGATGATTTCGTGGGCAACCTAAGGATCGAGAATGCATATCAGCTCGAAAAACTTTAGGGAGTAATGCGATCCAATAAGCAAATCACAAGACACGCACCTCTTTTTGGTTTCGTTTGAGGCGATCCGCGGGTACCAAGAGCTGTCGCTCGTCGCTCGTTCGATGCTCGACGACCTCGGCGACGGTCCGCTGCCGAGCCATCTGAAGCTGCCGCTTCACAATACCGTGACGCTCTCTGAGATGTGCCACTAATTCAATTATTATTATTTTCAGAGGGAAACACCACGTTGAAACGGTACACGTCAAATCTGACGCTCCAACGACAAGGACGCGTAATGCGACAGACACTCGACTAAGACGGCTACCAGTGGAGATAATAAGCTATTGTCTAATATTGATAGATACCTTCTAGGCGCAGACGCGCGAGATTGTCGTGGGCGGCGGCGTCCGTCTTGGCAGTCGACGTGAAGGCTCGGACTTGGCGCGTCATTTGCTCGAAGAGCGCGGCTAAGTTACCGCCAGGCGCGCCACCCGCAGCCATGGGAAAGGCTTAGAAATCAACCAAAATATACGGTGCACAATGTAAGAAGAGCGAAATGAACGACGTACGCACCCGCCAATAACGCACGAGCTCCTGACCGATTCACACAGCTTTCGCCAGCGCATCCATTTTGGCAACTGTCTGAGCTCGTGGCCGACCTCGCTGGTCTCAACAGAGGTCTGCATATGTATAGGTTTCGACCAATCTTTGCTCTGTCTGTCTCGAGCTACATTTTTATTTGGAGTTGTGAGTCCTCCCATGGCGAACTGGCGTAAGGACTTTGTCCAAGTTCCCGACGAGTTCACCACCAAGGAGAAGATCAAAACCAAGGCACGCGCTTGCCCTCTTTAAATGAAGAAGATAATGTCCTCAGTTGAATTAGCGATTCTTTCTTGATGGCGCTCTTGAGCGATTGTTCGGTCCATTCAGGGCGGCCTGCCTTCGCAACGCCTCTGCTTGTCCTTTTCTTTTACGAAGGGCGCCGCATCATTGTTATTAATGAATCATATAGGTCTACCGGTATGCATCATCGGCGAACGCGTACATTGCGAATGAAATTGCCACGTTGATCAAGAACGCCAAGCCCGAGGCGCCCGTCACCCTCGGCCTAATTACCGGCAACTCACCCGTCGGTACTTTGGCCTTTGTATTGTCCTCCACCTCCTGAAAAGGAATATAATATGTGATATTTTGCTATTATAATTTTTGGATGTCGTTGGAGCGGTGCATGGAAGGCGCTCGACGCGCGCCTTTGCGTCTTGCCCCAAAGGAGGGCCAAACTCCGTCGCGTGGCCCTGATCTTGGCTCGCCACTTCTTCGCCTCGTCTCTTCTAAGCCTAAATCTTAGGTGTCTACAAGGAGCTTGTACGCCTCCACCGCGACGAGGGCCTCAGCTTCAAGAATGTCGTCGTGTTCGCTTCTGGCGAGTATTACCCCATCGCTCGCGAGCAGGTTCTCATCTTTTTCGCACCGGTTGTCGATGTTTCGCTTTCCTTGCTATTATTTGATTTGCGTTCATGTAGATTCAAAGCTCTTGGTCAGTCCTTCATGATCAGCTCTTCAACCACATCGACATCCGTATGTCTTTGCGAGCTCACGTCAATCGTCTCCTCTCTTGATTCTCTTTCTAACAGCGCCGGAGAACGTGAACATTCCCAGCGGAACGATTCCCGTTGCTGAGATCGACGCGCATTGCCGCGCTTATGAGGAGAAGATCAATCGTCTTGGCATTGACATTATGTTGCTCGGTGTGAGCTCTGATGGTTCCATCGGTACCTTCATCATCGTCTTCGCTTTTTCTGTCCTCCTTCAGCCTCATTTCTTCTCACTTTTTTTATAGCGATGAATGAGCCCGGATCCAGCAAGAAGAGCGTCACCCGCTGCCTCCATCTCGATCGAAAGCGCCGCAAAGATGTCGAGGGCGACTTCTTCGGTCTTGACGTGCGTGGCCTCGTATTTGTCTATTTCGCGACTCGACCTTACGTTTTTTGTTTCAGGCTGTTCCCAAGAAGGCCGTCACGATGGGCGTTTCCACCATCTTGAATGCGAAGCGCATCATCCTCATGGCCTTTTCGGAGAATAAGGGTACTCCGCCCTCTCATCATTGTTACGATGCTATGATTGATCGCCATCATGCTTTAGCGAATGTTATCCAGCGCCTCATCGAGAACGCTATGGACCCGAATGTTACTGTTTCCAATCTTCAAGCGCACTCCAATTCCGAGGTACGACGCCTCCAAACCACGACACATTGTGTAACATGAGTTGAATCTTGGCCATGTAGGTTGTCGTTGATCTTGCCGCCGCCAACGCCTTGACTCGCAACACTGCGCCATGGACGCTCCTTCTCCCTTCGTCTTACCATCTCATGAAGTGGACCGACCTCGAGATGCGCAAGGCCGTCATCTGGCTCTCCCTCAAGATCCAGAAGTCCCTCCTCAAGCTTCGCGAGGAGGATTACCTCAACAACGCGCTCGAGAGGTCTTGTTAACGCTTCTGTGATGGTTGGAGAGCTCTTGCTCACCATTGCCTTCTTCTCTTAGCTTGGTCGATGCTCGCGGCCCTGTCTTTGAGATCAACAAGAGCGTTTTCTCGCACTTGCAGAAGACCATCTCGGGCTGGCCTGGCGGTACATCATTACCCTTGATGGTTTTGGTGATATATTGTCATTGATTGTTCTAGGAAAGCCATCGGACCAGCTCTCCCAGCTCGCTCCAGAGGAGCGCATCAAGGCCCTCGAGTTCAACGATCAGATCACTGGAACCACCACTCGCGGTACGGAGAGCTTGATGAAAGTAAACAGTTAATGTTGTTTTCTGACATATCCCGATTTCAGCGCAATCGGATTACATCGGTCGTGGCTTGTCGACGGTTACCAGCAAGGCTATCAATCCCGAGATCGACAACAATATCTATCCCAAGACCGGTGCGACTTCTTCTCCCCCTCCTGACCTTCTTCTCCTCGCCTCTCTTCCAAAACGATCGGTCTTCACCATTATTCTTCTTAGTGCTTATTTTCTCACCTCACCCTGACGACGATGTCATCTCCATGGGTGGTACTCTCATCCGTCTCGTCGAGCAGGTTCTTCCCTTCTTCTCATCTCGGGTACTTTCTTTCCTTTTCATTCACGTTTGCGATAGGGCCATCGTGTTCACGTCGCTTATCAGACTAGCGGTACCTTGATGCCGTTGTTACCGTCTCTTACGAAGACCATGCATTTGATGTTCACCTTCTCCAGGCAACATTGCGGTGTGGGACGACGACGTGCAGCGCTTCTCTAACTTTGTCACTCGCTACTGTGAGGAGTTTCAGTTTCCTAAGGAGGCGACGCAGAAGGCCGCCTCCATTGAGAACAGCATCGATGATTACATTTCCAAGAAAAAGGCAGGCCACCCCGACAACGACGAGATCCGCAAGGTTTCTCTTTGCTTCCTTTAGTTTGTGCTATTTCTATCTCCCGACGGTTTTTTTTTTGACGGCCTGGCTTACCATGGTCCACCTCTTACCATAGGTGGGCTTCAAATGGAAAGGGCCCATATCAATCTCCTGACTCTTCTTTTCTTTCGTGTTCTCCTTGGTTGTGGACATGAGTGTGAGTCGGATATATCCCCATAACTACTCTACTTTGTAATATGTTGGACCTCTAAGTGTTATTTACGTGTTATCGTCAACGCCATTGCCTTTGTAGGTCAAGGGTGTGATTCGCGAGACGGAGGCGCGCAATGCCGCGCGTTATTGCGGTGTCAAGAAGGAGGACATTCACTTCCTCTACTTGCCTTTCTACGAGACGGGTGAGGCCAAGAAGAAGGACCTCAGTGACTTGGACGTGCAAATCGTCCAGAACTTGATCGAGAAGATCAAGCCCCACCAAATCTACGCCGCTGGTGACCTCTCCGTGCGCTCCTGCTCTCCGCTCACCTTCCTCATGCACTTGCTGAGCTCCTTCTCCTTAGGACCCTCATGGCACTCATCGCGTGTGCTTGATGGCCATCTTCGCTGCCCTCCACAAGGTGAAGTTGCAAGAGTGGTTCCAGAAGTGCCAGGTGTGGCTGTACCGCGGCGCGTGGCAGGAGTGGGAGCCCTACATGATCCAGATGGCCATTCCCATGAGCCCCGACGAGCTCTTGCAGAAGCGCTATGCCATCTACAAGCATCAGGTCCGCATTGATGATGACTCTTTTACATCGTTCACGTTCATTCCCTCGCTTACTCTCCTTCATCCAGTCGCAAAAGGACCCGGCCCCCTTCCCCGGCAGCGACGCGCGCGAGTTCTGGCAGCGCTCAGAGGCGAGGAACCGAGCGACCGCTCAGGTCTATGATAAGCTCGGTCTTGCCGACTATGAGGCCATGGTGCGGTGCTCTTCTGTCATCGGTTTTTTAATATCTGGTGACTTTTCGTTTCTCCGTAGGAGGCCTTTGTTCGCTACGATATCAATCGCCCCAACGATGTGCCCCTCTAAGCACGCGACGATGATATGTCTATGAGAGTTGTTATTGTAGTTGATCTCTTAGAGATAATATGGAGCTAATACATTCGAGATAGAGAGAAGTAAAATGATGGGTATTTAGTACAGGAGACACACGAACACTTGTAATGATGGCACACGGCCCAACGATGACCGCTCTTTCTTCTCTCCCTCGATTCACTTTTCCTTATTAGAAGCAATATTGGCATTGAATTGAGTGCGCAGGAAGAGGGCGAAGGCGTCCATGTCGGGGAAGATGGCCGTCGAGCACATTCGGATAGTCCAATTCGCTCGGAGGGGTGTAATGCTATAGACGGTTACTTTGCTATCGAAGGCTGCATTCATCTCAACCGCCGTTCCCATTGATACATTCGGCAGAAATGCTATCAACACATCCGATTTCCGAATCTACAAAAATATATTATCATCCAACGAAGCGTTGAAGAGAACAATAAGAGGTGATAATTTAGTACGGCGGCGAGGTTCATGGCGACGACGGCGCGAATCGCGTTGTCGTCATCGAAGGGCTCTGCACCGCCATTCGAATTCGCCAAATCCTTTCCCAAATGCTCTCGAGCGTACTTATCCTATTTTACATGGACATCAAAATGAGTAAACTCGACGGAGACAAAACGGCCTAATGAGCAAATCCGAGATCGAGTTCACAAAATTATGAAATCCGAGGGTGACAAAAAAATTTGATATCGAGACAACAAAACGAACAAATCCGAAATCTTACGAGACACGAAAAGGAGACAAAGGAAGTGAAGTGATTGGAGAACTTTCAGAAGGTGGAAAATTCCTTTCGAGCGCAGACGGACCTCAGTGACGAGCAAACAAAAGCAACAAAAAAAATACAGCAATATATCTATAATAATGACAAATATAATACCGATAAGAGAAAGGGGGAGGGAGAGGGGACGGAACGGACAATCTCGACGAGAGGGTCGAAGATGTCGGCGTCGGGGTCGACCTCGCGGATGAGCTTGGCGAGGAGGGCGCGATAGTCCTGACTCTCATACTCACTCAAATTGATCGTCTTCTTGCCACTCGACTGCGCTGACGTCGCTCCTACATGATATAATGACAAAATATAAAACAAAGACAAAATGGCGAGGAAACTCCAAACGAGGAGATAGAGGAGAGGAGGAGGGCGCAGAGTTTCCCTCTTTCCAACAAAACAAGAAACAAAAAAACATTATTATATTAAAATTGCCAAAATAATATCATGAGAGCCTGAGGGGTCACAGCGGGGACAAGGGACAGGTGAGAGGTCGTGACGGATAAAATTGAGTTTGGAGAAAGATTGAAGGTCGGAACTTGGGCGCACCAGCCATCACGCCTGCGAGAAACCATTTCATCTTGTAGTATTAAACAGACTATGGTAACAACCAATAAAAAGAAGCTTGATGAGAATGAGCGGCTAACTGCTGCAGGCAATCGCCCGGCAGATATGAAATCAGATTCTGAATCGCATCGCCCCCACTTTTATCCTCTCACCCACACCGCGCGGGGCTCTCTTCCTCTTCGGACAAGGAGATACATAGATAAGATCATATATTCCGGGCTTCGTGCGCGTTTGAGGGATGGCGACGCCGACTCCGGTGCCTCTTGCGGCGACCGCAACGCCATGCATCGACGAACACACCCGCCTCGCCTTCGCCCTTGGCAACGAAACCACTTGCATCTGCTACACTGAATTCTATGGCAACACTTGCGAGCAAATGTACAAAATAAATTAAATAATATCATATCATATCATGATATTATTAGGAATAAAATATCGAGGAGAATCATCCGGCTGTGCCTC
>Ga0154020_10006507_pt1 | contig 13682 bp, 11 predicted proteins | sample Klosneuvirus_201_FD_109709 | JGI IMG/M metagenome (GOLD analysis project Ga0154020, IMG submission 109709) | Active sludge microbial communities from wastewater, Klosterneuburg, Austria - Klosneuvirus_20160825_MG | ecosystem: Engineered > WWTP > Aerobic digester > Activated sludge | place... | reverse complement strand
TTATTGCTTTAAACAAAGGGATTACCGGAACCAATGAAAGAAAACAATTTGAAGATAACTTAGCAAAGCAACAAAAGAATATTACTGAAATTGGTGAGAAAGAATTGACAGATAAACTTACAGAAGATTATAATCAACTTAATGGTGCAGCGAGTGATACTCATCTTGTAAGCCAGATCAGGACAAACATTTCCGATATTATGCTGTTGAATATGCAAGCCATACAACGTAAAAGCAATATTGCAGAAAAAACAGCAGATACTTCAATTTTTTGGGTTGCACTTATAGGCTCATTTTGCTTTTTAATCGCTTTTATTCTGTTAGTCAATTTGCCAGGAAATATCGCCAACCCAATAAAAGAACTAACAGAAAGTATAAAGCAGATAGCCAGACAGAATTATTCTCAAAGAGTTCATTTTGAGAAGCACAATGAATTTGGTGAATTGGCTTCTTCATTTAATACCATGGCCGAAAAGCTCGAAGAGTACAAAGCAGGAAATCTCGAAAAACTAATGATGGAAAAGAAACGGATCGAGACGCTAATCAATAATATGAATGATCCAGTTATTGGATTAGATGAAAACAATCTCATCCTTTTCATGAATGACACTGCACTTAAAGCAACAGGATTAAAAAAAGAAGATGCACTTAATAAATCGATCCAGAATATAGCTGAAAAAAATGATTTGATTCGTTCATTGCTAAAAGAATTTAATGCTCCTCAAAAAGTTGACAAAGAACTCAAACAAGAACCGTTTAAGATTTTTGCGGATAACAAAGAAAGTTATTTCAATAAACAAATAATTCCTATTAAGATTATTCCAACCGGTGAAAAAGAAGAAAAACTGGTAGGAAATGTGATATTACTTCAGAATATCACTTCGTTCAAAGAGTTGGATTTTGCAAAAACAAATTTCATTGCGACGATATCACATGAATTAAAGACTCCCCTTTCCTCTATAAAAATGAGTCTGCAACTATTAGAAAATAAAAAAGTGGGCGAATTAAATGATGAACAAAAATATCTTATGGGAAGCATTAAAGATGATGCCGAACGACTTCTAAAAATTACAAGCGAACTATTAAACATGACACAGGTTGAAGCAGGAAGTATTCAGCTTGCAGTGCTTCCGGTTTCACCAAATGAAATAATTGATTATGCTGTTAACAGTACTAAAGTTGCGGCAGAGAATAAGAAAATTCAATTGCAAGTCACAAAACTTGACAACATTCAACAGGTTTTAGCGGATAATGAAAAATCTGCCTGGGTATTAACCAATCTCATTTCAAATGCTATTCGATACAGTTATGAAAACTCAATTATTCACATCAATGTTAAACAAGAAGCAGATAAAATAATTTTTTCAGTGACTGACACAGGGCAAGGAATTGCGCCGCAATATGTCGATAAAATATTCAATCGTTATTTCCGAATTCCGGGATCACAAAAAGAAGGTACAGGACTTGGCTTATCTATCAGTAAAGAATTTATCGAAGCACAGGGCGGAAAAATTTCTGTGAAAAGTGAGTTTGGATCAGGTAGCACCTTCATGTTTGAATTACCTGCTTACAATTCAAATATTCTTTAATAAACTCATTTAAAGTGCCCGAAGAGAGACTCGAACTCTCAAGGATATAACTCCAACGGCTTCTGAGACCGCAACGTTTGCCAATTTCGCCATCCGGGCTAACAGTGAGTGATAAGCACTATCCCTCCCATTTCATGATGCAAAATTAGTGATTCTTTCATTAATACTATATACTCTTCCTTAAAGATTTCACTGCGCTTTTAAAGTGTTCAAAAGCTATTTCGATATCATCCTCAAAATCTGAAAGCTGCTCTTTAACATGATCTTTCTTTGAATCAAATTTAATCATGATTTTCGAAAGAAAATCTTTCGCATCTATCATTTTATTATGAAAAAGATCATTCAATTCAATACTTTTTATTTGGAACTTCAATCCAACTATTTCTGATTTCAACAGAAATTTTTTCAAATCTGATTTAAAAGAGGTTATCTTTTCATGAACAATGTTCTCCTCTTTCAATCGAGATTCAAGTTCAGAAACTGCATGAACAATCTTTGCCATTTGCTCATCGAACAGCTCTTTTGTTTCCACTTTTCCAAGATGCAACTGCAGTGACAATTCATCAATCTTATTCTTCAGAAATTCCGAAACCTCAAAGAAGCTAATGTCATCGATTTCTCTTTTTAAGTCGTGTACATTTGCAGCAAATTCTTTCTTTACTTCTTCAAATTTGTCTTTTGCATCGGCCTTTCCTAAAGAAAACTGGAGAGCCATTTCCTCAATCTCCTTATGCATTGAATTCAGTTTAGACTGAAAATATTCATGCAATGACTTACTTTCCGTTGGCGTTTTGGTTTCCATAACTTCTCATATTTTATGTGAAGGTTACGATAAAATCTGAATCAAACCATGACCAATATCAAGATTCGATTTGACAAATTCCCTTGTTAAATTATCCGGCTAGCTACTTTACAAACACATTTTTACGAGGTAGATTTTCCAAAATTTTTAAATTGTCCGTGCACCAAATTTTTATAATTTGCACTTTGAAACAAATAGTCAAATTCTCATTCTCTCCATTGAGGGTCAGGTCTTTATGAAGAAAAAGGTAGTTATTTTCACTTTACTTATTGTCTCAGCCGTACTTCTATTGTTCAATATGCGTCCGGAAAAAAAAGATCCTCGATTTGTTTCAATGAAAGATGGTGCATTTTTCCTTCATGAAAAACCATTTTATCCGGTATGCATCAATTATGTCGCTGCATTGCGATCTGATTCAATCAATTATTGGGCTGCTCCAATTCCGGATTATGGTCCTGAAGGAAACATCACCTACTTTTCAAAAGATTCAAGTTTAGCTATACTGAAGGCAGATTTTGAAATGATAAAACAAATGGGATTTAATTCTATTCGTATTACTCATATTGGCGAAGTAAATATTGAAGATACTTCAAAAGGATTAGTATTTATCAAATCATACTATAAAAATGAAACAGAGACTAAAATCATTTTTAAAGACAATGAAACCTATTCGAAATATTTAACAGCTTTGGATGAACTAATAGCACTTGCAGAAAAGTCCGGACTCAAAGTAATATTACTTGTGAAATTGCATGATGAAGTTAAGTCATCATTCGATCACCTTGAAAAAGTAATGAAACATTTCGAAAGTGATTCAACCATTTTTGCTTATGATCTGTTTAATGAGCCACTCTACTTTGACAAAATTGTAAGAGATAAAAAGGATGTGATCAAAATTTCAAAACGGTGGCAGAAATTTTTTCGTGAACATGCTCCCAATCACTTAAGCACAATTGGACTTACAGGTATCCGAGAAGTATTTGAATGGGACCCTAACATTCTAAGTTTTGATTTCATTTCGTTTCATCCTTATGAATACGAACCAAACCAGGTTTTAAATGAACTTTACTGGTATGGAAAATATGTAACTGTGCCATGGATAATTGGTGAAACCTCTTTTCCTGCAGAAAATGATTCTGTCAAGTATGAAGACCAGAATAAATTTGCAATAAAAACTCTTGATCAAACCTGCAATTGTGGCGGGATCGGGTATTCATGGTGGCAATACAAAGATGTGAAATGGGGAAGCTATCATTCCGATTACATGGGAATTCTAAACTGGAAAAATACAACTGTGAATGAAAAAGGAAATGTTGTTTTTGGTACAGTTAAACCACTTGAAAATGTTTTCAAGACCTATTTACCTAAAAAAAATTCAGGGAATTGTATTCTGCCTGACAACTATTACAATTATTCAGGCTACAAGGACCACCTGTGCTACGGAACAATACTTGACGAATCCGACAATCCGATTGAAGGTGCAGTAATCATGGTGTGGAATAAAGAATGGAACAGATCAGCTCATACTGTTACAAAAAAAGATGGGTCATATGAATTGTATTCCGATTTTGAACAAACGCATTGGATTCTTTCTGCAACTGACTATTCTTCAACCAGAGATGATTTTTATCCTGAATATTTTGTCTATTCCGATACCGGACAAGTGAAAGTCAGTTATTATTTGAACAAGTTGAAACTGAAAAAAATAAATACTTGGTACAAGTTTCTTTACTGAAAATTTAATTTACCTGCTATTTTTTAGACGCTGTAACAAGTTTATTATTACTCCCACTCTTCTTCTTAAAGTACTTACAGAAATCGGTCAATCCGCAATTTTCGCATTTAGGATTTCTGGCAACACAAACATAGCGACCATGTAGTATCAACCAATGATGTGCTCTTGCAATTTTTGATTCAGGAATATATTTGATCAATTGCATTTCTGTCTGCAAAGGAGTCTTTGCTCCTGTCGTTAGACCGATTCTTGCCGAAACGCGAAAGACATGTGTGTCAACAGCCATCGTTGCTTTATCGTATACCACTGATGCAATCACATTAGCCGTCTTCCTTCCTACTCCCGGTAATTTTTGCAACTCATCAACTTCAGCCGGCACAACATTTTTGAAATCGTTGACAAGCATCTTTGCCATTCCTGCAAGATGTTTTGCTTTGTTGTTTGGGTAACTGATACTTCGTATGTATGGAAAAATATCTTCCGGCAAAGCCAATGACATTGCTTTTGCATTCGGGAAAACTTTAAATAAAGCCGGTGTAGTTTCATTGACACGTTTGTCTGTACACTGCGCCGACAAAATTACTGCAACCAAAAGCTGATATGGATCTTTGTATTTCAATTCAGTTTCCGCAACAGGCATTTCCTTTTCGAAGTAGTCGATCACAGAAGCGAAGAGGGCTTTTTTGGTCATAAGGGCGAAGGTAAGGAGTTTGCTCTTTTGAAATTAGTTCAAGGAGAATAAATTGTTTAATAGGTTTTGAAAGAAAAATGGTATGAACATTTTACGAATTAGTTGAAGTACATGTTTGTTTTATGAAGGTCAATAAAAAAGTTTACCTAATTCACTAAAAGATTCCAAAGGGAATGACTCGCGCTTTAAGGTATCAGTCATCGAGAGTTGTGGGAGTAAGGAAAAAATGTGCATTCAGCGTATTTTTTCCATACTCCCACAACTCTCGATGATAACTGAAATAGGATAATGTCATTCCCTTGGGAATCTTTTAGTGAATTAGGTACAAAAGTTCTTAAATCAATTCAGTCCCACCGATTTACCATGCAGCTACTATCTTTCACCCAATCCTGTAAGGTAATGGGCTAAAAAAATTGATATCACTTCTGTGCGGACATACATTGCACTCATAATTCATAAACACACTTGCCTATGCATTGAGAACAGAAAAAAGGTTAGAGAGAACAAAAAAGCCGACTCGTCATAGACAAGTCGGCTTTTTTATTGCCTCCTATTTTTAGCAGAACTGAAGGATCTTTTCTATGCATCTGTCCGGTACTTGCGGTGCAGCAGAATCTAATGTGTTCATGACTACAAAAATTTCGTCATACTCACTCTTCAAATTTGGGTCACCGTCAATTGCACGTTGCGTGCGATCACCATCAATGAGCCCATGCTCATTGTATGCGTAGTTAATTAAGTCTGAATAAGTAGTAGTTTTTATCATGCTATATCATTTTAGATATAGTCAGAACGCTACCAATTCCTGCTTATTTTATCCGGACAAACTTTTTTTAATCTTTTAATGAAATCGGGCTGCCTTCCACCATTTCACGCATTTTCAGGATAGCATAGTGCATACGTCCTAACGCTGTGTTAATGTTGATATCCAGCATTTTAGAGATTTCTTTGAACGAAAGACCGGCATAATGACGAAGAATAACAACTTCTCTTTGCTCATGCGGTAATTTGTCTAACAGACTTCTTACCGTAGCAATTTTCTCATCGTAGATCATCTGATCTGCCGCATTACGACTATTAGCCGGAATTACATCAAATACACTATACTCTTCTGAGTCGTGTTGTAAGGGCATCAATTTCTCCTTACGGAAATGATCGATCACAAGATTATGCGCAATTCTTAAAGCCCAAGGCAAAAACTTCCCTTGCTCACTGTAATGGTTCTTACGCAAACTGGTAATGATCTTAATAAATGTCTCCTGGAAAAGATCTTCTGCCATCTCTTGGTTTTTGACAAGGAAATAGATAGTCGAGAAAATCCGTTGCTTGTAACGGTTGACTAATTCTGTTATCGCTTCTTGGTTACCATTTTGATAAAGACGCACAAGGTCCTTATCGTCCATCACTGTGAGTTTTGTCATAGCTGTTCTGCTTTAATAAGATTAAATTCTTAAAGTAGATTTTTAGCTATGTTTTTCCTCCTGTTTTTAAAAAAGTGATACTGTTTGTTGGACTTCGCAGAAATGGCTTCTGCATTGGTATAGAACAAATATATATACTGAAATCGATAAAAGCAAGAAAAAGTTTAGGAAATCTTTCGGGCGACCTTACATTTATCAACAATTCCTGAAAGATTTCAGTAAAAATGCCTGAAATTACCTATTTACAATTGATCTTTTGGATTACGGGTTTTGCTCGAACTTAGTCCGAAATCCCGAATCCGAATCTCCCGCCCATTGCGCTGATGAAGGCGCAGATAAATTCGCAATCATTATATTAAGTACCTTTGCAAACTCTCGAAATTTCTATGCAAAACATTGATCAATTAGACGCTCGCCACTTCATTATTATTAAAGGTGCTCGTGTCCATAATTTAAAGAATATTGACGTTGCTATTCCCCGAAATAAGTTCATTGTCATTACAGGCCTATCAGGTTCAGGAAAATCATCGCTGGCATTTGATACATTATATGCAGAAGGTCAACGACGATATGTAGAAAGCTTGAGCAGTTATGCACGACAATTCATTGGTCGAATGGACAAGCCCGATGTCGATTATATTAAAGGCATCTCCCCTGCTGTTGCAATCGAACAAAAAGTAAACACCCGAAATCCGAGGTCAACAGTCGGAACTTCTACAGAAATTTACGATTATTTAAAATTGCTGTTTGCAAGAGTTGGGCAAACAATTTCTCCTATTTCCGGAAAGCCTGTAAAGAGACATACGGTTGAAGATGTAGTAAAGTACATCCAATCACTTAGTGAAGGCACGAAACTTTACATCCTTGCTCCTCTTTACTTGCATCCCGGTCGTACAATTGAAGAAGAACTAAACATCCTTGTGCAAAAAGGGTTTGTTAGAGTTAGTGTTGCAGATACAATTTACAAGATTGAAGATCTTCTGAGTAAAGATCATGAAAAGCTATTAAAAAGTATTAGCGGCTCTTCTGTTGTTGGAAAAGAAAAAACAAAACCTGCAAAAAAGAAAAAAGCTGCAGAACCTGAATTTTCAATTCATGATGTTCCTGTTGTTTCTGCAATTCAAATTGTAATTGATAGATTAAGCGTAACAAGTGTCGACGACGAAGGAAATTTATCGCGAATGAGCGATTCCATTCAGACTGCTTTCTTTGAAGGACATGGTGAATGTTCTGTTTTACTTCCCGACGATACTAAAAATATTGCCGTTCCATTCAACAATAAATTTGAAGCGGATGGAATGACATTCGAAGAACCAAGCACACAATTATTTAGTTTCAACAATCCTTATGGTGCATGTAAACGTTGTGAAGGCTTTGGCTCTATCATTGGTATCGATGAAGATCTTGTTATTCCCGATAAATCACTTTCTGTTTACGAAAGCGCAATTGTTTGCTGGCGTGGAGAGAAGATGAAAGAATGGAATGAAGCACTCATCAAGAAAGCATACAAATTCGATTTTCCGATTCATCGTCCGGTTTATCAATTGACGCAGGAAGAAAAGCAACTTCTCTGGACAGGCAATTCCTATTTCACCGGATTGAATGAATTTTTCAAATGGCTGGAAACGCAGACGTACAAAATTCAATATCGTGTAATGCTATCTCGCTATCGCGGAAAAACACTTTGTCCGGAGTGCAGAGGAACACGACTTCGTCAGGATGCGAACTTTGTAAAAGTCGGCGGAAAATCTATTACCGATGTTGTACTAATGCCCGTGAGTCAAAGCAGTAAATTCTTTGCTGAACTTAAATTGAATGAATATGAAACAAAGGTTGCAAAACGAATTTTAGTTGAGATCACAAATCGTTTGCAGTTTTTAAGTGATGTTGGTTTAGGATATCTTACTATGAATCGTTTGTCGAATACATTATCAGGTGGAGAATCACAGCGGATCAATTTGGCTACATCGTTAGGAAGTAGTTTAGTTGGATCGATGTACATTCTTGATGAGCCAAGCATTGGACTTCATCCGAAAGATACCGTTCGATTGATCAAAGTTTTGAAATCACTTCGCGACATTGGAAATACATTGATCATTGTCGAGCATGAAGAAGAGATCATGAAAGCAGCAGATCAGTTGATCGATATTGGTCCTGATGCAGGAAGAAACGGTGGCGAATTAATTTTCCAGGGAACGTTTGAAGAAATATTAAAAGACGACAAAGGCTATACAGGAAAATATTTGAGTGGAAAAGAAACAATTCCATTACCATACAAACGCCGAGTTTCTACAAGTTCATTCCGAATTGAAGGAGCTCGCGAAAATAATCTTAAGAACATCAGCGTAAAAATTCCTCTTGGTGTAATGACAGTCGTGACCGGTGTCAGCGGAAGCGGAAAAACATCGTTAGTAAAAAAAGTAATTTATCCGGCGCTGAAAAAAATTCACGGCGGCTACGGCGAGCAGACAGGAGCATTCGATAAGATCAGTGGCGACTACAGCAAACTTTCAGCAGTAGAGTTCGTCGATCAGAATCCAATTGGAAAATCTTCACGATCAAATCCTGTCACGTATGTAAAAGCATACGATGAGATCAGAGCATTATACTCTGACCTTCCACTCTCTCGTTCGAGGAAATACAAGCCAAGTCATTTTTCTTTCAACGTAGAAGGCGGACGATGCGATGTATGTGAAGGTGAAGGCGAAGTAACGATTGAAATGCAATTCATGGCTGACATTCATTTGCTTTGCGAAAGTTGTCATGGAAAACGTTTCAAGCAAGAGATCTTGGACGTTGAATACAGAGGATCAAACATTGCAGACATACTGAACATGACAGTTGACGAAGCAATAGACTTTTTCAGTTCGCCTATTAAATCATTTGGCAACGATGCAAAGATCGCAGCGAAATTGAAACCACTTGCTGATGTAGGATTAGGATACGTTCGTTTAGGACAATCATCCAGTACATTATCAGGCGGCGAAGCACAACGAATCAAGCTTGCATCATTTTTACAAAAAGGAAATAGTCATACTCACACCCTATTCATCTTCGACGAACCAACAACAGGATTACATTTCCACGACATTAAAAAATTGTTGAAAGCATTCGACATGTTACTCGATCAAGGAAATACAATTCTCGTCATCGAACACAATTCAGAAGTCATCAAATGTGCAGACTGGGCAATTGACCTAGGGCCTGAAGGCGGCGAAGAAGGCGGAAATATTGTTTTCGAAGGAACGCCTGAGGATCTTTCTAAATGTAAGGAGTCGTATACCGGGGAGTATTTGAAAGAGAAGTTTGCTTCGATGGATGTGAGGAAGGTTTAAGGGCATTAAGGGGTATAAAGGGTTAAAGGAGATTAAAAGGTTAAGGGGCTTAAGGTGCTTTCGAAACACCTTAAACCCCTTAAACGATTGAAACTCTTTAAACCAATTTACAAATCTTATTTCCCCAGATCATCAAAATTCACATCGCTATATGAATTTGAATTTTGTTCAGGAGTTGATGAATCATCGGAACTATTTTCAGATCCATTCTCGTAATTATTGTGCGAATAACTCACCGGTTCATCGCCTTTGATTGAGTGTACTTTTTCAAAAGCTTCATTCATGCCGTCCATGAATTTCTCGAAGTCTTCGCGGTAAAGGAAGATCTTATGCTTTTCGTAGAATGGAGTTCCATCGTTGCCGATTCGTTTCTTGCTCTCCGTTATTGTAAGATAGTAGTCATTCGCTTTCGTACTTTTTACATCGAAAAAGTACGTTCGTTTTCCCGCTCTCACTGATTTTGAAAAAACCTCTTCACGTTGATTATTTTGCTCTGACATATAGCTTATTAGGATTTGTTAGTATTGGAACGTGACAAAAATAGAAAATTATTTAAATGTGCAAAATACGTTCGAAATTAAATCATTGCTATTTAAGCGTCTTCGGAAAAAGCATTTAACAAAACACAGATATACGCTTAGATTTCATCAGTTTATCAAAATTTCAAGAAGGAGATCTGTGAAAAAACAATTCCGCGGTTTTTCTGCGTATTCTGCGCAATTCTGCGGGAAAAAACACACAGTAATTCTTTCCCGCAGAATTGCGCAGAATACGCAGAAAAACCGCAGATAATTTGTTTGTAACTTTAGAACCCCACAAGCGGATAAAACGCTTATTTTTGCACTTTGTGAACTAAATTATGATACTAACTTATTACGGTCATTCTTGCTTTTTAGTTGAAATAGGCGGGAAACGAATCTTATTTGATCCATTCATCCGGCCTAACCCGCTTGCAGCTTCTGTCGATCTAAAATCGATCAAGGCTGATTACATTCTGGTTACACACGGACATTTGGACCACACTGCTGATTTGATTGAGTTAGCAAACCAAACGAATGCTGTCGTGATATCTAATTTTGAGATCATTGAATGGGTGAAAAAACAAGGTATTACCAATACCCATGCAATGAATATTGGTGGTCATTGGATCTTTGATTTTGGAAAGATCAAATGCGTGAATGCGGTTCACTCCAGTTCATTGCCGGATGGCACATATGGAGGAAATCCGATGGGATTTTTGATCGAGACTGATCAGATCAATTTCTATTATGCAGGCGATACAGCATTGCATCTGGACATGAAGTTGATAGGTGATTTTAAAAAAATGCATTATGCTTTCTTACCGATTGGGAACAATTACACAATGGGAATTGACAATGCCGTTATCGCTTCTGATTTTGTGAAATGCGACAAGATCATTGGAATGCATTACGACACTGTTGATGAAATTAAAATTGATTCAAAAGAGGCGAAACAAAAATTTGAACACCACGGAAAAGAATTGTTTCTTTTATCCGTTGGTGAAACAAGAGAAATTTGAACATCGAAAAAATAAATCCTATGGGAAAAATCATAGCAATTGCTAATCAAAAAGGTGGAGTTGGGAAAACGACAACAGCAATGAATCTTTCTGCCAGTCTAGCCGTGTTGGAATATAAGACGCTATTGATCGATAGCGATCCGCAAGCAAATGCGACTTCCGGTGTAGGATTTGATCCGCGTACAATCAAGACCAGTATCTACGAATGCATCATCAATGAAGCGGATCCGAAAGACATCATTATGGCAACAGAAACTCCGAATCTGTTTCTATTGCCATCACACATTGACCTTGTCGGTGCAGAGATCGAAATGATCAATCTTCCGCAACGCGAAAGGAAAATGAAAGACGTTCTCGAGAAGATCCGTGGAGAATACGATTTCATTATCATCGACTGCTCCCCTTCTCTTGGCTTGGTAACGATCAATGCCTTGACTGCAGCTGATTCAGTTATCATTCCTGTACAGTGTGAATATTTTGCATTGGAAGGATTAGGAAAACTACTGAACACAATTAAGATCGTTCAAAGTCGTTTGAATGCTGAACTGGCAATCGAAGGAATTCTTCTTACAATGTACGATAGTCGTTTGAGATTGTCGAACCAGGTTGTTGAAGAAGTAAAAACACATTTCCAACAGATGGTATTCGATACCATCATTCAGAGAAATACAAAATTAGGTGAAGCTCCAAGTTTCGGACAAACCATTATTATGCATGATGCCACCAGTAAAGGCTCTGTAAATTATTTAAATCTTGCTCGAGAGATTCTGCAGAAAAACAATCTGACGAAGATCAAAGAAGCTGACAAAAAAATTGCTGTAACTGATGACAATTAAGAAAAGCGCACTCGGCAAAGGGTTAAGTGCATTGTTAGAGAGCAACGATACTGACGTAACATCAAATTTAAGTCCTGCCGCAACCGGTGGCGTCGTAGGTTCTATTGCACAAATTCCATTAGAGCAGATCGAACCAAATCCTTTTCAGCCTCGTGTTGATTTTGATGATACTGCATTGGGTGAACTTGCAGCTTCTATCAAGGAGCAAGGAATTATCCAACCGATCACTGTACGTAAACTTGGTTATGATAAATACCAGATCATTTCCGGTGAACGACGTTATAAAGCATCAAAGCTTGGTGGATTAAAAACTATTCCTGCATACATCCGTGTTGCGAATGATCAGGGCATGTTAGAAATGGCCATCGTTGAGAACATTCAGCGTCAGGATCTGAATTCATTGGAAGTAGCTTTAAGCTATAAACGTCTGATCGATGAATGCGGCTTGACTCAGGAAGAACTTAGTGAACGTCTGGGTAAAAATCGGAGTACGGTCACTAACTTTTTACGTTTACTAAAACTTCCACCCGATATTCAAGCATCTGTTCGTGATGGCAAAATATCGATGGGACATGCGCGTGCGATCCTCGGAGTTGATGATATCGACAAACAACTTTATATTTATCGCGAGATCCTGAACAAGAATCTGAGCGTACGTGATGTTGAATTATTAGCACGAGAAACCGGCAATAAATCGACCATCAAAAAGAAAAAGGAAGAAATGAAAGATCAGCTTTCATTTGAATTCAGTAAAATACAAAACATCCTGACCAGTCATTTCGGCGCGAAGATCCAACTTCAACGTGCAAATAACGGTAGTGGAAAAATTGTGATCCCTTTCTCGAACGATGAAGATCTGAATCGCGTTTTGGAACTCCTTAATTACTGATCAGCAGTAAACTGCCGATGAAATATTTCTTAAACAGATTTCTTTTTTTATTTTTTATTTTTTTGTCGCTCTCTTTTGTTTCAAAAGCACAAGGCGAACAAAAGGATTCTCTAAGCCATATTGCGAAAAAGCGCGCCAATCGTGCCGCACTCTATTCTGCTCTTCTTCCGGGGGCAGGACAAGTCTACAATAAGAAATATTGGAAAGTTCCAATCATCTATGCCGGGTTTGGAACTCTTTACTATTTCATCCGCACAAATAATACAGAATATAAAAAATACCAATCGGCACTGGTTATCAGAAATGACGCCGATACGAATACTGTCGATGAATTTCCAACACTAAGTGATCAGGACCTGACAGTCAGAAAAGACTACTATAGACGAAACCGTGACTTGTCATATATTCTTGCCGGTGTACTTTATACATTGAACATCATTGATGCATATGTCGATTCACAATTGCTGGACTTTGATGTCAGTGACAATCTTTCATTACATACCGCACCGACTCTATTTCAATCTCCGGGTCAGCAGATGAAACCGGGATTACAACTTACTTTTACATTCAGATAGAATAAAATTGACCGAACAGTATAAAATTAGATAGACATGAAAATAGCATTGATCGGATATGGCAAAATGGGTAAAACCATTGAACAAATTGCCTTGAAAAGAGGACATCAAATCGTTCTTCGTGTCGATGTGAACAATTCAAAGTACATTGATACAGGCGATCTGAGAGGAGCTGATGTAGCAATTGAATTCTCTCAACCTGATTCTGCACCTGAAAATATCAGAAAGTGTTTTAAAGCAGGTGTTCCTGTTGTGTGTGGAACTACAGG
>Ga0154020_10006506_pt1 | contig 13683 bp, 9 predicted proteins | sample Klosneuvirus_201_FD_109709 | JGI IMG/M metagenome (GOLD analysis project Ga0154020, IMG submission 109709) | Active sludge microbial communities from wastewater, Klosterneuburg, Austria - Klosneuvirus_20160825_MG | ecosystem: Engineered > WWTP > Aerobic digester > Activated sludge | place... | reverse complement strand
TGGCCGGTGCGTCCCTCCACTGCAGAGTGACCAGGAGTGCGAAAGTGAGGGCGGCGGCGGCAGCGACAGATACGCCCCATGCATAATATCGGGCGCGCGGCGCGATGCGGCGCCGGTCTGGATCAGCCTGACGGATACGCGTGCGAACCTGCTCCCACGCCCCATGCCGATCCGGCGTGTTAATGGCCGAGGTCGCTTCCCGCAAGAGCCCGGGTACCGCGGCCAAGAGTGCCCGCTGGCGGCGACACACCTCGCAGGTGGCGACATGGGCCTCGATGCGCGCGAGCTCGACGGGCGGCAAGGCTCCGTCGGGCTCGGCGATCAGCAGGGTGGTGATGTCGCGACAGGTTGGCATGACGGTGTCGGAGCAGCTTCGGTGTTACCAGCGCCGGGGGGAAGACGAAACGACCGCGCGGCCGGAAGAGTACCCTCGATCATGTCCACCGCGATAATCGACCCAGACGCGTTCCGTCCGGTATTCGTAGTAACCGGCGACGTGGCTGCGGACGCGGCGTCCGCAGGAATCGACCGTCATGACCCAGCGATCCGGGACCCAGACACGGGTGGTAACGTTGTCCCAATGCCCCGCCGGGGCGTGGTGGCGCGGCTGAACCACGACCACGGGAGGAGGGCAGTAGGCCGGGGCCCGACGGTGATGATCGCGATCGAGATGGGAGCCGACGAGGACCCCGCCGATAAAGCCGCCGATTGCGGCGGCGACTTTGTCACCGCGATCACCGGCACGGACCGGCGAAGCCATGGCAGCCAAGGCAGCGATTGAGACAGTCAGAGTGAGGATTCGGTTTTTCATGGGAGTTTTGATGTGAGTTCGCCCATTGAGACGAACCTCGTCTCCGATTTATTCTCTGAATCTTCAGGCACGCATTCCGCGAGGCCTGGCAACGCGCTGGCTTAATTGTTAACTATTCCACGGGAGGTGTTTCCGTTCAGATGATTCTGAAGTGCCTTAAGCGGTTCAGCGGGCGATGACGATCACCGCATAAACGTCGCCGCCCTGTCCAGTCCCCGGACCCCCGAGGACAGCTGGGACTCCCGGACGCAACACCAAGCCGGTCCGCATCAAGGTCCGTCCGCCTTGCCGCCAGGCGACTTGGACGTGCTCACCCCCACCACCTGCCTCGGCTTCGAGGAGCAACGAGTGTCCCGCCCCGATGGAGACATCGCCCTTGCCGGGCGTGCTGATCGAGGTGCGACCTTGACCGAGAAGTTTGAAACTTTCGAATCGGAGAATGCGCCGCAGGGTGGCCTCGTACGGTTTGAGCCTAGGGTCGGATGGACCGGGTTCCTTGGAGGCAGAGACGAGGAGGGCGGACACGTCGACGTTGTCTGCGGCCGCGAGGCGGCTGGAAGCGAAGGCGCACAGGAGGCAGAGGCACGAAAGAAGTGGTATTAGGCGCATGGCAGATCCTTGAGGTGACGGGTGAGTTGGCGTCGGGCGTGATGCAAGCGGGACATGACCGTTCCCGCCGGACAACCGATGGCAGCGGCGATCTCCGCATAAGATAAACCCTCGATCTCCCGCAACGCGAGCACCGCTCGCAGATCGGGAGGCAGGGCCGCGAGGGCGTGTTCAACCTGGGCCCGGCGTTCCTGGGACTCCAGGAGCGAAGGGGCGCCTGGACCGGGTTCAACGGGATCGAAGGTCGTCTCCTGACCATCCTCGTCGCTGCGCCGGGTGAATGAAAGGAACCGGTCAAACCAACGCCGTCGCTTCCGCAGATGGTCGATCGCCCGTCGGGTGACCAAGGGGAAGAGCCACGATCCGAATCGCGAGTCTCCACGAAACGTCGGCAACTGTTTCCACACGGTAAGCCAGATTTCTTGGCAGAGGTCCTGGGCGTCGTGCTCGTTTCGAACCAAGGCGACCACGCGCCGGAAGACGGGGTCGTAGTGGGCGCGCATCAACTGGCCGAACGCGTGTTCATCGCCGTTTCGGGCACGCTCCAGCCATCCGACCTCTTCGTCGGCCGGGGGCGGCGCAGGGGGAATTGGCGGGAGAACGTCCGACATCGCGGGAGCAGGTCGCACGTTGGACACCCGTACTGCCCGGGCAAGTTCCCTCTGTTCCGCCTCCTCGCGCGAATCTTGGCAACTTGTCTCCAGAGTCCCGTGCGATTTATCATGGTTGACTCGACCGCCGGCAGGTAAACTCCAGCCATACCCCGCTTCCCATGAGTGCCTTCTCGCTGAGTCTCCGTGTCTGCTGCCGTTCGCTGAGCACAACGATGGTTTGGGGAACCGCGATGTGGGGGGTATTCTTGCCGGTCGCCGCCCTGGGCGCCCCGCCCGTGGAGTTCGCCTTCGAGCTAAGTCCTGCGGGGCCGGAACCCTTTGCGCGCGACCTCTGGGCGGAAGTGACCCTTCCTGATGGAACCGACTGTGCCTATCCCGCGTTCTTCGATGGCGGCGAAACCTGGCGCGTGCGCCTCGCGGCTCGCAGCGAGGGGGTTTATCGAATGGGATCCGTCACGGAGCGTGATCCTGCGGGCCTTTCGGTTGCCCTCACTCCCAGGATTGCGGGCGCAGCTACTGTCACGCGCTCCGGTCCGACTTCGGGTTCCGTCATTCGCGTGGACCCCTCCACCAAGCGGGGTTTTGTTCGGAGTGGCAAGGAACGCTATTTCCCTTTTGGTCTGAATCTTTCCTGGGGTGACGTCGCCTTCTACCGGCGAGCCTTCGCGCAGTGTGAGGCGGCGGGGATGAATTGGACGCGCATCTGGATGGCGCACTGGGCCGGAGCGAATCTCGATTGGCTGCCCGTTGGTCGGGGGGCCTCTCCCCGACCTGGCACCATCGACCTTGGGGTGGCCGGGCGTTGGGACGAGGTGCTGTCACTGGCGGAAGACGCCGGCGTTTTTGTGCAGGTGGTGCTGCATCACCATGGCCAATACAGCACGGAAGTGAACCCCGAGTGGAGCCGGCACCCCTGGAACGTGGCGAACGGCGGGTTCATGGCGAAAGCCGCCGATTTCTTCACGTCGGAAGAGGCGCGCCGTCATACCCGGACGAAGTTGCGCTACATCGCGGCCAGGTATGGGCATTCTCCGGCGGTTCTCGCTTGGGAGCTGTTCAACGAGGTCAATTTCACGGACGCCTGGAAGCTGGAGAAACAGCTTCCGGAGATAGCGCGCTGGCACGACGAGATGGCGGCTTGGCTGCGGCGCACCGACCCGCACGGGCACCTCGTGACCACCAGTACGAGCGAGCCCCCACCGGTCGGTCCGCTCTGGCGGTCGATGGATTACTACCAGCCGCATCTCTATCACGTGAACATGCTCGCCCACATCCGGCGTTTCCCTGAGGTGGTCTTCCCGCCGGATAAACCGCTGTTCTACGGCGAGGTCGGCGATGACCACATGGCGTACGCCAACCCGGAGGACAAGGCCTCCGGTGCGGGCTTGGTTCCGCAGATCTGGCTGGGGCTGATGGCGGACCATGCGCTTCCCGCTCAGGCCTGGTATTGGGATCGATTATTGGATACGCCGCGCTGGGGCGAGTTCTCCGCGATCGCCCGCTTCATTGCCGCGGTTCGTCTGCCGGAGCGGGCGGACGGGCTCCGGGCCTTCACACCCCGCGTTTCGACCTCAACGAGAATGGCCCATCGGATTGGACCAGGTTATCATTGGGCGACCCGTGAACCGTTGGAAATGACCGTTGCGGACGATGGCCGGGAGTGGGTTGCGTTGGCCGATGTGCCGGAGTTCTTCGTTGGTCAGCCCCGATTGGTTGAGGAAGGTCGCGCGGATCGTTTGACCTTAAAACTCGACCGGGAGAGATCCGGGACCCTGACGGTGCGGCTCACGGACGTCGGCCGTGACGGATTGGCCCTTGAGCTTACGATCAACGGAGAAACGGCCCTGTCCCGGTCGTGGCCGAAAGAACCGGACCGCAAGGCGGGAGGGATGCGCCCGGCGGAGTTCGCGCTATCGCTGCCGCCCGGCCGCTCGGTCGTCACGTTGCGCAACCTGGGCCCCGACAGTTTCCGGCTGCGCGACCTCGATCTCGACGCAACCATCCCCGTGCTCGCCGCGGTGGGGAAGCACGATGCGTCGGGCGGATTTCTTTACGTCTGGAATCGGCAGACGATCCACTCGGTAGGCGACGGTGCGCCGGTCAAGGGAGTGGTTGAGCTGGAAGACTGGCCGGCAGGAACCTGGACGGCGACGTGGTGGAACATGTCGGCGGGCCGCGCCGCCGAGATCGAGGACCTCGTGCACCGAGGGGGAACTCTGCGTCTTTCGACTCCTGCCATCGGCCGGCATGCGGCGGTTTACCTGGAGCGACGAACCCATCCCTAGCTTCGGAGCCGTCGACCGACCCGGAGATCAGGAGGATGGCGCGAGCTTGGCCAGACGGGCGCAGGCTTCGAGCGCGGTGCGCCCATTGTGGTACGGACACTTCCAGAAGCTGATCTTGTTCTGCTCGCCCACGGGCTGTCCGGATCGGTTCACGGAGCGAAACCATTCGCCATGCTGGCGGTCGATCAGGTGGGCTTCGATGAAGTCCCACGAGCGGTAGGCGGCGTTCAAGAAGCGTTCATCCTGGCTGATTTGGTACGCATTGAGGAAACCGATCACGGCCTCCGCTTGCGGCCACCAGTCCTTGCCGGTGTCCGTCAGGCCGGTGGGAGAGCCTTGATTAAACAGTCCGCCATCGACATCGACTCCTTCTGCGAGAGTCACCCCGGCGATGTGAACCGCCATCGTTTGGATACGTTTTAGCAGAGCGCCGTCGTCGACGCCTTCCGCGGCCTGGGTCAACAACCAGGCCGCTTCGATGTCATGCCCATAGGAGATCCGGTCGCTCCTGGGCTTCCAATCGTCGGTGAAAAAGAGACCGAGGTGACCGGTGGAGGCGTCCAGCACGCGGTCCAGCATCACCCGCAGCAGATCCGCCTGACTCCGCTGGAGATCACGGTCCGGCCAGACGCGCAGCAAATTGGCGAAGGCCTCCATGACGTGAAGATGGGTGTTTTGAGACTTGGGCACGTTCATGTCACCGTCGCTCAGTCGCATGTCGGCAATCGGTTCCCAGGTGCGTCCACGAGCCTCGAAATAGCCTCCGTGGACTTGGTCGCGGGCCTTGGTTTCGATCAGCCGATAGACGTCCACCGCGAGATCGAGTGGTTCGGACCGCCCGCTGGCGGCATGATACTCGCTCAGGCTGTAGATGGCGAATGCCTGACCGTAGATTTGCTTGCGGTCGTGATGCACCGACCCATCGGCGCGAACCGACCAGTAGAATCCTCCGTGCAGGCGGTCGTGGAAGGAGTGGAGCAGGTCGGCATAGGCGAAGTCTGCCAGGCGCAAGTAGTCTGGATTCCGGTATCGGCGAAAAGCTGCGGCAAACGTCCAGAGGATCCGACTGGTCAGCAGTGCGCCGCGGGGCGACCCCGGTTGCGGGCTGAGGGTCGGACCCAGGGTCCCGACAAAACCCATGTGTTTAGGATCGGGTGCGTATTTGAGCCAGAACGGCAGAATGTTGGTCAGGAGATCGGACTCGATGCGTTCGCGGTAGCGAGTGGCGGCGGCGAGTCCGTTAAGTGGGAGGGGTGAGGGTTGAAGAGCCACGGGGCAGGGTGGAGTTGAGACGTGTGAGGGTTCGCGCCGCTCCAAGAGCGAATGTGAGCGGGGTGCAACGGAGGGGCACTCAGGGAATTTCGTAAACTTCGACCAACGTGGTGCCGTTCGCGTTGCCGGTTCCGGTGATAATTGCCGTTGAGCCGCCGGGCGGGCGTTGCGTCAGCAGGGCGGTGTCCCGGCTTCCCTCCGCGAACGGAAAAGCCCCGACGCGGGCCGCCGCCGCGGAGAGCTCGGCGGCGGCCACCGGTTCAGCGCTCCAGCCGGCGTTGGTTGCGAGCACCCCGCCGGTGGGGGTCGTCAGGGTCAGCAGGGGAGTGCCGAGCGCGCGATCGACTCCGAAGGTGGTCAGAGCCGGGCCAGCGGCCCGCAGGAGCAACTGGACTGTGCCGGGTTGATTGACGACGAATCCTGCGATCAAGGGCTGCGCGGCGCTGGCGGAGCCACGTGTCGACAGGTTTACCAGGCGCACGGCGTGATCGGGGGCCGCGTCGTAGAGTTCCGCGAGGACGGAACCCCCGGAGACGGCATCGGCGCTGCGGATCAGCGCGGTGTATCCACCGGGTGGAAGTGCCACGAGGAGCGCCGCGTCGCGGCTGCCGGCAGGGAGAGCGAAGGCGCCCGTGGCTGCGAACGCCACCCCGAAACGGTCACCTGCACCTGGCGTGGACCAGTCGTTGTTTTCCGCAATCCAGGCGCCCCCGCTGGTGAGGAGGGTGATGCTCGGGTCCGGCAGCGGGGAGGGCACGTTGAAAGCGGACAAAGTCGGTCCGACCGCGCGGATCAGCAGACTCTTCACGCCGCTGCCTCGGACCACGAAGCCCACGATCAGGATGTCCCCGTGCGTCGCCAGCGTGGCCCGGGTGGAAAGATTCGCCAGCGACGTCGGCGATGCCGGAGACCCTGTCTCGGCGACCGCGAGGGGAGCGCCCGACGTTGCGGTTGATCCGAAAGCGTTGCTTACGGCGACCGCGTAATCGGCGGTGTCCTCCGGTCGGACGCTGGCGAACGTCAGCGCGGGCGCAGTGGCACCCGGAATCGCAACGCCATTCTTCGACCACTGGTAGCTCAAGGGTTCGGTTCCAGTGGCGGTGACGGCGAGTGCTACCCGCTGGCCGGCGACCGCTTCCGTCCGGGCGGGTGCAAGGGTGATGCTCGCCGGCACCTGGTGACGTCGATAGACGTCGGGCATGCTCTCCAGGGTGATCGTGCGCGGATCCTGATAGATGCGCTGGATGAAGGCGGCGGTGTTTTGGGCGGAATCGGACTCGAAGCCGTTCCACGTGCAGAACGACGGCCAGCCGGTCCCATCGGCGAACATGCGATCAATGTCCGGAATCGCGCCGTTTTCGGTCAGGGTGACCGGCTTTCGCCCGGCGGTGAAGTCACGAAACCGTCGATACACGTCCGGGTAGTGGGGGTGCGTGCCGGCGGACGGATAGATGTCGAGGCCGATCAGGTCGACGACGTCGTCACCGGGATACCAGGCCTCCAGTGCGCCGGAGGCCTCGGTGGGATTATAGCACCAGATCAGGTTATTCAGTCCGTGGAGGCGGGTGTACCGGTCGAACATCAGACGGTAGGCCTGCTTGAATGGATCCGCTCCCTTTGCGCCCCACCAGAACCAGCCGCCGCTGCACTCGTGGAATGGACGCCAGATGACTGGCACCCGCGCATCGCGGAGTTTCTTCAGTTCCTCCGCCATCGCGTCCATCTCGCGGATCAACTCGGCATTCTCTGGCGTGCCATCGATCAGCGCCCGTCGGATGTCGAAGGTGGTTTCGCTGGTGTAGAACTTGGGGTTGCCCGCGGGTGATCCGGTGTCGACAAACCAATGGGCGCAGAATTGCACGATGCCACCGCGTTGCGCCCAGACGATCGCACGTTCGGCCGCGCGCTGACCCGAGCGACCGTTCGCGCTGTGGGTGTAGAACATGAAGTCGAAGCCCCGGACCGCCGGGGTCAGGCCGGTGGTTCGTTTCACGAAGTCGATGTTGCCCTCGTTATCCAGGCCGAACCAATCGATCCTTTCCTGCTGCCCTGAGAGGATTTTCTTTCCCGTGGTTTCGCGCAGGAGGTCGAGCACCCAGCCGACCTCCGGCAGTGCCTGGGGTGTCACGGGTTGGTCCGCGGCCAGCCCCTTCAATCCGATCGCGAGGCACAGGACGAGCAGGGCGGACCGAGTGGGACGACGCGAAGGAGGGAACGGCACGGAGTACCGGAGCAGGGGAATCACGACGGTTCGGAGGCTAGGGTGGGGATTATCCCAAGATAGCGGAACCGCGGTTACTTCTCCATGAGAGTGGTTATTCTCCTCTTGAGACTCTTGGTACGTCCGGATTCGGCCAAGGTGAGAGGGGACCCACACCCGTTCGAACTCCAGCCGTTGACTCACTCACCGGCTTAGGAGCTCCCGCAGGCCGGAGAGGTTCTTTTTCAGCACGATTTCCACATCGGCGTCCTCGACGTGGCCGAGAATGCCGACGGGGCCCGCGTAGCCCGAGGCTTGCAGGAGCTCGATCATGGCGGCTTCATGGGTCCCTTGGCCAATCGGCAGGATTTTGGGTCCACCGGGTTTCATGCCGTTCAGCACCACCGCCTTGAGGTATGGGAGCATTTGCGGTAGGATCCGCGCAAAACGATCGATCTGCCCGTGGGCGTGATGGAAGTTGTAGGTGATACCGAGTGATTCCGGGCCGGCGGCGGCAATGATTTTGAGCTGATTCTCCGGTTCACCAAACCAGTCTCCATGATTGTAAAGCGCGACCGTGCTGCGAGTCGGCTTCACCTGCTCGCGCAGGTAGGAAATCAATGCGGCGCCATGAGCCACGCGGGCGGATTCCTCGGTTTGTTCAAAGACGTTGGCGTGGAAACCGACCCAGAATTCAACCGGCATCTGAGCCTGGTTGATTGCATCGATGACCCTTCGGTTTGCTTCGCCGAGCTGGCCCACGCGATCGTTGCGGGCATCGATCCACAGCCAGACTCCGCGAACCTTCACCCCGGCCGCGCGTGCCACGCTCAGCTCCTCGGGCAAGTCCTTGAGATGCGCTTGACGCCAATCCCACACGTATTGCGCGAACCCCAACCGCTTGAGCATCGCGACGCGTTCCGCCGGGGAACGGTTCTGGTTGTCGTAGGGGACGATACACCACGCGAGCAGGTTGGACCGGGCGAACAGGGCGCCGGAGTTTCGGAGCGGCGGGGTGTCCCTTGGTTGGTCAGCCAGCGCTCCGGCGGGCTTAAGGTCGACACTCGCTGGGACGTCGCGTGTGAGGTCGGTTTCTCATCAGGAATATGGCCGCGGGCAGGGCGAGGAGCAGGGGCAATGGGCGCATCATTTTGAGGACTTGGCGGACTGGCGTTTGGTGCGATACGCTCCTGGTGAGAGTTCGGTCATGCGCTTGAAGACCACGCACATGTACTCGACATGCTCAAAGCCGGTCAGGTCCGCGATCTTTTTGAGGGGAAAGTCGGTCTCGACGAGCAACTGTTTGATCCGTGCCACCTGCACCCGGCGGATCTCCGCCTGAGGGGAGCGTCCGAGCACGGAACGGAATCGTTTCTCAAGCTGGCTGCGCGAAAGCGCGATGTTTTGGAGCACGGCATCCACATTGATTCCGGTGCAGGCCCGCTCGCGGATCAACGCGATCGCACTCGCGACATTACGATCCTCGATTGCCAAGATGTCGCTTGAACGGCGGGTGACCACCCCGGCCGGATCAATTCGGATATCCAGGTCGCCGGGAGGTTGCCCGCTCATCATCGAGGCGAGCAGTTCGGCCGCACGATAGCCGGAGAGTTGGGCATTCGTGGCGACACTGGAGAGCGGTGGATAAGCCAGATCGCAGCGCGCTTCGTCGTTGTTGGCACCGAGCACGGCGACCTCCTCGGGAACCAGTAGATTCATCGTTTGCGCGGCGTGGACTACCTGCTGGGCGCGCAGATCATTGCATCCCATCACACAGGCGGGCTTGGGAAGCTGCTTCAGCCAGCGGGCCAGTTGTTTCGTTTGAGCCAGGTCCCAGATGGGATCGAGGTCACCGGGATAGTCCGTCTCGAAGACCGAGACGGCGTGTCCTCCCAGCCGCACGGCTTCAATGAAGCCGTCCCTTCGCTCGCAGGACCAACCGTTGTTTTTAAATCCGGTGAAGCCGTAGTTGACGAATCCGCGTTCCAAGAAGTGTTCACCGCCCAGATGGCCGATCGCGACGTTGTCGGGTCGGATTTTCGGAACGCCCGCAAAGGGCGGTTCATCATTGAGGTCCACGAGCGGCACCTTCAAGCGCGCGCACTCGCTGACCAGAGCCGGGGTCGTGTGGCGGCTGATCACACCGCGCCACTTTCTCTGTTGGAGCCATTGCGGATCGACTTCGGCACGCGCTTGGTCGTCGAGAAACGCGTCCCAAGGGTGGTGCGAGCGCGCGTAGTGAGTGATTCCGCTGAGCATCGGCTTGCACTCTTCAAAGCGGGTCATGAAGACCAGCAGCACCTGAGGGGTCATGAAGGTCGAGGGTGGGCGGCCGGCCCCATGGGAGCAAGGGAGATGAGCCGGGGGGCCGTTGGGCTCGATCCTCGAGATCGGACGGCACCTAGGGAGTCGATCCGGCCCCGCTCCTCGCCGCCAAGTCTGGCGGCAGCAGTTCCAAGGCGCGCTGTTGCAGCTGGGGAGTCGGCAGGTCGATCCGGAGGCGTCGACCCTGTTGGAGCAGCCGGTAGAGCGCTCCGGTGGTCAGCGACCGCAGCCGGGTGTCAGTGCCCTCTCCGAGGCAGCGACGCACCTGGACTTCCGCCAGATCTGCGCGCTTTCCCTGTTCGAGGAGAGCGGCCAGACTGACTCGACGGTCCCATGGCAGGCTCCGATCCGCTCCGCCCTCGAGGTAGTTGAGCAGGGGAGTAAAGACGGAGCTGAATCCGGCGGCGTCGCCGCGCGCACCTTCGATTTTTGCCAAGGCAATGCGTGCTCCCAGATCTGAGGGGAATCGCTGGAGTTCCTTTTTTGTTCCAGCGGCCAGATCGAGTCGTCCGGTCTCGATGAAGTACTCCGCCTGCAGACTGAGGGTGCGCGCCTCCTCCTGCTCCTCCACCACTTCGAGCACGACCACGGATTCGTCCTCGAAACCCGGGATCTTGGGCAGGCGGTAAGGGATCGGCCGCACCCACCTCAAGGGAACCCAGCGTCGGAGAGCACCGATGAAGGAATTTGCAGATACTTCCCCGTCTTGCAACGCCGAGTCCTCCAGGAAGGTGTCCCAGGACGTCAGGACGATGTAGCGAACTTCACGCTGGCGCAGGAGCGCGAGGGCCTCGTCGGGTGAAGTCGCCCGGGCGATGCGGACCGCGGCCCGGAGACCGTCCTGGTTCTCCCACGCGAGGGTCCCCACACCCCGGAGTCCACCGTGGAAAGCCAGAGCCGAACTGACCGTTGGCGAAGCCAGGACCACCGCCGAATTCCCGCCCGACTGTCGGGCGAGCCAGAAGGCGAGGTCGCGCTCGACGATGGATTCGACATCCCCGCGACCGAGTGCGGTTCGCGCTTCCTTTGTCACCGCCGGCAACTGGACGAGCAGGCCGGGAAGGGTGGCCATCACCAAAACCAAAGCGAGCATCCGACTGCCGTGGAACCTCGGCAGCGCGCCCACCTCAGGGTGTTTTGCGGCCAACGCCACGGCCAGGCCCAGCAGCGCGGCGCCAAGCGGGGCGGTGGCACGAAGCTGCATGCTTGCGAGAACGAACAGGAGTACCACCGGGCCCAGCGCGACGAGTCCGGCGCGGCGCTCGGGACCACGAAAAGTCCCCCGAATCAGCAGCGCCGCCGCCGCCAGAGCGGGAATCCACGTGAGGGTGGTGGCGACGAATACGTGGCTGGGGCCATCGCGCCGAAACCATTCCACCACGTTTCCGGCCACGACGTCAGACAGCGGCGTGAGCCGCGCCGAAAGTGGATCGAGGGCAAAAAAACCACGGCCTTCGTCAAAGGCCAGGACGACCGGCAGGGCGGCCATGGCTGCGAGTGCCAGCAGGCTGGCCGCGCTGCCGCCCCGCTGCCGCCAGGGTGGCGTGGAGGTTTGTATCCAACGAAGTGATCGAACGACGGCTTCCCCGAGTCCGAGCCAAGCGAACGCATAGAGGGGATGATTGATCTCGAGCCGAAGACCAATGGAGCCGGGCAGCGTTTCCAGAGCTGTCACCAGAAGGCTGGTCAGCGCTCCCCCCAAGGCCCAGATCCGCCACCGGCGGGTGTGGTCAGTTTCCGATGGGGGTGGTCCATCTTGTCGGGTGGCGGCCGCGGCTGCGAGTGCGCCGATTGCCAGCCCGACAATCACCGGCAATTGATGGGCGAGACTGATGCTCAGGCCGAGACCTCCCGCGACACCGCCGATGAAGAAACGGCGGCGGGCGCGCAATTCATTCGGTTCGCCAATGCCCGCCCCGACTGCGAGCAGGCTGGTGGTGACCAGAATCCAAGCGAGACCGCTGGGATCGGGTGAGCCAGGAAGATAACCCGCGGCCAGCGGATGGAGACTGACCCAGCCGAAGGCGAACAGGCTCGCCGCTAAACGGCCCTGCACCCGGGCCAGCCACACGCTGGCACCCAGCAGGAATAGCAGTGAAAGCGCAGGGTCGGCCCATCGTGCTGCGCGTTCGACGGACAGGCCGAGTGGCCGGTTGCTAGTCAAGTGATCCATCCATGCGGACAGGCCAAGCCAAAGCCGATAAAGCGAGGGCGCGTGGTTCTCGCGCCCAAACGGCGCGTTGTCATAGTCGACCCGGCGCACGCGCGGATCCTCTCCCAGCAGCATCGCCTGGGTTTGTTGAATCCAGGGATAACTCTCCGGCGCCCGTCCGGATGCGACCAAGGACCGCCGGCCCTCCGCGTACCCGGTGGCGGAATCGGTCGCCATCACCGTGGGTCCCACCGACCACTGCGCGAGACTCTCGATGTGGTCAATGCGGTCGAGCCGCGCGAGGGTGCTCCATACGAGAAGCGCCGCCGCCCCCAAAGGAGCGAGCAGCCAGAGGGAGTGACGGACGCGGAGGGTGGAACGCATGCGGGGCGCGACGCGGGGATCGGCTTGGGGCACGCAGATGAAAGGAAAGCACCCAGCGGATCAAGCTCCGGTCCGCCGGTCCTGACGACACACGGGTCTGGGATTGCCGATCCGGGCCGGGTTCAGACAAGGTCGTAGGTCGAGTTACCCCATGTCGTTCGTCTCCCCGCACCGCCTCAGTTCCCTTCGTTGGTTGCACGCGTATTTTCGCGGCTACCCGATCGTCTGGTCCCGATGGTCGCGGGCTTGTTTGGCGGGTGTCTGCTTTGGTGTCGCAACCTTGCCCGGCGCGGAGTCGGATCGGCTGACCTCGGAGCCGCTCGCGGCGCGCTCGGGACCGCGCGGGGCGACGCTTTTTACGACGCTGGCGTCGGGCGCAACAGGAGTCAGCACGGAGAACCGCTACGCGGATCCGCGCATGTGGTGGGAGCTTTACCAGGAGTTTTCCGTCGGCGCGATCGGCACCGGTGTCGCCGTGGGCGACTACGACGGGGACGGTCGGCCGGACCTGTTTGTCGTCAGCAAGACCGAGTCGTGCCGGCTTTTCCGCAACCTGGGTGGTTGGAGATTTGAAGACGTGACGGTGCGCGCCGGTGTCGTTGATCCAGCGGCGGAAGCCGCGGTTTGGAAACAGGGCGCTGCGTTCGCTGACGTGGATAACGACGGTCGACTCGACCTCTACCTCTGCCGGTTTGGTGCGCCCAACCGGCTCTACATGAATCAAGGCAACGGCACCTTCCGTGAGGAGGCCGCCGCGCGTGGACTCGCGGTCGTCGATGCCTCCGGCATGGCCGCGTTTGCCGACTACGACCGTGACGGCTGGCTCGACGTCTACCTGCAGACCAATCTCTACCAGGCGAAGGTCCGGCCCAACGGCCAGACAGACCGGCTCTTCCGCAATACCGGACGCGGTGTCTTCAGCGACGTGACCACCCGCGCCGGAATCACTGGAGAGACCCAGGGGCACTCGGCCACCTGGTGGGACTATGACAACGACGGCTGGCCGGATCTCTACGTGGCCAACGATTTCG
>Ga0154020_10006505_pt1 | contig 13683 bp, 9 predicted proteins | sample Klosneuvirus_201_FD_109709 | JGI IMG/M metagenome (GOLD analysis project Ga0154020, IMG submission 109709) | Active sludge microbial communities from wastewater, Klosterneuburg, Austria - Klosneuvirus_20160825_MG | ecosystem: Engineered > WWTP > Aerobic digester > Activated sludge | place... | reverse complement strand
TTGGTTAAAGCAGCTTCTAGCAATTGATCCCCTTCACGGATGGTAATGGCATTGATACCATTTGCACGCGGACGGGAATAAGCTTCCAATGTAGTTTTCTTAATGATACCCTCTTTTGTACATAAAATAATGAAGTTGTTATTTAAATATTCATCATCCGATAAAGATTTCACATTGATGAATGCTTTAATTTTATCGTCGGCAGGAATGTTCAATAAATTCTGAATCGCCCTTCCTTTACTTGTTTTGTTGCCTTCCGGAACTTCAAACGCACGTAACCAGAACACCTGTCCTTTTTCAGAGAATAATAATAGATAATTGTGTGTTGAAGCTATGAACATGTGTTCAATAAAATCTTCATCACGTGTAGCGGAACCTTTAGAACCCTTCCCTCCCCTATTCTGCAAACGGTATTCATTTAAACTGGTACGTTTAATGTAACCTAAATGAGAAATGGTTACTACCACATCTTCATCGGCAATCATATCTTCCATTTTAAAGTCGTCGCCGGCATAAACTATATCTGTTCTGCGTCCGTCGCCATATTTGGTTTTTATTTCTGTGATTTCGTCTTTAATGATTTTGTAACGTAATACTTCATCGTTTAAGATGCTGTTCAAGTAATCGATGAGTTTTTTCAACTCAGCATATTCATCTTTTAATTTATCGCGTTCAAGTCCGGTTAATGCGCGTAAACGCATATCTAAAATGGCACGGCTTTGTATTTCGCTTAACTTAAATCTGCTCATCAATTCTTCACGGGCTGTATCAGGGGTTTCGCTTTCGCGGATAACCTTTATTACTTCATCGAGATGATCGATAGCAATTAATAAGCCTTCTAATATATGTGCGCGTTTTTCGGCTTGAGCCAATTCAAATTTTGTGCGGCGCACCACTACATCATGTCGGTGTTCAATGAAATAATGAATCTGATCTTTTAGATTCAGCATCATTGGACGGCCATTTACCAGAGCAATGTTATTTACTGAGAATGAAGTTTGTAGCGAAGTGTACTTGTATAAATTATTTAACACAACGTTAGAAATCGCGTCACGTTTCAGTTCATAAACTATGCGCATTCCATCCCTGTCTGATTCATCCCTGATATCTGAGATACCTTCTAATTTTTTATCGTTCACCAATTCTGCGGTTTTCTTAATCATCTCCGCTTTGTTCAATTGATATGGAATTTCACTCACAATAATTCTTTCGCGGTCTTTGTGAACCTCGATGTTCGTTTTCGCGCGTAAAACGATTCTGCCGCGTCCTGTTTCAAAAGCCTCCTTAACCCCCGAGAAACCATAAATAGTTCCTCCTGTAGGGAAATCCGGGGCTTTAACGTACTGCATTAAGCCTGCAATATCAATTTCACGGTTATCGATGTAGGCAACACAAGCATCACAAATTTCGCTTAGGTTATGTGGCGCCATGTTGGTGGCCATACCTACCGCAATTCCTGAAGCACCATTAACCAGCAAATTCGGAATGCGTGAAGGCATTACTGTCGGCTCAGTTAAGGAGTCGTCAAAGTTAGGTCGGAAATCAACAGTGTCCTTTTCAATATCGGCAATAATCTCTTCTGCTATTTTACGCAAGCGTGCTTCAGTGTAACGCATTGCTGCCGGTGGATCTCCATCCATACTCCCAAAGTTTCCTTGTCCGTCAACCAACATGTAACGTAAGCTCCACTCCTGAGCCATACGCACCATGGTGTCGTAAACGCTGGCATCACCATGCGGGTGATATTTACCTAAAACTTCCCCTACAATACGCGCTGATTTTTTATGAGGACGGTTGTGCATTAAACCAAGTTCCAACATACCGTACAAAACCCTGCGGTGTACCGGCTTCAAACCATCACGTACATCAGGTAACGCACGCGATACAATAACCGACATCGAATAATCGATGTAGGCTGTTTTCATTTCATCTTCAATGTTAATAGGGATAATTCTCTCTCCGTTTGCCATATTCTGTTTTTCTAAAAAATTGTTTGTTTTGTATTAATTTGATCTAAATCATGAATTTTTGTCAGTTGTTTTTGCAACCCCAAAAAACTGTTTCCGTACACCTGTAAAAAACCTTCATATACCCCCCTAAACTACCGAAAAATCCGCTAGTTGAATGAGTTATTTATCAACAAATTTTTTGTTAAAAAAAGGGTTTGTTTTAATAACTAAAGCTGTTTTTAAACCTTACTTTTGATTGTGGCATTAAATATGCTATATAACTTTAAAAAGAACTATTATGGAAGCAAAATTTTCGCCCAGAGTAAAAGACGTTATAACATATAGCCGCGAAGAAGCTCTTCGTTTGGGGCACGACTTTATAGGAATAGAACACCTGATGTTAGGAATGATCCGTGACGGTGAAGGTGTTGGCATCCGTTTGTTAAAAAAACTGAATATTGATGTCCAGGAATTAAGAAAAAGCATTGAAAGCAGCTTAACGCCCGGCTCACGTAAATCGAATAACCTGGCCAATATTCCATTGGTAAAACAAGCAGAGAAGACTTTAAAACTTACCTATCTGGAAGCTAAAACTTTTAAGTCTGTTCAAATTGGAACTGAACATTTATTACTTTGTATTTTAAAAGACAACGATAATGTGGTGTCAAAATCACTCTTAAAATTTGGTGTGGATTATGATGCTGTTAGAACAGAATTAGAAGGTTTTGGAGATAATCCTCATAAAATTGAGAACACCGCAGCTGATGATGATGAAGGGGAAGAAAGCGGATTCAGTGCAGCAGGCGGACAAGGTGCGGCTAAAAAACCTGGCGACAGCAAGTCAAAAACGCCTGTTTTAGACAATTTCGGCAGAGACCTGACTAAAATGGCAGAAGACGGTAAATTAGACCCTGTAGTAGGCCGCGAAAAGGAAATTGAGCGTGTTTCTCAGATATTATCCCGCCGTAAAAAGAACAATCCGATTTTAATTGGTGAACCGGGAGTTGGTAAATCATCTATCGCAGAAGGATTAGCATTACGCATTGTTCAGCGTAAAGTAAGCAGGGTTTTATTTGGTAAACGTGTTGTTACATTAGATTTAGCAAGCCTGGTTGCAGGTACCAAATACCGCGGTCAGTTCGAAGAGCGCATGAAAGCGGTAATGAACGAATTAGAAAAATCACCTGATGTTATTTTATTCATTGACGAAATCCATACTATCATCGGTGCGGGTGGTGCCAGTGGATCTTTAGATGCCAGCAACATGTTTAAGCCGGCTTTAGCCCGTGGAGAAATACAATGTATTGGTGCTACAACATTAGATGAATACCGTCAGTATATCGAAAAAGACGGAGCACTTGAGCGCCGTTTCCAAAAAGTAATTGTTGAACCGGCTACTCCGGAAGAAACTTTACAAATATTAAACAATATTAAATCGAAGTACGAAGACCATCACAATGTAACTTATACCGACGAAGCGATTAAGGCTTGTGTGAATTTAACTTCACGTTACATTACCGACCGTCATTTACCTGATAAAGCTATTGATGCATTAGATGAATCGGGTTCACGTGTTCACATCACTAACATCAATGTTCCTGAAAATGTATTGGAGCTTGAGAAAAAGATGGAAGACATTAAAGAATTAAAGAATCAAGTTGTACGTTCTCAGAAATATGAAGAGGCTGCAAAATTAAGAGATACAGAAAAACAATTGCAGGCACAGTTGGAAGCTGCTAAAAAAGCGTGGGAAGAAGAAACTAAACAAAACCGCGTAACAGTTTCTGAAGATAATGTGGCTGAAGTTGTGAGTATGATGAGCGGAGTTCCTGTTCAGCGCGTTAATCAAAATGAAAGCGATAAGCTGGTTAAGATGAATGAGCTTTTAAAAGGCAAAGTTATCGGACAAGATGCAGCGTTGGCTAAAGTTGTAAAAGCGATACAGCGTAACCGTGCCGGATTAAAAGATCCTAATAAACCAATTGGTTCATTCATTTTCTTAGGTCCTACCGGTGTTGGTAAAACACAATTAGCAAAAGTATTAGCGAAACATTTATTTGATAATGATGATGCCTTAATCCGCATCGACATGAGCGAATACATGGAGAAATTTGCTGTTACTCGTTTAATTGGCGCGCCTCCGGGTTATGTAGGTTATGAAGAAGGCGGACAATTGACTGAAAAAGTACGTCGTCACCCCTACGCTGTTGTGCTGTTAGATGAAATTGAAAAAGCACATCCTGATGTATTTAATATGTTATTGCAAGTTTTAGATGACGGGCAATTAACCGACAGTTTAGGGCGTAAAATAGATTTCAAAAACACCATCATTATTATGACTTCTAACATTGGTGCACGCCAATTAAAAGATTTCGGACAAGGTGTTGGATTTGGAACAAAAGCCAAAGAAGAAGGAGTTGATGACCACTCAAAAGGAGTTATTGAAAGTGCTTTAAAGAAAGCATTTGCGCCTGAGTTTCTGAACCGTATTGATGATGTGGTGATGTTTAATTCTTTAAGCAGAGAAGACATTCACAAGATTATTGACATTGAATTGAGTCATTTGTTTAGCCGTGTAAATACTTTAGGCTACACCATTAAAATTACAGAAGCTGCTAAAGATTATATCGTTGAAAAAGGTTATGACGCCAATTACGGTGCCCGTCCTTTAAAGCGTGCAATACAGAAATACCTTGAAGATCCAATGGCTGAAGAAATTATTAAAAGTAATTTAACTGAAGGTGATGAAATTGAGGTGGACTATAACAAGGAGAAAGATGAAATTACCGTAAGTACTCAAAAACCTAAAGGTAAAAAAGGTAAAAAAGAAGATAAAGCATAGAAGATTCAAATATTGAAGATTCAAAGATTAAACCCCGGAAGAAATTTCGGGGTTTTTTATTTCAAGGAGGTTCACTCAATCCAACACAGAGGTACTGAGATACAGTGAGCACAGAGCCCACTCTGTGTAACTCCTTATACTTTGTTGCTCTGTGTTATAATGAGTGCGCAGGTTATTAAAAGGAGGTTCACTCAATCCAACACAGAGGTACTGAGATACAGTGAGCACAGAGCCCACTCTGTGTAACTCCTTATACTTTGTTGCTCTGTGTTGAAAAACACGGGTGCTGATCTTTTCTTTGCTCACTTAGCGCCTTCTTTGCATCTTTACGGTTAAATATTAGAAGTATGAAAAAGATATATTACCTCTCCTCATGCAGCACCTGTGCAAGGATCATTAAAGACCTGCAATTAGACAAGCATAAATTCGTGTTTCAGGATATAAAAACTGATAAGATCACTCCTTCCCAACTGGAAGAAATGAAAGAAATGGCAGGAAGCTATGTAGCTTTATTTAGCAGAGTCGCCTTAAAATACAAAAGCCTCGATCCAAAACCTGATAAAGAAAATGAGTACAAGAAACTTATCTTAGAGGAGTATACATTTTTAAAACGCCCTGTGATCATCAATGGTAAAACTATTTTCGTAGGCAATAGTAAAAAAGTGGTTGAGGCGGCAAAAGCTGCTTTATAATAAATTTCGTAAATTTGACACATGTTAAATATTACCAAAATTCAGGAATTAGAATTAGAAGAGGTTGAAGTTTTAACCGAACCTAATAAACATTTGATTTTGTACAATGATGACGTGAATACTTTTGACTTTGTAACAGAAAGTTTAATAAAAGTATGCAAACACGATTCTATTCAGGCCGAGCAATGTACCTACCTGGTGCATTTTGCAGGAAAATGTGCAGTAAAAACAGCGCATTTTAAAAAATTAAAACCAATGTGTGAAGCTCTTTTAGAGAGGGGATTAACTGCTAAAATTGAAGGTTAATATGAGATTTAAGTTTTTCGCGGTTCTCACATCTACTGCTCTCCTTTTATCATCTTGCCATAAGAATGCAATTACAGGGCGCAGGTCGCTTAACCTCATTTCTGGCAGCGAAATGAATGCGATGAGTTTTACTGAATACGATAAATTTTTATCGGAACATAAGCCCTTGCCCGAAACAAATGCCAATGTGATTTTAGTTAGAAAAGCCGGAGTTAATATTCAAAAGGCTGTAGAAAAATATTATGCCGATAAAGGCTTAAGTAAACATCTCGATGGTTTTGCCTGGGCTTTTAATGTAGTTGACGACCCAACCATCAACGCCTGGTGTATGCCCGGTGGTAAAGTAGTAGTATATACCGGGATTTTACCTATTACGAAAGACGAAACAAGTCTGGCTGTGGTTATGGGCCACGAAATTGCTCACGCCATTGCTCAACATGGTAACGAACGCATGAGTAGTGCATTAATGGTGCAATTAGGCGGGGCTGTATTGTCAACCGCTTTACAAACTAAACCTCAATTGACGCACGATATATTTATGCAATCGTTTGGAATTACTTCTCAGTTAGGTATGCTAGGCTACAGTCGGAGCCATGAAACAGAAGCTGATAAAATGGGCGTTATATTTGCTGCAATGGCAGGTTACGATCCGCGTGCTGCTATTACTTTTTGGGAACGCATGTCGCAAGCAGGTGGCGGAGAAAAACCACCACAGCTATTAAGTACGCATCCGAGTGATGAACGACGCATTAGCGACTTAAGAGGATTTATGAAAGATGCCCTACCTTATTACGAAGCATCGAAGAAATAAAAAAAGGCAGGAATTATTCCTGCCTTTTTCTTAACCATCTATCTGTTCCCATCAGATATTTATTTTAATTATAATTCATTTATTTTATTAAAGTTACATGTCCTGTCAGGTCGTGGTTTTTTCTGAACACATCTTCTACTTGTGCTTTCCACACATAAACATCGTCTTTAATTGGTTCCTCGCCTCCTCTTACTGTTCCGTCCCATGCAGTATTAATGTCATCAGTTTCAAAAATCACATGCCCCCATCTGTCGAAAATCCACATTTTAAATTTATTGATGCCTACTCCTTTGGCCTGGAAACCATCATTTTTTCCATCGGCATTTGGCGTAAATGCATTGGGTACCCAAATTACAAATGCAGGTTTAATATCAATGGCTTTTGTAATTGTGTCTTTGCAACCATATCCGTTAATGGCAATCTGCATCACATAAACCGTCATTGGAATTTCTGATGCAAATGTGTGTGTGAAATTAGGTTGGTTGTAAGAAGTTCCATTGCTAAAGTTATAATTTACCGAAGAGGCACCTGAAGCAGTATTGGTTACTTCGATGATGGGTTGATTAATGTCAACTTCATCTGGAGTAACATTAAATCCTGCTATTGGATGCGGATAAACATTTACTAAATTATTGGATACAAACTGACTAATACAACCACTGTCGGATACAACTTTTAAAGTTATATTATAGGTTCCGGTTCCATAACAATGCACAGGATTTGTAGCATAAACCGGTAAAGAATTATCACCAAAGATCCATTGGTTAGTTACAATTTGTCCGTTTGAAATGGCAGAAAGGTTATTGAAGTTAACGCATAAACTCGGACAACCTGTAACATTATTAGCATTGAATTTAGCAATAGGTACAGCATTAACATAGGCCGATTTTGAAGCCACATTCACGCAACCATATTGCGATTGTACTTCAAGTTTAGAAAGGTACACGCCGTTAGTAGGGTAATTGTGAACAGGATTCTGAGAATAATTATCTACCACATTGTCTCCGTTAAAATCCCATTGGTGGCTGGTGATTGAGCCATCGGCGCAAGACGACAAATTTACAAAATTACTGTTGCCTCCAAAACAAACTGAATTTACTTTGAAAAGAGCAACAGGATTGGCATGTACAATAACCGGATTTACTTTATTAGAATAGCAATTATCTATACTTATGGCTTGTAGTTTGCAATTAATGGTTCCATAATTCGGATAAATTTTGCTCGGGCTAAAAGTCGAATCATCCCAGGTACCATTGTTTTCGAAATCCCATCTGTATTTAAGTAGAGTTCCTGTAATAATTGTAGTGTTATTGGTAAACTGGGTGGCCTGGTTTAAACAAGTGGTAGAAGCTACAAAGTTCACAACAGGCACTGCAAACACAGATAATGATTGTGTTAAAGAAGCTGTACAATTATTATTGGATGTAGCTGTTAAGGTCACCTGATAAACTCCGATATTAGAATATAATATCTGTGGATTGATTTGATTGGTAGTACTGCCATTACCAAATGCCCAATTATAAGCATTAATTTGCCCGTTAAACATAGTGCTTTGGTTAACAAAATTGACAGTTTGCCCTAAACATGCATTATTAGAAGTGAAATTAACGTTAGGTATATTAAATACGGTAACGGTATTGGTGGCGCTTCTTACACAATTGTTATTGCTGATGGCGGTTAAACTAACTGTGTAATTACCTGCAGCAGGATAATTGTATGTTGGGTTTTGCGAAGTGCTATCAGCATTGTTGTCGCCGTTTAAGTCCCACAACCAATTAACAATACTGCCATTTGATATAGATGAGCTGTTGCTGAAATTACTGGTTAAGCCCTGACAAACGGAAGTAGAATTAAATGCAACGTTGGGATTTGGAAACACAGACACTAAAGTTGTTCCGGTACCAATACAATTGTTATTTGAAGTTGCTGTAAGTGTCACTACATAATTACCCGGGTTTGTATAAATCACCTGCGGATTTGTTTGAGAAGTTGTTGTACCGTTCCCGAAATTCCAGTTGTAGGAAGTGATTGTATTATTGAATCCGATACTGCTGTTGTTCGTAAAATTGGTGACAGCATTGTGACATACGTTATTTCCTGAAATATTCACAAGTGGCACCGGAAATACTGTCACTGTAGCCGAATGCGAATTAATGCAATTGGCATTGCTTGATGCATTTAATATTACTGTAAAAGTACCGGCAGTTGTATAATTGTGATTGATATTAGAAGTGTTGTAATCAACAATTCCATCGCCATTAATGTCCCACATCCAGTTATTAATAGTACCACCACTAATTGATGTTGAATTGATAAAATTCATAGGGCTTCCTAAACAAGCATTGGCTACACTGAAATTAACATTTGGTTTGGCATTTACAGTTACCACTTGTGAGGCTGTAGCAACACAACCCATATTACTTGTTACAGCAAAGCTAACGGTATATGTTCCTGCGTTGCTATAAATGTGAGTCGGGTTTTGTAAAAATGAATTTGGTGTATTGTCACCAAAACTCCAGTTCCATTGATTAATGTTACCAGTTGTAACACTGCTATTATCATTAAAACCAACCGGACTGCCTTCACAGATTGTTGTGAAACTAAAAGCTGCCAATGGCGTTGGGTTAACTGTTAAAAGGTTCACAGTTGTATCCTTACATCCTTTATTAGAAGTGGTAATTAAAGTAACCAGGTAAGTTCCCGGGGTGGTATAAGTATGTGTTGGATTTTGTTGCGTAGAAAAAGTTCCGTCACCAAAATCCCAATTATGTATTGCTATAAAGCCTGAAGAAATTGTAGAGGTATTTACAAAATTGGCAGTTAAGCTGCATAAATTGTTGTTTGATCCTACATTGAAATTGGCGACAGGTTTCGTGTGGTTTAAAATCGGATAATAAAACTTTGGTCCCTGACAACCTGTTACCAATGTGGTTTGAACAGTATAAATAGCCGAACTATTTATGGTTACACAAGAACCTGTTACATTACTTAATGGACCGCCATTCCAAACATAAGAACCAAATCCCGGAGGAGCGCAAATTGTTTTAGATGCACCAACGCAAATGGTATCTAAAGTTGTTTGTTGGAAAGCTACACAAGATCCGTCTATATAAGCGTAACCGTAATGGCCACCTAAAGAACAATCGTAAGTAGAGAAACGTATAATTACATTCTGACCTATATAATTGGTTAAATCAACAACTACATTGGTCCAGGGTTTATATACAACACCTGCACAATTTGGAGAGTTTTGAAAGCCGGTTATGTTTTGTCCTGCTGCCACATTATAGAATGTACATGGTATTGCATTACCTAAGGTATCTACCATTTGTACATTAAATGCGGGTTGTTGGGTTGTTGTGTGGCCCGGATCTTGAAAAACAACTGCATACTTATAAGTAAAATTTGCATTGTTAGCTGTAACAAAGAATTTTTGTTCCATCCTGTCGGCAATACCACCTGTACCGTTGTTTCCTAAGCGTATTGAAAAGTTTCCACCCGGACTAACTACAGGAAATCCGCCGCAGGGATCAACTCCGTTACCGGACATGATCGTTTGGGCGCCACCTGCTACCGGACAACAACCTGAGGTATTAAATAATGGATGAAACCCGGTTGATAGTGTCCAACCATTGGTGTTTCCTGCTTCGAAGTCAATATTAGTACAAGCTTGTTGAATTGTAGGAGGCGTTACTATAGGTTTCTGAACCGGAAAATAAGTATCGCGTATGTATTGTTTTTCCTGTGCCAGAATAAATTCTGTTTGGTCTCCCGGAGAAAGGTTAAGTTGATTGGCGTATTTAAGCCAATTGTTTTTGTCAAAATGCTGCAAACTGTCAATCGTAGAGTTTGAGATTTTTTGTGCCTGACCTACACTTATGAGGTGTAAAGCAGCAAGCACTGCTGTTAAGTAAATTTTTGCTCTCATAGCTAATGGGTTTTTGATAGTTAAATGTTTTCATTTTATTGTTTTTTTGTTTGCCAATAAATTGGCGGGGTTATTATTAATTAATTGTGTGGTTTTATACTTTTTTCGACCAGCCCTCTGGAATACCAGTATTCACAGGGGTTTCAGGTATGTTGGGGTTTTTAGTTGAAATATTATACGTGTATAAAAACGAAGGGTTGTGAAATTGACCATTTATTCTATCAACCGTTTTTTGTTCATTTCTCCTAAAATGTTTTAATAAACTACCAGCTTGTATTTTTAAATGATAGAATTATGTTTATTTTAGCTTAAAAAAACATGGAAAACACCAATAACCCAAATGAACAACAAATCAATCAGCAATTCAATCAGCAATTCGGAAACAATCCCGGTGGACAAATTCCTTTGCCTAATTCAACTGCAATTCTGGTATTAGGAATAATTTCAATTGCACTTTGCTGGTGTTATGGAATTGTTGCCATTACTTGTGGAATTATTGCAATTGTTCTTGGCAATAAAGCAATAGCCTTATACAAAGCCAATCCGTCTGCTTACACTTTGTCTTCTTACAATAATACCAAAGGAGGTAGAATATGTGCTATAATCGGTCTTGCGCTAGGCGCTTTGTATATTGTATTTATAATTATTTACCTGGTTATAATTGGCACAGCATTTTCGATGTTGCCATGGCAGAACATGCATTAATACCTGAAATTATATCAAAATAAAAAAAGCCCTTGAAAAAGGGCTTTTTTTATTAAATGAGTTTATACCGGTTGCCTGAACCGAAAGTTTTTTTCCGTGTGTGATTACTTTTAGGTACATAAATTTTCAGCCTTAATCCTCCCCCATAACACACATCCTGAACATTAATGTTGGAAAAAGAGTCGGTTTTACCTAACCGCATCCTATAATCAAAAAAAAGTACTACCGGCCCAAATGCATGTTCAATACCTGTACCAATATTTAATCCAAGCCAGGTGCTTTTAACGGTTGAATTCCGCTTATAACGTTCCTGTAAATTCAAATAATCATCCAGTCCGGTAAAATAACCTTTAAAAGTATTATAACTAAAACCAACGAATGGGTAAAGTAATGTGACTTCATTTTTAAATCTTGCCAATATTTCAAGATTAGCTTCAATGGTATTTGCTTTTATATCATACCATGTAGGTTCAATGTTAATTGGTTTGTATTGGGTATATTGAACATTTATCCTGCAGTAGTTTTGTCCTCCATAATTAGCGGTTATAACATACCCCTTTGCGTCATTATCTTCTTTTATATTTCTACTTAAGTATAATACACTTCCCATCATTCCGGCCCCAACCTGATAGTTAGTTTTTATAAACTCGCGCTTAGTTTTCTTCTTAGGTGGATTGTTAAATTCCAGAGCAGTTAACTGAGCATTGAAAACACAAATTAAGATTATTATAACGCTTATCCTTAACATAGGCATTTTAAAATTAGCGAAAATGTTTATTAATCCGAAACCTTTTAAATAAGTGGTTAATATGAATATATAAGCGGCTTGGTCAAAAAAAATGTTATTTAAGACTAAAATCACTTCAATTGAAAGAAAAGTGTAGTAAATTTATCCCTAACATGAAAAGACTTATCATACTCTTAGCATTAGGTTGCTTACAGGCAAGCCACTTATTCGCGCAAAATAAAACCGAAACTATAAAACTAATTCAGCTATCCGGTGTGGTTGTTGACGATGATAGCTTAAGGGGTATTCCTTTTGTTTCAGTTTACAGAGGAACTAAACCTGTGGCAGTTTCCGATGTGAATGGTTTCTTTACTTTAGTGGTTAAACCAGGCGATGAAATTAATTTCACATCTTTAAATCACAAAAGTGCTTCATACAAATTGGAAGACACACTTAGCTTAAAACATTACTACATCATTCAAAGGTTATTAAAGGATACCATAATGCTGGCAGGCGTTGATATTTACCCTTGGCCAAGTAAGGAAGAGTTTAAGAAAGCCTTTTTAAACCTTAATTTAAATGAAACGGATTATGACCGCGCTGCTAAAAACTTAGACAGAAATGAATATACTTATGCAGAAAGAAATTTGAAAATGGATGCTCAGGCTAATTACCGTTATGCCATGCAACAATACTTAACCAAAGTATATTCTGCAGGGCAATACCCTGTGAACAATCTCTTAAATCCAATTGCATGGGCACAGTTTATTGACGCCTGGAGACAAGGAAAGTTTAAGAAGAAAAGTCCGGCTAAAAAATAAGATTTATTACCACTCGTCTTTTGATGAATCGGCTGATTTCAGCATAGTATCCTTTAATTCTGAAATAACCATACTTACGTTTTTAAAGGCATCTCCTTTAATTCGTTTCCACACGATATCAGGCATTACCATGCTTCCACAGGTTGGAACTACATTGTTTATATCTCCGCCACTGGCTTTACCACTTGCTGAAGTATGGGTAATTTTAGAAATAATGTAACGGTATCTGTTATCCTTACATTCAATACTTACATGCATTGAAATGGTTCCGGTATAATCAGGATTAGGGTTTAATTCTTTGGTTTTAATTTTGAATTTAGCAATACACTCTGCTTTGCTACCGGTTGTAATTCCTTTAGTTTTAACAAAACGGGGAGATTCAATTTTTATGAAATTAACAGCACGTTTTAGAATTTCAGCAGACGGCATAGAATCAAGAATAACAACTTCCTGAAACTTTTTATTGTCCATTTTCTTTTCTATTCCTTCTCCCTCTTTTTCATCCCCTTCTTCCTGGGCATAAGAAAAATTCGTTGCCAAAATTAACGAACAAATAAAAAGGCCTTTTAAAATTCTATTCATATTGAGGTCAAAATTAATAAATTTTAGGATATGCGACAGGATTCGATTCATGCATTAAATTATAAACAATATCAAATACATCGTCGCTATTAGGTTTTGAGAAATAATCCCCGTCACTTCCATAAGCCGGACGATGTTCTTTCGAAGCAATTGTTACAGGAGCAGCATCTAAGAATTTATAACCACCTTGCTCTTCTAGTATTTTTTGAAGGATATAGGCACTTGCCCCTCCGGGAACATCCTCGTCTAAAACAACTAAACGGTTTGTTTTTTTAACAGATTCTACAATACTGTGATTGATATCAAATGGTAATAAAGTT
>Ga0154020_10006504_pt1 | contig 13684 bp, 12 predicted proteins | sample Klosneuvirus_201_FD_109709 | JGI IMG/M metagenome (GOLD analysis project Ga0154020, IMG submission 109709) | Active sludge microbial communities from wastewater, Klosterneuburg, Austria - Klosneuvirus_20160825_MG | ecosystem: Engineered > WWTP > Aerobic digester > Activated sludge | place... | reverse complement strand
CAGGCACTGGCACTTTCCGAAAAAGTTCACTGGCCATCCGGAAAATCAAAAGCTTTAATACAAGCAGCACTACTTTCCACCATTAGTGGCGATTATAATACTTCTATGAAGTATGACAATCAAAATCTTCAACTAGCCATCGAACAAAAAGATAGTTTGCTTCTTTCCAAAGCATTAAGTTTTTTGGGTAACGATTATCAGGATTTAGGTAAGTACGATGAGGCTTACTACTATTTTACTCAATCGTTTAAAGTTGGCAAATCAAAGAAAGATACTACAAGAATGGCAATCGCCATTCATAATATTGGTATGGTGCTAAAAGAACTAGGTCAATATGATCTTGCCCTCGAACACTTTAAAATAAGTACTGCATTGAGCGATGCAATTGGCGATGCTGATGGCACCGCCTTTGATGATGATGCCCGTGGCGATGTTTATCTTCGAAAAAAGGATTATAGAAAATCAGAAAAGTATTTGTTAAAAGCTTTGCAGCTAATTCGCGAAAGAAAAATAACAGTAATAGAACCTCGCGCCTTAACACACCTGGCAAAACTCTGGCTTGCAAAAAACGAACCTGAAAAAGCTAAAGCCTATTACGACACGGCCGCGATGATCTATCGCCAATCAAACAATGAATTTGGCGTTGCCCAAATAAATTTAGGAATCAGCAGGATATTAATTGATCAGGATGGCTTTAAAGAAGCCGAAGGACTTATTAACAGGAGTCTTGGAACAGCAAAGTTTTACAAAGCCAAGCGAATGGAAATTGATTGTTTTCAACAACTATCAGAACTGGCAGAAAAGAAAGGGGATTTTAACAATGCACTATCTTTTTATAAAAGCTATAAACTTCTTGAAGACTCACTTTTTAGTCAGGAAATGGTAGAAAAGATTTTTCAAGATCAACTTCGAATTCAAATTGAAACAAAAGATTCTGAGATTGCCAGTCTAAGTAAGGTTAAGAATCAACAAGACAATGAACTTCGAAGAGAGGAATTTATAAGAAATATTTTAGTTGTAATGGTTGCCCTAACCGGAATTCTCCTGTTTACAGTTTACCGAAGTGGTCAACGAAGAAAAAGGATAAATAAACTGCTCATCGAACATCAGGAAGAAATAAAAAAACGAAGCATCGAACTGCAACAACTTAACGAAGTAAAAGACAAATTTTTCTCTATTATATCGCACGATTTGCGTTCGCCTATCAATGCCCTTTCGGGGATTCTTGATCTATTAAGCAACAAACATATTACCCAGGAAGAATTTTCCATGCTCACGCAAGAAATGCGCGTTCAGTTTAATAACACACGCACTTTAATTAACAATCTTTTAGATTGGGCATTACTGCAAATGGATAAATTAAAAATCCAACCCGAAAAAATTGAACTTGCCAAGGTGATTAGTGACAACTTTACATTAGTAAGAAGTTTACATTTAAAAGAAATGAAACTGGTAAATCAAGTTCAGCCCGGGCTTTTCGGTTGGGGCGATTTAAATATGATCAATCTTGTTTTTAGAAATCTTATTCTTAACGCCCTAAAATTTTCAGAACGTGGTGGTTCTATAGAAATCGCAGCCATAGAGGACGGAAATTTCTACACCATAGCTGTGAAAGACTATGGTGTGGGCATCAATGAAGAAGTACAGAAACTACTTTTTGATAAAACCGCAGGCTACAGCACACGGGGCACAGCCAACGAAAAAGGCACCGGCTTAGGCCTTATTCTCTGCAAAGAATTTATTGAGAAAAATGGCGGCAAAATCTGGCTCAAAAGTGCAGAAGGCAAGGGAAGTACTTTTTATTTTACCATAAAGAAAGCATAGTAAGTTCGTTACGTATTTTCCTTCTATTTTTGTTGCAATAGAATGGAAAAGAAGCACTCATATTGGGCAAATTTTGCATTTGCTATAAAATCCCTTTCAAAGGGGCTATCGCTTACTTTTTCTCATTTGCGAAAGGCCCGTAAAGGAAGAAACAAACTATCCATTCAGGAGCCTGGTTATTTTGAAAATCAAAATGGCATAGCCACTGTTCAGTATCCGTTCGAAACAATTCCCGTACCTGATAATGGCCGCTATAAACTACACAATGAAATTGAGGATTGCATTGTGTGCGATAAGTGCGCAAAAATTTGCCCGGTTGATTGCATCACTATTGAACCTATTCGCTCAGCAGAAGAATTTGGCAAAACTTCGGATGGAACCACCAAACGGATTTATGCTGCCAAGTTTGATATTGACATGGGCAAATGTTGCTTCTGCGCATTGTGCACTACGGTGTGCCCAACCGAATGCCTCACCATGACAAAAGAATATGATTTTTCCACATTCAATATTAATGATCATAACTTTCTGTTTGGAAACATGAAGGCAACTGAAATTGAGGAAAAGAAGAAAGAATGGGAAGAACATCAAAAAACAAAAGCCTCTGCTACTGTAGAAACTGCGGCCGCACCTTCTGCATCACCCAAACCTATATTTAAACCTAAGATTAAACCAACTCCCCCAACGGAATGAGTGTGCAGGAAATTGTTTTATATCTACTCGTTGGGTTTTCATCAGCTTCGGTGTTGGTTATACTCGTTAACCGAAATGTTTTTTATTCAGCCTTAGCGTTGCTCAGTTGCTTGATATCATTGGCTGGAATCTACGGTTTACTTTCAGCGGAATTTCTTGCGATTACTCAATTGTTAATCTACGCAGGTGGTGTGCTTGTGCTTATGATTTTTGGAATTATGCTCACGAATAAGATTTCCGGAAAAGTGCTCGAAAGCAAATCACACAATTGGGTATCCGGTATTTTATTAACGGGTTCCCTCTTTGCTGTTTTAATAACCACTTTTAAAAATTCAATTATCCCCTTGCAGCCGCGCGATCTAAATACGGTTAATCCTGTTAAACAGATTGGTATTGAATTAATGAGCACCTATGTTGCTCCTTTTGAAGTAAGTGGAATTTTATTATTGGTGTGTCTTATCGGTGCAGCCATCACAGCTTCGTCATTCAAAAAAAATACAAATGGTTAAAATAGATTTTCTTTTTTACCTCAGCGCATTTCTCTTTTGTTCAGGATTATTAATTGCTGTTACAAAAAAAAATGCGATTGTAGTTTTGATGGGAATCGAATTGATGCTAAACGCAGCTAATCTCAATCTTGTACTTTTTAACTTTCAAAAAAATGGATTGGAAGGACAACTCTTCGCATTGTTTATAATTATTGTAGCGGTGTGCGAAGCTGCCGTTGGTATTGCCATCATTTTGAAAACATATCATTATTACCACACGGCTGTGCCCGATCAAATCAGTGACCTAAAAGAAAAAAATTGACAGACTCAGGCTCAAATATTTCTATTTGGTTAACACTGGGTGCAGTAGGGATTCCTTTCTTATCCTTTATTGCCTGTTTTCTAATCAGTCAAAAATTTGGATGGCTTGCCCCTATTGTAACTAGTATACTCGCGCTACTTTCATTCCTCTGCGCAGTATCTTTATTTTTCATTTTGTCTCCGGGCTCCTCTCAAGATTTTTTCTATAACTCATGGCCGTGGTTTTCAATTAATGATAAAATTATTCACGCAAGTTTATTGATTGATAACACGGCAAGCAGTATGCTGTTAGTTGTTTCACTGGTTTCATTGCTGGTGCATCTTTTTTCTATCGGCTATATGGCCGAAGATCAAAATCAGATCCGCTACTTTGCCATGCTCGGGTTCTTTACGTTTGCCATGCTTGCCCTTGTTATCAGCAGCAACTTGTTAATCACCTTTTGTTTTTGGGAGTTGGTAGGCTTTAGCTCTTACCGATTGATTGGGCATTGGCAAGAAAAACCTTTGGCCGCAAAAGCAGCAACAAAATCCTTCATCATAAATAAAGTTGGTGACCTGGGTTTTTTAATTGGCCTAATGATACTGTGGACTCAGATTGGCACATTTGAAATTTCAAATTCAACACTTGCAATAATTTCACCGGGCTGGTTAACTGCTGCAGGCCTTTGCATCTTTCTTGGCGTGGTTGCTAAGTCGGCACAATTTCCATTATTCAATTGGTTACCCGATGCCATGGAAGGCCCAACTCCGGTATCGGCTCTCATTCATGCGGCCACGATGGTCGCAGCCGGTGTGTTTTTACTCATTCGTTTCGGTCCTCTTTTTACAAATGATGCGTTAGCTGTCATCGCAGTAACAGGAGCAATAACAGCTCTTGCCGGAGCTCTTGGTGCATTGTTTCAATACGATATAAAAAAAATTCTCGCCTACTCTACTATCTCGCAACTGGGTTTTATGGTTATGGCTATCGGGGCCGGGGCCGCTCAGGGTGGATATTTACATCTGCTTCATCATGCTTTCTTTAAAGCAGGATTATTCTTGAGTGCAGGCGCTATCATTCACGCTATGCATCAGGCCTATCATCACAATCAACTTGATGTGCAAGACATCCGCAACCTAGGTGGATTAAGAAAAAAACTTCCAATCACCTTCATAACTTTTATAATTTTTACAGCCGCGCTTTCCGGACTTCCCTTTACATCCGGTTTTGTTTCGAAAGAAATAATTTTAACCGAAATGGCAGCCATGGTGGGAAATGAATTTTCGTTGAGATGGATTGTAGTGGGCTGTGCATGGATAGTTACTGCACTTACTCCGCTCTATGCAGTTCGGTTAGCATGGTATATCTTTTTCAGCAAACCGAAGCAAGAACATGCTGTTGAAGAAGTTCCCATCATTATGCGATTGCCCTTGATCATTTTAGCCATCGGCTCATTGGCTATGATAACATCACTTAATCATTTTCATTTTTCATCTTCAATAAGTGTGTTAGTTCGTTCTTCGCTAACCACCAGTATCATTATCTCTTTACTATCGACTGCAGTCATTTTATTGGCTATGACTTTCGCATACTTTTTATACAGAAAACAAGAACTTTCTCAAGAACAAAAATTTACTGCACCACATTTCTTTCTCGACAAGGCCTCAACCTGGCTGAGTCAACTCACCATTCAAATAGCATTCATTACTAAAAGAATCGATCGTGGAATTGATCAGGTTATCCATACTTTAACCTACCTTCAGGTTACATTGGCGCACATGATTGGCTGGACCGACCGGAATTTAGTGGATGGCCTGGTCAATGGTATCGCTTATTCCTCTAAAGGAATAGGATCAATAACAAGGTCTTTGGCAAACGGAAAAATTCAGTCATACTTGCTATGGGCTATGGCTGGGCTCACTATTTTTATATTCTGGATCTTATACTAATGCATCTGCTCTCTCTTTTAATTTTTACCCCAATCTTAGTCAGTCTCCTCGCGCTTTTCATTCCATCAAGGCTTGGAAGAAGTTTTCGACTAATTGCATTGGGAGTATGTGTTGTGCAAGTCATCATTCTTATTGAAATCTTATTTCAATACAACTACACCAATAGCTTTCAACTTATTGAAAAGCTACCTTGGATAACAATTGATCTTGGAAGTTTGGGGCTGCTACAAGCCGAATATTTTGTTGCCTTGGATGGACTTAGTCTATCGATGGTTGCACTGTCAGTCGGCATTATGCTAATAGCTACTATTTCTTCGTGGACAATAGAGAAGAATCGGAAAGGGTACTTCATTCTACTATTAATTCTTAACGGAGCTATCATTGGAAGTTTCTGTGCTTTGGATTTTCTGCTCTTCTATGTATTTTTTGAGTTTATGTTGTTGCCCATGTATTTCCTTATCGGGATTTGGGGTGGGGCAAAGCGCGAATATGCATCCATTAAATTTTTTCTATACACGTTGCTCGGCTCTATTCTTATTCTGATAGTAATCGTTGCGCTTTATTTATCATTCAAAACTCCGGAGTCGGGCGAGCGAATTGTTCATACATTCAATATCCTTTCAATGTATAACACGGAGAATCTCATTCCCGATTCTTTATTATCCTTAGATTCAACAAATGTATTTGGCCCTTATTCCTTTAGGCTTTGGGCATTCTTATTATTACTGATTGGTTTTATGATAAAGCTGCCAGCGGTGCCTTTGCACACGTGGTTACCCGATGCACACGTGGAAGCACCTACACCAATCTCGGTTATCCTGGCCGCTCTACTTCTTAAGTTTGGTGGTTACGGCTTGTTACGCTTTGCTTATCCTATATTTCCTGATGCCGCCATTCATTTTAGTTGGCTGGTTGCACTCATTGGTTTGATTTCAATTATCTATGGAGCACTTAATGCTTTATCGGCAAAAGATTTAAAACGAATGATTGCTTACTCCTCCGTTTCACACATGGGGTTTGTTTTGTTGGGTATTGCATCGGGCACGGTAGAAGGAATTACAGGCGCTGTTTATCAAATGTTTAGTCATGGAATAATTTCAGCCATGTTATTCCTAATAGCCGGTGTATTATACGATCGCACTAATGATAGACTCATCGAAAATTATTCTGGCTTAGCAAGCAAGATGAAAAATTATACTGCCTTTGTATTGATTGCATTCTTTGCTTCTATGGGACTACCCGGCTTTTCAGGGTTTATGGGCGAAGTGATGATCTTCTTTGGGGCATTTCAATCTCAAACTGTAAATGGACTTGTGCCATATTGGATGGCCATCACGGCAACGTTAGGTTTGTTATTAGGTGCGGCATATTACCTATGGACTATTCAACGCATGTTTTACGGCCCCTTCGCAATTAAAAATTCAACAGTAGAATTATCAGATCTTAATCGCAGAGAGTACATCATGTTGCTTCCACTTGCTTTGGCTGCCTTAGTCTTTGGAATACTGCCACAGTTGCTCTTAAATTTTATCAACCCCTTTGCGGGAGATTTTATAACTGCTATGTTTCAAAATCTTCTAACTCCTTAATGCGGTTATGGAATTGAAGGAACAACTAACAAGTATTTCTGATAGTGTTGGGCATTTGTGGCCTGAATTAATTCTGCTTGCAGCCCTTGTTATTGTATTAGTGTTAGGATTGATCCTCAAAAAAAACAAGCAAACAATCCTTCATTCAACTTCAGCAATCACTTTTGCTCTTGCTTTTTTTGTTACCCTTCAAAACTGGCCTCCGCAACCAGTAGTATTATTTGGCGGCATGATGCGCTTGGATGATTTTACTTCATTCTTTAAGCTTTTGTTTTTTACTGGTGGCTTTTTAACAATCCTTATCTCAACTCGAAAAGAAGAAAGGGCAACTTCAGAATATGCAATGCTGATTCTAGCCATCGTACTGGGAGCATGCCTGTTAGCCATGAGCATGAACTTTGTGATGGTGCTCCTTTCATTAGAACTAATTTCACTTAGTTCATACGTATTGGCTGGCTTTGCCTTCGACAGAAAAAGTGCAGAAGGAAGTTTAAAGTATTTTCTGTTTGGCACCGTGGCTACCGCCTGCATGATTTATGGAATGTCATTGCTCTATGGCTTATCCGGCACACTCGATTTTTCATCCAATAAGTTTATAGAAAGTCTGATGGATAATCACTCGCAACTTATATTAGTAGCATCATTTCTAATTATTGCCGGCTTGCTTTTTAAGATCAGCGCAGTTCCCTTTCACCTTTGGGCACCCGATGTTTATGAATCTGCTCCAACTTCAGTGGTTGCTTTTCTATCGGTTGTTCCTAAGTTGGCCGGGTTTGCCATTCTTATAAAAATAGTTCTATCTCTAAATCTTTTTGGTCAATCCATGATTCCATGGGGAACAGTTGTAGCTGTCATCTCACTTCTCTCCATATTGGTTGGTAATCTTTCGGCCTTAGCACAAACAAATCCCAAACGGATGCTTGCCTATTCATCCATTGCCCAATCGGGGTTTTTATTAATTGGGTTAGCCACCATAAGCATGGAAGGCATTCATTTTTCAATGTTCTATTCCTTAGTTTTTTTGCTAATGAATTTTTTGGTTTTTGCTGCACTAAAGCAATTTGAAAATTCCATTAGTATCGTGTCCATGAATAATTTTTCAGGCCTTGGGCGTAGTTCATTCTTCGTGGCATTTTCATTATTAGTTGGGTTTGTGGCTCTAATAGGCTTGCCACCCACTGCCGGGTTTACGGCCAAGCTTTTAATCTTCACCTCACTATGGGCTTCCTATCAGGATACTCAATCAATAATTTTAATGATCCTTTTCATTTTTGGCCTGGTAAACACGGTGATTGCGTTATTCTACTATTTAAAAATACCGTTCCTGCTATTCCTAAAAATTCCCGCCAAGGAAATAGGTCCAATAAAAACTTCCTATTCGGGCAATCTTTTAAACTTAATATTGGTTGTTCTGTTAATCTATCTATTCCTGGCACCCGGTGAGTTGATGGGATGGATTAATCAGATTACCTTTGTACTTTAAAACTGATACTCACAAGGCTTCAGCAAGGGCAGTTGACCACTGAGTAAAAGGCTAACTTGAATTTTAGAAGTTATGAGTGATTCCATCCTTCATGAATGCGGTATAGCCCTCATTCGTTTGCGAAAGCCGCTTTCCTTTTACATCGAAAAATATGGCCCCACTTATGCCATGAACAAGATGTACATCCTGATGGAAAAACAACATAACCGTGGACAGGATGGAGCCGGAATTGCCAACATAAAAATTGATCAAAAGCCCGGATTTCGTTTCTTCAGTCGCTACCGATCTATAAAAAGCCAACCCGTAGCAGCCCTATTCAAAAAGATTGGAAAAAAATATCAGAAGGCTCAAAAAGTTGGAAAGGAAAAGTTCTTTGATGAAAGTTGGCTAAAGGAAAACCTTGCTTTTAGTGGCGAATTATGGCTTGGCCATTTACGCTACGGAACGCACGGTATCAACAACATTGAAAATGTGCACCCGTTCTTGCGCCAAAATAACTGGCGCAGTCGTAACCTGGTGATGGCTGGTAACTTTAACATGACTAATGTGGATGAACTCTTCAACATCTTGGTTGAGTTAGGTCAGCATCCCAAAGATAAAGTAGATACCGTGACTGTGATGGAAAAAATTGGGCACTTTCTGGATTTAGAAGTTCAAAATTTGTTCGAAAAATATAAAGACAAGTACACCAACAAAGAGGTTTCGGATATTATTGAGACAGAATTAGATCTTACTCGCTTATTAAGACGAGCGTGCAAAGATTTTGATGGTGGCTACACAATGGCCGGCCTTACGGGATCAGGCTCAGCGTTTGTGGTGCGAGATCCATCAGGAATCCGTCCGGCTTATTACTATGCCGATGACGAGATTGTGGTTGTTGCCTCCGAGAAGCCCGCGATTAAAACTGCCTTCAATGTTAATTACTCTCAGATAAAAGAGATAAAACCTGGCAATGCGTTAATCATTAATAAAAATGGTGAGTACGAGCAGCAGGAAATTTTAAAACCTCTAGATAAGACCTCGTGTAGTTTTGAACGCGTTTATTTTTCGCGCGGTACTGATCCTGAAATTTATCAGGAACGAAAACAACTCGGACGATTGCTTGTGCCTCAAGTTCTTAAAGCAATCAACTTCGATTTAAAAAATACAATCTTCTCTTACATTCCCAACACAGCCGAGACAGCCTTTATGGGTATGATGTCGGGCATTGAAGATTATCTGATCAGCAAACAGAAAGATATTATTATTGACTCAAAGCCTTCGGTAGATTCGTTAGATGATATTCTTTCGTTCCGGCCACGGATTGAAAAAATTGTAATTAAAGATGTTAAGCTAAGAACCTTTATTACCGATGACGATCATCGCGATGATATGGTGGCCCACGTTTATGACACCACTTATGAAGTAGTGAACAAAGGCAAAGACACATTGGTAGTAATTGATGACTCTATTGTGCGCGGTACTACACTTGAGAAAAGTATTTTAAAAATGCTCGATCGGTTGAACCCTAAAAAAATTATTGTGGTTTCATCCGCACCCCAAATCCGTTTCCCGGATTGTTATGGAATTGATATGAGTAAGATGGGCGATTTCGTTGCCTTCCGTGCTATGATTCAATTGCTGAAAGAACAAGGCAAGGAATATTTACTGGGTGAAGTATATGAGCAGTGCCGCCAGGCCGAACAAGATGCTGTTGCCACCAATCATGTGCAGCGATTATATGACCAATTCAAATACGAAGAAATTTCTGAAAAGATAACCGATATCGTGTGTCCTGTGGGAATGAAAGCCGAGTTAGAAGTTCTCTTTCAAACCGTTGACAATTTACATAAGGCCATCCCCGGTCATTCTGGCGACTGGTATTTTACCGGCAACTACCCAACCCCGGGTGGCATGCGGGTAGTGAATCGCTCGTTTGTAAATTACCTGGAGGGAAAATTGGTAAGGGCTTATTAAAAGTCATTTTCATAAAACTGTACAAAAAAAATATCAGCTAAATTCTTTGAATCTATATGTTTTCAAAGGATTTTTGGGCAAATATCTCTTCCTCTTCATCATCTTCGGCGATCACATTGTAAGTCGCCATTATTGTGTTTTGAACAAAAGATTCAACCATGTTTTCAACATCTTCTTGTTCTTACTACTCGATTTCAGCCATTCTTGTGCCAATTTCGAGTTTCCTATCAAATAATTTTGCTTGTAAAGTCTAGATATAGGTCTCTAGAGCTTCAATTTGAGTTAGTTCGTTTTGTAGTTGTGTGTACATTTTGTATTGTTTTATTAGATTCAACTTATGAGAAATAATTTACTAAAATCTGTAGGTTTTGTGGTTCACGATCCTATAGATAGTTTGCCTCGTAACTCCGTATTTTGCCGCAAGCCAACAATTACCCCGATTTTCAAAGATTTTCTCATGACGAATATGCCATAATTGGATAGGTGTAAAACTAGCAAGAGGTGATCTGCAGCCATGATTATCAGTTTTATCACGAACTCGGTCAAGCTGATTATTTCGGGGTGTATCATATCATAAATTCGTGATTGCATTGTCATATTTCCCATGAATTCCATGACATACATGTAATCCTGCGGGTCTTGGGCCTATGAAGTATCACGCAACTAATATATGCACTTTTCATCAAATACGCTTTCCACAGCTTGTTGTTAAAGTGGTATATTTGTACTGGGCTCCGTTATAAAGTGTTTTTGGGGCTCAAAATACCAGATTTGACCCATCCCTTTTTACTCATCTTACATTTCCAAAATTACTAATCTCATAATCATACTTGAGCCTGTAATTCTCAGAGTCGATCTTCACCCAAATTTCCTACATTTTTTGGGGAAAGTTTTGAGAACAAAAAATAACTTGTTTTGTTATAAATAAAACATCAATAAAATAATGTTTCAATGTTATTTTTGTGACCGACCTTATAAACACAGCATTACCATGAGAAATCATATCAGAGCTCACCATATCATGTGCGCATGCATCCGCAAATATGTTGTTGACGATAATTTGTGCCTTACTTGGCCCAAAACGATCGGAGATTGTAAAAAATGTCTCGCACTGTTCGAAAAATTACAGTGTAAAGAGACCCACGACGGAATTGTATGTATGAAATCTTTCTCAGATACGAGCTCGCTCTTGCGACACAAAAAATTAGTAGAATCTCGCGGGCAAGCATCAGTTCCTATTTAGATTATGATAAAATACGGCGACATGCACAGCTCCAATTCCCTGAACGATTCAGGGATTCCTATTTCGAGTCGTATAATACAGGCAAATGAAACTGAAACCGCAGAAAATAGTGACTAATAAGGAGCTGGGCTCCCATATTATTTTTTTGTTGAATTAAATCATAAAAAATGAAAAGTCATAAGTCCGATAATTCTGACTGCGAATCATGCAAGATTTATAAGGTTGAAGACCGCGAATTTACAAGCTTGAAAGATTTCAATTCTCTTAGCGCGCGAATCGGATAGATCGCAGATCCAATCCATTCCCAAAGCCCTTTCCAATCTGTAGATAGAATCATATATGACACAACTACTGCAAGAAAACTGTACATTGTTGTCTGCATTATACACACAAAAATTACACCATCCGTGATCAACATTTCTGATCCCAAGCATGCAAAATGGGCTATTATAAATTCGATCATCTACAATAAATCCCACGATCCTATCAAAATTATTGGAACTTATGACAATGAATCACCAAAACCACCATTCGATATAGAAATTTCAGGCGAAACAATCCAACAAATGATGCTAAGATTTGTTGTATTCATTAGAAATTTAGGATTATGTGTTCTTTTTCTCGGACCCTGCATCTCTCCCACAGAATTCTTACTTATGCTTACACGAACAGGCATAAATCGGTCGCAGAAATCTCTGTACGAGAACTCTACTTTTAATAAACTGATACCCAACGCGATAATATGCACCAAAGACCCTGCTAAATTCAATAAGTACGTGCAAAAAGCTGAGCTTCTGCGCTGCACCCTCGACGATTCAATATCTAAGTCAGTATTTGCAAACATATCTGTGCTCGCGAATATGTTTTAGACCGAATCATCATGTGTGAATGCAGGGATCTGTGATGGAGCATAGCTCCGCGCATCACCAAATAAATTCGTTATTACAGGCACGCATAAGCATGTAATTATAATAGATTTCAAATCGTTTTATCCTAACATAGTTTTAGAAAATTAGCTTGTCGGACCTAATTTTTGCAAGCTTATCGCATACTTGCTGAAACTGCGAGCCTGTAATCCATACGCAAAGAAGCTTGTAAACAGAATTATTGGGTGTCTTAATAATGAGCACAGCGCAATATACAATCCTGATGCTTACGAGCAAATCGTTCGGACTGGTTCAGAAATTATTTCGCAAGATATGCAGAAAATTCGTGATTGCGTATTTAGCAACACGGACAGTATCGGATTTTGCACATCGCAGGCTGCAGATAGTTCTCTTATAAATACAATATTGAACGATCTCAATATAAGAAATCACTTGCGATACGAGCTTGAATATGATTTTAGCGTAGTCAGGTTCGTAAATGTCAACAGGTATGCCGGAATTACAGCCTCTGGCGATCTCATTCTTAAAGGATTTCCCAAAAATATTACAAATAATGCGGAGTTTTGATCAATAATAAGATCTGTGCTTATAAATCCTGACTTTGATATGTGCAGCGAGCCTGCAGATATGTTTGTGTATGATGCAGCAAGCAAGTTTCTATACACGACAAAAGAATCTGCGCCCATATTATCAGAAATTCAAGCTGATCCTGTAAAACCAGATCATGTGCGTATTTGTGTCATAGGATCGCGCAGGACAATATAGCAAATAAAACTATCCCAGATTGAAGAATTCATTAACCAAAACGGTCATAAGTATTAGATCGACGAAATTACAGATTCAGAAGCAGAAAATCCTTCATTAAAGCTGTGATTAGTGTTAGATTTAGACCAATCCCACATATCAGAATCACTTCACATCGTGCAAACCATTATACACCAAATAATAAGCATAACAAAGCACCTAATTACAGATTTGCGCATGCCACTTTACGACATATTGCAGTGTAGCAGCATGGTTCATAAATATCGCGTGTACACAAATATTGCAGGATCGCCTCGTAGTTTGTGATATTTAGTGGATTGCGTGAACAAAAAGATTGATGGTCGCATGTTTATTGATAATTTATATGCCAAAAGTCGTTTACAGCTTCGATTACCTAAATCATACAAATACAATAAGAACAACAACCTGTCGAAGAGAGAATATGTACCCAAGCGACACTGCTATAAATTCTACTTGTTACAAAATACTGATGATTGTGTGATTAT
>Ga0154020_10006503_pt1 | contig 13685 bp, 8 predicted proteins | sample Klosneuvirus_201_FD_109709 | JGI IMG/M metagenome (GOLD analysis project Ga0154020, IMG submission 109709) | Active sludge microbial communities from wastewater, Klosterneuburg, Austria - Klosneuvirus_20160825_MG | ecosystem: Engineered > WWTP > Aerobic digester > Activated sludge | place... | reverse complement strand
GTCCTCGACTGGCGTAGAGAGATCGGCAGATGCGGTTCATCGGACGATCCACCTGATTGCTCGTGCGATAGCAATCCGGATGAGCATAACTTGCGGCAACGGTCGCGGATTTTCAGAAACCCGTGCAGAAAGCACAGGATCAGGACAACCGTTGGAAACAATCCGGCGAACGCCGCGCGAGTGGCCTTCCAGCCGTCCGTGTTGGCGGTCTGTGGCTGCCAGTCCGGCGCGAGATTGTGTGCTTCTTTTCTAACGATGCCATAGGCTTCGGTCAGATGCTTTTCATCGGCGGCCTGCGTCAGAGCGGTTCCCAGAGTGCATCCGCCCCCCGCCGTCATGGCCAGAAATCCCTTCTGTCAGCACCAGTCGAGATGGTGTTCATCAGCCGTTCCCATCATGTAAGGAAACAGAAAGCTCGGACGCAGCGTGAATGCACCGGACGTGGTCATAATCTGCCGCGATCCGCGTGGTGCCGTTTGACTGACTTCAGTTCGCTCCCGGCGACACGACCGGGTTTGGTGTTGAGCGTCCATGCTCGAGCCCTCCGTTCTAAGCAAACGAAGGTTCCCGTATTTATCTCATTTCATCAAACCCAGTTTTTTCCAGGAAACATAGAATCCGGTAGGGTCAGCAACATTCAGGAAATCCGCGTGTTCGACAAACCTCGATGCACCCGCGACACCGAACGCGGCCAGCGCATCCGCTATCGAATCGAGATGCTCGAACGCCTGATCGAAGCGTACCAGACAAATCGTCTGCATGAACACCCAAGCACGAGTTAAAGAGGTGTCAGAGCGAACGGGTCGCCTGGATCTCCCGAGCCCACATCTATGTCTGGCGGATCGATCGCGATGGTAAACATTATTGCAGACTCCGACCGCTGGCACTTCGACCGCGAATACCTCCTGAAGTCGATTGTCGGCCATCGCGATCTTCCGAGACTTTCCAGACCGTCATCGATAACTTCGTATCGCACCGATCTTCATGCTGCGCTGTTCTGCACACACCTTCCGCGAATCTTTACCCGTGTCAGTCAATGTCAGTGAAAGTCAAAAATACCCCCGGCGCGATTCGAACGCACGACCTTCGGTTTAGGAAACCGACGCTCTATCCTGCTGAGCTACGAGGGCTTGATAGAAACTCCAGCGTTTCTAAACTTTTGGGCAGCGGTTTTTTATTTGACGACACCCGCAAGCAAAAACACATGGCAGCAACATCTGACACAAAACCAGCGAAGCTGTTTCCAGAATATCCGCTCTTTGCTCACCAGAATAGACAATTGGCAAAGAAGATCAAAGGGAAACATGGTACTTCGGGGCATGGCCTGATCCAGATGCCGCGTTGACGGAGTATCTCGATGTTGTCGATGAGATTCAAGCCGGTCGAGATCCCAGGTGGAATTGGGGCTGCACTCGTGTCGTCAACAGATGTATTGGCGGAACGACTCGTGGTGCCCACCTGAGCCTGAGTCACAGACACGGTTGCTACCACGGATCCCCTCTTCCGTTGTGACCTTCGAGTACTGTATGGAATCCCCGCTCGATGAATTGGCGTTCGAGATCTCCTGTCTTCGTAAGGCAGTCAAACAGGAAGTTTCGTTCCACATCAACATCCGGAACCGTCACATGAGTCGTCTGTCCCGTCGTGCGACTCAAACCAACACGCTTGCCATACACGGCCGAGCCAATCCATTCCGGTCGGCCATCGTCGCTGATACTGGCGAGCTGATTTCGGAGCGGTCGTTGAGTTGCTGGTCGCGATGCTGACGATGCACCACTTGACGGGTGAGAGAAAGTATCGTGATATCTTTTGACGAGACATTCAGATTTATCACGCAACACCAAATGATGCTTCAACCGAATTCATGTGCCGCTGCGCACACATCAAAAAGACCTGTCCCTTTGATGCTTTCCTTGTTTTGTTTCCTCAAAAAGGTTAGAATCTGGCAGGGTGTTTTGTTAAGACTTTGCCATAATTTTTTCTGCAGGAGTGAAAACATGTTGACTCAACGTCATCGAATGCGTGGTTTTACGTTAATCGAATTGCTGGTGGTGATCGCGATCATTGCCATTCTCATTGCGCTGCTGCTTCCTGCGGTCCAGCAGGCACGGGAGGCGGCCCGACGAACTCAGTGCAAGAACAATCTGAAACAGCTCGGACTGGCTCTGCACAACTATCACGATACATTTATCTCGTTCCCGCTGGGTGCTCTGGCTCCCTATCACAACGGCAATTGGCGATCAAAAATTCTGCCCTATCTGGATCAGGCACCACTGTACAATCGATTGACGGCATCAGAACCTTCTGTGGCGAGTGGATATTCCGGGCAGCGGAATGACGCCATCAACATTGGTGTTTACGGCACTGGTTCTTATGGAGTCCTGGCAGGACTTACCTTGACTGCTTATGCCTGTCCTTCCAACCCCACCGATACGAATTTCAACAGCGTTTCGAACCCGACGATGAACAATGCAGAACGAGGTCAGACGCACGACTATGTGGGTGTGGCTGGGGCGGGGCCGGATCCTGGCGGGCGGGCGGGACAGTGTTCGGCGGATTTGTCAGGCCGAGGCATCATCTGTCAAAACGGATTACTATATCCCAATGGAAGCACTCAAATGCGGGATGTCACCGACGGAACATCGAATACACTGATCGTGGCGGAACAGTCAGGATTAGTCAATAAGCAGCCACTCTCAGCAAACTACCAGGGTGGCTGGGCTGGCTGGTATTCGAGCTTCGTAAAACCGGCTGCCGTTACAAACGCCGGTGAATTTGGAGCCGGAACGACCACGTTGCGATACGCCATCAACTTAAAGACCACGAGTCCGCCGAACGGAACTGCCTCCACTTATAGCCACAATACTGTGATTGGTTCGTTTCATGTGGGCGGAACGCAGGTATTGCTGGCCGACGGTTCTGTACGGTTCCTTTCGGAAAACATGGACCTGCTGACACTGCTTAATCTCGGAGCCAAGGACGACGGCAACGTAATCGGTGAGTTCTGATTTCCAGTTTTACACCGTCATCTGACCTTCGGCGATCTTCCCCCCCTCGGGGGGAGAAGATTTGTTGGTTTTGTTTTTCGTGCATTTCTGTCGATTTGATTCTGTGCGGGTCGAATCGTGAATTGAAGAATTTGTATCACTGGGAGCATTTCGTGAAGCGTTCGTCGTACCTGATCGTGGTGAGCTTAATTTCCAGCTTGTGGCTTGGCTGTGGCCCGGGCGGACCGAATCTAATTGTCGTCTCGGGAGATGTCCGCTTCGACGGAGAACCGGTTTCGGAAGGGACAGTGACGTTCTTTTCCAAACAGTCGGGCGCCGCTCCGGTCGCAGAACTGAATACCGACGGGCATTTCGAGTTCACGGATGGAATCCCCGCCGGAGATTACGCGGTCGTGATTGCACCTCCGTTTGTGGAGCAGGCTGCGGGCGTGCCGATTACTGAGGCACCGAAAGAGTATCCCAATATCCCACAGAAGTATCGCAGTGACACGACCAGCGATTTGAAGGCCACGATCACGGAAGAAAAATTCGAACCACTCCGCTTCGAACTGACTCCCTGATCGAAGTCTGCCGCATGAGTGGCTCGAAGCGTGAGTTTTGAATTTGAGCATTTTGACTTACGGTCGTCACTGACAACGAAACCACCGCAAAAAATACTAACCCGAAGCGCCAGCGAGGCAAACACTTCACGCGGAAGGGCAGACGTAACTTGTTTAATATCACGACAGTTTTCGCAACTTCAAAAAGCGTGAGCGAGGGATTGTAGCTAACTCGGTCCCTCGCTGACGCTTCGGGCTACTACTTCGGATAAGGTGGCGCTGTCCAATTATACTCCACGCGGCCTGGAATGGGGCTGTCAATTCTCGTTCCAGGGCTCCAGCCTTGGAACGCGCTGCACTGGAGGCTCCTGCCTCCAGTGACAATCTCGCGAGGCAGGAGCCTTGGGAGCAGTGTGTTCCGAGGCAGGAGCCTCGGAACAAGGATATCAATCTGCACCGCGTGAAGTATAAGACCGTCTACGGTTTCGATTGTTGCGAGTCCGACTCATTCTGATAGAGCCGCATCGATTTTCGAGCACCCATGGCTGCAGGAGCGTCCTTGGAACTCACATCTTTCAGGCGACCCAGTTGATCGAGATTTGATTCCGCGAGTTCTTTCAACGACGGACATGCATACTTATCCGCATTTGTGTTCAGGAACCTCGCATTTTCTTCAAGGCTCTTGCGACAACCTTCAAGGTCACCGCGATCGAGCAGTTCAGTCGCCAGCTTGTTCTGCTCGCTGGCGACGAGAGCCACAACATCCGCCATGACGGCATTGTTGACGCTGGCTTTGACTTTTTCGTCGGAGCTGCTGAAGGAGACTGTCACCGCGCCGGAGAGCGTTTCGGATTTTTCGCTCACCATATTTACGTAGGTCGCGTTCACGGTGGCGAGGAGTGTCGGTTTCGGAATTTCTGTCCCGCTGGAATCGACAGCGGCGTGGGCCAGGTCAGCAGGAATTTCTACTTCGACAACAACATACTTTTGCTGGTCGCTATAGACCTGCGACAGTCGCGTCACGACGGTCTGGCCATTGATATCAGCCGCATTACCCAGCACGCGGACAGGGCGAATACCTTCGGGAATTTCGATTTTCAAATCGACTGACTGAGCGACCACGGACAGTACGTCATCAAATTCGCGGCGAAAGATATCGGCCAGTTCGGAAGCATTTTCGATGAACTGATGATTGCCGCCGCTTCTCGCAGCAAGTTGCACCATCAAATCTTCGTTGTACCCCAGGCCGAGCCCGAGCGTTGAAACGCTGATGTTCTCCTTCTTCAGGGATGTTCCAAGATCTCCAAGTTCGCCGGGCGACGATGGTCCCACGTTGGCCAAACCATCGGAAAGCAGGATGATACGATTGACGTGTTTTTCATCCATAAACTTGCGGACTTCGGCTGCTCCTTTGCTGACGCCTCCGAACAGCGCCGTGTTGCCGCCTGGTTGGATCGCGCGAATAATCGACGCCATCTGTTGCTTGTCGGTCAGCTTTGTAGCGGGCACAAGCACGTTGACATCTGAGTCATACGCGATGATCGACACGATGTCGTCATGTCGGAGCAGATCCAGAGCGCCGATCGCGGCTTCGCGGGCTTTTTGAATTTTTTCGCCCTGCATCGAGCCGGATCGGTCCAGGACAATAGCGACATTGATGGGAGCCCGCTCTCCGGTTCGTTTCAGGTGAAACCCCGTAAGAGCCACTCTCATCCATGCCTGCTGCTTTTCCTCAGCCTTCAGCACTGAAAACCCTGGAGTCGCGTCGAGCGTCAGTTTTTGGTGATCGGCGGCTTCACGGGCACTGACGATGCCAGCGCTGCAAATCATCGTAGCAGCGAAAACCATCGTCAGGGTTCTTATTCCTCTTAACATGACATAGCTCCTTTTTAATGAATCGATATGGTGACTAACTCGTGATCACTGTTCAGGGTAATGTCCGTCCACATTGGCAACATTGGTCCCCAGGTCAGCGCATCAGGATTCTCCTGTGCGTGTATTGGATGCGATTTTACGTTTAGAGTGGTCAGGGCGTTGTCACGAATTTGTCAGAATGTTGTGAATAACGGTATGAGAGTCGCTGCGGCAATCTCAAGAGACTACGCACAATGCCGACTCAATTGTTTGCGACCGGCTTCCGGGCTACAAACCGTGTTCAGTGAGCACTGGATTCGTGCTGGAATCATCAGTCGGATTCTCCATTCGCGACTGATCGGAGCAATAGTTGAATGATGCATTTATTTGCACGAGATCAGTCGATCCGGTATCTCATCGCCATGACATGTTGGCTGTTCTTTGCTGTCGGTTGTCAAAAATCGACCTCAGATTCCACGAAAACGGCTGCAGTCGCACCCTCGAAAACAACACATCCGGTTTCTGAAGCCAGCCTCAACACGATCGAATTAACCGAGGACGCAGTTCGACGTCTGGGAATCGAGATGCAGCCGGTCTCAATGCGGGTGATGGTGAGGATGCGATCCTACGGAGCGGATCTGTCGCTGCCCGCAGGCGCGTCGATTATCGTCTCTTCGCCGCTGGCGGGTACCGTCCAGGTTCCAGCGGGAAGCACGTTCCCTCAGATTGGGCAACGAGTCGGAAAAGGCGAGACACTGCTGAGTTTGTTGCCGATGCTGTCGCCTGAACGTGAAGTGCTGACGCCCGCCGAACGCATCCGCTTTGCGGAAGCTCAAAACACTGTCGTTCAGGCACAGATTGACGCGGAAGCGCAAGTTCAGCAATCCATGGTGCAGGTGGAAGCTACGCAAATTGCACTGGAACGCGCTGAGCGTCTGTTGAAGGACAAATCGGGAACGGTACGAGCCGTTGACGAGGCGCAGGCCCAGCTCCAGATGGCTCAGAAAGCCCTCGAAGCCGCAAAACTGCGAAAGCAAACTGTTGACAGTATCAAGCTGGACACTGCGGCTGGCACGCTCAAGCCCCTGACAATCGAATCACCGCTCGTTGGCATCGTGCGGAGTATTCAGGTGCAGCCGAGTCAGTTGGTTTTCCCCGGCGCTCCGCTCTTTGAAGTGCTCAATGACGAGCAACTGTGGGTGCGAGTTCCAGTGTATGTCGGCGATGTTGAAGAACTGGATTTCAGTCGCAAGGCGCGATTGACTTTGCTGGATGGTCGCCAGTCGGATCAGGATATTTTGGTTGAGCCACTGGCCGCTCCGCCGACCGCGATGTCTTTGGCTTCGACGGTGGATTATTACTATCTGCTGCCGAACCCGACTTCTGCGTTTCGACCGGGACAAAAAGTCGCCGCTCATTTGACGCTGAAGGGCGACGCGGAATCTCCCGCGATTCCATGGTCCGCTGTTTTTCACGACATCTACGGTGGACAGTGGGTCTACGAGGTCGCCGCTGATCGGCAGTATATCCGTCGTCGCATTGAAGTGATCTCGGTCAGCGATGGCTGGGCGGCGATCGCTCGCGGACCGGCGGTTGGCACACAGGTCGTTACCGCAGGCGTTGCCGAACTGGCAGGCACGGAGTTCGGTTTTGCGAAGTGAAACTAAAGTCGTCGTTCGCTCCGCGAACGAAACGTCGCGAGCCGCCGTACTTGCGTTTCGTTCGCGGAGCGAACGACGACTATTGTGATCGGGTGAATATGCACCGGAGTTTAGAATGAGTTGGCTGGTGGAAATTGCACTGCGATTACGAGTCGCGGTGCTGGCGCTGTCCGTTTTACTGATCGTTCTTGGAATTCGCCTGGTGCCTGGGATGCCACTGGACGTGTTTCCCGAGTTCGCACCGCCGTATATTGAGGTGCAGACGGAAGCCCCCGGACTGTCGGCTGAAGAAGTCGAGAACCTGGTTTCATTCCCGCTTGAGAGCGCTCTCATCGGAACGCCGGGCCTGGAGACGATGCGATCCAAGTCCGTGATGGGATTGTCCTCCATCAAACTGCTGCTGCACGCCAATGCCGACGTTTATCGAGCCCGCCAACTGGTTCAGGAGCGTCTGGCAACGGAGACTCCGCGTTTGCCTGTGGTCGCGCGGCCACCCGTCATTCTGCAGCCGCTGTCATCACTCAGCCGCATGATGAAAATTGGGATGTGGTCGAAAAAACTGAGTCAGTCGGATCTCACCGATCTCGCCGTGTGGACAATTCGCCCGCGAATCATGGCGATTCCGGGCGTCGCCAACGTGGCGATCTGGGGCCAGCGTGATAAGCAATTGCAGGTGCTGGTTGATGCGGATCGCCTGCGGGCGCACCAAATCACATTGGATACCGTGCTCAAGGCGGCTGCGGACGCGGTGGTACTGGACGCTGGCGGATTTGTCGATACGCCCAATCAGCGAATGGCCGTCCGGCAGGTCACTTCCGTTGTCAGCCCTGAGGATCTGGCGAAGACTGTGGTGTCGTTTCGCGATGGATCGGCGCTGCATCTGGGCGATGTCGCTGAGGTAAAGATTGGATCGCCGCCGATGATTGGCGATGCTATTATCAATGACGGTGTCGGCCTGCTGTTGATTGTCGAAAAGCAGCCTGCGGCAAACATGCTTGAAGTGACTCGAAACGTCGAGCAGGCATTGGCGGCCATGAAGCCGGGACTGACGGATGTTGAAATCGATCCGACGATTTTTCGCCCCGCCACATTCATCGAACGCTCGATCGAGAATCTGACTTCCGCGCTGCTCACGGGCTGCGTCCTGGTCGTGATCGTGCTCGTGCTATTCCTGTACGACTGGCGAACGGCTGTGATCAGTCTGACTGCCATTCCGTTGTCACTGACGGCGACGGTCGTCGTGCTCTACTGGATGGGGCTGACGATCAACACGATGATCATCGCCGGTTTGGTGATTGCGCTCGGCGAAGTCGTCGATGACGCGATCATTGACGTGGAAAATATTGTGCGACGATTGCGACTCAATCGCGGGCTGGCTGTTCCTCGATCGGCGTTTAAGGTCGTGCTGAGCGCGTCTCTGGAAGTCCGCAGCGCCGTCGTCTATGCGACGGTGATCATCGTGCTTGTCTTTATGCCGGTGTTTTTTCTGGAAGGGCTGCCGGGGGCATTTTTTCGGCCGCTGGCGATTGGCTATGTAATGGCCATTCTTTCGTCATTGCTGGTCGCGCTGATCGTCACGCCCGCGATGTGTCTGCTGATTCTGCCCAGTCATAATGCTTCCGCAAAGGAACCGCCACTCAGCCGCTGGCTGCGAATCCCCTATCGAGCGATGCTGCCATGGTTCGTCACCCGTCCGATATTTGCGGGCAGTTTTCTGACAATTGCAATGGTGCTGACATTCGTGTTGCTGAACAGTTTGGGGCAGGAGTTTCTGCCAAATTTTCAGGAGACCGATTTCCTGATGCACTTTGTCGAGAAGCCCGGAACGTCGCTTGAGGCCATGGATCGCATCACACTTCAGGCGAGCCGGGAATTGCGGGCGATCCCCGGAGTCCTCAACTTTGGCAGCCATATTGGACGCGCCCAGGCTGCAGACGAAGTCGTGGGTCCCAATTTCACCGAGTTGTGGATCAGCATCGATTCCGAAGCGGACTACAACGCAACGCTCGAAAAGATCCAACAGGCAGTTGACGGATATCCTGGCCTCTATCGCGATGTGCTGACGTATCTCCGCGAACGCGTGAAAGAAGTCTTGACCGGGGCCAGTTCCAGCATGGTGGTCCGAATCTATGGTCCCAATATGGATGTGCTGCGTGCCAAAGCCAAAGAAGTTGCGGCGGTTATGGCCAGTGTCGATGGAATCAACAATCTGAAAGTCGAACCGAACGTTTTGGTTCCTCAGATTGAAGTACGGATGCGTCCCGTGGCGGCGGAACAATTTGGATTGACGGCTGGCCAGATTCGTCGTGCTGTCACGACCGTACTCCGTGGAACCAAGGTCGGCGAAGTCTATCAAGGTCAAATGAAACAGGACGTTGTTGTCTGGGGCACCGAGGCGTCCCGCACGGACCTTGTTTCACTGGGCGAACTTCGAATCGACACACCCACTGGCGGACAAGTGCCGTTGAAGGATGTGGCAGACATTGCCATCGTGCCAGCTCCGAATGAAATCAAGCGAGAAGGCGGATCACGTCGCATCGACGTCACATGCGACGCGAAGGGGCGTGACCTCGGTTCCGTGGCCAGGGACGTTGAAAAGGCTGTCGGCACGCTTTCGTTTGATCGAGGATACCACCCGGAGTTTCTCGGTGAATACGCCGCGCGTCAGGCGTCACAACGTCGTCTGTTTGCACTCGGTGGCATCTCATTGATCGGTATTTTGCTGATTCTGTACATCGACTTTCAGTCTCTTCGGCTGACAGGCATGGTCGTTCTCACAATCCCCTTCGCGCTGATTGGTGGCGTTGTCGCGGCATGGATGGCGGGCGGTGTGCTGTCCCTGGGCTCGCTGATTGGATTCGTTACTGTGCTGGGGATTGCATCCCGCAATGGCATCATGCTGATCAGCCATTATCGTCATCTGCAGCAGGAAGAGGGCGTGCCATTTGGTCTGGAACTGGTCGTCCGTGGTGCCGAAGAACGCTTGATTCCCATCCTGATGACTGTACTCACGACCGCCTTGGCACTCTTGCCGCTCGCAATCTCCGGTAATAAGCCCGGCCACGAAATTGAGTACCCACTCGCGGTCGTCATTGTAGGCGGGCTGGTGACTTCGACGCTGCTCAACCTGTTCCTGCTGCCGCCGCTGTATCTGCTTCTGGGGCGGAGCATGATTCCGAATATGGAAGATAGTGAAGGTGTTCCGGCTGCAACGCTATGACGTCAAAACCGCACTAACTGATGCCAGTCCGACAGTTTCTCGCCAAGCGGCAGATACTGTTTGTTGGCCGACCGTGGCCACTGTTTTGCCAGTGAATTCGGGCCTGTCATTCTAAATCGGACTGCTTCGTCAGCGTACTCGACGACGAAGCAATGACAGTGGGCGATAGCGCGTCGATGCGAATCTACGCAAGTTCGCGCGTGGCGGTCTGTGCGACTGGAGTGTCATCGACAGGAAAACGCCGCTGCATCTCATAGGGACGTGAGATGCTGGATGTTTGGGGCATGATGCTATGAATCGAGTGAAATTCGCACGGCTGCTGAGTCTTTCACTCGCTGCGGTCATGGGCTGCAAGTCGGGTGCGGTCGCCAGATATCCGCGTCATGAAACGCCCGTTTACCAACCAGAATTGCCGCCAGAGTCCGCCATCGCCGTTTCACAGGATGCCTCCGAAACCGGCGTGATCCAGCAGGTCGCGGCGTTTGAAACAGACGAATCGACAATCGAGATAACTCCCTTTTCCGGCATGTCCCTCGATCAATTGATCTCAGCGGCGCTGTCCCAGAATCCCGATCTCGTCACTTTGAGACAGTCCGAAGCGGTCAGCAACGGCGCTCTCGGAGTTGCTCAGACGTATCCGTTCAACCCGTTCGTCCAGTTTCAGGTGACTCCCTGGCAGCAGAGAACAATCGGTGGACCGGGGACAACGTACCACTACGTCCTGCTGATGCAGACGATCCAGCTGGCTCATCAACAGCAGTTTCGCGAACAAGGCGCGTCAAGTGCGTTAAACAGCACGCGATGGAACATCCATCAGGCGGAACTTCTGGCCCTGGCTCAAACCGAACGGCTGTATTTCACGGCACTCTACTTGCATGGACTGAAGGAACTTGCCGAGGCAAATGATCGCAACAACCGCCAGATGCTGCGGATCGTGGAGAACCAGCTTGCGGCTGGCCAGGCGACGGCTGCGGATGTTGCAATTGTGCGAACGGACGAGGCATCCTCGCGGCAACAACTCCAGCTGGCCTCGGCAAACTATCAGTCTGCCGTCCGTGATCTGGCGCGGCAATCCGGCATGTCGCTCGAACAGATCAGCGGAATCGAGGGTGATCTGAGGACAATCGAATGGCATATTCCAGGCGATGCGGCCTTAGAATCAGACGCTGTCGCGGACGCTGATCTGGAGGCGAAAGCTTCCGCCGCGCGGTCGGCGATCCCATCGTGGGCGGCGTCTCGACCGGATGTGATGGCGGCGCAATCTGACATTGATGTGGCTCGGGCAGGTTTGCACCTGGCATCGGCGTCCAAAACGCCGGATCTGCAAATTGGACCGTATTATCAAACCACGGCGGACGGTACAAATTTTCTGGGACTGCGAGGCCAAATCGACTTGCCGGTCATTAATAACGGAGAACCGCTGGAGTGGCAGCGCTCTGCCGAACACCGTCAGCGATGCACCGCCTGGCGGCAGGCTCAACGCCGCGCGGAGCTGGAGGCCGAAGCCGCCTTTGACCGCTATGAGACGGCTGTGTCAGCGGTGAATGCCAGTCCCGATGTCCGTGTTTCTGAATTACCAGAGGCTTTAGAAGGACTTGAGCGTCAGTTTCTGGAAGGCGAAGTGGACATCATTCGCGTCATTCAGGCGCGAACAAGCCTTCTCCAGAATCAGCGAGCCAGACTGGATCTGCTGAACGAAGTGGCACAGTCGGCAGCAGCGCTGACGGGAGCGACGGGGATTCCGATTGAGCAAATCGTGACTTTTCATACTGCACACGGTCAGAAATGATGCCGTGGATTTTCTTGGGATTGTCCCCTCATCCCCGCAACTGATTTTCAAACTTGACACGTTTCCGACGGGGGGAGAGGGCTAGGGTGAGGGGGAAGAATCCACTGCTTTTTGGTTCATCATATGAACACAAGGTCAGTCCCCCTTATCCGGCCTGTCGGCCACCCTCTCCCCCTTGCCAGGGGGAGAATGGACATCAAAAACGTTGCCTTTGAAAGTACCTCAGTCTACACCGCGCGAAGTATAAATCAGGGGTTCGTTCAATCGCGAAGATCAGGGTGGCACCGGCAAGGAGTTGGCTCCGACAAGGAGTTGATGGAGCCGTGAATCCCTTTGAATTTCCGGACGCCCAAAGTAAGTACAGATGGGCCGATTCAGGGGAATGCCTTCAGGATGCCGGATACACCCGAGCACCTACTTTTCCCCAAAAAAGAACAGCCGCCGAATCGCGTGAATCAGGCCTTCGGGCACACCAGCTCGCGCTTCGTCCTTCAGTGCCTCCAACGGTGGATGCAGAAGCTTGTTCACGATGCGCTGAATCGTCGCTTCGATCGCCTGGCGTTGCGGGTCATCGAGCGTGGGCAGTTTGCGGTACAGTCGGTCGAGTTCACCACGGCTGATGTCGTGCCAGTGTTCTCGCAGGCGATGGATTACCGGCCCGGTGGCGCGGTGGTAAATTTCTTGCATGAAGGTCTGCGTCTGGCCTGCGATGATCAGCATCGCTTTTTGAACTTCCGCCTCCCGGGCTTCGCGGTTGCGATTGCACGTTTCTTCGAGCGCGTCAATATCGTAGAGAAAGACGTTGTCATCAACCGACCTGGCCGTCGGATCGAAATCCCGCGGCGCGCCGAGATCCAGAATAAACACCGGATGCCGATTGGATCGAGCCCGCGCTACCGCGAAGCGTTCCTGAGAGATCAGAGTCTCCGAAGCTCCAGTTGTACTCACGATAACATCTGCTTTGGCCAGCCAGTCATCGAGTGTCGCAAAATCAACCGCCTCACCATTAAACTTTGACGCCAGAAGTTCGGCACGTTCGCGGTGACGATTCGCGACGACAATCCGGCGAGCGCCCTCGGATCGAAGGTAGGTCAGCGTTTCTTCCGCCATCTCTCCAGCCCCGATCACAAGCACCGTCTTGTTGTCGAAGCGACTAAAAATGCTTTTGCCGAATTCACCCACCGCCACGCTTGCGATCGAAACGCGGCCGTCGGCAAGTCCCGTTTCCGTGCGGACCTGAGCGGAGACTTTCAGAGCGTGCTGAAACAAAACGTTTGTAAGCGGACCACAGGCATCGTGCTCCTGAGCCACGCGGTAGGCTTCTTTGACCTGATTCACAATCTGAGGTTCGCCCAGTACCATGCTGTCGATACTGCATGCCACCTCAAACAAGTGAGAAACAGCAGCGACGCCGGATTGTGCGAGGACAGAATTGACGAATTCATCGGTCGGCACATTGTGAAACTTTGAGATGAACCGCGTGATGTCGTCGAACGAAACTCCTTCATTGCCTCGTTCATCCGCAGCATAGATCTCGACTCGATTGCAGGTCGAAAGCACGACCAGTTCAGAATCCGGATGCGTAATACGCCACTGCTGGTAGGCCTGCTGCAG
>Ga0154020_10006502_pt1 | contig 13685 bp, 13 predicted proteins | sample Klosneuvirus_201_FD_109709 | JGI IMG/M metagenome (GOLD analysis project Ga0154020, IMG submission 109709) | Active sludge microbial communities from wastewater, Klosterneuburg, Austria - Klosneuvirus_20160825_MG | ecosystem: Engineered > WWTP > Aerobic digester > Activated sludge | place... | reverse complement strand
TGATCCGCATCAAAAGGCCGGTCTCAGACCGGCCTTTTTTGTGACGCCTGTCGCGCCTATGCTCGCGGCCTGAGAATTTCAGCTCGCCATGTCCTCGCCCCTTTCGCCCACCCCGCCTCCTCCCTCGACCGCCGGTGTCCAGCTGCGCGCCGGTTCCCGCCGGGCGCAGGAGGCCGTCGAGCTGCTGTCGTCGATGCGATTTGCGATCGCGCTGCTGACGCTGATCTGCATCGCCTCGGTGATCGGCACGGTGGTGCAGCAGCAGCAGCCCCCGGTCAACTACGTCAACCAGTTCGGGCCGTTCTGGGCGGACGTGTTCGCTCGCATCGGGCTGTACGCGGTCTACAGCGCGGGCTGGTTCCTGCTGATCCTGGCCTTCCTGGTGATCTCCACGTCGCTGTGCATCGCCCGCAACACACCCAAGATCCTGCGCGACCTGAAGAGCTGGAAGGAGGACCTGCGCGAATCGTCCCTCAAGTCCTTCCATCACCGCGCCACGGGAGATCTGGCGCTGGGCCGGGAGGCGGCCATTGCGCGGGTGTCGGACCTGCTGTCCAAGGGCGGCTGGAAGGCGCGTGCCCAGGTGCGAGAGCACGGTGTGATGGTGGCCGCCCGGCAGGGCCAGGCCAACAAGATCGGCTACCTGGCCGCGCACTCGGCCATCGTGCTGGTGTGCATCGGTGGCCTGTTCGATGGCGACCTGATCCTGCGCGCGCAGATGGCGCTGCAGGGCAAGACCACCTTCAGCGGCAGCGGCATGATCAAGGACGTGCCGGCTCAGCACCGGCTCGGCAGCAGCAACCCCACCTTCCGCGCCAACCTCTTCGTTCCCGAAGGGGCTCGCAGCGGTTCGGCCGTGATCAACCTCACCGAAGGTGCGGTGGTGCAGGAACTGCCCTTCGACATCGAACTGAAGAAGTTCATCGTCGAGTACTACGACACCGGCATGCCCAAGCTGTTCGCCAGCGAGGTGCTGGTGCATGACCGCGACGGCAAGTCCACCGCGGCCACCATCAAGGTCAACGAGCCCTTCATCCACAACGGCATTGCGATCTACCAGTCGAGCTTCGACGACGGCGGCTCCAGGCTGACGCTCACCGCCCATCCCTTCGGGCGCGAGGGCCGCCCCTTCGAGGTGCAGGGCGAGGTGGGCAGTTCCACCACACTGACCCAGGCCGCCGACGCGGTGGCGGCGGGCGCAGCCCGGCAGAGCCTGCAGCTGGAGTTTGCCGGGCTGCGGGTGATCAACGTCGAGAACCTGAATCCGGAAGGCGAGGGCACCGACGCCCGCAAGGTGGATCTGGTGGCGTCGCTGGGCCAGCACCTGGGCTCCGGTGCCAAGGCCGCGGGCGACAAGGCGCTGCGCAACGTCGGCCCCTCGGTGACCTACCGCCTGCGCGACGCCGCCGGCCAGGCCCGCGAGTACCACAACTACATGCTGCCGATGGAGCTGGACGGCGTTTCCGTTTTCCTCGCCGGCCTGCGCGAATCGCCCGACCAGCCGATGCGTTACCTGCGCATCCCCGCCGACACCCAGGGCACGATGGACGACTGGCTGCGCCTGAAGACCGCCCTGGCCGACCCGGCGGCGCGCAGCCAGGCGGCGCAGCGCTACGGCAAGGCGGCCGCGCCGGACGACAAGAAGGACATGGCCGAGCAGCTGCAGGCCTCGGCCCTGCGGGCACTGTCGCTGTTTGCCGGCGCGGAGCACAGCCAGGGACGTGAGGCCAGCAGCGGTCTGCAGGCCTTGCACGACTTCATCGAGGCCAATGTGCCGGAGGCCGACCGGCTGCGCACCTCCGAGGTGCTGCTGCGCATCCTCAACGGGGCGATGTACGAGCTGATGGGCGTGGCGCGCGAGCGGGCCGGCCTGCCGGTGCTGGTCCCGGACGAGAAGCTGCAGCGCTTCATGGGCCAGGCGGTGTTTGCGCTGGCCGACTCCTTTTCCTACCCGGCACCGCTGATCTTCACCTTGAAGGACTTCCAGCAGGTGCAGGCCAGCGTCTTCCAGGTCACCCGGGCGCCGGGCAAGAACCTGGTCTATCTGGGCTGTGTGCTGCTGATCATCGGCGTGATTGCCATGCTGTACGTGCGCGAACGCCGCCTGTGGATCTGGCTGGCGGGCGCGGCCGATGCCCACGCCACCACGGTGAGCATGGCTTTGTCCTCCACCCGGCAGACCCTGGATACTGACAAGGAATTCGAGGCCCTGCGGCAAGACCTGCTGGGCTCCGGCCTTCCCGCCGCAGCGGGCGCTCCCACCGACATGCGCACCCCATGAGCAGTACCCCCCCCATCATCGCCACCACCACCACCACCCTGCAGCTCGGCCGGCCATCCTTCTGGAGCCAGCGCAGTGTCCTCGACTGGATCTTTGCGGCCCTGATCCTGCTGGGGGCCGGTTACGCCTGGCAGCACTACGGTGCGGCGATGAACGGCTACGAGAAGGGCATCCTGGTCGGGGCGGTGCCGTCGCTGATCTGGCTGGGCTGGGCCTGGGGGCCGCTGCGGGGTCTGAGCCTGGGGGTGGGCGCGCTGTCGCTGCTGGCCATTGCGTTGTACCAGCGCCAGACCGATGCCTTCGGCGCCGACCTGGCCGCTGCCGAGCAGGTGTTCTGGCTCAAATACCTGCTCTCCAGCCAGAGCGCCATCCTGTGGATGTGCACGCTCACCTACATGAGCACGCTGTTCTACTGGCTCGGCTACTTCACCGGCCGCGGCAATGCCACGGCCCAGCGCATCGGCTCCGGCCTGGCCTGGGGTGCCGTGTTCATGGCCCTGCTGGGCACGATGGTGCGCTGGTTCGAGAGCCACCAGATCGGCCCGGACATCGGCCACATCCCGGTGAGCAACCTCTACGAGGTGTTCGTCATGTTCGCCTGGATGACGACGCTGTTCCACCTCTACTACGAGCAGCAGTACCGCACACGTTCGCTGGGGGCTTTCGTGATGCTGATCGTCAGTGCGGCGGTGAGCTTTCTGCTCTGGTACACGGTGGCGCGCGGTGCCCATGTGATCCAGCCGCTGGTGCCGGCCTTGCAGAGCTGGTGGATGAAGGTGCATGTGCCGGCCAACTTTGTCGGCTACGGCACCTTTGCGCTGGCGGCGATGGTGGCGCTGATGTACCTCACCAAGACCGCCCCGGCGCGCACGCTCTGGACCGGCCTGGTGGCGGTGCCGGGGGCCATCCTGCTGCTGCTGGGTGGCTTCTGGGCTTTGGGCAACCTGGGGCCGGAAACCGCTTCGGCGGTGCTCAAGGCGGCCCGCATGCTGGGCGGCTGCGTGGCGCTGTTCGCCTTCACCATCGTCGCGCGCGGCGCCATCCACCGCCACACCCCGCCGCTGGAGGTGCTGGACGATGTGATGTACAAGGCCATCGCGGTGGGCTTCGCCTTCTTCACCATCGCCACCATCCTGGGTGCCTTCTGGGCAGCCGAGGCCTGGGGCGGCTACTGGAGCTGGGACCCGAAGGAAACCTGGGCGCTGATCGTCTGGCTCAACTACGCTGCCTGGCTGCACATGCGGCTGATGAAGGGCCTGCGCGGCTCGATGGCCGCCTGGTGGGCCCTGGTCGGTCTGGTGGTGACCACCTTCGCCTTCCTGGGCGTGAACATGTTCCTGAGCGGACTGCACTCCTACGGCACGCTCTGATCGGGCGGCCAGGGCAGGGCGGCGGTCGCAGCGGCGGCCGGCTCCAGTGGAGGGCCCGGACTGCCGATAAGCGGGACATCACGAGGTGTCTCCCATGCCCCATGTTTTGCGCGGCCCCAGCGGCCAGATCGAAAGTGTCCACCGCGAAGCGGTGCCCGGCAGCCAGTGGCTGCCCCCTGAGCATCCGGATCTGCTGGAGGTGGTCGGAGAGGCGGTGGTGCCGGCCGATTTCGCCAGCCTGGACGCCGGGCTGATCCGGGTGCTGGAGGATCTGGTGGATGTGCTGGTGGCGCGCAACGTCATCAACATCACCGACCTGCCCAGCGAAGCGCAGCACAAGCTGTTTGCGCGCAAGAACTTCCGCGAGCGTTTCCAGCGCAACGCCTTGCAGCTCTTCGCGGCCCCGGAGGAGTTGCTGATCGGCCGGTCCCGGCCGGCCGAGGCGGGTTGGGTGGCGGCCCTGGCAGCCTCCGGGCTGCTGGCGGATCCGGCCGGTACGGGCGCCGCCCCAGCCGCACCCCCCTCGGGGCGGCCCGTCCAAGACCCCGTCCGGCGAACAACCTCCGGTTCGGTGTAACCATTCGGCTCCCTGCACCGATTGAAGGGGGAGGCCGGTCGACCGGCCGGCCCGTCACCCTTCCGGGCGACACGTCTGCGGAGCCTGCCATGTCCCTGTTGATCCGCCGTTCGAGTGTTTCCGACGGTTTTGTCCACCCCATTTCCAGCGAGATCACTCCCGAGTCGGTCTATGCCGAGCGCCGGCACTGGCTTCGCCAGGTCGCTTGGGGTACCGCAGCGGCGGCCGGCGGCTGGTTCGGGGCCCTTGAGTCTGCCCGTGCAGCGACCCCTGCCGCGGCCGCTGGCCTGGCCCCGCTGCCGGGAAGGCGCTCCAGCATCGCCGGTGCAGCGGTGATGGATCGGCCCACCGACTACAAGGACGTCACCGGCTACAACAACTTCTACGAATTCGGCACCGACAAGGCCGACCCGGCCCGCAACGCCGGCAAGCTGCCCACGCGACCCTGGACGGTGGTGGTGGAGGGTGAGGTCAAACGCCCCGGCACCTGGGACCTCGACCGCCTGCTGCAGCTGGCGCCGATGGAGGAGCGCATCTACCGCCTGCGCTGCGTGGAAGGCTGGTCGATGGTGATCCCCTGGGTCGGCTGGTCGCTGTCGGAGCTGCTGAAGAAGGTGGAGCCCACCGGCAACGCCAGGTTCGTTGAATTCCACACCCTGGCCGATCCGAAGGTGATGCCGATGGTCGGCTCCCGGGTGCTGGAATGGCCCTATGTCGAAGGCCTGCGGCTGGACGAGGCGATGCACCCGCTGACGTTGATGGCCTTCGGCCTGTACGGCCAAGTGCTGCCCAACCAGAACGGCGCACCGCTGCGCCTGGTGCTGCCCTGGAAGTACGGTTTCAAGAGTGCCAAGTCCATCGTGCGCATCCGTCTGGTGGAAAAGCCCCCGGCCACCGCCTGGATGAAGGCCGCGCCGCAGGAATACGGCTTCTACTCGAACGTGAACCCGAACGTGGACCACCCGCGCTGGAGCCAGGCCACCGAGCGCCGCATCGGTGAGGACGGTCTGTTCGCCCGCAAGCGGCCGACGTTGATGTTCAACGGCTACGAAGCCCAGGTTGGCCAGCTCTATGCCGGCATGGACCTGCGCCGCCAGTTCTGATGGCCGTCGCAGCGCAGTCCGGGATGGTCACGAACTGGCGCGGGCAGCTGGCCGGCTGGGCCAACCATGGGGCCGCCAAGCCGCTGATCTTCCTGCTCGGTCTGGGGCCGTTGGCGCACTGGATCTGGGCCGGCGCCCAGGATGCACTGGGCACCAACCCGGCCGAAACCCTGCTGCGCGGCAGTGGCCTGTGGACGCTGCGCCTGCTCTGCCTGGTGCTGGTCGTCACACCGCTGTGCCGTTGGACCGGGGTGGCGGCGCTGGGGCGGTTTCGCCGCATGATCGGGCTGTTCGCCTTCTTCTACGCCACGCTGCACTTTCTGGCCTACGCCTGGCTGGACCAGGGGCTGGGGCTGCAGGCCATCCTCCGCGACCTGGCCAAGCGGCCGTTTGCCCTGCTGGGTTTCACCGCCTGGGTGCTGATGCTGCCGCTGGCGGCCACCTCCTTCGACCGGGCCATCCGGGCATTGGGCCGCGCCCGTTGGAAGACCCTGCACCTGCTGGTGCACCCGGCGGCGCTGGCCGGGCTGCTGCATTTCGTGTGGATGCGTGCCTCGAAGAACCGCGCCGACGAGACGCTGGTCTATGCCGCCATCCTGGCTCTGCTGTTTGTGGCCCGGTGGCTGCATTGGCATCGCAGGAAATCACGTCCCGCCGTGTCCGTGGCCTGACCTCCCCCGAAGTGCGGGGATCTGCCCGCCGACGGTCTCCTTAGCATGCCCTCCACGGCCACCGATAAGAGCCGGGAGCAGGATCAGAAAGGACAGGGCATGACTTCTTCAGGCAGCAGCGCAGGCCCCCGCAATGCGGCGCTGAACCTCCATGTGCAAATGCTTCAGCGCCGACGCGGCTGGCTGGCACGCATCGGTGAGGCGCAGGACCGCGACGACTACCTGACCATGACCACCCTGGGCCTGCGCGCGGGCCGAGCCTGCCGGGAGGCTGGGGAACATGCCGAAGCCGAGTGGCACCTGCAGCTCACTGCGCGCACCCTGCTGCGCCTGGGCGAGGGCATGCAGCGCCTGCTGTTGGAGGCCGAGCAGGTGGCCGAAACCATCGCGCTGGCCGAGGCCTGGTCGGACACGACCGACCCGGATGACTTGGCGCAGCCGCGTCGCCTGCGCGATCGTGCCCGCGATCTGTGCTTCACCATGGTGCAGTCCTCCCGCCGGCTCGACAGCGCCGTACAACGGGTGGCCTGTCAGCTGCGCATCGCCACGTTGCTGAGCCGGCTGGGCGACGAGTCGGATGCCCAGCACCTGCGCCAGCAGGCCGCCGGGCAGGCCCGACCCACCCACGCCTGAGCCACCCGGGCGGCTCAGCGCTGCGACGCATCGCTCCGGCCACCTGACGGTGCCGCCGATGCAGGCATCATGCCGGTTTCGGCGCGGCGCGTGTTGCCGCGTCGGTGAACCCTGAACCGCCCGATGCCTGCCGCCCACGCCGCCCCCTCTCCGGCTCTGCCCCGCCAGCCCCTGCTGCGCCGCCTGGGCCGGGTGCCCTACGAGCCCACCTACGCGGCGATGCGCAGCTTCACCGAGGCGCGCACCGCCGAAACGCCCGACGAACTCTGGGTCTGCGAACACGACCCGGTGTTCACCCAGGGCCTGGCCGGCAAGGCCGAGCACGTGCTGGCCGCCGGGAACATCCCGGTGGTGGCCACCAACCGCGGTGGGCAGGTGACTTACCACGGGCCCGGCCAGGTGGTGGCCTACCCGCTGATCGACCTGCAGCGCCTGGGCATCTACGTCAAGGAGCATGTCTTCCGCATCGAGCAGGCGGTGATCCGCACGCTCGACGGCCTGGGCGTCACCGGTCACCGCGTCACCGGCGCCCCGGGCATCTATGTCCGGCTGGACGATCCCTTCTCGCACGCCGCGCTCACGGGCCCGGCGGACCCGCGCGATCCCTTCCGAGGTCTGGGCAAGGTGGCGGCACTGGGTGTCAAGGTCAGCCGCGGCTGCAGCTACCACGGTGTGGCGCTGAACGTGGCGATGGATCTGTCGCCTTACCAGCGCATCAACCCCTGCGGCTATGCAGGATTGCACACGGTCGACTTGGCTACACTGGGTGTTTCCGTCTCCTGGGACGAGGCCGCCGAGCGCCTGAGCCGCCACCTGCTGGCGCTGTACAGCCGCTGATCCGACCGTCTGCTGCACTGCGGCGACGTTCCGATCCCGCGCAACAGACCCGCCCCAACGCGCCCCGCCCCGCTTCTCGCCCGCCCCGCCATGTCGTCTACCGAGTCCTCCGCCCCCGCTCTCCCCGCCGTGCCGGCCTACGATCCCACCGCCAAGCAGAAGGCCGAGGCCAAGACCTCGCGCATTCCGATCAAGATCGTGCCGGCCGAGACGCTCAAGAAGCCGGACTGGATCCGCGTCAAGGCCGGCAGCCCGACCACGCGCTTCTACGAGATCAAGCAGATCCTGCGCGAGCACAAGCTGCACACGGTCTGCGAAGAGGCGAGCTGCCCCAACATCGGCGAATGCTTCGGCCATGGCACCGCCACCTTCATGATCATGGGTGACAAGTGCACCCGCCGCTGCCCCTTCTGCGACGTGGGCCACGGCCGCCCCGATCCCCTGGATGTCAACGAGCCGGCCAACCTGGCCAAGACCATCGCCGCACTCAAGCTGAAGTACGTCGTCATCACCAGCGTGGACCGTGACGACCTGCGCGACGGCGGTGCCGGCCACTACGTCGACTGCATCCGCGAGACGCGCGCCGCCTCTCCGGCCACCCGCATCGAGGTGCTGGTGCCGGACTTCCGCGGCCGCCTGGAGAAGGCGCTGGCCCTCCTGAAGGAAGCGCCGCCGGACGTGATGAACCACAACCTGGAGACGGTGCCGCGCCTGTACAAGGAGGCCCGCCCCGGTGCCGACTACGCCTTCAGCCTGAACCTGCTCCAACGCTTCAAGGAAGAGGTACCGGGCGTGCCGACCAAGAGCGGCCTGATGGTCGGCCTGGGTGAAACCGACGAGGAGATCCTCGAGGTCATGCGCGACATGCGCGCGCACCACATCGACATGCTCACCATCGGCCAGTACCTCGCGCCCAGCGGCCACCACCTGCCGGTGCGCCGCTACGTGCACCCGGACACCTTCAAGATGTTCGAGCGCGAAGCGGCCGCGATGGGCTTCACCCATGCCGCCGTCGGCGCGCTGGTGCGAAGCAGCTACCACGCCGACCAGCAGGCCCACCAGGCCGGGGTCGCCGACGCGGTCTGACCCCGTCGACCGTTCGACCGATTGCGCAACAGCCGGGCAGCAACGCTCCCCGTTCCACACCGACTTCAGGAGGTTCCGATGCCCCATCCGATTCCGACCCACGACCTGGATGCAGCCCTGACGGATGCCGCGCGTCGACGCTGTCTGCGCGTGCTGGTCTCGCTGGCCGGCGGTGGTGCCCTGGCGGGGGTGTCGCTGCCCGCAGCCGCGCTCAGCCTCAGCGATGCCGATGCCAATGCCGGACTGAAGGCGGCGCTGGAGCGAGGGGCCAAGGCCGCGGTGGCGCTGCTGGGCAAGGAGGACGGCTTCCTGAAGAACCCCCTGGTGCGCATTCCATTGCCGGGTCCGGTGGAGTCGGCCGCCAAGATGCTGCGCCGCATCGGCCAGGGCAAGCGCCTGGATGAACTGGAAACCGCGTTGAACCGGGCGGCCGAACAGGCGGTGCCGGAATCCGGTCCGATCCTGGCGGATGCCGTCAAGTCGATGACGGTGGACGACGCCAAGAAGATCCTTACCGGCGGCGACACGTCAGTGACCGATTTCTTCGCCGGCAAGACGCGCGAGCCGCTGGGGAGCAAGTTCCTGCCCATCGTCACCACCGCCACCGAAAAGGTCTCGCTGGTGCCCAAGTACAACGCGGTGGCCAAGAAGGCCTCCGGCTTCGGGCTGGTGTCGGCGGACAACGCCAATCTGCAGCAGTACGTCACCGGCAAGGCGCTGGACGGGCTCTACAAGGTGATCGGCGAGGAAGAAAAGAAGATCCGGCAGGACCCGGTCGGTACGGGCAGCGCCATTCTCAAGCAGGTGTTCGGCGCGTTGAAATGAACCACCCCCTGCGCGCTTTGCGCGCCCCCTCAAGGGGGCAACGCCAGCGGATCGGCTGAGCCGGATCCGCGGCGTTCGCTGGCCAAAGTCCGTTGTGAAGCCGACAGACTTTCAGCTTTCGGCCAGCAGCTTCTCGACCAGCGCATGCAGCTGCTGGAAATCGGGTTCGCCGACGTAGCGTTTGACGATCTCGCCGCGCTTGTTGAGCACAAAGGTGGTGGGCGTGATCTGCACCTTGCCGAACTGGCGGGCGATGTCGCCGCTGGCGTCGTGCGTGACGCGGAAGGGCAGCTGGCGCGACTGGGCGAAGTTGTTGACGTAGGCCACCGGGTCGTAGCTCATCGCCACCGACAGGGTCTCGTAGCCACGGGTCTGGTATTTCTGGTGGGTGGCCACCAGCTCCGGCATTTCCTTGACGCAGGTGGTGCAGCTGGTGGCCCAGAAGTTGACCAGCACCACCTTGCCGCGCAGCGCATCGCTGCGGTGCTGGCTGCCGTCCAGCAGGGTGTAGGCCACCGTGGGGGCCACCTCGGGCTGGCCGGCCGTCAGCACAGCCGCTCCTGCGGCCACGGCGATGGCAGCGGCGGCAACGGCGAGGTGAACGATCTTCATGGCGGGCTCCTGGCAGGGCGGGACAACACAACAGCACGAAAGTTTAGGCCAGTCCGTGCCAGTCGGCCCCGACGCGCGCAATGGCTTAGCATTCCGGGTCGGCCCCGGCGCTGTCCGGCGGCTCCCCGTCCTCTCCGTCCTTCCGTCGGTGTCTGCACCGACCTGACTCGCATGACCGCCCTGTCCCCGACCGTTGCCCCCCTGCCTGTGCCGCTGGTGCGCGGCTACGAAGTCGTGATCGGTTTCGAGACGCACGCCCAGCTCTCCACCCGCTCCAAGATCTTCTCCGGCGCCTCCACCGAGTTCGGTGCCGAGCCCAACACCCAGGCCTGCGCGGTGGACCTGGCGTTGCCGGGCAGCCTGCCGGTGATCAACCGCGGCGCGGTGGAGCGTGCCATCCGCTTCGGCCTGGCGGTGGGCGCCACGATCGCGCCGATGTCCATCTTCGCGCGCAAGAACTACTTCTACCCCGACCTGCCCAAGGGCTACCAGATCAGCCAGTACGAGATCCCGGTGGTGCAGGGCGGCGGGGTCGAGTTCTATGTCGACGGGGTCAAACACCGCATCAACCTGACGCGTGCACACCTGGAGGAGGACGCCGGCAAGTCCCTTCACGAGGGACTGGGCTCGCACGATGTGCTCGGCCACGCCATGTCCGGCATCGACCTGAACCGTGCCGGCACACCGCTGCTGGAGATCGTCACCGAACCCGAGCTGCGATCCTCGAAGCAGGCGGTGGAGTACGCCCGCGCACTGCACACCCTGGTGGTGTGGCTGGGCATCTGCGACGGCAACATGCAGGAGGGCAGCTTCCGCTGCGATGCCAACGTGTCGGTGCGGCGCCCCGGCGCGCCCTTCGGCACCCGCCGCGAGATCAAGAACCTCAACAGCTTCCGCTTCCTGCAACAGGCCATCGACTACGAGGTCAACTGGCAGATCGACCAGATCGAGGACGGCCTGGCGATCCAGCAGGCCACCGTGCTGTTCGACCCGGACAGCGGCGAGACGCGCATGATGCGCACCAAGGAAGACGCGCACGACTACCGCTACTTCCCCGATCCGGACCTGCCGCCGCTGGTGATTGCGCCGGACTGGGTCAGCGAGGTGAAGGCGGCCATGCCGGAGCTGCCGGGCGCGCTGGCCGATCGCTTCCAGGCCGAGCACGGCCTGCCCGCCTACGACGCGTCGATGATGACCGCCAGCCGCGCCACGGCCCAATACTTCCAGTCTGCAGCCACCGCCTCCGGCCAACCCAAGCTGGTGGCCAACTGGGTGATGGGTGAGATCAGCAAGCGGCTGAACGCCGAGGGGGGCGACATCGCAACCGCCCCGGTGGCGCCGGCCACGCTGGCCGCGCTGATCGGCCGCATCCAGGACGGCACCATCTCCAACAACGCGGCCCGCCAGGTCTTCGAGGCACTGTGGACCGGGGAGGGGCTGGAGGTCGATGCCCTCATCGAGGCCAAGGGCCTGCGGCAGATGAACGACAGCGGGGCGCTGGAGGCGATCGTCGAGCAGGTGATCGCCGCCAATGCCAAGTCGGTGGAGGAGTTCCGTGCCGGCAAGGACAAGGCCTTCAATGCGCTGGTGGGCCAGATCATGAAAGCCAGCAAGGGCAAGGCCAACCCCGCCCAGGCCAATGCGCTGCTCCGGCAGAAGCTGGGCGGCTGATCGGAAGGCGCGCCCCGACCCCGGGGCTCAGCGCGCGGCGGCCGGGGCTGGAACGGGATCGGTCGTGGCGGTGGACGCCGCCAGGCTGCCCGGTGCCGCGCCGGCCCAGAGCCGGCGCAGGTGGGCCAGCTCCTCGTCGTAGCGCGCGTTGATGCGCTGCCTCTCGGCCACCTGGTGGCTGGCGGAGATCTTCTGTGCCTCGATGGCGGCCTTGTTGTTCTCGATGCGGGACTTCAAGGCACGGGGCAGTTCCCGGTTCGGGTAGAACTCGGCCTCGTCCGACAGGGCCTTCTGTTCCCTTTCGAGTTGCGCGAGCCGCTTGGTGTTGTTGCTGCTGGCGGTTTCAACCGATTCCAGCGCGGTCTGCCGGGCGCGGTCGTGGGTGGCCGGGTCCGGAAATCGCGCCAGCAGGTTGCGATCGTGGCGGATGCGGTCCTTCTGGGCCGCCTCGGCCAGCTCCCGTCGGCGCCGCTGCTCGTCCAGCCGGGCGCGTTCCTCGGGCGAATAACTGGGCGGCAGCACCTTGCGCACCGCGCCGTCCTGGCTGCGCACCTGCTGCTCCCGGTCCAGGCACTCCGGGATCGGCCGGTCGGAGGTGAGGCGCCTGCCCCTGGCGTCGATGCAGCTGTAGATGCCGCCCGCAGACGCTGCCTGGGCCAGCGCCGCCTGAGCCAGGCACAGCAGAGCCCATCCCGCCGCAGCGCTGCGCCAGGCCCTCCTCGGGCCTGTTGTGCTGCATTCGGGCTGCCTCTTGGGTGCAGCCATCGCAGCCCCCCACGGGCCGCGTGCCTGAAAGTTCATCCAGCCACTCCGTATCGGTCCCGGTAGGCCTGCACGGCCGGCAGGTACTGCCCGAGGTTGGCATCCCCACTGGCGCGCAGGTAGTGCAGCAGGTCGGTCAGCGTGGCGATGGCCACCACCGGCAGGCCCAGCTCGCGCTGCACGAACTGGACGGCCGAATGCGGGGCATCCACGCCGTTCTCGCTGGCCTTCTCCTGGCGATCCAGCGCAATCGTCACACCGCAGGGCTGGGCGCCGGCCGCGCGGATCATCGCAATCGACTCGCGCACCGAGGTGCCTGCCGAAATCACGTCGTCGATGATGAGGATCCGGCCCTGCACCGGGGCGCCCACCAGGCTGCCGCCTTCGCCATGGTCCTTGGCTTCCTTGCGGTTGTAGGCATAGGGCACGTTGTGGCCCATCCGTGCCAATTCCACCGACACCGCGGCAGCCAGGGTGATGCCCTTGTAAGCTGGGCCGAACAGCAGATCGAACGGCAGACCGGAGGCCACCAGCCGGCGCGCGTAGAACTCCGCCAGCCGGCCGAGTTTGGCGCCGTCGTCGAACAGGCCGGCATTGAAGAAGTAGGGCGAGAGCCGACCGGCCTTGGTCTTGAATTCGCCGAACCGCAGCACCCCGGCCTGCACCGCAAAGGCCACGAAGTCCTGGGCCACGGCATCGGTGGTGGGGGCGGTGATCGGCGGAATCGAAGAGGTCATCGGCTCGTTCTCAGGCGAATGTTCAATCCGGGCAAATTCTAGGTGGCGCTCGCCCTGTGGCCGACTTGTTTGAGCGGCAAACGACTCGGCGCTGTGCCGAATCCCCGAAGCCGCTCTGTGCCGTCGTGAACTACCACACGCACCGGTGCTCCGTTGCACGGGGCCGCGCGGAGATTCGGCCAAACGGATGAATTCGCCCACCAGCTGCACCGATACGCTGGTCTGATCACCGAATGTCCCGATCCCCGGTGTGGCCGCGTCGTCGGCCCGCCTTCGACTTCACAGGAGCTTCCCCGATGCTGTCCTCATCTCGCCTCTCCCGTTCCCTCGCGCTGGCCACCCTGGGCCTCGGCGCCCTGACCGCCCAGGCCGGCGAGATCTACGCCAATGCCGGCTTCCCCGGGGTCGGCCTCGGGTACGCCCATCCGCTCAACAGCCACTTCGCCCTGCGCGGCGACTTCATGACCCTGGGCACCCACAAGAAGGACATGAACGAGGAGGGCATCGACTACAAGGGCAC
>Ga0154020_10006501_pt1 | contig 13685 bp, 13 predicted proteins | sample Klosneuvirus_201_FD_109709 | JGI IMG/M metagenome (GOLD analysis project Ga0154020, IMG submission 109709) | Active sludge microbial communities from wastewater, Klosterneuburg, Austria - Klosneuvirus_20160825_MG | ecosystem: Engineered > WWTP > Aerobic digester > Activated sludge | place... | reverse complement strand
TACGAGCTGGGCCCGCCGTAGCGGATCGCTCGGAAATCTCCCGGATGGCCTGAGGCGTCTGTCGGACGTCAGAGGTCTGACGTGGTATTCACACGGACAGATGTAATGGAAGTTGAACGACGATGATTGCCGACTGGGGCTGCGCCCGACGCCTGAAGAAATAGTCTGCTATTGTTCGTTCTATCGCAGGGAGCCGGATGCAGGTCCGGCTCCCTTTTTTTCGCCCCGGCGGGCGGGGTCTACGGTCGGTTTCTGGAATCAAGCCGCCGCGCGGCCGCTTGGGTGCGCAGGCACAACTCCGCGGCTTTGAAGGCGTGGACTTGCGTCATCGCAGTCTCGGTGCGTTCCAGGCAGTCGCGGACAAAGTCGCTGTAGAAAGGCAGGCCCACCCGCCCCGCGCAGGAGATCCGGTGTTCGCCTTTTCCATCGACGAGAATGAGCCACTCCCCCTGCGGAGTCTGACCGACGTCGCACGAGCTGCGAAGTTCGATCGTTCCCTGCGTTCCGAGCACGAAGGTTCGACTGTCTCCCCAGGTGCTTTGGCCGTTCGGGGTGAACCAATCGACTCGGTGGTGATTGGTCGCACCGCTGCTTCCCTGGAGCGTGGCCTCGCCGTAGTCCTCCAGTTCCGGCTGATCCGGGTTGCCAAGATTGCCCACGGCGGAGTTCAGCACGTCGGCGTCGGTCGAGCCGCTGTAGGCGAGAAACAAGTCGCATTGGTGGCTGCCGAGATCGCAGAGGATCCCGCCGTAGCGCGCCCGCTGAAAAAACCACGCGGGCCGGGTCGGTTTCTTCATGCGGTGCGGCCCAAGCCCGATGATCTGCAGGACTTTACCGATGGCTCCTTGGTGGATCAGGTGCTCGGCCTGGACCGCACATTCCAATCCGAGCCGGCCCCCGTAGAAGACCATGTAGGTTCGTCCGGTTTGCGTGGCGACGCGGCGGGCTTCGGCCAACTGGTCGAGCGACGTGAAGGGAGGTTTGTCCGTGAGATAGTCCTTGCCGGCCTGCATTACCCGGCACCCGATCGGCCCGCGGTCGCACGGGATCGCGGCCGCGGTGATCAGCCGGACCGCCGGGTCATCGAGCACCTCATCAAGGCTGCGCGCCTCCCGGGCTTGGGGAAAGTCCTTCCGAAACGCCGCGATTCTCTCCGGCTGGGGATCGTAGACCCACGCCAGGGAACCTCCGGCCGCGATCAGTCCACGGCATTGATCGTAGATATGCGGATGGTCGAGATGCGCGGCCGCGAAGACGAACGCGCCCGCAGGCACGGGAGGCTTGGCGAGGAAGTGAGGAATGTAGTCGTCATTCATGACACGGGGTGGGGCTGAAGACTCAAAACGGATGCAAACCATGCATCGCACCGAAGGTCGAAGACAACGCCGACTGTCATTAGGAATAGGTGAACCGTTTGAATCCGACCCGACCCCACCCGTTTCCTCGTCCCCCGGACCTCCCGATCAAATGTCATCCATTCGATGACAACCCCCGCCGCTTCAGCTACACCGCTCCAAGTCCTTTTCGCCACGCGTTGCACCTTGGTTTCGGGCTGCGAAGGCGGCCGGACGAGAAATCGCCCCGGAGGGGATGTCATCCAATGGATGACATCCACGGCGGGCGGAAATTTAGGGTTTAGCGGAGGGCCGACGCGGAGGCGTGGTCGAGGAAGAGGGTCGCGTGGGGGTGGGTGCGCAAGATGGTTGCCGGGCAGGTGGTTCCGATCGGGTCGCGCAGGGTGGCGCGCACGGCCGCGGCCTTGCGGGGGCCAGGTACGACGATGCTCAGGGTGCGGGCCCGGCGGAAGACCGGGATGGTAACCGTCAGGGCGTAGGTGGGCACGTCCGCGAGGGTGGCGAAACAGCCGTCGTTGACCTGCTGCTGGCGGCAGTCGAGGTCGAGTTGCACGGCTTTGATGGCGTGACCGTCGAAGAAGTCCGCCACCGGGGGATCATTGAAGGCAATGTGTCCGTTCTCACCGATGCCGAGGCAGATCAGGTCGAGCGGGGCTTCGTCGAGCATGGCCGCGTAGCGGGCGCATTCGGCCACCGTGTCGGCCGCCTCCCCGCAAATCAGCTCATACGCCGTGAGGGAGGGCAGGTGATTCAGGAGATGAGAGCGGAGGTACTGGCGAAAGCACGCGGGATGGCTTGCGGGGAGTCCAACGTACTCGTCCATGTGGAACGCGGTCACCTTCGACCAATCAATCGCGTCACGCGAGCGAGCCACCAGGGCCGCAAGAAATTCGTCCTGTGATGGAGCGCAGGCGAACATGACGCGGGCGCGAGGCTGGCGGGCGAGCACGCTCTGGAGAATCTGAATCGCGTGGTCCGCGGCGCGATCGCCCATTTCCTTGCGCGTCTCGGAGAGATTGAGCTGCGGTGCGTTGGGGAGAGGGGAGAGGAGTGAGTCAGGCATGGAAGACGGGAGGACCATGGGCAGGCGCGAACGCCGAATCCATGCAAAAGCGCGGGAAAGTTGCACAGCTCGGGCATCCTCTCCGAAAGGTCCGAAGTTCCGCCGCCCGACGTGGGTGTTCGGCAGATACGGCCAAAGGTGCGGCTTCAACGAGGCCGCCTACATTGGGTCGTCAGGTTCGGTGGGTGGCTTGGTTTGGAAGGGATCGAGCAGCACCAGCGGGGGCCGGTCTGCCGTTTGGACGACGTGCCAATCGATTTCGTACGGGCCGCCTGTGTCGGCGATGCGGCGCATGGCGAGGCTGCGGAGGGTCGCGCGGGTGCCGGTTGGCGCGTGATGCAGCAGCTCGAGGCCTTCGAGATTCAAACCCCAGGGGCCGTCAAGATCGGCGAGTGCGAGCCCAAGTCCGCGCGTCGGGTCGATCTGGTGGTACTCAAGGTCTTGCGACTCCATCCAGGGGTCATTCCAGGTCAGGCCTTCACTTTCGCGAAAGGCGGAGAGCAAGTGGTGTTTCGTCACCCAGTCGACCAGCCCGACGAGTTGGGTGGTGTCCTCGGCGAGACCCCGTTCCACGCGTTCCCACAACCGGAGGACCGCGTCGGTTTCGGCATCGCGCCCGGCGAATCGCCTGAGGGCGGCCTGACGGTAACGGGAGAGGATTTCCACGGGGTCGGCTTCCGCGCCATCAGTCAGGGTGACGCGCCACGGTGGATGTGGCTGATGGGAAAGGGCGCGCAACGTACCGACCGCATCACCGAGGACGATCGCGGGAAGGTCGTCGTGCTCGAGCAAGTCGAGCATCAGGCGGGTGCTGCCGACTTTGAGAAACAGGGCCGCGGGCAGCACATTGGTGTCGCCGTGGATCAGATGGAGTCGCCGGTAGATCTCGGGATCGGCCAGCGGTTCGTCACGCGTATTGATGATCGCGCGGTTGCGCTGCACCCATTCGTAGAAGTCGTTCTGTATGTAGTCGGCCCGCTGGCTGATCTGGAATTCCGGGGGCGGCAGGCTCGTCGCCGAGGCGCCGCCGGGCCCCCCGAGGATCGTGGGGGCGACCTTCGCGCCTCCAATCCGGCCCGCGCCGGTGAAAAGAACGCGCAGCGTCAGAAAGGTGAGCAAACTGAGGACGTTGGCCTCGGTCAGCGGGGCCCGCCGGAGAAGCGAATAGTTCTCGTGGCAACCGAAGGTGGCGCCGCTATGATGATCGACGTTGTTACGGATGAACTGCACCCGATCCGCCAGGCCGAGTTCGGCGAGGGCTGCCTGCAGCAGGCGATCGCCCGCGCGATCATAGCGCACCACGTCCGTGAGGGTGGCACACTCGGGGGTGCAGTATTCGAGGTGCCCCATGTCGATGTAGAGGCGGCCACCGTTGAAAAGAAAGCCGCCGTTGCCGGGCGGTTCCTCCCAGTCGCGTTCGTGCAGGTCGATCAGCCCGAAACGGTGCTGATCAAAGATCCAATCCCGGATCCGGTGCACGATCCTCGGGCCGTCGCCGGCGGGGGTGACGAGGCAGCCGTACTCGGTCTCCAGCCCGATGATACGGCGGGCGCCGGCGAGGTCGCGTGAATGGCTCACGAAAGCGAGGCGGGATCGATCGGCAGGTACGCGGCCCGGCGGAGTGGACGGCGCTGCAGCAGGGCGAGTTCCACGACGCGGTCGGCAACCGTGATCGGGCCCTCCGCGGTGATGGCGGCGGGTGGGGCGAACGGCTTTCCGCTCGTCAGGGCTCCCCACGCGGCGAGTGCGAGACGCGCGGCCTGCGCGAGCGAGAGCTCCGGACGGAGCTCGCGGCGCAGCCAGTCGGTCGCGGCGGTTTCCTCCTCGGAAACGGTGTGAGCCACGAGCACTCCCCGCGTTTCGAGGCGGAAGGATCCGTCGTAACTGACGCGGGCGAGGTTGTCCTCCGCCGGCGTCGCGCCGACTTCCGCGAGGATCGATTCCACGATCAGGGGCGCGGCGAAGATCTGCTCGAAACTGGTCTTCAGCGCCGGGCTGAGGGAGAAGCTGAGCAACCGGCGGACGTTCACGTCCTCGGGTGCGCGGGTGAAGCCCTCGAGGTGGGCCGCCTCGATCAGCGTCTGGCGGACCTTTTCAATGTCGACCGGGTGTCCGAGCGCCGCCAGGCCCTGGCGGTCGTAGATCTCAAAGACCTTGGACTGGCCGATGCCGACGCCGCAGAGGAGCACGCCTTCGGGACGCGAGAGGGCGAACACCGGCGTGGCGCCCTTGAGCTGGTCGCGGATGTATTCCCGACGGTTGGCAACCGCCTCAAGCCAGCGATAGGGTTCGTCGGTCATGGCGTGGTCTCCTTCCAGAACTGCGCCTGTTCTTCCGCAGTGATCGAGCGGATACCGCGCGCGTGCAGCAGCTTGATCGTGGCGAAGTCGCCCCGACCGGGATCGACGCCTCCGGTGGCGGTGTCGAACTCCGCGGCGGTCATGAGCAGGCGGTTGGCCAGCGAGACCGCCGGGCCGAGGCTCAGGCTGGCGGGTTTCGGTCCCCACTGCTCGAGGAAATGGAGCACACTCTTGATGCTGCCCGATCCCGAGCCGGAACCGGCGAACGCGGCGGCTTCAAATTGCGCCCCCATCGGGTCGTAGAAAAAAATCGCCGGCTGGCCGGTCGCCGGTTCGACGCCCGCGAAGACCGGCGCGACCAGGCCAAAGCCTTGGAGCGTGCCCGGGAGATTGTCGCGCAGCAGGCGGGAGAGGGCGCGCATCTTTGCCGCGAGGCTCATGGGCTGCAGCTGGCTGCGGCGGTAAAATTCAAAGGTCGTCTGCAGTGTCCGCGCCATCTCGAAGGCCACGGCCGGACTGCCGGCGATTGCCAGCAGGGAGTGGGCGTCGAGCTCGAGGATCTTTTCCGTGCGGTCCGAGAAGACGACGTTGCCTGCGGTGGCGCGGTGGTCACCCGCCACAATCACTCCGTCCGCGCAGTGAAAGGCGAAGACCGTGGTGGCTTCGAGGTCCGCCGGATGGCGGTCGCGCGAAACCCCTGACGGCACCTGCGCCGGGCGCGGCAGGAGCGCGAGAAAATCGCCGTTCATTGGCCGGTGCGCTGACGGTAGCGACGCGCCTGGTCGGGATCGACCTTGCGCATGCGTTTGAGGAGTTCCTCGGTGTTGGGCTTCTCCACCTTGGGTTCCTTGGGGCCGTCTCCACCACCGCCCCCCGAAGGAGCGGGTGCGGTCGGGCGTGGTTTTTGAATCGGATCGGGCATGGAGGTGGTTGGACGGAGGACAGACGACGGAGGACGGAGGATAAAGACGGAGGGCGAAGAGGATACTTTGTCGCGTCAGCGCGCCTTTGCAAAGGGCAGGGACAACAAATCCTCTGGCTCGGTGGCGGTGGCGAGTGCGGCCAGTCCCCGGTTGACTTCGTCACACGTAAAGACATCGCGCAGATCCACTTCAATACGCTGATGGCGACCTTGGAGGACGAGGCCGTCCCATTGGGCGGATTCGACGCGGGGCCCGAACTTTTCGATGCAACCTCCCCGCAGCGCCGCCCGGGTGGTTTTGGGGGCGGGGAGCCCGGTCGTGACGAGCGTCTCGCGGGGGAAAGGCAGGCGGACGGCACCGCTTTCTAGAAGGCCGTAAAACAAGCCTTGTTCGCGATCGAGCGCGTGGTAGGCGAGGTCGAGGCTACGCAGCCAAGGGTCGTCGGCGGCGAGGCCCTCGGTTTCACGAAACTGTTCGATCAGCTGGTACTTCGCGGCCCAGTCGAGCCGGTCGGCGGTGCTGAGGGGGGCGCGCTCGAGGTCGTTGAGGATCTCCTCCCAGGCGAGCAGCAGTGCCTTTCCCTCGTCGTCCTCCGGCGGGGCGTAGGATCGGACGAGGTCGAGGTAGGCGCGTTGCACGGCGATCGCGGAGGCAGGCCGGCCATCCAGGAGACGGACCGGCCAAGTCCAGGTGCGATCCCGCGAAATCGAGCGCAGGGCACCGAGGGGGTCGGCCAGCCGCGGGATGCGCTCCGCCGGGGCGCCCTGCTGGAGCGCACGCAGGACTTGCAGGGTGGTGCCGACCTTGAGGTAGGTGGCAAAGGGCGAAAGATTGGCGTCGCCGATGATCACGTGAAACCGGCGGTATTTGGCCGGATCGGCATGCGGCTCGTCCCGCGTATTTACCAGTGGCCGGCGCTGCATCGTATCGACACTCTGGATCTCAGTGAAGAAGTCGCTTCGCTGGGCGATCTGGAAGCCAGGGTGGAGGAAGCGGTCCTCGTCCTCCCAGCCGTACTTGCCGGCGCCGGCGAAGATCTGGCGGGTGACAAAAAAGGCCTGGATGCCGTCGGCCAGCGACGCCCACGGGAGCCGTCGGCTGAGCAGGTAGTTCTCGTGGCAACCGTAGCTGTGGCCGAGGAAGTCGGTATTGTTCTTGTAGAGCCGGACCGGGTTGTCGGAGCCTGCGCCCGCTGCCTTCGCGCACTCCATCAGCAGGGCGTCGCCGGCCGCGTCCTGCTGCAGCAGCTCGGGCAGAGTGCTGCACTCCGGGGTGCAGTATTCGGGATGAGCGTGATCGTTGTAGAAACGCGCGCCGTTGCGCAGGACGAGGTCGCTCTTGATTTCGGCGAAACTCAGCGGTCGGCTGGCGTCCTGGGCGAAGTAGTTGGCTTCATCGGTGTCCTGGCGCAGCGCCTCCACGCGAAAGCCGCGCGCATCCTGATGCGGATCCTCCTGCCGGTAATCCCAGCGGGTGCGCACCCCCGGCACGGTGGCGCTGCGGACCAGCGCGATCGATTCGGCGACGACGTCGATTCCTTCCGCGTGGTCGCGGGTGATGCCGATCTCGGTTTCGAGTCCGAAGTGGATCTCCATGGGAAACCTAGACGGCGCTGCGGACGGCGCGGTTTTGCGGTTCGTCGAGACGGTAGGGGGCGAGGCGGACGACGTTGTTGGGATCGAAATCGGTCAACTTCAGCCAGTCCTCGGTGATGTCGGACGGCGGGAAAAGATCGTTTTCGCGATACTCGGTGTCGAGCGCGCGACGCAGGTCGGCGCGGGTCAACGCGGACTCCTGGCGTTCGTCGATCGAGCGCTTGATGGCGTAGCCCTTGGCGCGTTCGACGATCGCCGCGATGATCGCGCCGCTGGCGAGGTCTCCGCGGAAGAGATGCTCCCGCCGGCCGCTGCGGTAGGTGACCTCGAGGAAGCGGTTGGCCTCATCCTTCGCGTAGTGCGCGGCCGTGATGTCATCGATCAAGGCCTGGCGCGGCTCGGCGAGGGGCAGGTCGTCAGTGAGGTAGATTCCGTAGATCGTGCGGGCAGCGGCCTCGTCGGGACGGCGGACGCGGATCTTGCGGTCGATCCGGCCGGGACGGAGAATGGCGGGGTCGATCAGGTCGGCGCGGTTGGACGCGAGGATGACGACCACGTTCTGCAGCGGCTCGAGCCCGTCCATCTCGGTGCAGAACATCGGCACGAGGGTGGAGAGGATGTTGCTTCCGCCGCGCGGCGCGTGGCGGGTTCCGAGGATCGATTCCGCTTCGTCGATGAAGAGAAACGCGAGCTGGCCCTCGGCGGCCTTCTCGCGGCACTGGGCGAAGAGGTCACGTACTTGCCGCTCGGATTCGCCGAGCCACATGTTGAGGATTTCCGGGCCTTTGATACTGAGGAAAAACTCCGGATGGTCGATCCCGGTGGATTCGCGGATTTGGACCCGCAGGTTGTGGGCGGTGGCCTTGCCGAGCAGGGTCTTGCCGCAACCGGGAGGACCGTAGAGGAGAAAACCCTTGGGCACCGCGTGTTTGAAACGCCGGAAGAGATCGGCGTGGAGCATCGGCAGCTCGATCGAATCGCGGATCGCGAGCACCGCTTCGTCCTGTCCGCCGATCGCGCTCCAGGCGAGAGGCTCGACGGACGCGAGGGTGCGATCGAGGCGCTTGCCCATGCCGATCACTTCCACGGCCACGCGTTGATTGGCATCCAGGCGCACCTCCAAACCAGGGCGCAGCTTCTCCTTGCCGAGGACGGAGGACCGCGCCACGACTGTGTCGCCGTTCCCCGCCTCCTGACCGACCCGCAGGCGGCCATCGGGAAGTACTTCTGTGATTCGGAGGATGGGGCCGCTGCGGTCGAGGCCAAATGAATCCGTGACCGCGAAGGCCTCGTTGACCAGAACCCGGGTGCCGGGCGCGAGCACGGATTCCGGCAGTGCGGGGTCGATGTTTGAGACGTAGTCGGTGCCGCCTACGCAGATCAGGGCTCGGTCTTCGCCAATGCGTTGGACGAGTGTGCCCAGGCGCAGGGCGGGCGCGCGGAGTTTATCGACCGCCTGGCTGAGTTTTTCGACGGCTACGCGGGCATCGTCCTGCAGCGCCTCCATTTCCTCGACCCGCGAGCGCAGCAGGCCGATCGCCCATGGATCGGTGCCGCGTTGCATCAGGTTGAGGCTGATAAGGTCGCAGAGCTCGAGGGCGGAGAGGTGCTCGACGTCACTGCCCGTGAAGCCCGGCGTCTCGACCGGAGGCGGAGGAGGCGATTCCGGCTCGCCGCTGGTAGGGGCCTTCCGCTTCGGTTTTTCCATGGGTGGACCATAGCAGGCTTACGCGGATTCGCAAATCCGCGTCCGTTGGGAAATGAGCCCCGCTCCAACTGGACCCAACCGCAGGGGGATCCAGCACCCGCCGGAGTCAGCGACTCGGAGGGCTGCGTTCGCCCAATTCGTCCCTCCTACGTCAAATGGGATCCGGTGGTTACAGCTTCGCGAAAAATAAAGGCCCGTGAATTTCCGTCGGTGTTGTCACCGAACCCCGGGGGACTGGCGTCAACGACGCTGACAACCTCAACCATCATGAATCATTCCTTCCTTCAAAAACTGGTCTTCGTCACCTTGTTCGCCGGCATTATCGTCGCCTTGACCGCTCCCGGTCCAGTCCATGACAGCGAAACCACGGCAACGTCGGCTGTGGTCGGCACGTCCGCAGAATCGTTTCACTGAACCGACTTTCCGGTCGCGGCGTTGGCCGCTGGCATCGAAAGAAAAGCGCGCGCGTAGCGACGCCCCAATTCGCGCAGCGAGGCGCTGTCGAAGTGCGTTTGGTCTCCCTTGTCGGACAGGCCGTTCGCCGAAACGCAGAGACAGCGCGTAATCGTGTTCGGCAGGTTTCGCAGAACAGGATTCATCACGGCGGAAGCGGTCCGCCGATACAGCAATTCCCCGACGAGCACCGGCACATCCGGCGAGCCCAGATCGGCACGCAGGCGGGTGATCATCCGGTCAAAACGCGCTGCGTAGGTCGCCGCTTTTTCCGTGGTGCTGTCGGATTCGCCCTGATGCCAGAGAACCGCCCGCAACCGCGCGCCGGTGGCCAGGGCCAGCCGCGCTCGGTCCACGGCGTTGGTGTAAAGTTGACCACCGGGCGCCCATTGGTCGAGCGACGTGCCGCCGAACGCTGCGGGCACAAGACCGATCAACGCGGAGGGCTCGGCGTCCGCGATAGCGCGGGCGAAGGCCGAACCTAGGCCGACGCCGACCATGGCCGGCTTGTCGAAGTGAAGCGGGTCAACCGCGGGCACCCACGTCTTTTGCTCATTGAGGACAAAGATCCGCGGATGCGGGATCTTGTCCTCTTCCTCGATCGCGCCTCGGCCCGCCATGTTGGACTGGCCGATAAGCAGAAAAATGTCCCGAGGCGTCGGCTCCGCCCCGGCGGCGGCGAGCGCTGAGAACAGTAACGGAAAAATGCTGACGATGAGGGAGCGGATCATGGTGGTTACGGCGTGCGCGAGGAGGGCAGGCGATCGTTCCAATAAATGATCACATTCTTTGTCGCCCTACCGCTGGCGATGACCTCGAGGTCACCATCCCGGTCGAGGTCTGCGAGCCTCAGGTCTTCGCACGCCATGGTATTGTCGTCGATCAGCCCGCGCAGCTCCCACGCCGCGCCGGTGGCGTCGCTGGCCGCGTAAAGCCGGATGCCGACGCGGCTCGAAGGCCCGACCACGCCGCCCCGCCAGCCGGCGATGACCTGGTCGTGACCGAGGCCGAGCAGGTCGCCCGTGGCCAGCGCGTGCCCCTGGATCAGGCTCTCGTCGAGCAGAACCCGGGAGGCTGATCCTTCCTTCGGATACACCACCACCTGGTTCCCGTGCATCGGCTCGATCGTGGCAAGGTAGGTGGATCCGTCAGGGGCGCGACCTTCGCGGACCTCGCCCGCGGGGGCTTCCGTGAGGCGCCGGGCGCTCCAGGAGTTCCCATCGGGGGTCAGGCGATGCACGCCCTCCTTGGCGGCGACGAGCACGGAGCCGGACCGGAGTGGGGCTTCGAAATTGTGCGCCAGATGGAATCCCGCGTGAAACTCGACGGTGGGCCAGGGGTCGTCGACGTTGGCCGGCCGGCGGTAACCGAGAAAACGGATGCCTTCACCTTGACCGTTCTTGTTCCCGCGGCCGTGCAGCGGGAGAACGGCGAGCAACGCGGCCCCAGCGGCGTCCTCGATCCAGTGCATGCGGTGGGTGGTGGGCTCGTGCGGGAGTCGGATCGGACGCCACGGTTGAGTCGGATCGGCGGGTCGCTGCAGGTAAAAAACCGCGCCGCTGCCGACGGTGTCTCCCGGATTCCACTCGGCCCCGACCGCAATCTCCGCCTTGCCATCGCCGTCGAGATCACGCGCGGTGAGGCAAACGTGATCCTTCGGCGTGAGCTGGCGGGAGATGACGAACTTTTCCCAACCAGGGTTGCGGTACCAGACGATCTCCCTGGCGTCGGCGAGAAGAATCTCCTCACGACCGTCACCATCGACATCCGCGACCGCCAGACCGTATCCGATCTGGATCGCCGGATCGATGACCTGCGCCCGCAGCGGAAGCGGGCTCGATGCCGTCGCCGCGAATGCACCCGCGGACGACGCTGCGAGCAAAAGACTGTGGAAGAAACACGGGGGCGAAAAGAGACTCATGGGGGACGGGGAAGAAAAGCCCCATGAGCATGGCCCGGGCCTCGCCGGGTGAAAGACCAAACTCCCGAGTCGGAATTTCCCCTGCGCAGACCCAGAAAACGACCCGGAGTGAATGTCATCCAATAGATGACATCCATTCTGGCGGGCGGGAGGGTGCGGGGGCGGGTTTTGACTTTGCGGCGGCAGGTTTTTTCTGCCGGTGTCCGGTCTTTCATGATGAACTATTCTCCGGCGGACTTTGGGGCGGTGCTCGATGGAGTGGCGAATGACCGGATGGCGTTGCAGCGTGCGATTGATGCGGCGCACGCTGCGGGTGGAGGGACGGTGGTGGCGCCCGCGGGGCGCCAATTGCTGACCGGTTCCTTCGAGCTGAAGTCAGGGGTGACGCTTCACCTGGAGGCCGGTTCGCGGATCCTGGCGAGCACGGACCGTGCGGACTACAGCAGCCCGGCGCTGATCGGAGCGTTGGCCGCCGAGGACATTGCGATCACCGGCACCGGCACGATCGATGGGCGCGGAATCGCCTTCATGCGCGAGGAGTTGCCGCAGATCTTTCGTGCCGGCGCATGGCGGCCGCGACTGATCATTCTGGAAGGGTGCAAACGGGTGCGGGTGCGCGATCTGACCCTTCGCGACTCACCGTCGTGGACGCTGCATCTCGCCGGCTGCGAGGATGTCAGCATCCATGGAATCAGCATTTTGAATAACCTGAAGATCCCGAACTGCGACGGGATCAATCCGGACCACTCGAGGAATGTGCGGATCAGTGATTGTCACATCGAGGCGGGCGACGACGGCATTGTGCTGAAAAGCACCCGGGAATATGCCCGTTACGGTCCCTGTGAGGCGATCACTGTGACCAACTGCACGATCGTCTCGAGTTCGGCGGCGTTGAAAATCGGAACGGAGACCGTCGGGGTGATCCGGGATGTGGTGTTTTCCAACTGCGTCATCCGCGGCAGTCACCGGGGCGTGGCGATTGTGATGCGGGATGAAGGATCAATCGAGAACGTCCTGGTGGAAAATCTGGTGATTGAGACGAGGCTGTTGCACCCGGACTGGTGGGGTGCGGCCGAGCCGATCTATGTCAGTGCCCGTCCGCGGACCAAGCTGGGGCAGCTGGGAACGGTGCGCGGGCTCCGTTTCCGGCAGATCATGGCGCGGGGGGAGGGAGGCGTCTTCATTGAAGGCACCGCCGGAGGCGTGTTGGAGGATATTTTGCTGGATGGTGTATCGGTTGTGTGGAGTCGGTCGTCCGGTCAGCCTCAAGGGCGGGTGGACGTGCGTCCGCCGGACGCGATTGGAACATCGATTGAACCGCCGGCCGCGTTTAGGGTCCGCGGAGCGCGTCAGGTGCGCATCCGTGATGCCGGCGTGCGCTGGCCGGCGCTGCGGCCGGAGGGAGCGGTTGCGATTGACGCCCACGGGCATGACCTGCAGATCGAGCCGCTCCGTGAGGAGACGGAGTCGCCGCTGCCCGAGAAGGTGGCGACGCGTCCAGGGATCTGAACGAGGATCAGTTGATTTGGAACGTTGGAGCGTAAAGAGCAGCGAGGCGAAGGCGGCGTGCAGGGACGAACGGGCTCGGTGATGGCCAAACGCGGAGAACAGCCGGCCATCAAATCGCCCGTCCGCCCCTGCGCGCGGCCGCAGGCAAGGCAGGTTACGTGAACGAGGAAGGTCGGCCGGAGGGAGGGCTTCGCTGTTTCAGTGGGTAACAGCGGCGGAGGCGCCCTCAGGGCGGGGGGCGGGACCGTACGGTCCCGTCGCGGCCTCCGCGAGGCCACCTACATCGGAACTTGCGAAGAACCGGTGGGGGCGGGCGGAAGGGATTGAGGGGTAACGGCGAAGTCGCCGCGGGTGGCGCAGTTGATCCATTCGCTGGCGCCGCTGGCGTAGTGCTCCTTTTTCCAGACCGGCACGCGGGCCTTGGTTTCGTCGATGAGGTAGCGGCAGGCGTCGAAGGCAGCGGCGCGGTGGGCGGCGGTGACGCCGACCCAGACGGCGAGATCACCGAGCTGCAGATGTCCGGTGCGGTGGACGCAGGCGGCTCCCAGGATGGGAAAACGGGCGGCGGCTTCGGCGAGGATGCGGTTGCCCTCGGTCTCGGCGAGGGCGGTGTAGGCCTCGTACTCGAGCGTGTGCACTTCCCGTCCCTCGTTGTGATTGCGGACCCAGCCCTGGAATTCGACGTAGGCGCCGGCGCGCAGATCGAGGAGCTCGCGGGCGAGGGCGGGCGGGTCGAGAGGGGCGGTGGCGATACGGAAGAGCATGAAAAGGAGTTGGAGGTTGGAAGGAAACCTCAACGGCTCGAGGACCCGACAGTCGGACTAGCCTCCCGCGACGGGTGGGATGAAGACGAGCTCG
>Ga0154020_10006500_pt1 | contig 13686 bp, 9 predicted proteins | sample Klosneuvirus_201_FD_109709 | JGI IMG/M metagenome (GOLD analysis project Ga0154020, IMG submission 109709) | Active sludge microbial communities from wastewater, Klosterneuburg, Austria - Klosneuvirus_20160825_MG | ecosystem: Engineered > WWTP > Aerobic digester > Activated sludge | place... | reverse complement strand
GCTCCGCTACATCGAGACCACCAGCCGGCTGCTCCTCAACCTACGGGCCGGCATCTACCACGACCTCGAGCTGCACGTGACGGCGCCGATCATCTTGTCGCAGGACAACCTGATCCGCTTCGCCCTCGGCGTGCAGGGGACCTCGACGATCATCGGCAGCCCCAACGCCGACGATCCGAACTACGACGGCATCCCCCGCTACCCGATCACCGACGTGCCTCAGCAGCGCTTTCGGGCCGGCTTCGGCGACATGATCTTCGGCATCGGCTGGTCGCCCTTCACCGACAAGAAGGACGAGGCCTGGCCCACCCTGACCTTGCGCGGAGACATCACCGCGCCCACGGGCTCGGTCAAAGATCCCACCGATCAAAACGCGCTCCTGGCGGCGGCCAAAGGCGGCGTGGGCCTGGGGCAGACGATCTTCGATCTCTCGGTGGCGGTGAGCCGCCGCTTCATCGAGGGCACGCCGTGGCTCGATCCCTATCTGCGCTTTGGGGCGGAGATCCCGATCGCCTCCTCGGGTCAGCAGGCCCGCGGCATGGACCCGGGCGCGGCGGGCCGCTTCGTGGTGGGCACTGAGGTCGTCTTGGTCGATATCCCGGCCGACTTTCAGCACTACTCCTTCGATCTCTCCTTTGAGACGCGGTTTCAGGGCACCGGCCGGACCTACTCCGAGCTCTCGGACTACCTCCCCTCCTTCGATCCCACGCGGGTGCTGCAAAACCGGAGCGCGCCGATCACCCAGCCCGACCAGATCACCTACGGCGACTTCAATGACCCGAGGAATTACGCCAACCGCCTCGACGGCGCCCGCTGCGGGGCCTTGATGGGCGTGCCCTGCGGCGAGCTGACGCAGGTAGAGGAGTACGTGACGATCAAGGCGGCCCTGGCGGCGACCTTCCGCTTCGCCGAATACGCCATGGTCCGCGCGGGCGTCTCCCTCTCCCACGACACCGACCACTTCCTGACCAACGAGCGGGTCGGCAAAGATCTCGACCCCCCGACCAACGCGGAGATGTGCGACGGCGCGCCCTGCGCCGGGAAGGTCAACGCGCGCAACTCGTTCTACGATCGGGCCAACGACACTTGCCCGCCGGGGAAGACCTGCGACGAGCGCAACAAGTACTACGATCCGCGCTATGACACCCCCGGCCGCCGCTTCCGCATCGAAGAGCAGACCAACTTCACCTTCTTCGTGCAGGCCACCGCGACCTTCTAAGAGCCATGCTCGACCACAGCACCCACGAGCTCATCCAGCGCGCCTTGGCCGAGGACATCGGGCCCGGCGACGTCACCGCGCGCCTCTTGCCCGAGTCGCTGAGCGGCACCGCCGAGCTCCTGGCCAAGAGCGAGCTGGTGCTGGCGGGGGGCGAGGTCTTCGCGGCGGTGTTTCGGGCGGTCGATCCCCGGATCGAGGTCAAGCTCGCGCGTCCCGACGGGGCGCGGGTGAACAACCGCCAGGTCATCGGGCAGATCACCGGGCCGGCCCGCTCGATCCTCACCGGTGAGCGGACCGCCCTCAACTTCGTCCAGCGCCTCTCGGGCATCGCGACCTTCACCGCTCGCTGCGTCGACGCGGTGGTGGGCACCAAGGCCAAGATCGTCGACACGCGCAAGACCACGCCGGGCCTGCGCGTCCTCGAGAAGCACGCCGTGCGCATGGGCGGAGGCTATAACCACCGCTTCGGCCTCTTCGACGGCATCCTGATCAAGGACAACCACATCGCGGCCCTAGGCGGGGTAGCCGAGGCCGTGCGGCGCGCCCGCGGTGAGGCCCACCACCTCCTCCGCGTCGAGTGCGAGGTCACGAGCCTGGAAGAGCTCTCCGAGGCCCTAGCGGCCGGCGCGGACGTCATCTTGCTCGACAACATGTCGACCCAGATGATGCGCGAGGCGGTGCACCGTACCGCCGGGCGTGCGCTCCTCGAGGCCAGCGGCAACATGACCTTGGGCCGCTTGGCCGAGGTGGCCGAAACGGGCGTGGATCTCATCTCCATGGGCGCCCTCACCCACACCGTCAGCGCGGCCGACCTCTCCCTCGAGTGGATCCGCTGAGATTCAGCGCCCTCCTTCGCACCCAGCGCTTCGGCCGCCCGGTCGAGGTCTTCGAACGCCTGGAGAGCACCAACCTCACCGCGGCCGAGCGCGCCCGCGCAGGCGCCCCCGAGGGCAGCGCGGTGATCGCGCTCGAGCAGAGCGGGGGACGCGGGCGGCGCGGCCGCAGCTGGATCTCGCCCCCCGGCGCGGGGCTCTATGTGTCCTTTGTGCTGCGGCCGACCATCCCGCCGGCGCAAGCCTCGCTGCTCACGATCGCCGCGGGGGTCGCGCTGGCGAGCGCGGCGGCCGAGCTGTGTCCAGGCGCAGGGCTCCGCACCAAGTGGCCCAATGATCTGCTCGCCGAGGGCGGCCCCGAACACCGCAAAAAGCTGGGCGGGATCTTGATGGAGCTGTCGGCGAGGCCGGGGCAGATCGAGCACGCGATCGTGGGCATCGGGCTCAACCTCGGGATCGCGCCGCTGCCTCCGGAGGTGCTACGACGCGCGACCTCGCTCGAGGCCCACGGCGCCCAGCGGCCCAGCGTGGAGCTCGCCTTCGCGCACCTCGCAGAGGCCCTCGAGCGGTGGATGGACGCGCTCCAAGATGGCCCAGGGCCCGTTGGCCGGCTCCTTGCAGCCTACGCCGAGCGGGCGGCGGGGCTCGGCGAGCAGGTCGAGCTCGGCCTCGAGGACGGCGCCATCTCGGGCGTGCTCCGCGGCTTCGACGCCCAGGGGGGGCTCAGGATCGAGGTCGGGGGGCAGGAGCGCGTGTTTTTCGCCGGCGATCTATGGCTGCCAGGCATGCCCCGCTGACCGTATAGGGCGGCATGCAGGCCCGCGGACTCATCGCCCTCTGCGTCTTGGCCTTCAGCGGCTGCACCTGCGCGGCCGAGACCTCGGCGCTCGAGGGAGACGCGCACGCCGTGGACACCGGTCGGGCCGATGCCGGCACGCTCGGATGCGGGCGCGCCGCGGACTGCCCCGGCCTCTTTCCGCCCTGCGATGACCCCGCCGGCTGCGGCTGCGGGACCTTCAAGACCTGCCGCGCTGGGCTATGTCAGGCCTTCTCCAATGAGTGCCCCGGCGACGACGCGGGGTTGGTGATCGACGGGGGCGCATTGTTCGACGCAGGTTCCGCGCTCGACGCCGGCGCGACGCCCGACGCGACGATCGCCTGCCGCAGCGCTCAAGACTGCGCTGGGCCGAGCCTCCCGATGGTGGGCGTCTGCTCCGGCTCGAGCCACAGCTGCATTGACGGCTTCTGTGTTTGGGAGTGCACGCCGATCGCCCGAACCTGCGAGCGCAGCGTCAACGACTGCCAGGTGTGCGAGGGGACCCAGCTCTGCCCAGGCTTCAACTGCGAGGTGCCGAGCGGTTCGCTGGTCAACCGCGTCGAGGAGGCGACCCCGGGCTGCGCCCTGATCCCGGGCACGAGCCAACCCTTCGCCGGGAGCCCGATCAGCATGTTCGCCACCGCCCGCCCCTGCAGCTTCGGGCTCCAGCTCGACAACCGTTTCATCGGCTTCATGCTGCGATTCGAAGGGGGTGGGGCCTTCGCGAGCCTCCCGGATTTTGGTGGGTCCTGCACTGTCACCGAGGCCCCGACCGGGGCGCTGCGCTTCATCTTCAACTGCCCCGCTTGCCAGTTCGTCTTGGGTCCGTAGTCCCTGTGTCCGAAGTTCCGGTTGGGGCGCCCGCCGTGCGATGCTCGGGCGATGGCGCGAGCAGCCGCGATCGCGTTGGCGACGAGCCTCTCGTGCGCCTCGACGCCTTCACCGGAGGCCCAAGCCCCAGCCGCCACGACGACCCCCGCGGCCGCCAAGGAGCCCCTGACGATCGTCGAGCTCGCCCTGGGCGGGCTGAGGCTCGGGAGCAGCCTGGAAGAGGCGCAGCAGCGCGCGCCCGACCTCGCCTTCGCCCCGCCCTCTCCCGGCGGCGACGGGGTGACCACGGGCGTCCTCCGGCGCGATCTCCAGGGGATCGCGAGCCAGCTGACGCTACGTTTTTACGCGGACCGTCTGTACGAAATCGTCCTCAGGGCCGCGCCGGCGTCGGTGAGCAGCGGCGCCTTCACCCGCCTGAGCCTGGGCTATGAGGCCGCGCTCGGGCCCCCGGAGCGGACGCGCTGCTCGCCCGGGGCGCGCGCGGATGGGCCGCCCTCGCTCCTGCGGTCGAGTTGGCGCTCCGGCGATAGTCGCTGGACCAACGTCGAGCTCCGGTCTGGCCCGACGGGGGTGACCCTCGAGGCCTCCGACCACCAGTTCACGCTCGGCCCACCGCCGCCGTCCGATGAGCTCGGGATGATGGTCAACGGGCGGATCGACCCCGGGCCCCGGCCAAGCTGCGCCGAGCGGCGAGCGGCGGCCGCACAAGAGCGTGCGAACGTCGCGCCGCCCTCGCTGCGGCCGGATCCGGGCTGCCGCGTCGACCTCCGCGGCGCGCCCCCCGCTTCATTCCTTGGCCTGCGCTTTGGGTCCTCGCGCGCGGAGCTCGAGGCGGCGACCGGGCCGCTCCGCCCCGGCTGGCACGCGAGCTTCGATCGCGAGGTGCTCGGTCAGCCAGCAGGCTTCACCCTCTACTTCTACGAGGGCTGTCTGGCGATTGTGATCGTCGAGCTGAGCCCGCCGACCTTGGCCCGCTACGAGGCGCTCTCCCCGGTGCTCGGCGAACTCGTGGGCCAGGGAGCCGAGCAGCGCTGTACGGTCGCGCCGGGTGAAGGCCCGCCCCGCCTCTCGGCCTCCACCCGCTGGTCCGGCCGACCCGATCTCGAGGCCGAGCTGAGGCTCGAGCCGGCCTACGACTGTCCCGAGGAGGACCGCCTCGGGATCGAGCTGTCTTACCCGCCGCTGCGCGCCTACGCGCCGCACATCGACTTCTGAGCCCTTCGAATTGGAGGATCGAAGCGCTCAATTTGATGGTCGCGGCGAACACTACGCTGTCCTTGGGCGCGGCACGCGGGGTGCTCTTCCCTGCGAGGCTATGCAAAAACCGACGACCCCCTCCACCCCCCAGTCCACCCAAGTTCAGCCGACCCCCGGCGGCCCCAACTGGTGGACCGAGAAGCACACCTCGTCCTGGGACCGCGTCAAGGACGCCTTCCAGCGCGACTGGGAGCAGACCAAGGCCGACTTCTCGAGCGACGGCAAAGATCTCAAGCAGAGCGCGGCGGACACCGCCAAGCAGATCATCGGCTCAGAGCCGATCCCCAGCCCCGGCGAGCGCACGCACCCCCTCGAGCTGAAGGACCTGGAGAAAGCCCGGCACAAGCTGGACGCCCGCCAGATCGAGACCGCCAAGATCGTCGACAGCGCCAAGGCCAACATCGAAGGCGCCCATGAGAAGCTCAAAGAGGAGCTCCACGACGCCAAGAAGTCGGCCGCGGAGCAGGCGCTGAAGCTCGACGAAGCGCGCGCCGAGACCAAGGGAGAGGCCCACCTGAAGATCGCCGGCGCGCAAGATCGGGCCAGCGAAGCGCTGAGCAAGGAGCACGGCCGCGTCGCCAAGGCCATGGCCGACCAGAGCCAAGCCATCAAGACCTGGAATGAGACGGAGCGAGAGGCCCGCTACGGCTTCGGGGCCCACGCGCAGTACGGCTCCGAGACCTGGGACGACGCGCTCGAGGACAAGCTCCGCGCCGAATGGGGTGGCATGAAGACCGGCAAGAGCTGGGACGAGTCGCGCGAGGAAGTGCGTCGCGGCTGGGACTACGGGCTCAAGAGCACGCCACATCAAAGCGGTAAAGGCGGCGTCTCATAATGATGGACCGACGCCGCTCGCTCCACCGTCCCTGAGCGACTCCGGGCCTTCAGGCTCGCGGCACAACGGTTGCTCTCTGGGGAGCCATGAAACTCCCCAAGAGCACCCTCCCCTCTCCATGGCTCGCCGCAGTGCTGAGCCTCGGTCTCCTCGTCAGTCCGGCCTGGGCCGAGCCGCCCTCGGGGCCGACGGCGGTCGCTGCGGCCCCCTCGGCCGGGCTCACGATCCCCGCGCCCTCGAGCCCTGAAGAGCGGGCCCTCCTGGCCGAGCGCGAAGCTCAAGATCCCGATCTCGAGAACTTCGAGGCCGGCGAGGCCGTGATCATCATCGGCGGGTCCGTCCTCGGCTTGGTGCTGGTCGTCATCATCGTCGTCCTTCTCTTGCGCGACTGAGGTTCACTCATGCTGCTGCGCTCCACGCTCCTGACCCTCCTCGCAGGGGCTTCGTCTTTGGCCTGCGCGACCTACACCGGGAGCGAGGTCAACGCGGTGCCCGCGCGCATCGCGCTCGAGCCCGGCTGGGTCCGGGTGGAGCGCATCACGCTGATCCCGCAGCGCGCCAACTGGGACTGCGGACTCGCGGCGCTCAGCATGGTGCTCGAGTACTGGGCGATCGAACGAGACCCGGGCGTCGTCGAAGCGGTCATCGGCCCGGCGGTCAGCGAAGAGCGCCCGATCCGCGCCGGAGAGCTGCGCAGCCTGGCCCGGGCGCTCGGGGCCGAGGCCTTCCTGGTGCGCGGTACGATGGAGGATCTCGAGCAACAGCTCGCCCTCGGCCGACCGGTGCTGGTCGGTGAGCGCAAATCGACCCTCGGCGGCTCGCTGGCCCACTACGCAGTAGTGATCGGGGTGCATCGCGGGTCGCGCCGCGTGCTGCTCCTCGACCCGGCCCTCGGCCTCCGCGAGAGCTCCTACGAGGGCTTTGACTCCGAGTGGACAGCCAGCGGCCGACTCACGATCCTCGTCGTGGGGAAGGCCGCAGGGGCCGCCCAAGGAGCTGCACTATGAACCCTGAACCCAGCGCTACAAGCCAGCCGCTCAGCCCTCGGTCGGTGTTGCTGGTCCTCATGCTCGCCCTGACCCTGGCGAGCATCTACGTGTGCTGGCCCCTGTGGCCGCCGCTGATCTTGGCGGCGTGGACCGCGACTTTGGCGCGCCCCCTGCTCGTCCGCCTCGAGCGGGCGCTCAAGGGCCGTAGTCGCGCCGCGGCGGTCCTGTCGCTCCTCTTGTTCCTGTTGGTCCTCCTACCGCTGGCGGCGGTCGCGCTGGGCGTCATCGCGGGAGCGCAAGAGCTCGCCCAGTCCATCACGGCGGCGGCCTCCCCCAAGGACGCCCTGGAGGCGATCGCCAGCGGCGCGGAGCGCCCCACCTTCGCGCTTCCGCACAGCATCGAGGAGGGGCTCGAGCTGCTCCGCCGCTACGGCGAGCAAGGCTGGAGTGTGCTCGGGGTCGTCGCCGGGGCCGCGGCCTCGGGCCTGGTCGGGCTGCTCATCTACTTCGGCGGAGCCTTCGCCTTCCTGGTCGAGGGGCGCGCGATCTGGGCCTGGATCAACGACCACTCCCCGCTCGAACCCGCGCACCTCAAGCGCTTCGCCGCGGCCTTTCAGGAGACGGGGCGCGGCTTGTTGGTCGGCGTCGGCCTGACCAGCGCCACCCAAGGCTTAGTGGCGACCTTGATCTACCTTGGGCTCGGGGTGCCGCGCTGGTGGGTGCTGGGGCCGATCACGGGCTTGGCCTCCATGATCCCGCTGGTGGGCTCGACCCTGGTGTGGGGACCGATCGCGGCGGGGCTCTACCTCACCGGCCACCCGATCAAGGGGACGATCCTCGTCGCGCTCGGCCTGGGCCTCATCGGGACCGTGGATAACCTTCTGCGCCCGATCTTCGCCCGCTTTGGATCGTTGAAGATGCCGACCTTCCTCCTGTTCGTCGCCATCTTCGGAGGCCTCGCGGCCTTTGGGACCTGGGGAGCGCTGCTCGGACCGCTGATCGTGAGGCTATGGATCGAGGCGGTAGAGATCCGAAGCGCAGAGCGAAGCTGACTCTAAGCGGCGACCCACATTGCAAGCGCGAAAGGCCCGTTCTAGTGCTACGCGCCGATGCGCCAGTTCCCTGCACTTCGTACAGGTCTCCTCCTCGCCCTCCTAGCCGCCGGCTGTTCCGGGAGCGAGACCCCGCCAGTGGGGACCCCCGACGCGGGCTTCGGCGCCGACGCGACCGTCGCTCCGCCTCCCCCGCTGTGCACGCCCGATCCGGCCAAGATCGCGGCCCACCCCGAGTGCCGGGACGACGATCACTGCCCCTGCGGGAGCCACTGCGAGCTCGGAGAGTGTGTCGCCTCCTGCTCGAGCGACGCAGAGTGCAGCGGAGGCCGCTGCGATCCCTTTGGTCGTTGCCGGAGCGCAGCGGATCTGGCCCGGACGCCGCCGATCGCGCCGCGCCGAACACCTCCCCTCAGCATCCCCTTGAGCTTCGTGCGGATGATCGACCACGCCGTACCCCGGACCGTGCAGATCCGGGCCCGTGAGGCGGTCGGACCCCTCCGCTTGGCCGCGGAGGACGGCCTCGAGGTGCAGTGCCAAGCCAGCGCCGCCTACGCCGCGGAGTGCCGCGTGGACAGCCTGCCCGCCGGGGGAGAGCTGCTCGCCAGCGTGCGCGGCACGAGGCCTTTGATGACGGGAGAGGTCCGGATCCTCCGCGTCTTCTCCGGAAGCCACGTCGATACGGTCAGCTTCGCCAACGCCACGGTCTCGGAGCCCCTCGGCGTCGGGCAGCAGATCTCGGCCGTCCCGCCGGCCAGCCTGCCCGGGACCTACCGAGGCTTCGCGGAGCTGCTGAGCTCCGAGGTCACCGAGCCCGGGGTAGCGCCGGCCCTCGCGCCCTCGACCAGCCTCCGGGTGCCGCTCGAGGCCCGCGTCCACGCCCCCCCGCCCGGCGTGAGCCAGGCAATCGTGGAGCTCGAAGATGCGCTCCAGGTCTTCGCTCCCCAGGGTCACGCCATCGGTCGCTTGAGCCTGGGAGCCACCGAGGACCAGCTGCTCCTGCCCGCGGCCGCCCTGATCGAGCTCAAGGCCCTCGCCGATGACCCCACCGAGATCATCATCGAGACCTCCACCGCCACCGGCCACGTCGTCGGCGGCGGCACCAGCGTGACCATGACCTTCGACCTCACGCGCCGCTACGGCGGGGTCCTCGATTCCTCGCGCCGGCCCACCGAGCGCTGGCGGCTCGTGCTCAGCAGGAGCGGTGAGCTCCCGGCCGGCGCGAGCGCCCCCGCGCTGCCGCCGCCGGCCGTCCTGCGTTACCCCGCCGCGCGCGCCAAGGACTTCACGCGCTGGGAGCAGCTCATGCACGACGCCATCATCGACAACTCCGCAGGCGGCTTCTCCTTCGTGAGCTTGCTCCAGAGCCACGGGGGCCTCGACCCCTGGCTCGACCTCTGCGAGCGCCGCACCGATCAGGAGCTGCAGGCCTTCGCCACCGCCTCCTTCCCGGGGTTTTGGGCCACCGACTACGTGACCTCACCCGCCGGAGTGTATGGGTCCATCGCCGCGGTCGACGTCGCCGACCTCCCTCCGAGCAACCGGCCGCTGCGCGACCGCTTCTTTGAGAACCTGCGCACCGTGGGGCCCTTCTCGGCCGGGATCATGGAGTACGCCATCGTCCACCCGAACACCTTCCCCGTGCCGAGCACCTATTCCGTCGCCGGAGGCGGCACCATCGATCGCGCGATCCCCTGCGCGCTCGACTTCAGGGGCGCCATCAACCAGAACGTCCCGATCCACGACACCAACGCGGACGGGGACTGCGTGAGCTTCCCCCAGTCGGTGCACTGGAGCTTCGCCCCCGGCTCGATGGACGCCTGCGCGCAGGCCCAGGCCTACTACGAGTGCGACGTCGTCGACGTCGAGCCCACCTTGCCCGGCGGCGCTCCGGCCAACGCCAGCTTCAACTTCATCTTCCTGAACCACACCAACTACCCAAACGGGATCTTCAACTGCTCCTGGCGCGGCGAGGGTGAGCTCACGGCGACGATCAAGAAGGTGTGCCGTCTCCCGCGGGTGTCGACCTTCTGCGCGGACGCCGCGCTCTGCTACCAAGTTCCCCCGCCGAGTCCCTTCCGCAACTTCCGGAGCGAAAGCCTGGCTTCCCAGCTCATCAGCGGCGAAGTCCTGCCGGTCTCGGGAGATCTCCGCTGCGAAGGAGACACCGGCGCGGTCGCCTTTGATCTCGACCAAAACGCCGAGCTCCCAAACACCGACGCCCACCGCATGAAGGCCGCCAAGGTCCTCGAGGTGTGTATCGCCGACCTGGAGCGCCTCAAGAGCAGTCCCGCGCCCGCGGCCCCGAGCGGGACCAACGGCGATGCGCTCGAGCTGCTCCTCGGTCAGAGCCAAGGCTGCTTCGACGCCGCGCGCATGCTCTTCACCCTCGGGTTTCTGGGCGAAGGCCTGCGCGAAGGCGAGACCGACCCCTACGTGGGCGATCGCCTGCGCACGGCGGCCATCTACCAGCGCCTCCTCCAGCGCTTCATCCAGCTTCACGCGTTCTTGGCCCGGGAGACCATCGAGCGCGAGCGCTTGGCCCAGGTGCTGCGGCGCGAGCCCGAGCCGGGGATGGCCGCCCCCCGCCCGCTCCGGGAGATGCTGGACCGCTCTATGGCCGGCTGGGGCCTCGTGCTCCATCCGCGCTTCGCCACCCCGCTCGATAGCCTCAGCGGTGAGGCGCTGGCCGCCCCCGACTACCGGCCGCTGGTCGCCGGAGGCCCCATCGAGAGCCAGCTGCACCACGAGCAGACGGCCGGCATCGCCACGGCGATCGTCGAGGGCATCGACGCCCAGCTCACGCTGGCCGAGGTGCGGCTCGACCACAGCCTCTTCACCGGCGAGAAGGCGGTGATCGGCCCGACTGCGGCGATCGTTCGGCAGAGCCTGGTCCTGACCAGCATCGCGCGCACCCTGCATGACCGAGCGGTTCGGCACCGCGCCGCAGTCGGCGGCAGCGCCCCGGCGTGGAGCCCGCGCTTCCTCGAGGCCGAGCGGGCGGTCTCGCGGACCTTGGAGCGGGTGGTGGGGAAGATGTTCGGCCTCTTTCAAGGACGAAACCCCTTCGGCATCGAGGACAGCGATCTGCCGCTGTATCTGTTCGGCACCGAACAAGGCGCCGGCGGCCGCTTCGCCGCGATCTCCGACTTCCTCCTGGGAGGCGGGCCGGCCAGCACCGCCTGGGCCCCGACCGCTTGGCGCGCCGCTCAGACCGCGATCACCAACGCGCGCACCGCCTGGCTGCAGCAGCAGGACCGCGCGCTCCTCATCGCGCAAGACGAGGCCGAGACCAGCGGCCGCAGCGAAGACATCGCCCGCCGCTATGGCGAGCAGATCCTCGAGCTGTGCGGCGGCGACCGCTTCCTCTCGACCGAGGTGCTCGAGCGGTGGACCGACTTCAACTCGGACACCTGCTACATCCGCACCGAGGACCCGCGCTGCCGCGTGTCGGCCAGCGACTACTTCGCCGCGCTCGGAGCGAGCGATCTGCCCTTCCAGGCCTGTCTGTTGCGGGCCGCGCGCCAAGAATACGGGGCGCCGATCGGCTACCGGAGCCCCGCGCTCAACGCCCTCCTCGATTCGCCGACCTGCCAGCTGACGCTCAATCGCAGCGGCTGTGGTTCCAGCGCCGCGGCCTGCCTGAGCTGCGGCGGAGCCGGCCCGCTGGTCGACGTGGATCCCACCATGCTCTTTGATGTGGAGCTGGTCGGGGTCCCTCAGGAGCGCCTCGACAAGGCCGAAGCGACCTGCTTGGGCGCGTTTCCGGGAGCCCGTACGCGGCTCCCCACCTTGAGCGAGGTCCGGGGTGACATCTTCGACAGCGGCGCTTGCTACCAAGGGAGCATCGGCGAAGCGGTGCTCTCGGCGGTGGCGGTCGCCCAAGAGGTCGAGATCGCGCGGTCGGAGCTGAGCAACCTCAGCGACGCCTACAACATCGCGATGCGCTCCTGCATCATCCTCCAGACCGGTAACGCCGGCCTGGAGTCCGCGCTCGCCGCGCACAACGAGACCATGAGCAAGCTCCGCGCGGGGAAGCTCGCCGCGGACATCGTGGCCAACGTGGCCGGCGGCGTGAAGGACTGCTTGTCGACCCTCTCCGGCGTCGACGGCCTCGCCACCGTCGGTTCGGGCGGTGCCACCGCGGGTCTCGCGGCCGGTTCCTGCGCCGCAGCGGGCGCCGAGGCCGCCGCGGAGTCGGTCTCCGACGGGCTCCAGTTCGCGATGGACGAGGCCCAGGCCGGGCACGACGCGCTGATGATGATGCTCCAAAACGACATCGACGAACGGCGCTGCTTCACCGACGCGGAGCTCAACTTGGTGGGGTCTCGCACCGCGTCCTTGCGCATCAGCAAGGCGATCCAAGAGCTGAACGTGGCGCGCTTTCAGATCTCGGAGATGAAGTCCTCGGCGAGCGGCCTGTTCGCCGAAGGCCGCGCGGCGCTCAGCTCCGCCCTGGGCCGCGTGGTTCGGCCGATGTCTCAGGACTACTGGCTCAGCGAGTCGATCGACGACTACAGCACCAAGTTCCGCCAGGCCCAGCGCCTGGCCTACCTCGCGGTGCGGGCGGTCGAGTACGAGTTTCAGGGGAGCCTGCGGGCGCGGGCCGATGTGCTGGCCGCCGAAGTGCCCGCCGATCTCGAGTTCGTGCTCCAGACCCTGTGGAGCACCTCGGCCACCCGCGGGATCAACGGCGCACGGCCCACCAACCTGAAGGCGGTGGTCAGCGTGCGGCGCCACCTCCTCCAGCTGGCCGATCACGCCGGTTATCCGGCCAGCAGCCTGCCGCTCTCGGACGTCGACCGCTTCCGCCTCCTGCTCCAGTCCCCGCGCTACGCGGTCTATGACGACGGAGGCGAGTACCTCGGGCAACAGATCCCCTTCACCTTGGCGCCGCTGGACACCTTGGGCCTGGGCGAGAGCCAGGGCATCGGCATCTACGCGGACACCGACTGCGCGGAGCGGATCTGGTCGGTCAACGCCTCGGTCCTGGGCTCAGGCCCGCTGTTCCGCGGCGACGACACCACCTTCACCCGCCTCGATCTGCTCAAGGCCAACACCTTCTACAGCCAGTGGTGCACCCCGCCCGGCCCGGGTGAGCCGCAGTTTCAGCTGGCCTCGGTGCGCCCGACCCGGAACCTCTTCCGCGAGCCCAGCCTGGGCGGTGAGTTCGGGACCCAGCTCGGCACCAACAACCGCTCGGGGCTGTATAGCCGGGCCCGAATCCAGCCCGTGTTCAACGTGCCCCGGGGAGAGTTCGAGGCCGACCAATACGCCAACGGCGAGACCTCCGAGCTGGCGGCCCGCGGCATGTACGGTGACTACGCGCTCTTCATCCCGGCCTCGCGGCTCTCCTTGCCGCTGGCCTCGGGGGAGTACAGCGACGGTCTGGTGCTCAATGAGGTCGAGGACATCCTGCTGCGCTTCGACTACGTCTCCGTGGCGCGCTGAGCACTTTCGGTAGACCAGCCCCTGCCGCCCAGTGCAGGATCCCCTGATGCCGATCTCGGATAGCCTCCCGCCGACCCTCGGAGGCTTCACCCCGCCCTCGCCTACGCCTTTGCCCGCGCCCACGCCGGCCAAGAAGGCCCCGGGCGCGAGCTTCCTCAACACCCTGCTGGCCGCCGACCTCGACAAAAACGGCCTCAGCAAAGGGGAGATCGCCGCCGCCATCCAGAAGCTCCAGCTCCTGGCTCAGGACAAAAAGGAGAACGACGGCGCCGAGAGCTCGCTGCTGAGCGCGCTCACCGCGGCCAGCAAGAGCAAGCACGCCATCCCGGCGGAGTACGAGGTGACGGACCAGGGCCTCACGCTCCACCTGGCCCAGCCGACCAGCGCCGACGCCGTCTTCGT
>Ga0154020_10006498_pt1 | contig 13689 bp, 13 predicted proteins | sample Klosneuvirus_201_FD_109709 | JGI IMG/M metagenome (GOLD analysis project Ga0154020, IMG submission 109709) | Active sludge microbial communities from wastewater, Klosterneuburg, Austria - Klosneuvirus_20160825_MG | ecosystem: Engineered > WWTP > Aerobic digester > Activated sludge | place... | reverse complement strand
GCCCCCGCGTGCAGCGCCGCGATGGCGGCCTGGACCTGGTACGGCCCCGGGCGCCGCGCCGGCAGCGCACGCTCGAGCAGCGCCACCCCGCGGGCGATCGCCGCCCGATCCCACAGCGCACGCTGCTGCAGCTCCAGCGGGATCATGCGCCCCTCGGCGTCCACGCGCCCGGCGCGCCGCGCGTGGTGCAGCCGCATCAGCGCCGCCAGCCCGAGCGCCTCCGGCTCGGGCAAGAGCTCGGCCAGCATGTCGGCCAGCCGCAGCGCCTCCTCGCACAGCTCGGCGCGCAGCAGGGCGTCGCCGCCGGTGGCGGCATAGCCCTCGTTGAAGATGAGGTACAGCGTCGCCAGCACCGTGCCCAGCCGCGCCGGCAGCGCCTCGCGCCCCGGCACCTCGTAAGGGATGCCGGCAGCCGCGATCTTCTTGCGCGCCCGCACCAGCCGCTGCGCCGTGGTCGGCTCCGGCTCCAGGAAGGCGCGTGCGATCTCCGCCGTGCTGAGGCCGCCCAGCGTGCGCAGCGTCAGCGCCACCTGCGCCTCGGGCGCCAGCGCAGGATGACAGCATGTAAAGATCAAGCGCAGGCGATCGTCCTCGACTCCGGAGTCGATCGCCTCGTCGCGCGCTGCCGCCGCTGCCCCACCCGTCGTCGCCCCCGCACCCGCCAGCTGCCCGAGGTCGCGCCCATCCGCCAGCACCGGCGCCCCGCGCGCCCGCCGCACCAGGTCGAGCGCGCGATGCCGGCCCACCGTCGCCAGCCACGCCCCCGGCCGCTCCGGCACCCCCTCGATCGGCCAGCGCTCCAGCGCGCGTGCGCAGGCGTCCATCAGGGCGTCCTCGGCGAGCTCGAAGTCGCCGGTCAGGCGAATCAGGCCGGCCAGGACGCGCCCCGACTCGGCCCGGAACACCTGTGCCATCGTGTCCACGGGCCGAGCCTACCCGGCCCCCACCCTACTTGGGGATCTCCATGTTCATCACCGGGCGGACCTCGATCGATCCCGCGCGCGCGCCCGGGCACTTGGCGGCCCACTTCAGCGCCTCGTCCAGGTTGGCGGTGTCGATGAGGTAGTAGCCGCCCAGCTGCTCCTTGGTCTCGGCGAACGGCCCGTCGGTGGTCAGCGTCTTGCCGCCGCGCACGCGCACCGTGGTCGCCGTGGTGGTCGGCTTGAGCGCGTCGCCCGCGCGCATGACGCCGGCCTTCACCATCTCCTGGGTGTAGCTCATGTACTCGGCGTGCATCTTGTCGCTGTCCGCCTTGGTCAGGTCCGCCCAGGCCTTCTCGCTGTCGTAGATCAGGATCATGTACTGCATCGCGCATCCTCCAGGTTGGCTGCGGCCGAGGGCCGCGTGTGCTGACACGACGATCCAGCCCGACGGGGATCGACAATCACCCCGATCTTTCTTATCGCACATCCGAAGCACTTGATCTTCCAGCCCTTGCAACTGACGACCATCAAGCAGCCCGCCCCCCATGCGCTATCAAGTAGAGGGGGATGGCGGCAGAAGCGGCAGCTCTGCGTCCGGTCGGTCTGGCCCAGCTGGACCCGATCGAGCTGGCCGACGTGCTGCTGGCTGGGCTGGCCGAGCGCAGCGTTGGCAGCATCGTGCTGGAGCCGCTGACCGACGACACCTACGCGCTGCGCGCCGAGGTCGGCCAGCAGAACATCCTGCTGGCCAGCCTGCCGTCGGCCCTGGCCGAGGCGGCGGCGGCCCGGCTCGGCCTCATCGCGCAGCTGGCGCTCGGAGCACCCGAGGCGCAGCTCGCCAGGGTGCGGGTCCAGGTCGAGCACGCCGGCGCCTGCAGCATGGCCGCGCTGCTGGTCGCGCTGCGCAGCACGGCCCGCGGCCTGGTCGCCGAGCTGCACCGCATCGACGCGCCAGCGTCGGAGGCGCCGACGCCGCTGCTGGCCGGCGCCGAGCTCGCCGACCTGGGGCGCTACCAGCTGCAAGGCGAGCTGGGCCGCGGGGGCATGGGTGTGGTCTACCGCGCCGTGCACGCGACCCTGGAGAAGCCGGTCGCCATCAAGGTCCTGCAGCCCGCGCTGGCCCAGGACCCCCTGCTGCAAGAGCAGTTCGTGGTCGAGGCGCGCGCCGCCGCGCGCATCCGCCACCCCGGCATCGTCGACGTCACCGACTTCGGGCGGCTGCCCGACGGACGCGCCTTCATCGTCATGGAGCTGGTCGAGTGGCCCACGCTCACCGCGCTGCTGGCCAAGGGCGCGCTCGGCGTGATGCGCGCGCTGCAAATCACGCGCGGCCTCGCCGAGGTCCTGCGCGCCGCCGCCGCCCACGGCGTGGTGCACCGCGATCTCAAGCCGGCCAACGTCTTCGTGGGTCCCGACGATCAGGTCAAGGTCGGCGACTTCGGCCTGGCCTGGATCTTCGACCGCCCGGGCGACCGCATGCGCGCGGCCCAGGCCGGCACCATCATGGGCACGGTCGCGTACATGTCGCCCGAGCAATCCCGCGGCGAGAGCACCGACCCGCGCAGCGACATCTTCTCGCTCGGCTGCGTGCTGTACGAGATGGTGACCGGGCGCCTGCCCGAGGCCAGCGCGACCGAGCCCTACGACGGCCTCCACGAGGCGCCGCCCTTGCCGCCCGATCCGACGCTGCCCGACGTGGTCAGCCGCATCATCACGCGCGCCCTGGCGCCACGCTCCGAGGCGCGCTACCAGAGCGCCGACGATCTGCTGGCCGCGCTCGCGCAGGCCTGCCGCGCGCTGGAGCAGGGGGGCTGGCGCAGCCTGCTGCCACGATGAGCCCATCCGCGCTGACCATCCTCGTCGTCGACGACGAGCCCGAGATCCTGGACAGCCTGCAACGGCAGCTGCGCAACCAGGGCTACAGCATCGCGACCGCCACCTCGGCAGCGGACGCGCTCGTGCTCCTGGCCGGCGGCGGCATCGACCTCTTGCTGACCGACATCGACATGCCGGGCATGAACGGCCTCGAGCTGGCGGCCCTGGTCCGGCGCAAGTACCCCGAGGTCGCGCGCATGCTCCTGACCGGCGACGCCTCACTCGACTCGGCGCTCGACGCCATCAACCGCGGCGAGGTCCACCGCTACCTGACCAAGCCCTGGCACAAGGACACCCTGCGCCAGACCATCCAGCACTGCCTGGAGCGCCTGGTCGAGCTGCGCCGCATCGCGGCCGCCGAGCGTGGCCTGGGCCAGCGCGAGCGCCTGCTCGCCGAGCTCGAGCGCGCGCACCCCGGCATCCTCACCGTGCACCTGGTCGACGGCGCCTATGTCATCGACGGCGCGCAGGTGGCCCGCGTGCTGGCCGGCCTGACCGACTCCGCGGCGCGCGACTACCTCGACGCCACCGTGGCCCTCGATGGCCAGGCGGCAACCCGGAGGCTGCGATGAGTGAACCCGACACCACCAGATGGACCTTCCTGGGCCAGAGCTGCAACAGCCGCTACTTCGAGATCGAGGCCGGGCTGCTGGCCGCGGTCCCCCAGGTCGGCGCGCGCGACGACCTGGCCAGCGCCCGTGACAACCTGGCCTTCCAGCACGCCTACTGGCGCCGTCACGGCAGGCCGGGTGCGGCCGTGGTCTTCTTCGACAACATGGTGTCGCAGAACAAGGACGCGCGGCACGTCTACGCCAGCGAGAGCGACGCCGCACTGATGCTGGGCACCGCCCTGGTCGGCGGCACCATGCTGTCACGTGCCATGGGCTCGTTCTTCCTCGGGCTGACCCGTCCGCGCACGCCGGTCAAGATGTTCAAGGACACCGGGGCCGCCCTGGGCTGGTGCCGCGGCCTGCTCGCCGGCGCCGCCCAGCAGGTGGCGCGATGAGCGTCCAGGCCGATCGGGCATGGCAGCACGTGGGGAGCACCTCGAATGCCGAGTTCTACCGCATCGAAGACGACGTGCTGGCGGTGCTGCCGCACGACAGCAGCCACGATGACGGCCAGACCGCGCGCGCGAGCCTGGAGTTCCAGGATCGCTACTGGACCGAGCGCGGCCACCGCGGCGCCGTGGTCGTGTTCATGGACAACGTGCTGGCCCAGGACGCTGACGCCCGCCGCGTCTATGCCAGCGAGACCGCGCGCCGGCTGTCGACCTGCTTCGCGCTGGTCGGCGAGACCTTCTATGGCCAGGCCGTCAGCGCGGTGTTCACGGGCCTGTCCCGGCCCGGCATCCCGACCCGGATCTTCCCCAGCCTGGCCGAGGCCCGGCCCTGGCTGGCCGAGATGAACGCGGCCCACGGCCGTCGGCTGTGATGCCATGGCCGAGGCCGGCCCCCCCATCGGCATCACCCAGGAGCTGATCGACGCCTTCGTCGCACTGGCGCGAGGCGACTTCAGCGTGCGCATGCAGCGCAACCTGTCGCGCAACCAGGACGACATCCTGGCCATGTTCGTCAACCTCATCGCCGAGGAGCTGGCGCGCCTGACCGACGAGCGCGAGCGGGCGCACCTCGCGCTGGAGGAGGGGGTGACCGCGCTGAGCGAGGGCTTTGTGGCCTTCTCGGGCGGCGACTTCTCGGTGCGCGTGGAGCGCAGCGGCTCGGGGGATCCGCTCGACGTGCTGGCCTTCCTGTTCGACAACACCGTCGAGGAGGTCGGCGACCTGTTCGGCGAGCTCGGGCGCCAGCGCGAGCTGTTCGCCGCGATGCTGGAGTCGATGATCGACGGCGTCCTGCTGGTCGACGCCGCCGGCAGCGTGCGCCGCGGCAACGGCGCCATCGCGCGCATGCTCGGGCTCGACGCCAGCACCCTGGCCGGGCGCACCCTCGACCAGCTGCTGATGCCTGACCACCGCGGCCTGGCGACCCAGCTGCGCCACCTGCTGGACAGCGGGCCCATCCGCGATCGCGATGTGGCCTTCCGCACCGTCGGCGGGGACAGCCTGGTGCTGGGCGTCAACGCCTCGGCACAGCGGGACGCCGCCGGCGCGCTGCTGGGCATGGTGCTGGTCGCCCGCGACGACCGGGCGCTGCGCGCCGCGCGCGCCCAGCTGCAGATGAGTGACCGGCTGGCCACCATGGGCACGCTGGCGGCCGGGGTCGCGCACGAGATCAACAACCCGCTGGCCTTCATGGTCGCCAACCTGGAGTTCGCGCTGGAGGAGCTGGCCGCGCCCAAGCTCGACCACGCGGGCCTGGTCGAGATCGCGCGGGCGCTGCGCTCGACCCTGGGCGGCGCCGAGCGGGTGCGCCAGATCGTGCGCGATCTGAAGGCGTTCTCGCGCTTCGAGGAGGAGGTCGTCAGCCGCGTCGACATCAACAAGCTGGTCGACAGCGCGGCCGGCATGGTGCGCAACGAGCTCAGGCACCATGCCACGCTGGTCAAGCACTACGGCGCCCTGCCGCCGGTGGCGGCCAACGAAGGCCGCCTGCTGCAGGTCTTCCTGAACCTGCTGCAGAACGCCGCCCAGGCGCTGCCGCTGGGCCAGGTGGCCAGCAACCAGGTCCTGGTGCGGACCCAGCGACTGGGCGACGGCAGCGTCGCGGTGGACGTCGAGGACACCGGCCCTGGCATTGCCCCCGAGCACCTGCCGCGCATCTTCGAGGCCTTCTTCACCACCAAGCCCGCGGGCGTCGGCACCGGTCTGGGCCTCTCGATCTGCCACAAGATCGTGACCGCGGCGGGCGGCCGCATCGAGGTCGACAGCCAGCCAGGCCAGGGCGCGCGCTTCCGCGTCATCCTGCCCGCGGCGCCCGCACTGGCCGTGGCGGACGAGGCGCCGACTGCGTCGCGCCCGTCGCTCAGGCGCCTGCGCGTCCTCGTCATCGACGACGAGATCGAGGTCGGCGACGCGGTGGTGCGCATCCTCGGCCGCGAGCACGACCTCGAGGTGGTCACGAGCGGCGCCCAGGCGCTCCGGCTGCTCGGGCGACAGCGCTATGACGTCATCCTGTGTGACCTGCTGATGCCCCAGATGACCGGCATGCAGCTCCACGAGCGCATCGCCGCGGCGCACCCCGAGCTGTCCTCGCGGCTGGTCTTCATGACTGGCGGCTCGATCGAGCCCGCCATTCGCCAGTTCCTGGAGCGGGTCCCCAACCTGCGCCTCGACAAGCCCTTCGACGTGCGCGCGCTGCGCGCGCTGCTGAGCGCGGCCTGGTGATATCCTCCCCAACCATGGTGCCCCGTGACGAGATGGCTGCGGCCCAGGCCCGCATCGCGACGCTGGAGGCCGAGCTCGCCCAGGCCCGCGCCGAGTCCGGCGCTGGCGCGGTCCCCGCGGGCAGCCGCATCCACGAGCTGGAGCAGACCGTCGCCGCCCTGCGCGCCGAGCTGGCCCTGCAGCAGAAGCGCCTGGGCGACGAGGTCGCACGCCGCCCGGTCACCGTGATCGTCGCGCCCATCGGCGAGGAGGTGGCGTGCTGCGCGCGCCAGCTGGGCCGCCCACGCACGGTGTTCGGCACCCACCCGGTGCCCGATCTGGCCCTCGATCACCCCGACGGCGCCTGGCTGATGCGCGAGGGCATCGAGGATCACGGCACCCTGTCGTGGCGTGAGCTGGCGCTGCGCGCCGGCAGCCGCCTGCAGCTGATGTGTCGCCTGAGCGACCAGCGCTACCGCCTGCGCACCGCGCCGACCCACGATCCCCGCAGCGGCAGCGGCGACCGCGTGGTGGTCGCCGCGCACGACGGCAACGCCCTGGCCCTGATCCTGCTCGCCATCACCAGCGACGCGCCGCGCGTGCTGGCCACCCGCGTGATGGAGGAGCCCGGCGCCGCCTTCGGCCAGGTCAGCGTGGTGCGCGACGACGTGGTGGTGCGCTGCCACGGCAAGCTCGAGCTGCTCTCGCTGCGCGATCTGGCCAGCGTCGGTGAGCTGCCCGGCCCGCCCGGCTGGCCCGCCGTCGACGCGCACTGGGATGTCACCGGTCAGCTGCTGCTGGCCGCCTTCCAGCCCCAGGCGGGCGCGCCCAGCGAGGCCAGCCGCCTCATCCTCTATGGCGGCTCCAGCTCGTGGGACATCGGCGCCGCGGTGGCCAGCCGCCACGAGATCCTGGCCAACCGCCCCGACGACCTCGACACGACGATCGTGCTGCCCGCCCTGCGCATGTCGATGCGCCTCATCGCCGCCTGACCCGCCGCCGCCCCGCCCGCCCTACTCCTTGTCCTTGGCGATGGGCCCCACCGTGGCCGCCACCGCGCGCACATAGTCGGCCGGCGCCAGGATGATCTGCATCCCGCGCATGCCCGCCGACACCGCGATCTCGTCCCACAGCTGCACCAGCTCGTCGACGTAGACCGGATAGTCCTTCTTGCACGCCAGCGCGGTGACGCCGCCGCGCACATACCCGGTCAGCGGCTGGACCTCCTTCAGCGCCACGGTATCCACCTTGCGGTCGCCGCTCAGCCGCGCCAGCGCCTTCAGATCGAGCGCCTGGTTGCCGGCCACCACGGCCAGGCACACGCCGTTGCGATCACCGCGCGCCACCAGCGTCTTCCACACCTGCTCGGGCGGCATGCCGACCTTGGCCGCCACCGTCTCGGCCGACAGGTCGCTGTCGTCGACCTGGTACTCGGCCAGCCGGTAGGCGATCCCCAGCTTGTCCAGCGCCCGCACCGCGTTGGTCTTGCTCGCCGCCATGCCCAGCGCCCGCGCGACCGCTCAGCGCGGCCGGGTCCACTCCGTGCTCTCGACCACCGGCAGCTGCAGCGCGCGCTCGCGCTCGAGGTCGAGGTTGCCGATGTGCAGCGACAGCGGCGCCTGCACCCACTTGTAGATGCTCTGCGTGAACAGGCGCACGAACTTGTGCACCCACGCGTTGTGCAGCCCGGGCGCGTCGTCGGGGAACATGCTGCCCAGCGCCTGCACGATCTCGCCCGGGTTCAGCTTCTCGGCCGCATACAGGTAGAAGCAGGCGTCCAGCACGCGGAACGGCATCAGCTCGTCCTCGCCCTTCTGGTTGGCCTCCAGCTCGGGGCCGGCCGGCGCCGAGAAGCAGATCCGGATCGACTCGAAGCCGCGCGTCTCCAGGATGTGCTCCAGCAGCGTGATGACCACCGTCTTGGGCACGTTGGCCAGCACGCCCAGCGCGCCCTCGAGGTCGCCGCCAATCGTCGTGTAGCCCATCGCCTTCTCGCTCATGTTGCCGGTCTGCAGGAACAGGAAGCCCGACGAGTTCGACCAGTTCCACATGCGCTGCGCGCGCAGGCGGGCCTGGATGTTCTGCCGCGTCACCGGGGTGACCTCGGCGCCGCCCAGCATGGTGCGCGTGACCTCCTCCTCGCGCGCGAAGGCCTCCTCGATGGGCACCACCTGGAAGCGCGCGCCCAGCTCCTCGGCCGCGCGCTGCGCCGCGCCCTGGGTGGTGTCGGACGAGAAGCGCGAGGGCATGTAGAACACGTGCAGGTGCTTGCCGATCTCGCTGCGCAGGGCCTCACCCTGCAGGCGCGCGAAGCGATGCTCGAGGTAGCGATACGCGATCATCAGGGTCAGCAGCGAGTCGCGCCCGCCCGACAGCGCGATGCCGATACCCTTGAACGCCTTGGTCTTCTCGTAGTAGTCGCCGATGCCCAGCGCGAGCGCGTCGAGGATGTCCTCGCAGAACTCGGCGCGCGGGCTGCGCGGCGGCGCGGCCTGTGCCGCGGGCAGGAAGAAGCTCTGCCCGGGCGGCCCGGGGTAGCGCAGCCCGTCGCGGCTCGCGCCCGGCCCGGCCGCCGCCACCCGGCGCACATCGCTGCCATGATCCTGGGCGTCGAGGCGCCAGGTCGTGCTCTCGGTGCGCATGCGCGCGGTGCGATCCAGATCGACCACCGCCGCGGTCCAGCCCTCGCGGAAGCGCGGCGCCTCCGCCATCGGGCGCCCGTTCGACAGCACGAAGCCGCCGCCGTCGAACACCAGCCCGTCGTTGGCGCCGACCAGGTTGACGTAGGCCAGCGTGCACTGGTTGTCGCTGGAGCGCGTGGCCAGCATCTCGCGCCGCGTCGCCAGCACCCCCATGCGGAAGGGCGACGCCGACACGTTCACGATCAGCTCGGCGCCGGCATAGCAACGCCGCCGCATCGGCCCGTCGGGCGACCACACGTCCTCGCAGACCTCGACGCCCAGGCAGCCGAAGTCGAGGTCGAACACCAGATCACCCAGCGGGATGCCGTCGCGGTCGACCGCGTGCAGCGGCCGCCCGCGCGTGAAGGTGCGCATCTCGTAGAACACGCCATAGGTCGGCAGCTTCTCCTTGGGCACCAGCCCGAGGATGCGCCCGCGCTGCGTCACCGCCGCGCAGTTGTAGATCTGGCCGCGATACTCCACCGCCAGCCCGAGCACGACCACCATGCCCGAGGCCTGGGTGGCCTCGGCGACCGCCTCCAGCGCGCTCCACTGCGCGGTCAGGAAGCCGCGCCACTGCACCAAGTCCTCGGCGGCATAGCCGCCGAGGACTTGTTCTGGCAAGCACGCCACCGTGACCCCCGCGGCCTCCATCTCGGCCAGCATCCGCACCACACGCTCCAGGTTGGAGTGGACCGCTCCCACCATGGAGTTGACGCTACCGAGACCGATCTTCACCAGGCGCATGGCGCGACCTTACTGCCGAAGGAAGTCGGCGAGAAGCCCCGCCAGCGTTCGCACCTCGACCCAGCCGGCGGCCTCGGCCTTGGCCTGTGGGTGTGAATCGGTGACGCACACCGATTCGATGCAGCCGGCTCCGCGTAGCCTCGCCACCGCGCCAGGCGGGAACACCCCGTGCGTCGCGACCACCGCGACCGCGCTGGCGCCGGCGGTCAGGTAGGCCTGGGCAGCGTGCACGATCGACCCGCCGGTGCGGATCATGTCGTCATAGATCACCACGCGCTTGCCCTGCACCGCGGCGCTGATCGCGGTCACCTCGGTGCGCTCGCCGTCGAGGCGGCGCTTGAGCACCACGCCCGCCGGCACGCCCAGCTCGGCGGCCAGCGACTCGACCCACTTCATGCGCCCGGCGTCGGGCGCGCCCAGCACGAAGTCGCCGCGCCCGGCGTCGCGGATGGCGCCCAGGGTGACCGGCTTGGCATACAGGTGCACCGCGCGCACGTTGCCCTCGAAGTAGTGCGGCAGCCCGTCGGCGTGCAGATCGACCAGCGCGATGCGGCAGCCGAACGGCGCATCGGGGATCGACGACAGCAGGCGCGCCCGCGTCTTGGCGGTCACCACCTCGCCGGCGCGCACCGCCCGCTCCATGGTCGAGTAGCCGAAATACGGGATGACCAGGGTCAGCGAGCGCGCGCCATACTTCACCGCGGCGCACGCCAGGTCGTACAGCTCCAGCGTGGCCTGGTCCGAGATGGTGCCGCCCAGCAGCACCACGTCGCGCCCGGCCACCGGGGTCACGAAGCGCTGGTAGCGCTCGCCGTCGGGGAACAGCTTGCGCTCGAGCTCGCCCGCGCTGAGGCCGGCGGCGCTGCACACCGCGGCGCCCAGCTCGCCATAGGCCGAGCCGCAGAACAGCACCTGGTCGCTGGTCGTCATTGCCGCCGCAGCATATGGCGAGGTGTGTCACAGGTGTCAGAGTTTCGGTGCCGCGGGCAGTGGGATCTCGCGCACTCACGGGTGGCACCGCGCTTGCTCAGGCCCAGGACATGCGCCTCTCGACTGCCCTGACGACGGCACTGCTTGCGAGCTTCTCCCTCGCCCTCGCGGGCTGCTCCAGCCATGACGTCGAGACCCAGGAGGTCGACACCGCGGTCGCCGACGCCAAGCCGGCCATCCGCTATGCCATCAGCGCCATCGACGTGCCCGATCAGTGGACCAAGAACCAAGCCTTCGCCATGAACCTCGACCACGATGAGCGCGGCAGCCTGGACAACAAGGTGGGCTCGCTGATCGAGGTCAGCGAGATGTACCTGAAGAGCTCGCTGCAAGCCCACGTCGATGACGAGCTGGCGGCCGGACGCATGAACACCATCATCGAGCTGCACAGCGACGGTTTCGGCGACCAGCTCGACGTCGCCGTCGAGCTGCGCCCCGCCGTGCGCGAGGACGTCGGCCTGCGCCCCGCCGCCGTGCCGGGCCCCCTGCAGCGGATCTATGGTCGCCTCCAGGGTGGCCGCTTCATCACCCGGGTCCCCGGTCAGGTCTGGATCGAGCTCGCGATGTTCTCCGGCCAGCCGCCGCTGCCGGTCGAGCTGATCGGCGCCCGCCTCGAGGGCCGCGTCGGGCCCGAGGGGCTGACCGAGGTCCGCATCGGCGGCGCCATCACCTCGACCCATGTCGAACGCGACTTCGCCCCCACCCTGTACCAGCTGGTGCAGGCCCGTGTCGCGCTGCTCGGCCCCGCCGACCCGGACGCCATGGCCCTGATGCAGCTGTTCGACACCGACAAGGACCGTGTCATCGGCCTCGACGAGTTCATCCACTCCGGAACCACCCAGACGCTGCTCAGACCCGACGTCGATCTGGCCGACGACAGCGCCCTGCCCCTGTTCGTCCCCCGCCCCGACGGCCACAGGGAGAGCCTGTCGCTGGGCATCGAGGTCTCGGCCACGCCGCTCGCGTTCTAGGCCGGCAGCTGGCGAGGTCGGTCACAGGTGTCGGAGATTCGGCGCCGCCGCCCCGAGATTTCGCACACTCGGGCGTGGCACCGCGGTTGCTGTAGCCACCAGCATGCGTATCTCAAAGTTCATGACTCCGGCAGCCCTTGCCACCTCTTTCCTCCTGACCCTGGCCCTCGCCGGCTGCAGCAGCGAGGACGTCGAGACCCACCCGGTCGACACCGCGGCCGCCGACGCCAAGCCGGCACACCGCTATGTCCTCAGCGCCATCGACGTGCCCGACCTGGCGACCGAGAACGACCGCTTCGGCATGAACCTCGACCATGACACCCGCGGCAGCCTCGACAACAAGGTCGGCTCGGTGATCCAGCTCAGCGAGGCCTACCTCGGCCGCTCGCTGCAGCGCCACGTCGATGACGAGCTGGCGGCCGGCCGCATGAACACCCTGGTCGAGCTGCACAGCGACGGCTTCGGCGACCAGCTCGACGTCGCCATCGAGCTGCGCCCCGCCGTGCGCGAGGACGTCGGCCTGCGCGCCGCCGCGCTCGACGGGCCGCTGCTGCGGATCTATGGCCGCATCCAGGGCGGCCGCTTCTACACCCAGCTGCCCGGTCAGGCCTGGATCGAGCTGGCCATGTTCTCGGGCCAGCCCGCGCTGGCGGTCGAGCTGATCGGCGCCCGCCTCGAGGGCCGCGTCGGCCCCGAGGGGCTGACCGACGTGCGCATCGCGGGCGGCATCACCTTCGCGCGCTTCCAGCGCGACTTCGCCCCCGCGCTGCACCAGCTGGTGCTGGACCGTCTCGCGACCGGCCCCGAGGACCGCGACGCCACTTCCCTGCGCCAGGTCTTCGACACCGACAAGGACGGCGTCATCACGGCGCAGGAGTTCATCACCTCCAACACCATCCAGACCATCTTCAGCCCCGACGTCGATCTGGCCCGCGACGCCGCCCTGCCCGTCTTCACGGCCGTCCCCGACGGCCACAAGGAGAGCCTCTCGCTGGGCATCCAGGTCTCGGCCACCCCGGTGGGGTTCGCGTTCTGAGCGCTGGATCGGTGCTAACGTTGTCGTCATGAGCGTCAGCGGACAACTCATCGACCCCAGCTGGCAGCGCCGGCTGACCGCCGACGAGTACCACCGCATGATCGACGCTGCGGTGTTCGACGAGGACGAGCACCTGGAGCTCCTCGAGGGGGTGATCGTCGCGATGAGTCCGCAAGGCGCGCGCCACGCGCTCGTCATCGAGCGTCTCAACCGGATCCTGCTGCGCAGCCTCGGCGACGAGTTCCGGGTCCGGCCCCAGCTACCGCTGACCCTGAGCAACGACTCCGAACCCGAGCCGGACCTGGCCGTCGTCGCCGCAGGGTCGGCGGACGACGCCCCTCACCCGCGCACCGCCTTGCTCGTGATCGAGGTCGCGACCGAGTCGCTGGCCCGCGACCGCGGGCCCAAGGCGCTCCTGTACGCTCGCGCCGATGTGTCCGAGTACTGGATCGTCAACCTGGTGGACGGCTGCATCGAGGTGCACCGTGATCCGGATGTGGCCTCGGGCCGCTACCGCACGCAGACGACGCACACCGGCGCGACCATCACCGCCAGCGCGCTGGCGGTGACGATCGACGTCGGCGAACTGCTGCGCTGACGGACGGAGCCGATGGGCAGATCGCTGGCGTCGGGCGCGGGTCGGCCGCGTGGCCAGCCCACGCGGCCGACGAGTGAGCCACTGTCGACGCGCTTCATGAGCTGCCGGCAGTCTGGCGCCTGCTGATGCCCGCGCGGCCGGCGTGCGGCGGCGCCTCGGGCGACGGGCTGCGCGGCGGCGGGCACGACAAGGGCCGACAAGGGGCCCGCTGATCGCCGCTCCGCCTGGCGTGGCCGCGCTGTGCACCGTGGCGACGTGGCTGGGGTGCGCTTGACGAAAGATTAGCGGCCCCGCATGTTCTTTTTCATTGACAGCCACCACAGACGTGCGCCGACGCCGGGTGCAGAGTGGAGCAGCGATGGCCCTGGAAGCGCATGCCATCGCGCCTGCGCCGCGGGACCATGGCGGCAGCCCTCGCGAGGGTCGCGACGCGACTGCGTGGCGTGGCGGGCCTGCGGTGAGGCCGAAAAACCTCGTGGTACAGAGGAGGTGCACGAGCGAACCGGAGGATGGTGATGGAGCGAGCGGAGCTTCTGCAGCGGGCCGACGACAGGGTCAGGGCGGCGGTGCGGCGGCGACAGGGCGTCGAGGCCGAGGAGATCGCCG
>Ga0154020_10006496_pt1 | contig 13691 bp, 13 predicted proteins | sample Klosneuvirus_201_FD_109709 | JGI IMG/M metagenome (GOLD analysis project Ga0154020, IMG submission 109709) | Active sludge microbial communities from wastewater, Klosterneuburg, Austria - Klosneuvirus_20160825_MG | ecosystem: Engineered > WWTP > Aerobic digester > Activated sludge | place... | reverse complement strand
TCTTGTCGAGATACGCCAGCGACTTCGATCCTGGAGCCGACTTGCTGGAGACATGCGCAACGGGCAGTCTATTTTGTCCAGCGCGCGCAACTGGAAGTGCCTCGGGGGCAGGGGCCACCACTGGCTGGTCGGCTGCGGGGGCTGCGCCGACATAAGCAACACTGAGCATCAGCGCGAACGTCGAACGGCTGCGCGAAGTTGACTTCTTGATCGAAAGGCAAGTGTGATTTGGCATTGGCTTGGTCTGCTTAGCGCAGCGCTGATATCGGCTGATTGGCCAACACGGGAGAGAGGTTTGCCGCCGATGGCAGCTTGGAGAGCAGCCTGTCACCACGCCCACCAACAATGAACTCGATGGACTGCAACTCGGCGCGCCTGCGCACCCCCGGCATCAAATCGCCCGCCCGCACGGGTTGCATGGCCAGTGGCTCCTGGTCCTGCCTGCCTCGCAGCACAACACCGTAGGAACCCATTCTTTGGCCAATCAACAGTCGAGCGGCTTCGGCGGGCGTCACCAACAGCGTAATCGAGTCAAAATTCTTGTCCTGCTGGCTCGCACCCTCCACCTCACCGGGACGCACCATTTTGGCAGTCCGCTCTCGTGGCGCGTTGACATCAACGAACTCTCTTCCAGTCGCCAGAACCACCACGTTTTGCATGAACAAGCTGGTTTGTTCGAGCGCCTTGTCGTCCACCTCGCCCATGCCCAACTCCGGCTTGGGGCCTTTCGACATCAAGAAGATGTCGACCCGATGGTTGGGGCGCAGGGTCTGCGCGATGGAATTGTTGTTGTCAATCGCAATGGTCAGTGCTCGCCTGCCCAGGGGCACCACTTCGGCCACGTCGTTCACCGCCGGCACCTGCAGATCAGAAAGCCGCACCGGCCGCCCCCGCAAGACCGCACGCGCAAGCTTCTGCCCTTCCAGGCTCGGAAAATCGGCCGCCAGCACCGAGTCCGGGTAGACCAGGTCATCATCTATGGAGCGCGAAACAAAGGTCTGCCCGTTGAGCACCGTTCCCACCGCGGCGTCGCTCATCGGAACCACCACCGAAACCTTGGGTGTTGCCTTCTTCCGGTTTGACGCCAAGACTTCTGACTTGATCGACTCTTCGCGTTGCTGCAGGTAGACATAAGCGAGCCATGCGACCGCCCCAGCGAGCGTTGCGGCAAGCAGCAGCAACACTAGCGGACTGCTCAGCTTGCTGATGATTTTGGAGGTTGTGGCCATTGGTATTTCGTGGTGTACGCGGCAGGGTTCACCTACCGCGAACTTGTTGCGGACGCCAAGCAGGCAAGCCCGTTGGATTCAGTTGAAGGGTGGGTTGACGCATATACACTCAGGCGGCGACTGACAACACGTAAGAAAACGCGCTGTAGAAGCTCTTGATGGCACTCATCAGCCTCTGGATTGGCGACGGCGTGCCCAGTCCGCTCCAGATCAGGACGAGCGCCGCAAGGGTGACCACCACCGCGTACTCGGTCATGGCCTGTCCGCGAACGCGCTTCGGCGACAGGTACCTCACAGTGAGTCTCCCAAGGTCATCACGATTTGCGTCTCCTTGTCAGACCACATCATGATTTGGATCTGCTGACGGTTGCGTTGAGCACCAATCGACACCGACGGCATTCCTGGTCGAGAGGGTGCATGGGCAATTGATCTGACTCCCTGCCAGCGGTTTTCGTTGAGGTACTTCATGAAGAACCCCAACAAGTCACCAATAGGTTGTGCAGACGTCATGGAAAGGGTTAGCCCTCGTCGGCCGTCGTCGTCGCTGGCAACGGACGAAGTGACGTTCACGCCTTGCGGGATCGGGGCATCTTTGATGGCGTCCATGGCGCCAGCAACGGGCACGGGCTTGCTGCGTGAAAAGTAGCCGAACGACGCCTTTCTGTCCGCCAACTGAAGCGTTGCAAGGCATTGCTCACTCAAGGCCGAAACGATGCCCCACCCGGCAGCATGGTTGCGCTTCACCTTGAACCCGGCACCGGCCCACACTTTCTCCACCCGAGCCAAGACCTCACTCGGCGATGTTGAACTTTCGACCTGTACGATCGACATGGCCAAGCCATTGACCACAATGCCTTCGCCCACGCTGGTAGCCATGAGCCCGTCAGGCGGCATTGCCGGGCACGCGCTTACGTGAAATGACAACGCCGCGGACATCGCGATCCACAGCCGGTACAAGCTCACCCTTGACCCCCACACTTTGATGCAACGCAAGTTAACCGGCCAATCTACGGCGTCACAGGCCGACAGGCGTATACGTCCTTGGTTACATCCGTAGTCGACGTGATGGCAGAAGTTGCCCTCTGCGCGCTGACTTGAAAGAGATCGCCCGCATCGTCATAGATAACCGCCAGATTTCTGCCTTCTTTTGTGTCCAGGCTATACGTAAAGGACTGGCCGGCATAGGGATTGGCCCTATCCCAGACGTTGGGAGGTGCCAAGGAGATGATTTCGCGGTCAATATTCAAACTGGCTGAGAATTTTTCAGCTGCCAGCACCGCCTCGCCCCCCTTGTTGAGGTAGTTGCCCATCACCGTAACCGCTGGCTTGCCCATGCTGTCAGCACAGCGAAGGTCTTTTCTGTCGGCGTCAAGGAACTTCTCTGCGACGAAGAACCCAGGTCTTCCGCCGGAATTGAGCGTACCTGGCACATTGCAGGAAACCTCGATACTGCTGCCGCCGGCAATGATGCCAATCTGTGGCACCCCGTCTTCCGACTTTGTGTTGACCATCGACAGCATCAGCGGCGTGCTGCCAGTCGAGGAGTCACGAAGGAAGCTGTAACGCGACCCACCGTAAATGGTCATCAGGATGTCGCCGTCAAGCAAATTGGCACTGGGGCCACCCGTGACACTGAACTTGCCTTCGGCGGTAATCGTCACGATTCCGGGTGCGTAGACGCCCGTACTCCCGTAATGGCATTCCCCCATGTACGACCCTATCAGGCCGGAAATGAGCGTTGGCCGGTAGTTGATCGGCGGTTTCCTGACCACTTCCGGGGTAGTGCCTGATGGGGCTGAATCGCCGCCACCGCCACCACCGCAGCCACTTGCCAGCGCCGCGACGAGTATTGTCAGAAGAGTTGCTTTGTTCATCATGCGTTCATTGAGTTGATAAGAATCTTTTTTTTACGGGGAGTCACTTCAGCCGGTCTGCCGGCACCTCGTCCACCGCGATTTTTCCAATCTCGAGCCTGCCCGAGTTCGTACCATTGCCGTCCCACGCATCCATGAGTTTCGAGTAGCCCATCAACACCCCTTGCATCGGGCCACTCCTTGACGGGACCACCGTGGCCACCATGTTTTCCGTTCCCGTGTTGGCATTGGCAGCCCAGGTGTTGGAGAAGATTGCACCGGTGGCTTCAAAATCGAGGCCACTCCAGGTCGGCGTCGCCCACAGTCGCTGGTACGTAGTGCTGCTGTGCGCCACGGTCTTCAAGCCCACTGTGGCGACCGCCAGCGATTCTGTAGGGAGGGCGGCGACGACACCTGCGGCACCTTTGGAAGAGCCTTCACTCTTGACCCCGGTCAGCAATTGCGCGTGGTCGGTTAAGTACACAGTGCCGGCCGGGTCGCGCCACAACGGATCGAGTCCGTTGACAAAGCCGGAGGCACCCTTGTCCGTGTCCCGTATGACAGTTGCGCTACTGGAGCGATCATTCAAAACACGTGCCGCGACTTCGCTTCGGATTTGCGCAGACGACTTGGTGTTTGGAGCGTTGTACTTCTCGAAGTCTGACCCGCTCCGCTCATACCAGACCGTTCGCTCCCATGCGGCGTAGCGCGCCGCCATGTCAGTGGTGTGTTGAACGTCGGCGAGCTTGCCAATAGCAGCAATTGCCAGAAACATGGGCACAAGGCAGAACACAGCGGCAACCAGGAACTCCACCATGGCTTGACCAACTTGGTTCCGGGCCGGGCCGCAACGCCGCCGAACAGATTGAAAAGGGGTACCCACGGCAGTCCTGGCCTACTTCATCTGGTCACTCAAGGAGATCGCTCGGTGCGCGGCACTGGTGTCGATCAGCCTGGCCTGCCAGTACGGATTGAACAAGCTGGCGACCTCGGTACGATCATCCGATCTTGCCCAGCCAGTTCTGGTGAATCCCGTATTGATGCGGGAGCGGTAGAAGTAGGCATGCGCGGTTGCCACGGAGCGCATGCTCGCGCTGGCCAACTGGTCGTCCAGCTTGATGATCGATGCGTCGGTTAGCAGTTTGGACGATGTCCTGATGCTGGTGGCCGGCCGCTCGACCTCGATCACAACCGGAGACTTGCCGCCGTTCTCCTCCGGACTCTGGTTCTTGGGAATGCTCTTGGTCGGATTGCTCATGTCCCGGTAGTAGTCCTGCAGCCCCCCTTTGGAGTCAAGCGTTGAACCAGGCCCGGTCGAACTGTAGCGCTCCCACGCGGGGACGGCAGCGACCGAGAACAACGCATTGCCGTAGTTGGCCGTTTCGCCGGGGTTGTTCTTGTAGCCCGTGGTCTCGCCATAGCCGCCTGATGCGCCGACCAGTCCCCCGCCCGAACCACCCAGCTCAGCCAATGGCGAACCCAGAAACACGGTTACCGGCCCCCATGGCGTGGGAACCAAGTAAGCGCACATCCAATTGCCAAGACCAGTAGTCGCATCCAGTGCCAGCCAGCGCTTCTTGTCGCCGCTGAGCAAGGTGCCACCACTGTGGAAGAAATTGAAATGGGTGAACGAAACAATCAGCGTGGCGGCACCCACTGACGGCGGACAAGTGGTTGACTTGACAGTGCTGGCCCAGACCGGAGCCGGAGTGGAACCGCGCTCACGGGTGAATCGATCCGTAGTGCGCGCGCTCACTACCACGTCGGCGAAGCGATCAGCCTCGGCGGATGAATCATTCGCTCTGTGTTGCGTAGTCGAGGCACTCCACTGGGCCACAGACAGCACGGAAGGGCCGGCGGTGAAGGTTCCACTGGACAGCCGAGCAAGCGGGTCGTTTCGTTTGACAACCTCCTCAGCCACCTTGGCCATGTCCAGAGCGGTGGTCGCGTGGTGAAGCTGCTGTGCCAATTCGTGACTCTTGATCAAGGCGTCCAAAGTCTTCACCATGACCGGGGACGCCGTATCAAAGCTGCGCTTCGCCGCCGAAATCAAAGGGCCGATGGTGCTCTTGGGAATGTTCCATGGCGCCTCGACCGAGGGAAACATGGTCTTGTAGCCATCGAGCAGGGCTCCCCCCATGCGGTCATACGTATCCTTGGCGTCTTCCAGATACGACTTGATGCTGACAATCTGAGCCACCGCAGCTTGATTGGCAACCATCGCCCGGTTGGTGTAAGCCGAGAAGTTGTGATCACGCGCCTGCAACACGCCGGCGCTGTAGGCGCCCGCATCCGCCGCATTCTGGAGCCGCGTCTTGGCGTTGGCCAACATGCCGCTGTTGAAAAGCAGCAGGCCCATCAGACCTGCCGCGGCCGTGAACAACAACGCAAAGACCAGCGCTTGGCCATCCTGCCGAACCGCCGATGTTCGCTTGCTCAAAGCCCGCTTCTTCATGCGCTGCCAAGTGCCTGTCTGATGCGCGACGATTACTTCTGATCGTTGTCCTTGTTGTATTCGGACATGCCCTTGGTGGTGTCAGCGCGGGTTCGGGCGGCGTCTGCGGAACTGGTGGCCTTCCCGATGTCTGCCTTCTTGCCAGCCAGCTCTTCGGCCATACCTGAGGTCTGGTTGCGGATAGTCTTGCCAAACAGGCTATAGGTACCGATTGCGGCGACGGCAATCATCGCGACGATGATGATGTACTCCATCATGCCTTGGCCGCGCTGCTTGTTCTGAATCGAGTTCATATCTGATTTCCTCTCTGTATGACTAAGTTGAATACGCCGTTCAGAAATGCAACGACCGACGAATGCTAGGGCTGTGCGACACGATTCGCCATAGTCCGTTCGGTCTATGGACAGGCCCCATGCGTGCTGATTGATGGCCCGTAGGCTCGAAGCGTCACTCGACCAGGTGCTCTGGCCGGTGTCCCCAAGTGAGTCAATGGCGCGTGATCAGATGTCGGCGCATCGCTTCAACGGCCGCCTGGCCGCGCGTGTTGACACGCAACTTGACCATGACCGACTGGGCTTGATTCTTCACGGTGTGGGGCGAGCTGCGCAGGATGGCTGCAATCTCACTGTTGGTCTTTCCTTGACAGATCCAACTCAGTACTTCGATTTCGCGTCGGGTCAGGCAAGGCGGCGCCGGGTCTACTTTGGGCGCAGGCTTGCCGTGACCGGGAAGGCAACGCAGCAAGGCCGCATGCATGGCGGGCACGCTGAGTCTGAGTGCCTTTACCTGCTCCGCGCGGGGTGGATGGGGCAGTTGGTGGAAGCTGAAGAATGACACATGTTCACGATTGAGCTCGAACAGTCCATGCGCAACGATGTTCTCCAGGCCGCTGGCGCGAAACGCCTGCAAGCAGCCAGGATCGAATGCGACGGCATCGCGACGCAGGTCGAACAATTGGGGCTCGCCGCTTTGCAGCCAGCGCTCCATCAGAAACGGGGTACAAGCCCCGTTGAACTGCTGCACCGTGCGCAAGTACGCCTCAGGCAGATTGGCCGATACGATGGACAAAGGTTTGACCCCAACATCAAGCACCTTGCCGACGAACGCCATGAAGGCGCCGTGCGGCAGCGCCTGATGAAACGCGGACTGGGTCCAGGCGACAAATTCACCGTGACTGGCCACCTGATCAAGTGACTCGATGGCTGCGACCAGGGCAACGCGGTTGACGTCGCGCCTTGAGTTGACTCCCCTGTACATGACACTCCCCTGCGAACACTGTTCTGTAATTCTTGTGAACCTGGCGGGGGGCTCTGCCCCACGCTACCGGTACCGGCGCCGCCCCAGCAGCAACCTGGCAAGCGTCACTCAGTTCATCATCTCGCCACGCGGCGCTTGCGCCGAGCTCTTCGCATCCGAACGCGCCACCGGCTCGGGCTCCTTGGGTAGCAGCACCACGCGCTCGGTAATGCCCTTGGCGGCGATGGTGTCGGCCAGAAAGACCGTCGAGTGAACCAGCAGGTCGCGCGCCACTTCCTCCAGCGGCGATCCGGAGATGCTGGCGTGGCTGCCACCGAGGATTGCGCCGCCGCCCCAGCCCGCACCGGAGAGGCCGAAGCCGCTCTTCTGGTTGTCGGCCTGAAAGGTCTTGGAGGCGAGAATCTTCGCCTTGCGCACGTCCACCACACGGACGTCCATGTTCATGTGCACCTTGGTCTTCTTGAAGTCGATGGCGCCCGCCAGCAGGCCCACTGGGCCACCCAAAAAACCCAGACCGCCCAAACTGGTTGAGCTGGACTCGAAACCCAGCGAGGTGATGGAACCAGTGATCAGAAAGTCCGCCGCCTCGGCCTCGATTTTCTTGCCCACCAGCGCCAGCTCCTTGTTCAATTCTTCCAGCGCGGCGCGCTCCTGCACTTCAAAACAGCCAGTCTGCACCAGCGCCGTGGCCAGCATATCGGTCATGCCGGTGCCCACCCCGGTATAGCTCGGCTGCGCGGTGTTGCCGCCGCGGCCAAAACCGTAGTAGCCGTCCCACCAACGGTAGCGCTTGGGGTCTTGCTGGGCGGCGGTGGAGGAACAATCAGCCGACTTGCACTTGAACTCAGTGAATATCACCTTGGCCACTGGGGTAGCGCATTTGGGCACCGAGAGTTCGCGCTCGGCAACACTGCTGGTCTGTGCTATGACGACGGCGGGGAACACGAGCGCGGCCAAAAAGGCGATGCGCGAATGGGAAGTGTGTGACATGTACGGGCCCTTGGAGAAAAGCGAATCGTTGTTCTTGAAAGCGGGTTCGCAAAACCGCTGCCGGACTTTACAGGCCGTTTTCACACGCGCCACGAAACACTTACAAGTTGCAACAACTTGTTGTGAAAAGTAGCAAATTGAATACGACTTACCGGGATCGGATGTGCCGCGCCAAACAGCAACTTCTCTCCATCCTCAAGTGCCGCTACTGCCTCCAGGGTATGGGCCGGGTTCTGGCCCGCAGGACCTGTGGAGTACGAAAGCGCTCAGCTCAGAACCCTCGTCGACAAGCAGCAAGACCTCAGTCGACCTTGGCACCCTTTTCGATCAACAGTGCGCGCAGCACCGAGCGATGGCAATGCGCCTCATCCTTGCAATAGCAGCCAACCGAAAAACTGCTGGTGTGCGACAGGGCGGCGAATACCTCAAGCGTGCGGCTGGCCTCGGGGCTCGCCATCTCTGAGCGGTACTTCCTGGTGAAGGCCGCCCACTGCGCCGGTGTCTGGGCCTGCTGCGCAAGCTTCATGGTCTCGACGCTGGGCGCGAGGTTGGGGTACCAGACGTCGTACCAGTTCTGCGAGGCAAACTCGGTCTTGGGCACGCCTCGCGGCGGTCGACGAACCGTGCCGATGCGAACTCCCTCACCGGTAGCGCGTGCGCTGCCCAACTTGACTATTCGAATTGCCATATCTCCTCCGTCCTGCAATCACTCACGCATTTTCGATCGGCTGATGACAGTCGCCGCTCAATGCCTGCTGCCGCAGGCGGCAAAGGGCCAATCGATTGTAGGTGTCGGGCGCGGGCGCTTCATCCACAATCGGCCGGAATTCTTCAGGGATGCAGCACGCAACCGCCGCTGACCTCGCCGCTCCATTTGGCGCGCATTGCGGTCTTGAACTCGGCCAACGGATAGGTATGCGACACGTGGGGCGCGATGCGGCCATCCGCGGCCCACTGCATGATCTGGGCGAAACGCGGTGGGCGGATTGACGGGTCGTTGACGGTGGCGATCACCATCGGGCAGCCCAGCACGTCGAGCCCCTTCATCATGATCAGATTAGTCGGCAACAGGTTCGCGTTGGGAGCGCCACGCAGTCCGCGCCCCTGCGCCACCGATGGCGTCGAGGCCCAGCCCACGATCAGAAAGCGCGCGCCAAACGCGACGCAGCGCAGGCTCTCCAACGAGATGTCGCCACCCACACCGTCGTACACCACATCGACACCCCGCCCACTGGTGAACGCCTTGACCTGCTCGCGAAAGCGGTGCACGCCGGGTTCCCCCCCGGGGTTGCGGGTGTTGATGACGTGGTCAGCCCCATGCGCCTGGACCAGGGCCAGCTTGTCATCGGAGCGGCCCGTGGCGATGACGGTGGCGCCTATCAGCTTGGCCAGATGCACCGCCGCCAGTCCGGTGGAACCCGAGGCGCCATGAATCAGCACGGTCTCGCCGGCCTTCAGGTGAGCGCGGGCGATCAGGCAGTGGTAAGCGGTCTCGTAGTTCCCCAGCAGGCAGCACGCCTGGTCGAACGACAAGCTGGGCGGTATGCGGTGCACCGCCGAATCGGGCACCACGGCGTAGGACGCGAAGCCGCCCTGGCTCTGGTAGTTGCCAAGCGAGCGCGGTCCGACCTGCAGGCCATCGACCAGCACGCGGTCGCCCGGCGCCACGCTGGCCGGATCGACTTGCGCGCCGACGGCCGCCACCAGGCCACTGTATTCCAGCCCAGGGGTGTAGGGCGGCTTGGGCATGTGCTGGTACTGGCCGCTGGTCATCAGCAAGTCCACCCAGCCCACCGACGCGCTCTGGATCGCGATGAGCACTTCACCGTCCTTCAACGTGGCGGGATCGGGCGGTTGCATATCCTGCAAGGACATGTGGGCGTCAATAGCCCGAAGCGGGTCCTCGGCAAACCCCGACACCACCACCTTCTTGCCCGGTTTCAAGTCTGCAGCCAGCATGTGCGTTCCTTCGGTCATTGACCACCAGTCGCCAGCATAGAGTGCGCCAGCCGCGCCGTCAGCACGCAATCGATCTGGATGACTCGCTTCCTGAATGCCTCACATTGGTGCACACCAGCACGCAGGGCACCCGACGCACCGCCCAACTGCGCGCAGAAGCGGGCCGATCGGGCACATTTCGAATCACTCGTTCATTGTCATGCATCAAACATGCCATCTCATACCGATTTGGCATGGGAGTAAAATGCGGGCGCACCAGGACAGTGCAATCGACACGACGGCGCCCACAAGGCTCCGACCGTCCTCAACCAGTCACTTGCAGACCCTGCACCTCACCGCGAAATGCCGACTGGCGTTTGTCTCCGATCTCTTTCACCCCGGTTTTTCGCTACGCATCAGCGCCGCCAGAAAAACGACACGTTGCCAATTGTTTGCCCAAAGGAAATTGAAGTGAAGTACAAGAATCTGTCTGATTTTCTCGATTACGTTAAGGCCCGGGACCCGCACCAGCCCGAGTTTCACCAGGCCGTGCAGGAGGTGATGGGTAGTCTGTGGGGCTTCATCAAGGCCAACCCGCACTATGCCGATGCCGGCATTCTGGAGCGCCTGGTCGAGTCCGAACGTGTCATCCAGTTCCGCGTGTCCTGGGTGGATGACCACAATCACACGCACACCAACCGGGCTTTCCGTGTGCAACACAGCTCGGCGATTGGCCCCTTCAAGGGCGGCATGCGCTTTCACCCGTCCGTCAATCTGTCGATCCTGAAGTTTCTGGCCTTCGAGCAGACGTTCAAGAATGCCCTTACCACGCTACCCATGGGCGGCGGCAAGGGCGGCTCGGACTTCGACCCCAAGGGCAAGAGCCGCAACGAAGTGATGCGCTTTTGCCAGGCGTTGATGATCGAGCTGTACCGCCACCTCGGGCCGGACACCGACGTGCCGGCCGGCGACATTGGCGTGGGCGGGCGCGAGGTCGGTTTCATGACCGGCATGATGAAGAAACTGTCGAACAACGCCGCTTGCGTCTTCACCGGCAAGGGCCTGTCCTTCGGCGGCAGCCTGATCCGCCCGGAAGCCACCGGCTATGGCCTGGTGTACTTCGTGCAGGACATGCTGGCGCGCAAGAACATGAGCTTCGATGGCCTGCGTGTGTCGGTCTCCGGCTCGGGTAACGTCTCGCAGTACACCATCGAGAAGGCCATGGAACTCGGCGCGAAGGTCGTCACCGCTTCCGACTCGGGGGGCACTGTGATCGACGAGGCCGGCTTCACTCCCGAGAAGCTGGCGATCCTGATGGACATCAAGAACAAGCACTACGGTCGGGTCGAGGAGTACGCTCAGCGCGTCGGCCTGCGCTACGAAGCGGGCAAGAAGCCCTGGAGCGTTCCGGTCGACATCGCCCTGCCCTGCGCCACCCAGAACGAAGTCAACGGCGACGAGGCGCGCGAACTGGTGAAGAACGGCGTGAAGTGCGTGGCTGAAGGCGCCAACATGCCTTCCAACCTCGATGCGGTTGACGTGTTCCTGGAGAACAAGATCATGTACGGTCCGGGCAAGGCCGCCAATGCCGGTGGCGTGGCCACTTCGGGACTGGAGATGACGCAGAACGCCGAACGTCTTCCTTGGGAGCGCAGCGAAGTGGATGCCCGTTTGCGCATCATCATGAACGAGATCCACACCAACTGCGTGCGCTATGGCGAGCGCGAAGGCGGATTCGTCAACTACGTCGACGGTGCCAACATCGCGGGCTTCGTGAAAGTCGCTGACGCCATGTCCGCCCAGGGCGTCTACTGATACGGGCTGGCAAGAGCCGGGCCGCGGACGATGGGTCCCGGGCTCGGCCCCGGATCGGCGAGTTCCGAGTTCCCGCCCACTGGCATCCTTGATAATCGAGCCGCCTTGCCGCCACGGCCCCTCCGGTCGGTGGCCTCGCGGGGCGCACTTGAGGACCTCGCATGCCATCTGGAGCCCGGAATGTTCAATAGCCCTGCCACTGACTCGGGGGGCGGACGCGTCTACCTGGTGGGCGCTGGCCCGGGCGATCCTGAACTGCTGACGCTTCGCGCCGTGCGCCTGCTGCAACAGGCCGAGGTCGTCGTCTACGACCACCTGGTCTCCAACGCCGTGCTGGACTTCGTCCCGCCCGACGCCGAACGCATCTACGCTGGCAAGCGCCGCAATGAACACACGATGCGCCAGGAGCAGATCAACGCTCTGCTGATCAAGCTTGCCACAGACGGCAAGCGGGTGGTACGCCTCAAAGGCGGCGACCCGTTCATCTTCGGCCGTGGTGGCGAGGAGTTGCAGGCGCTGGCCGCGCATGGCGTGGTGTTCGAAGTGGTGCCGGGCATCACGGCCGCATCGGGCGCTTCCAACTATGCCGGTATACCGTTGACGCACCGCGACCACGCGCAGGCCTGCCTGTTCGTCACCGGACACCTCAAGGACGGCAGCGCCGACCTGGATTGGCCCAGCCTGGTCAGACCGAACCAGACTGTCGTGGTGTACATGGGCCTGAGCGGCCTGGCAGACATCTGCCGCCAGATGGTTGCGCACGGGGCCGCGCCGGACCTGCCCATCGCGGTGGTGCAGGACGCCACCATCAACAGCCAGAAAGTCGTCACCGGCACGCTTGCCACCATGGCAGATCGGGTGGCGCAACAGGGCCTGCGATCGCCCTGCCTGATCATCATCGGCAGCGTCGTCAACCTGCACGACGCGCTGGCATGGTTCCGGCCACCGTTGGGCTCCGCCCCCTAGGCATGCGTTTGTTTGTTCAGCGTCATGGTATGCCACGGCGATCAGCGCAATGTGAACAATGGGATGGCGCGGGATGGACCCTCGCTGCACAATGGTGACCACCAACCGCAGGCCCCGGCATGAGATCACGCAAGACCACCGACACGCACAGACTGATGGACCAGGCCATCGAGTACCGCAGCTGGCATGCGCACGCCAGCGCGCTGGACGAGCTTCAAGGCCTGCAGGAGTGGAAAAACAACCCCGGCTCCAAGTTCTACCAGTACAAGCTGATTCAGCAGCGCCTCATCAACCTGAAGAACTGGCGTAAGGCCAACGATTGGCCGGAGCTGATCTTCAGCCTGCGCGAGGGTCTGCACCGCAACCTGGGCAACCTGGCCAACCCGGAGTTGTACAAGCACACTCATGTTGGCACCAAGGCGCTGATTGACGACTACATCAACGAAGTCATCTCTTTGCTCAACTATCTGTGCGACAACGAGATCGCCGAACTGCCGTACAACCAGAAGTTGCTGTTCTTCCGGCACACTGGCCAGAGTTTCGGCCGCTCGGCCCTGATGCTCAGCGGTGGCGCCAACATCGGCATGTTCCATATCGGGGTGATCAAGGCCTTGCAGGAGCAACAATTGCTGCCCCGGGTCATTTCCGGCTCCAGCGCGGGTGCGGTGGTGGCGGCCTTGCTCGGAACCAAGAAAGACGCCGAGCTCGCCGCCCTGTTCAGCGGCGAGGACGTTGATCTGGATCTTTGGCGCCGCCTGGGCGCGCGCGACATGTGGCGACAGAAGTCGATCATGGACATCCACCAGCTTGAGCTGTTCCTGCGCAAGAACATCGGCGAATACACCTTTGAGGAAGCGTTCAAGCGCACCAAGCGCATCATCAACATCACAGTGTCCCCGGTCGCCAAGAACCAGCACGCGCGCCTGCTCAACTACCTGACCACACCGCACCTGCTGGTGTGGAGCGCGGTGCTCGCCTCATGTTCAGTGCCGGGCCTGTTCCCGCCGGTCAAGCTGATGACCAAGGACCGTCTCGGGCACGAGCGACCCTACATGGCATCGATCCGCTGGGTCGACGGCGCGCTGCGCAGCGACCTGCCGGCCAAGCGCCTGGGCGAGCTGTACAACGTGAACCATCACATCGTCAGCCAGACCAACCCGCATGTGCTGCCCTTCATGACCGACCAGT
>Ga0154020_10006493_pt1 | contig 13694 bp, 8 predicted proteins | sample Klosneuvirus_201_FD_109709 | JGI IMG/M metagenome (GOLD analysis project Ga0154020, IMG submission 109709) | Active sludge microbial communities from wastewater, Klosterneuburg, Austria - Klosneuvirus_20160825_MG | ecosystem: Engineered > WWTP > Aerobic digester > Activated sludge | place... | reverse complement strand
GGGTGAGGACGTGGATCTCCTCGCCGGGGCGCTCGATGAGGCGGGCCAGCAGCTCCATGCCGCGGGTGTGGCGAACGCGGGTGTGGCGGGCGGGGGCGCTGGTGCTGATGAGCCAGAGGTCGCCCTCGCGGGTGAGCGTCAGGGTGGACGAAGGCGGAGGCGAAGGCGGGGCGGGCACGGCAGCAACGGTGGCGGTGGCGGTGGCGGTGGCAGTGGCGGTGGCGGTGGCGGTGGCGGCGGCGCCGGGCAGCGCCGGCTGCAGGCGCTCGCGGGCGCGCAGGATGAGGCCGGGCATGCTCAGGGACTCGGCAGCGGCGAGGGCGCGGGTGAAGGCGGCGTGGGCCTCGGCGGGGCGGGACGCGGCGGCGAGGGCGCGGCCGAGGTCGTAGTCGAGCTGGGCGACCCAGGCCGAGAGGTGCGCGGCGCTGGCGGCGGCGCGCGCGGCGGCCAGGCGGGCCAGGGCGCTGTCGTGGTCACCGAGGCTGGAGTCGAGCAGCGCGATGACCCGGCCGACCGGCCCCTCGTAGGTCATCGGGACGTGGCCCGACACCATGTGTAGCGCGGCGTCAGGGAGCAGCTCGGCGCGAAAAGCCAGCTGCTCGTCACGGGTGGCGACCAGGGCGCAGGCCTCCATGCCGAGGTGGCGCAGATCCGCACACGCCAGCGGCATGCGCCCCCGCACACGCCCGAGCTCACGCGCGGTGGCGTGGCCATCCTCCAGCCGGGCGAACGCGGACATGCGGATGCAGGCGGCCAGGATCTCGGCGTGGGGAACGTCGTCCATCATGCTGATGATGTGGTCGACCGCGGCACGCACGTCGTCGTCGCGATGCATCAGGATGGCGCGGCTGATGAGGTGCGCGCTGAGTGAGGTCGCCAGCGCAGGATCGTCGCTGACGCTGGCGTGCTGCTGCACCTCGACCACGCAGCGATCGGAGCGCTCGAAGTCGCCGCGCGCCACCGCGCGCATCGACTCCAGCAGCAGCGCGCGCCAGCGCAGGCGGGGATGGCCCAGCTCCAGCGACAGCTCGAGCAGGCGCTCGATGTCGGCCTCGAAGGCGGCGAGCTCGCCGAGCACGACGTGATCCAGCCCCAGCCGAGCCAGGGCCTGCAGCGCGCGCGGAGTGTCGCCTGCGGCCAAGGCCAGCTCGTGGAGCTCCTGCCACAGCGCCATGCTCTGCGCGCGCGGCGCATAGTCGACCAGGGCCGCGCCGGCGGTCTGCAGCACCTCGCGCAGCAGCGCCGGATCGCCGAGCGCACGCGCCTCGGCGATGGCCTGCTCCGCCATGGCCATGGGCACGCGTGGATCGTCGGCTGGCTGCAGCGCCGCCGCCAAGCGCGCTTCCACCCGGCACGCCAGCGCCAGCGCCCGCGTGCTCGTACTGGTGAGCAGCGTCTGCGCCTCGCGCAGCGCCGTCACCAGCCCAGGGTCCACCGTGCCCGGGCGCAGCTCCGCGCCCAGCGTCAGCGCGGCCCGCGCCAGCAGCTCGCCGTCGCGACGCCCGCGCGCCTCGGCCAGCACCCCCTCGCAGCGCCGGCGCGCCTCGCCGTGGCGCCCGGCCGCACGCGCCACCACGGCGCGGTGCAGCGCCTCGTCGGGGCTGGGCGGCGGCGCCGGCAGCCCGGCCGCCACCGCGTCCTCCAGCCGCAGGTACAGCGCGAAGGCCCGGTCATGTGCGCCCTGGGCCTCCAGCTCGCGCGCGGCACGCAGCGCCAACCCGACCGGATCGCCCTCGGAGCGCAGCGCCGCCAGCGCATGGCGCGCCCGCTCGATGACCACGTCCGCGCTGTCACCCGCCAGCACCAGCGCCTGTCCCGCGCGCGCATGAAGCTCGGCGCGCGGCGCCGGCTCCAGCGCCTCCTCGATGGCGTCGCGCACCAGGATGTGGCTGAAGCGGTACTGCCCGGGGCGCAGCTCCAGCACCAGGCCCGCGCGCAGCGCCGGCGTGAGCCGCTCGATGACCTGCGCCGGCAGGCCGTCCTGCATGCGCGCCACCACCCCCGCGCTGAAGTCGCGCCCGAGCACCGCCGCGCACGCCAGCACCTCGCGCGTCGGCGCGGGCAGCTGCGCCACGCGCTCGCCGGTCAGCTCGCGCACGCTGGCGGGCAGCCGCATCGGCGCGCCGCCGCGCGAGGCCCGCGCACACTCGATCACGAACAGCGGATTGCCCCCGGTCAGCTCGCACAGCTCGGTCAAGAAGCCCGGCGCCAGCGGGCGCCCCGCCACCGCCGACGCCAGCGCCGCCACCTCCGCCGCTGGCAGCACCTCCAGCCGCAGCTCGCGCCCATCGCGCGCCATGCGCGCCAGCCGCGCCGCCGCCGGCCCTGCCAGCCGGGCATCGCGATCGCGCTGCGTCACCAGCAAGAGCACGCCCAGCGCGCGCAGCGGCCGGGCCAGGAAGGTCAGCAGATCCAGCGTCAGCAGGTCGGCCGCGTGCAGATCGTCCAGGATCCACACCACGGTGCGCTGCGCCGCCGCGCGCCCCAGCGCCTCCAGCACGCGCTCCCACAGGTGGAAGGCCGCCTCGGGCGCGGTGCCGCTGGGCGGCTCCAGCCCCAGCGCACGCAGACACGGCCACACTGGAAAGTAGGGCGGCGCCTCGGCCAGCTCCCAGGCGCGACCATAGACCACCGCGGCACCGCGCGCCTCCGCCTCGCGCCCGAGCAGCTCGGCCAGCGCGCTCTTGCCGACGCCGGGCTCGCCGCTCAGCAGCACCAGCTGGCCGTGGCGCGCCTCGGCCTGGGCCAGCGCGCCGCGCAACGTCGCCAGCGCGTCGTCGCGCCCGACCAGTGCGATGCCCCCGCTCACACCACCGTTTTACAACTGTTTGCTCACTTCGTCAGGTGCAGCATGACCTTGTTGCCGCCGACCCACACATCGCCGGCGCTGGAGCCATGCACCGCCACCAGCGGCTGCTCGGTGCCGCTGGCGACACCCGACCACGACTTGCCGTTCCAGTGCTTGATGGCGCCGCGCTGACCCACGGCCCAGACGTCATCCGGCGCGGCGCCCCAGGCGCGCACGAAGTCGTCGAAGCCGTCGCCGATGCTGACGCGCGTCCAGGCCACGCCGTCCCAGTGCAGCATCCACTCGTCCTCGCCGACCGCCCACACGTCCGTGGGCGAGAAGCCGAACAGCCCCTCGCAGCTGTAGTGATCGGTGGCGTCGCGGATGTCGACCCAGGCGGTGCCGCTCCACTCCTTGAAGTCGGTGACGCCACACACCCAGGCCTGCTTGGCCCCGGTGCCCGCGGCGAACACGCTGCTCGAGAACGAGCCCGCGATCCCGCGCCGGATCCAGGTCGCGCCGTCCCAGTGCACCGAGGCGCCGTTGTCGCCCACGGCCCACACGTCGGTCGCCGAGCTGCCATGCACGTCGGCCAGCCCGCCGCCCGTGCTGGGCGCCTTGGTCGCGGTCCAGGTGGTGCCGTTCCAGAACGCGATGTCGTCGCCGCCCACGGCCCAGATCGCGGTCGGCGAGGCGCCCCAGATGGCCTGCAGCGACTGCGCCCCGGTGATGGTCTGCGCGGTCCAGGTCGCACCGTCGTGGTGGTAGACCGTGCCGTTGCCGATGGCCCACACGTCGCTCGGCGCCGCCGCCCAGATGTCACTCCAGATCAGGAAGCCGCTGGCCGCCGCCGGCACCTTGGTATCGACCCGCGTGAACGGCGAGTCCTCACCACCACACCCGGCCACGACGAGCGCCAGCCCCAGCCATCGCAGAGTCGTCATCCCCCGAAAATATCAGTTCCTCCGGGCAGTCGTGGTGACGGGGCTCGCAGACAGCAGGCGGCGCACCTGGGCGGCGCTCGGCGTCCAGGTCCCGGCGCGGCCCTCGATGACCAGGGTCCAGGGCTGGGACAGGGTCGTCGCCAGCAGCGCGCGGTCGGTCTCGGCCAGCACGGTGGCGGGCAGGCGCACCACACCGCGGCCGCTGTCGTCGAGCTCCACGCGCAGCGCGGGCCCGATGGGGGCGCGCACCACGACGGGCTGGGTGCCCGGGTGCGACTCGGTGACGATGCGGCGGTCGATGACCTTGCTGTGCCGGAGGGTCTCGTGGCTGTCGCTGGAGGAGGCGGCGACGACCATGCCGCTGACGATCATGCCGGCGCCGAGCAGCGCGGTGATGGAGCCGGCGTGCGAGTCGTCGCTGCTGCCGGAGTCGCAGCCATCGATGCAGCCCTCGCCGGTGCCGCCCCAGCCGTGGCCGAGCTCGTTCATGGCGCTGCCCAGGCCGATGATGCCGCCGAGGCCGACCACGCTGGCGCCGACGGCCATCAGCGTGTTGCCAGTGCCGTTGTTGCTCGAGGGCGTGACGATGTCCTCCTCGGTCTTCTGGGTGGTGGCGTAGATCTGGCGGCACGGCACGCTGACGGACAGCCGGAGGCTGCCGTCGCCGAGGACCTCGACGCCGGTGCGGGCGTTGCCGCGCGACACGCAGCGGCCTTCGCGCTGCTCGGTCTGGCCCAGGTTGCGACGCGCGACGACCTGACGGCTGGTGGAGAGGCAGCCAGTGCAGGCTGCCGCGACGGCGGTGATGGTGAAGATGCTGACGAACGACCTCATGACGCGGGGTGTTGCAGAGGTCGGGCCAATCCATTGTCTGCGTGATTCCAGACAGTTGCGTCCACGCAGAGGTGGAATCTGTCGAACCTCCGCCGTCCCAGGTCCACCACCTGTCGATCCGGTCCAGGGGCGGTTTCGTACCGGCTTCATTCACGCGGGGGCCTGCACATGATTGCTGTTTTCGGAGCGACTGGAACGACGGGGTCGGGGGTGGTCAAGGCGCTGGCGGCACAGCACAAGCCGGTGCGCGCGGTGGTGCGCAAGGCGGCGCAGGCCGCGGCGAGCGCGCAGCTGGGCGCCGGGGTCGACGTCGTCGCCGCCGAGCTCGACGACGCCGCGGCGCTGCGCGCCGCCCTCGACGGCGTCAGGCAGGTCTACTGCGGCCTGGGTCGCGCCGCCAACCTGGTCGAGCTCGAGCAGCACGTGGTCGACGCCGCGCGCGCCGCGGGCGTCGCACACTACGTCAAGTCGTCGGGCGTCACCGTCGGCATCGACCGCCCCAGCGTGATCCAGAAGGTGCACGGCCAGCTCGAGGACTATGTGCGCGCCAACCTGCCCGGGAAGCACACCATCCTGGGCTGCAACTTCTTCATGCAGAACTTCTTCGGCGTGGCCGGCGCCATCAAGAGCGGCCTCTTGCCGATGCCGACCGGTGAGGCGCGCGCCGGCCTGGTCGACGCCGCCGACATCGTGCGCTGCGCGGTCAGCATCCTCGGGGGCGCTTCGAGCCAGCATCTCGGCAAGCGCTACCAGATCACGGGCCCAGCCGCGCTGTCCCACGGCGCTGCCGCCGCCACCTTCACCAAGGTGCTGGGCCGCCCGGTGCAGTTCGTCAACGTGGCCGAGGCCGACTTCGTGGGCGGCTGCGTGCAGGCCGGGCTGCCGCGCTGGTTCGCCGAGGTGCTGGCCGACGTCTATGTGCGCTTCTTCGGCGCCGGCGACGCCGATACCGTCAGCGACGACGTCCGCCTGGTGACCGGGCAGGCGCCGCGTGCCCTGGAGGCCTGGGTGCGCGACAACGCCCAGGCCTTCGCCTGAGCTGACGTCAGCCGGGCGGCACGCGGCGGTCGACATTCCCGGCCGCATTCGCGATAGTTCTGCCGGGGGGGGTCACGGTGGTGGGTGCGTCCGAGTTCGCGGGCACCGAGCGCTTCGAGCTGCTGAGCCGGCTGGGTGCCGGTGGCATGGGCACCGTGTTCGAGGCGCTCGATCGTCAGCAGGGTGTGCGCGTGGCGCTGAAGACGCTGCGCACGCTGGGCGGCGACGCGCTGATGCGCTTCAAGCGCGAGTTCCGCGCCCTGGCCGATCTGCACCATCCCAACCTGATCACCCTGGGCGAGCTGCACGAGGCCGCCGGTCAGTGGTTCTTCACCATGGAGCTGCTCGGCGGCGGCCAGGACTTCGTGGCCTGGGTGCGCCCCGGCTGCAGCCGCGATCCGGGCAACCCGTCGCCGTGGTCGGAGACCGTGCGCGGCGGGCGCGGCAAGGACGGCGACGGCTGGCGACCAGCACCACCGCTGGGGGGCCGCCTCGACGAGCCGCGGCTGCGTGCGGCGCTGGCCCAGCTGACCGAGGCGCTGAACGCGCTGCACGCGGCCGGCAAGGTGCACCGTGACATCAAGCCGTCGAACATCCTGATCACGCCCGACGGCACGCTGAAGGTGCTCGATTTCGGCCTGGTGCGTGATCTGCTCGAGCGCGAGCACTCGACCCAGGTGGTCGGCACCACCGACTACATGGCGCCCGAGCAGGCGGCGTCGCGCCCGCTGGGGCCCGAGGCCGACTGGTACGCGGTCGGCGTGATGCTGTACGAGGCGCTGACCGGGGTGCTGCCGTTCGACGGCCCGCCGCTGGCGGTGCTGCAGCGCAAGCAGGTCGACACCCCGGCGCCACCGGCCCAGCTGGCGCCGGGCGCTCCGGTCGATCTGGCCGCGGTGTGCATGGAGCTCTTGCTGCCCGATCCGGCGGCGCGGCTGCGCCCGCGTGACCTGGTGCGCCGGCTCGGCCTCGGCGGGCCGACGTCGCGGCCGCGCACCATCAGCTCGCAGAGCCCGCTGTATGTCGGCCGGGTGCGCGAGCTGCGCGAGCTGCGCGAGGCCTTCGAGCAGGTCTCGCGTGGGGCCTGCCTGGCGGTGTGCGTGCACGGCGAGTCGGGCGTCGGCAAGAGCGCGCTGGTCAAGCGCTTCGTCGAGCTGGCGCTGGCCGAGGACGCCCGCGTGGTCAGCCTGACCGGGCGCTGCTACGAGCGCGAGTCGGTGCCCTACAAGGGCATCGATGGTGTGGTCGACGCGCTGGCCAGCCACCTCGGCAAGGCCGGCAAGCTGGACGCCGCCGCTGTGCTGCCGCGTCATGTCGCCCTGCTGGCGCAGGTCTTCCCGGTGCTGCTGCGCGCCGAGGCGGTTGCGCAGGCGCCCAGCAGCCCGCGCGACGAGCAGCTCGATCCGCAGGAGCACCGGCGCCGCGTCTTCGTGGCGCTGCGCGAGCTGCTGGCGCGCCTGGGCGAGCGGCGACCGCTGTGTGTGGTGATCGATGATCTGCAGTGGGCCGACGCCGACAGCCTGGCGCTGCTGGGCGCGCTGCTGGAGCCGCCCGATGCGCCGCAGCTCCTGCTGATCGCCACGCTGCGCGGCGCGCAGGCGGCGGCCACGGTGGCGCGCCTGCCCGGCGAGGTGCGCCAGCTGACGGTGGGGCCGCTGGCCGACGACGAGGCGCGCGAGCTGGCGGGGTCGCTGCTGCGCAAGGCGGGCCTGCCGCCCACGCTGGCGCCGCGCATCGCGGCCGAGGCAGCCGGCCACGCGCTGTTCATCGACGAGCTGGTGCGCCACGCTGGCGAGGCCGGCCACGCCATCGGCCTGCGCCTGGAGGACGCCCTGGGCGAGCGCATCGGACGGCTGGCCGAGCCGGCGCGGCGCATCCTCGAGCTGGTTTCGGTGGCCGGGCTGCCACAACCCCAGGGCGTGGTGGCGGCGGCCCACGGGGGCAGCGACTTCCCGCAGCAGCTCGGCGTGTTGCGCGTGGCCAACCTGGCGCGCTCCAGCGGCACCCGCGAGCAGGATCTGGTCGAGGCCTATCACGACCGGGTGCGTGACGCGACGCTGGCGCGGCTGTCGCCCGAGGCGCGCAGCGACTGTCATCGCCGCCTGGCGCTGGCGCTGGAGGGCACCCAGGACGCCGAGGGGCTGGCGGTGCACTGGCTGGGCGCGGGCGAGCCCGGGCGCGCGGCGGTGCACGCCGAGGTCGCGGGGCGGCGCGCGGCGGAGGCGCTGGCGTTCGAGCGCGCGGCGCGCTGGCTGGCCTCGGCGCTGGAGCTCGAGCTGGCAGGCGGCGGCGGCGGCGACGAGGCGGTGGTGCGCCGGCTGCGCCTGGCGCTGGGCGATGCCTGGGTCAGCGCGGGGCGCGGGGTCAAGGCGGCCGACGTGCTGCTGGCGGCGGCGCAGGGGGCCACCGCGGCCCAGGCGCTGGATCTGCGCCGGCGCGCGGCCGAGCAGCTGTTGCGCTCGGGCCACGTCGACCGTGGCGTGGCGGCGCTGGAGAGCGTGCTGGGCGCGGTCGGCATGCGGCTGCCGCGCAGCACACGCAGCGCGCTGGTGGCGCTGGTGCTCCGGCGCGCCCAGCTGCGCCTGCGTGGCCTCGGCTTCAAGGAGCGCGATCCGACGCAGATCGCGGCCGAGGAGCTGACCCGGGTCGACGTGTGCTGGTCGGCGGCGTCGGGGCTGGCCATGGTCGACACCGTGCGCGGGGCCGACTTCCAGACCCGCAACCTGCTGCTGGCGCTGCGCGCCGGCGAGCCCAGGCGGATCGCGCGCGCGCTGGCGATGGAGGCCAGCTTCCTGGCCAGCTCGCAGCCGGACTCGAAGCGTGTGCTGGCGCTGCTGGCGCGGGCCAGCGAGCTGGCGCAGCGGCTGCGCGACCCGCACACCACGGCGATCGTGCTGATGACCACCGGCGCGGTGCAGTTCCTGAGCACGGCGTGGGGCCCGGCGCGCGACATGTGCGGGCGCGCGACCGAGCTCCTGCGCAGTCGCACCGTGGGGACCTCGTGGGAGATCGCCAGCGCCGAGCTGTTCCGGCTGTGGACGCTGTTCTTCCTGGGCGAGCTGCGCGAGATGTCGCGGCGCGTGTTCGCGCTGCTGCGCGAGTCGGAGGGCCGCGGCGATCTGTACGCGGCGACCGGCTATCGCACCGGCCTGGCCAACGCGGCGTGGCTGATGAGCGGCGACGTCGCCGAGGCGCGCCACCAGCTGCGTGACGCGGCGCGCGCATGGTCGCACGCCGGCTTTCACTTCCAGCACTACTGGAACATGCTGGCGCAGATGCACATCGACCTCTATGTCGGTGACGGCGCGGGGGCATACAAGCGCTGGATGGAGCGCTGGCCGTCGTTCGAGCAGTCGTTCTTCCCGCGCATCCGCGTGCTCGGCATCGAGGCCTGGACGGTGCGCGGGCGGGCGGCGCTGGCGGCGGCCACCGCGACGCCTGCGGGCAGCGCGCGCGAAGCGCTGATCACCAGCGCGGAGCGCGACGCCGATCGCGCCGCAGCGCGGGGCACCGGCTATGGGCGCGGCGTCACGGAGCTGGTGCGGGCGGGGGCGCAGGCGGCGCGCGGGCGCGATGCGCGGCCGGCGCTGACCGCGGCCATCGCGGCGCTCGACGGTGCAGGCATGGCGCTGCACGTGGCCGCGGCGCGACGCCGGCTGGGCGAGGTCGTCGGCGGTGACGAGGGCGCCGCGCTGATCGCGGGCTGCGATGGCTATCTCGGCGAGCAGAAGGTGTCCAATCCGCGCCGTCTGGTCGCCATGCTGACGCCGGGCTTCCCTGACTGACGTCAGGCCGCTTGCTGCTGCTGCACGTCCTGCGCTCGAGGCTCGCCTCGCGAACCCAGCAGCCGCACCTGCTCGGCCATCATCAGGTGGCCGAGGTCGTGGCGCTCCTCGCGATCGAGCTGGTCGTACAGCACCTGGAACAGCTGGTACTGCACCCGCGAGATGTGCCCACTGAGGACATCCTCGAGCGTGCTGAGCGCGCGGTACAGCCTGAGGTCGGCGCAGGGTGGCGCGCTGCCGCACAGCCTGACCAGGCGGCTGATCATCTGGTGGTCGCGCGTGCTGCGCTGCACGAGCTCGTCGAAGTCCGGCCCGCGGCGCTGCGCCCCCTTGCCGAAGGCGGCCTGCTCCGACTGCATGTGGAGCGCCAGCCCCTCGCCCAGGCGCTCGAGCAGCACGGCGACCCGGTCGCGTGCGTCGACACGTTCCGCGATGGTCAAGAGCTCGCGAACCGTGGTCAGCGAGTCGAGGTGGTCATCGCGCATGAGTTCGAGGATGTCCATGGTGCTTCTCCTTCTGCTGTCGGTCAGGGGGGCCGGCCGCGCGGGCTCCGCGCGATCCCCTCTACAGCAGCATTCGGGCCAGCGTGTCGCGGCGACAGTTATCCGTGGGTTGTCCGCCGAAACCCGCGGGTCCGCACGCCTGACCGTGGTTTCGCGCGACGCAGATTGCAACATGTGCGGACGCGCCCACCTGGGGGCAATGCGCGACGGGCCCAGCTGGCTCAGGTCAGGCCGAACACCCGCGCCGCGTTGTCGCCCAGGAACAGGCGGCGCGCCTCGGCGTCGAGGCCCAGCGTGTCGACCTGGGCCAGACAGTCGCCCGGCGTCAGCATGGGATAGTTGCTGCCGAACAGCACCTTCTTGCGGCCGTGGCCAGCCAGGTACTCGCGCAGGGCGGCGGGATAGCGCTTCGGCTTGTAGGCCGAGGTGTCGATGTGGACATTGGGGTACTTGGTCGCCAGCGCGATCATCTCGTCGGTCCACGGATAGCCGATGTGGCCGCCCACGATGACCAGCTCGGGGAAGTCGAGCGCGACCTCGTCGAGGTAGGGGATGGGACGCCCCGGCTCCGACGGGCACAGCGGGCCGGTGTGGCCGACCTGCAGGCAGAACGGGATGCCGAGCTCGACACACTCGGCATACAGCGGGTAGTAGCGCCGATGGTTGGGCGGCAGGTTCCATAGCCAGGGCAGCATGCGCAGCGCGCGCAGGCCGAGCGTGCGCACCGCGCGGCGCAGCTCGCGCACCGCGGCCATCGGGTGCCCGAGGTCGACCGAGGCCACGCCGACCAGGACGTCGGGCGCCGCGCGCACGAAGCTGGCGACCTCGTCGTTGGAGATCAGCGCGCCCTGGGGCCCGACCCAGGCCGTCACCAGCGCGCGGTCGACGCCGGCGGCCTGCAGCGCACCCAGGGTGAAGCCGAGCGGGAGCTCGGGCGGATCGTCGCCCGCGCCCAGCCAGCGCCGCAGCGAAGCGAACATCTCGTGGCGCACGAAGCCCGGCGTCGGGTGCTGGATCCACGCGTCGATGATGGCCATGGCGGCAATCTAGCATCGCTGGCCTCGGCGGCCGGCCTCTGCCATCGTCGAGCCATGCGGGTCGCCGTCGCCATGCTCGTCATCGTCATCGGCAGCGTCAGCCTGGCCGCGCCGGGTTGCGGCAGCGGCAAGCCGCGCCCTGGCAGCGGCGCCGACGCCACCGTGACCACGACCGACGCCGCCGTGACCGCAGCCGACGCCGGCGGGGTGACCCAGACCGCGCCGTCCCCGACCTGCACCAGCGCGGGCTGCCTGCGCGCGGTCACCGTGGTCGGCGACTACGACGTCGCCACGCTGCGGCCGCTGCTGGAGCCCGCGGTGCAGATCGACAACGGCTACTCGCTGTACACCCTCGAGTACTTCACCAGCGCACGCACCGCGCTGGCCACCGTCGCCATCCCGTACCGCGTCGACACACCTGCGGCCGGCTGGCACGTGGTCGCCAACAACCATGGCACCAGCGGCGTCGAGGACCCCTGCGTCATCGCCGGCACCATCTCCGGCGCCGGCCTCGCCGGGACCTTCGGCGCGCGCGGCCTCATCGGCGTCGCGGTCGACTATCCCGGCCTGGGCAGCCCCGGCGTGCATCCCTACCTGGTCGCCGGCATCGAGGGCCACGCCGCGCTCGACGCCCTGCGCGCGACCCGCGTGCTGGCCGCCTATCTCGGGGTGCGGCTGTCGGGGCGAAGCGCCGTCGTCGGTCTCAGCCAGGGCGGCCACGCCACGCTGGCCGCCGCGGCGCGCCACCGCAGCCATGCCCCCGAGCTCGACATCCGCGCCTTCGCCGCCACCGCCCCCGCGACGGTGTGGGAGGAGGACTGGCGCATCGGCGTTGCCATCGACGGCCCGCACGTCGCCTACCACGCCATGATGGTCTACGCCTGGGCCGATCACTACGGCTTCCAGCTCGAACCGCTGTGGACCGCGCAGACCGCGACCATCATCGACGACGTCATGGCCAGCACCTGCGGCTATCCGCTGACCACGGGCGGCCCCACCATCGCCAGCCGCCTGGGCAGCTCGGCCGCCGCCATCTTCTCGCCGGCTTTCCTGGCCGCATACACCAGCGGCAGCTGGGGCGCCTATGCGCGCTTCCACGACTTCTTCACCGCCAACCGCACCGGGCCGTACGCGCAGACCGCGCCGCTCAAGCTGTACCAGGGCGACGCCGACACCACCGTGCTGCGTCAGAGCACCGACGCCCTGGTCGCCGCGCTGCGCGTCGCCGGCAACAGCGTCGACTACGAGGTCGTCCCCGGCGGCACCCACACCAACGTCGCCTTCGGCTTCGTGGCCTATCAGGAGCTGCGCACCACCGAGTCGATCGCCTGGCTCAGGGCGCGCCTGGCCGAGTAACGCAGTCGCGCCGCGGGCCGCGGCGGATCGCGCAAACCCTGCACGCGGGGTCGCTGGCGCCTTGCGCTGCCCGGGCGCCAGCCCCACGGTAGAGGCATGCGCAACTGGATCGCAGCTGCAGCAATGATGATCGCAGGGTTGTCCTGTGCTGGGCAGAAGCAAGGGCCGGCCGAGACGCTGCCGTCGAACACGCAGACACCTGCGTCGACGCCCGAGCCGGAGCGCATCCACGCGCCCGCGCTGCAGCCGGCACCGCCGCCCGAGCCCGAGACGCCGGCAGCGCCGTCACCCAGCCCGTCGCCCGGCCCGAAGCGCTAGCGCGGACGTCCCCGGGTCAGGCTCTTGCACACCGCGACGGCGCGGTCGGCGGGCTCGCGCTCGGTGGAGTCGGCGCGACAGGTGATGCCGGCGCGGCAGCCGCTGACCACGAAGGTCGGCGGGTCGCTGCTGTCGAAGCCCGCCGTCTGGCGCTGCAGCGTCAGGTTCAGCCAGCCATCGCCGACCGTCTCCTGCGTGATGACCTCGCCGGTCGGAGGGTTCGCGGCGGGGCACTGGCGCGCGGCGCCGTCCCAGCTGACCTCGACGCGGACGTCATGCAGGACGAGCTCGATGCTCTTGCCCTGGTAGGCGCTGGTCTCGACGATGGTGGTCTTGCTCTCGCCCGGCGTCGCGGTCGCGGGGATGCCGTAGGCGCGCAGGTCGAGCCGCTGGGTCCCTGCGCCACACGCGCCCAGCCCCACCGAGACCCCCACCGAGAGCCCCGCCAGCACCGTCACACGCGACCACGCCATGCAGACACGCTAGCACGGCGGTTGACCGGCACCGCCGCCGGGGTCAACGTTGCCACATGCACAGCTGGGCCCGCCTCGTCGCCACACTCGCCATCGCCAGCGCGGCGCTGGCCTGCGCCGGCCCGCAGCAGAGCCGGCTGCCCACCGAGACCCAGCCCGGGAGCACCAGCACCCCCGCGGCCGCCCCCGAGCCCGAGCGCATGCACGCGCCGGCGCTCGCGCCCGCACCACCGGGGTCGGCGTCGCCCGAGACCCCCGAGCCGGGCGACGACACCACGGTGCGCGCCCAGCTGCCGCGCGCCACGCTGGGCAACCTGGTCATCAAGGGCAGCCACGACCCGCGCTTCACCCGCATGCTGCTGGGCAACCAGAGCAGCAAGCTGGCTGCCTGCTACATGCACGCCCGCAACGTCGACCGCCAGCTCGGCCCTGGCGCGATGACCTGGCAGCTGCGCATGGATCGGTGGGGGCGCATCGACCAGTTCGCGGTGGTCGAAAAGACGCTGCTGAGCCCGACCTTCGAGGCCTGCGCGCGCACCATCCTGTCGCCGCTGCGCGGCACCGAGGCCACCGGCAGCTCCACCATCACCGTCAGCTTCGCGTTCGAGCCGGCGCGGG
>Ga0154020_10006492_pt1 | contig 13694 bp, 10 predicted proteins | sample Klosneuvirus_201_FD_109709 | JGI IMG/M metagenome (GOLD analysis project Ga0154020, IMG submission 109709) | Active sludge microbial communities from wastewater, Klosterneuburg, Austria - Klosneuvirus_20160825_MG | ecosystem: Engineered > WWTP > Aerobic digester > Activated sludge | place... | reverse complement strand
CACTCCGGCTGATATCATCGAAGGCCGGCGCAAGAAGCCATGCTCCTTCGGTATTTATTATTCCATAGGAATTTTCAGACTTAACGATGGCTGTCCCGCCCTCAAAAGAATTTGCATCTTTATAAGTGCATGAAATTTTTAGACGACCATTATAGTCCACATAGCCCCACTTTTTATTTTTCTGTACCGGTACCAGACCTTCAGATGGTCTTCCTGTATTTTCATAGCCGGGGAACTCAATCTTGGTTCCTAAGGTATCCAAAACAATGTTTTTCCCTTTACTCGCAATTACAACAAATCCATTTACAAAAATGGCTGAACTCAGTAGGTTTTCTGTGTAGCGGTAAATTGTCGGTATTACAATTTCAACACGACTATTAATAAATCCACATTTACCATTTTTGGCAATCAATGCCCTACCGTTGTGAAAATCCCCTACAGCATCATACTCGAAAGGAAGAACAACTTCACCGACACGGTTGATTAACCCCCATTTATCATTCAAACTAACTTTTAGCAAGCGAGGAGATGCCCAGGACATGTTATTATAAATTGGTTCAACAACCATGGAACCCTGTACACTGATTAACCCAAATAAATCATCAACCCCAACGATTGCAAATCCGTCACGAAAATCGGAGGCGATATCAAAATCCAGCTTGGTCAGTTCACGACCTGTTTTATCCACATAACCTGATTTATCATTCTTAACAACCACACAAATATCTTCAACAGGTTCGGTGATCTCATCATATTCAATAGGAATAAGTAACTCTCCGTTCTTGTTCATCAAGCCGGATTTATTTCCTTTACTTACAACCGCGCAATTATTTTTAAAAGCTTCCGCATCATCCCACATAAAAGGAATCATCACCTTCCCGCTTTTATTTACATAGCCGTACTTCCCATCTTTGGAAACCGCTGCAAGACCCTCAGAGAAATAATTCACCTCATCATAAACTGCCGGAATCATTTCTGCACCTGTCTCATTGATAAATCCCCAATGAGAATTATTGTTGAAAGGAAGGAACAAAGAAGTCTGACGTAAATAATCATTTTCCAATTCATCCATAAAAGGATAATCAGGATAATCAAACTTGAACTGCAAATACGTTTGTTCATCATAATTCTGCATGCTTATTCTGTAAATCTCTCTCCATGCCTCGCGAACGTATCTGTTTTCGGGATAACGCTTTAAAAATGCTTTGTATTCCGCAATAAGTCCCTGCGAAGTTGACAAAGTATAAATCATTCTTTCAGCCTGCATCTTAAATGGGCTTTCCGGATAGAGGGATAAAAATCGTTCGTAGGCTCCCAGCTGCTGGCTTTGAGTTTCTTCTTCAAAAACCCTTTCATAAAATCGGTTCTGCGCATCCTTGAACTCTTCAGCATTTGGATATGCTTGTAGAAAAGCCGAGTAGGCAGCAGACGTGTTTTCATTTTTTGCAATCTGAAATGCAATCGCATTCCGCAATCCGGTAGCTTCATCCATTTTTCCGCAAAAAGCAAATCCACTTAAGTAATGGTTGAGCTGTTCCAGAGAAGCTGTTTCTTCAGCAAGATTGTATGCCATCACGCAAATGCTGTCCTTTAACTGCCCTATGCTTTCATGACTAATTCCAAACTCCAAATATTTCTCTTTGTTTTTCTCCTTAAGAAGAATAAATGCGGAATCACTCAGCAATATAAAATTACGTGCCGAATCAAGATTGTAAAATGGATTGTCATTTGATGAATGTATCCTTGCCAGGCCATAACCAGCCGCCGCAGCTTCTTTCTTCATAGATTTTAAAAACAACTCCCGTGCATTGAAATAATCGAAGACTTTCAAGCGCTCAAAAGCCTTATCAAGATTTCCTGCAAAGAGCTGGAAGACTTGAAAAAACACAATCACAAAAATTAAAAGACCTCGAATCATGCTGATAATTATTTTCATTCGCAGCAAATATATAGCATCCATTGCTCAGAAAACAATAAAAATACAATCCCGAACATTCATCACAACAACCTGGCTCCATGAACCGGCTGAAATTGGCATAAACCTGATTGCAGCTATGGAAGAAAGCCACTATCAAAATTTAGGAATACAGAGGGCTTTAACCTATCTTTGATTCTTAAACATGCTTTGCCATTGACTTTCGATGATTTTAATTTTTACCCTTCTCTACTTGAAGGGCTTGATGCAATGGGCTTCTCACAGCCTACACCCATCCAGGAACAAGTAATTCCGGTCATCCTTAAAGGAAAAGATCTGATAGCCTGTGCCCAAACAGGAACAGGAAAGACTGCTGCTTACCTGCTTCCTACCTTACACCGTATTGCAATAGACAAAATACCTCACACATCGGCACTCATTGTAGCCCCGACAAGAGAACTTGCTCAACAAATTGACAATGCTTTTCAGGGCTTTGCTTATTTCACCCACGCCAGCTCCATTGCAGTATATGGAGGCAGCGACGGACAGGTTTTTGAAAGAGAAAAAAAGGCATTGGGCGAAGGAACTTCGGTCGTGATTGCCACACCGGGAAGACTTCTCAGCCATCTGAATAATGGCTATGTAAAATTCGACAAGCTTGATGTATTGATTTTGGATGAAGCGGATAAAATGCTTGACATGGGTTTTTATGAAGACATCCTGCGAATCATTCGTCATTTACCACAGCGCAGACAAAACTTGCTTTTCAGTGCGACCATGCCATCAAAAATGCGTGAGCTCGCTAAAAGAATCTTACAAGATCCTACCGAAGTAAATATTGCCATCAGTAAACCGGCAGCAGGAATTCTTCAAAATGCATACTTGGTTTATGACACGCAAAAAATTCCTCTTACCCGTGATATTCTGATTGAAAAAAATCTTGACAGTGTATTAATTTTTGCTTCTACAAAATCGGGTGTAAAGGCACTGGAGAAAGAATTGCTTCGAATGAAACTTTCAGCAAAGGCTATTCACAGTGACCTGACACAGTCGGAAAGAGAAAATGTTCTGCTTAGTTTTAGAAACAGAAATACAAAAATTCTCGTTGCCACCGACATACTTTCCCGTGGTATCGATATAGAGAATATCGGACTCGTTATTAATTACGATGTCCCCGGAGATGCAGAAGATTACGTTCACCGCGTGGGCCGAACCGCTCGTGCTGCATCAACAGGTGAAGCAATTACTTTAATAAATGAAAAGGATCAACGCCGCTTTTCTCAAATCGAAGAACTGATTGAAAAGGTAGTTCCCAAACTGCCCCTCCCGGCTGCTTTAGGAGAAGGCCCTGCTTGGCAACCACTAAAGAAACATTCTTCCGGCCCAAGAAAAGGATCGGGACGGCCATTTCATAAACGTAATTCAAAAGGCGGAAAAGGTAGTTCAAAGAATAAAGGACAGAGTAGCCCTTCCAGAAAACAAGACTAATTTTTCGGGGATCAACAACGGATACATTGCAGCTGAGAAATTATCTATCCTGCTGCCATAAGCAATTCCCAAAACCAATTCAAAATATTGCTCTATAACGATTGAACCGTATACGTATTTCAAAATAATTCGAAATATTCCATAATTAAAGGCTTTCTCAGATTAATAAAACTTTTGGAATTATTTTTTGTTTCAGCAAATGAACTAATTCCTTATACGTTAATCATTATGCTTCGACTCTTTTTCACCTTCATTTTATTTACATTAATTGGCACATTCTCATCCTGCTCCTTTACAAATCGTACCAGTAGAGATTACTTAGTGGAGTCCATACAGGAGCCATATGACATCGTCGTAGTGCCGGGTGTTCCGCTGGAAGGAGAAAGCTGGAGTCAAACAATGAAAGCAAGAGTTTATTGGTCTAAGTATTTATTTGACAAAGGAATTGCGAAGAATATTATGTATTCAGGGTCTTCAGTGTACACTCCCTATTACGAAGCAAAAGTGATGGCATTGTTTGCCGAGGCTATCGGCATTCCAAAGCAACATATTTTCATCGAAACAAAAGCCGAACACAGCACTGAAAATATTTACTATTCATATAAAAAAGCAAAGCTTATGGGATTTGAAAGAATCGCTCTTGCTTCAGATCCATTTCAGACTAAATTACTCAAAAGATTTACCAGAAAGAAAGTAAATAAAAATGTCGGATTAATTCCCATCGTTTTCGATACGCTTCGAACACTTGAACCGGCTATGATCGATCCCAAACTAGATTTCACACATGCCTACAATCAAAACTTTGTTTCTATAAAGGATAGAGAAACATTTTGGGAACGGTTAAGGGGAACCCGCGGACTAAAGCTGGACGAAAACGCTTATCAATAGTATTTCTCTAAATAATCACTTTTTCAATTATTATCAGTTTTCAAAAAACGCAAACATGTTTAGCGCTCAATTAAAATAAAAAGCCCGAGTGTCAGAAAAGCTTCAACACTTTCGATGCCCTATAAAATCAGGGTTGTTTGCGTAAACTGGAGCTTAATCGCAAACCTGAAAAATTTTAAACCATCGAATTGGAACACCCGGAATCTTTTTACATTTTTACAAATCCATCATCATTTAATAATTAGTTTATCTTGTAGACTCTTCAAAAAGCAATTATCTTCGTACATAAGCATGAATGAACCATTGTCGTGTTCGCACCACAATCATTTCTCATTTTGCAAATAACAAATGCACGAACGCAACCTATCTGCGCACTAATCTTTTTTTTATGCCAAAGAATAAAGATGCTTATACCCGCTATCGTCTGATTGATGAAGCATTAAAAAACAAACAAAGGCCATATCCATCACTAACCGAGCTTGCTGAGAAGTGCGGGGATCTGCTGGGAAAACGCATTTCTGAATCCACAATGCAGAAAGACATTTATGCCATGCGTTTTGATGAAGGCCTGAATTTTTTCGCTCCGATTGATTACAACAAAGTTCAAAAGGGATATTATTATACCGATCTGCAATATTCCATTAGCAAACTTCCATTAAAACAAGAGGATTTGTACGCTCTTGAATTTGCTGCAGGAATGCTGAGGCAATTCAAGGATTTTCCCATTTTGCAACAATTCGACAACACCATCGGAAGATTGTTGCAAGCTGTTCAGATTAGCCGTTCATTATATGGAACAGAAATTACCGATTTCATTCAGGTTGAAAAACCGCCATACTCGGGAGGAACAGATCATCTGGAAAAAATATTAAAATCAATTACTGATCCTGTTGAAATTAATTTTCATTATCACAACTTCAGCAAAGCAAAAACAAGTCAGCATAAACTTCATCCTTACCTCGTTCGGGAATACAGAAATCGTTGGTATCTCACGGGCTATTCACCCACACATGACAGAATTCTGACCTTCGGCCTTGATCGTATGAGCAATCTGCATGCAACACGAACAGCCTTTACTAAAAAGGCCGACTTTGATGCAAGGAAATTCTTTTACCACTCCTTTGGCATCACGGTGAATGACTTAATTCCGGTTAAAGTTGAGCTTTCATTTACTCCGCTCGAAGGGCTATATATAAAAGCACAACCAATTCACCACACTCAACAAATACTTAAAAATAATTCGAAAGAGTTTAGAATAAGTATCAATGTAATTCCTTCACATGAATTGACTATGCAAATACTTAGCTATGGAGAAAATGTAAAAGTCATTAAACCCTTGCAATTAAAAAAAGAAATTCAGGACACATTAAAAAAGGCTCTGAAAAATTATTCAAAATAGTTTAGACCCCGATTTCAGCCTAACAAGAAGGCTCCACTATACTCTGAAACTAATTTTTCTTCTCTGAAAACATTTCTCCACGCAAATAGGTTGCGGTCTTCCGAATTATCTTTGAGAATAACAATTTCCCAATGCGTCACATACTTTCAAAATCCACTTTTCTATACGGCACTCAATGCCCGAAAAGACTTTACTTTAATAAATTCCGACGTGATTTGAGAGTTGAGATTTCAGCCAATCAACAAGCCGTGTTTGACAGAGGAACTTCGGTTGGTCAGTTAGCCCGTGATTTATTCCCCGGAGGTATTGACGCCTCGCCCGAAACACCTTTCGAATATCAGAAATCTGTGATATTCACAAAGGAACTGATTGATCAGGGAGCAAAAATAATTTACGAGGCCGCTTTTCAATACCAGGGAGTACTTGCTGCCGTCGATATTCTTGTGAAAAGAAACGGCAAATGGAAAGCATACGAAGTCAAAAGCTCTACAAGTGTCAAGGAAGTAAATATACTTGATGCAGCATTGCAATATCATGTTATTACGAAGTCGGGAATTGAGCTCGCAGATATTTTTATCGTACATCTCAACAACGAATATGTCAGAAAGAAGGAGCTCGTGATTGAAGAATTATTCTTCATGGATTCTGTAAAAGACGAAGCAATCGAACATCAGTCATTTGTAAAAAATAAAATTGCCGAATTAAAATTAATTATTGAATCTAAAAAAGAACCAACGATTGATATTGGATCACACTGTTTTGACCCCTATTCCTGTGACTTTATGCATCACTGCTGGAAACATGTTCCGGAACCTTCCGTGTTTTCAATTTCCGGACTTCGTTCCAATAAAAAATTCGAACTCTATGAAAACGGAATCCTTCGCTTTGAAGATCTCCCTGCAGATATTGTTCTCAATGAGTACCAGTCAATGCAAATCGAAAGCCATTTGAATGGGAAAACCCATATTGACAAGGCCTCCGTCAGAAATTTTCTCGGCGAGTTTTCTTATCCGCTTTACTTTATGGATTTTGAATCATTCCAACCGGCAGTTCCTTTGTACATTAAAAGCAGGCCATATCAACAAATTGCTTTTCAATACTCTCTGCATTATAAAAAAAACAAATCCTCTGCATTAAAACATTTTGAGTTTTTGGCAACGATAAAAGAAGACCCCCGCATTCCTTTCATAGAGCAATTGCTGGAAGATACCGCTAAGCCGGGAAGTATTCTCGCGTACAATGTGAGTTTTGAACGTTCAATCCTTAACTCGATTGCAAATGACTTTCCCAAATATAAAAATGACATTGAGGAGCGCTCCGAACGATTGATCGATCTCATGCCTCCTTTCAGAAAAGGTTGGTATTATAAACCGGAAATGAACGGATCTTATTCCATTAAACAGGTATTACCGGCAATCGTTCCGGAGATGAATTACGACTCCCTGGAAATTGGCGATGGCGCTTCAGCCAGCCTTGCCTTTGAACAAATGATCTTTGACAGGAATGCTGATATGGATGGAATAAGGAATCAACTTACAGAGTATTGCAAAATGGATACTCTGGCAATGGTACGTTTGCTCGAAGCGCTTGAAAAAATATAATCCCCTGTAGATTCTACCCTAAATATTATCGCTTATAGTTATCAATCAGTCTTTAGCATTAACATTGATTTTGAAAAATCCTTCGTACGGATTTCGACAAGGTATATACCTGCAGCAAGACTTTTTCCCGCACGAATTGTACCGTTAACTTTTTCAATGGATTCAAGTACACGCCCCGCTTGATCATATACATACAAGCTTACCTGTTCCTCGCTTTCCAACTGAAAGGTGCTGCTAAATGGATTCGGATAAAGTATATAATTCTTTCCTATACTTTCAGTCTGCTTAACATCTGTGCAAATATCTATGGTAACATCAACCGTATCCTTACCGACACAACCATAAGAACTGGAAACACTTACTCTGAAATTAAAGGTGCCCGTACCTCGTCCCGTCGTATCAACGGTTATTGTCCGGGAATTAGATCCGGTGTTCCATGCATAACTGCTAAAACCAGGTCCGGCATCCAAAACTATATTCATATCCATACAAATCGTTGTATCGGGACCCAGGCTCACGGTTGGAACAGGCCTCACTATAATATTCTGCACGGCTGTAGCGACACATAAATTAGAATCTGTAACAGTATAACTTATCGGATAGGTACCTGCACCAGCAATCCCTGTATAAAATGTCGTGCCGGAAACGGCTGTTCCACTGTATACTCCACCTGAAGGAGTGCCACTTGTAAGGCTTACCGGTCCTGTATTCGCACACACATCATTAAAAGTCCCTATCGAAACTACAGGAATGGGGTTAACCATGATAGAAGTGCTTGCCATATTCAGACAACCATTCGCATTAGTATATGTATAGGTTATCACATGACTGCCTGTATCTGCAATGGAAGGGGAAAACACATTTGAACTGACACCATCACCACTGAAGACACCGCCTAATGGATTTCCTCCGCTAAGAGTAAAGGACCCTGCACTCAGGCAAACGGCATTAAGAGGACTGAGTGAAACAGAGGGTAAACCACCAACTTGCAAAGTGGTAGAGGCCGAGTCAGAACATCCCTGCGCATTGGTGAAACGATAAGTGATAGTATGCGTCCCAACTCCTGCGGTTGCAGGATCAAAATTTCCTGACGCAACTCCAACACCTGAATACAAGCCCCCACTCGGACTCCCACCGGTCAAAGGAAAGGCTGGAGTATTTATGCAAACAACATTAAAACTTCCCAAAGTAACAGTGGGTGACGGATTCACCGTTAGAGATGAGCTTGCTGAACTTGAACAGCCATGTGAATCTGAGTAGTCGTACGTGATCGTATGTGAGCCGACACCTGCTGCCGCAGGATCAAAAATCCCGCTTAAGACCCCTGGGCCACTATACGTTCCGCCACTTGGGTTTCCGCCACTCAGTGTAACTTCTCCGCCGTTGAAACAGCGGCTTGGGAAATTGGAAAGAGTAACAGTTGGCAATCCGTAAACAGTAATCGTTTTTGTCGCGGCTGCTGCACAACCCTGTATATTTGTGTAGGTATAAGTAAGAGTATGAAAACCTGTACCGGCAACTGAAGGATCAAAAGTTCCTCCACTTACACCCGGACCAGTGTAAACACCTCCTGAGGGCGATCCTCCGCTTAATGTCCTGTCATTGTCATCAATACATGAACTGGGTTGATTCGCGAGAGTTACTGTCGGACGGGGATTGACAGTAAGTGTAATTCGCTCGTAGGCCTGACAACCTGATAAGTCTGTACCAAGGACAGAATATCGTGTCGTAGCCGAAGGAGATGCAGTAACCGATGGACCGCTTGTTCCTGATAAACCACTACCCGGTGACCATGTATAAGTGTTGGCACCTGAAGCATCAAGAGTAACAGATGTTCCATTGCAAAGAATTGTGTCTGAAGCCGTAATTTCTATAGAAACTCCAAAAGGTACGGTGTCCGCTTCGGGATAAATTGAGGTAAGATAATCGCTGCTTCCACCCGTACCGTTATATTCAAATACTGCAAAATAATATGTCTTGTTAGCGTTAAGCGTTGTAACAGTCACACTGGTTCCGGTGGCACTGTAAACTACATAATTATTGTTGCCAAGATTTGCTCCGGAACCAAAAATGCTCCCTGCAACATAACTCACACCATCCACGGGGAAACTACTTACCGGAGCGCCAACTGATCCCACAACAAGGCGCCTGAATCCATCACCCGAAACCCAACTGATATCAACTTCATTACAACTGGTTACACTAAATGTAACTAATGAAGAAGGAGTAGTCGGTTCAACTCCAAGCATTCGAACAGGCAGACTGAGGCAGGTCAAAAAAAACAAAACCAGAAATGGCAAAACAGAAACCTTAAAACGAAAGTTGATTGTTTTCATGAAGTATTGTATGGTTGTTATGGTGAAGACTTATTGCTTCTTACTATTTTGAGAGAAGAATGTTCCGTTTTGTTTCCGGTGGAATCCTGAGCAAAAATAACATGTTTCTTTCTTATCATAAGAGTCAGGAGCTAAAATAATTTGATCGGGCTAAACCGCTATTTTATCTCCTGCACCAGGTAGATTAAATGAAATATACGATTTATTCATAGTCCTGTCAAACCGCGTAAAAATTAGCCCTTCTTGCCATATTAAAAGCTGACAACCCCTCAGAATCGCCACAGATCGGATTGACTCAGGCAGCAAGAGACAGCAACTCAACAATATTTAATGGTTTCTTAAGATAATTGAGAACATAGGGATTTCGGATTGCCCGGTAATAATCAATCAGGTCTGTAGAGGCCGAGAGCATAATAATACTCGTGTGGTGCCGTATCGCATCATCCAGCTTATCGAAAAGTTTGAGAAATCCAAAGCCATCTATATCCGGCATTTTAATATCCAGAAAAATCAAATCTGATCTCCGCCCGTAAATTTCAAATTCATTCTTTAAGTGTTCAATCCCTTGCATGGCAGAGATGGCAGTGGATACACTCGAAGCAAAATTATTTTGTAAAATGATCGATCGATTAACGAGATTATCGGTCTCACTATCGTCGATTAATAAAACATTTTTATAAACGAATTGATTATTAAAAAGCATTCCCTTCCAAAATTTAAAATCTTAACAAATAATATAGGCGAAATTAGAGCCACGTGAAGCCAATTTCTCTGGATAGCTTACACTTTTATTAACAAAACAAGTCTGATAATTGGTCACGAAAAAAATAAACGGAGTTTGATTCTGAAAATTGTGAAAATGTGCTGCATACCTGAATACAAGGATACAAAAAAAGAGGTGCCAAATTCAGCACCTCTTAATTCAACTTAGCTTTATTATTTATACCGCCTGGATTAATTCCCCTCCGGGAAAAAACTGATCAATCATCAAGCCTGTTCAACGATTTCAATTTTTTCAATCTCGTCACCCTGACGAATAAGGTCAATAACATCCAGTCCTTCTACAACTTTTCCGAAGCAGGTATGCTTCCTGTCGAGATGAGCAGTATTGGTACGACTGTGACAAATGAAAAACTGTGACCCACCTGTATCCTTGCCTGCATGAGCCATGGATAAAACTCCGCGATCATGGTGCTGATTTTCTCCATCCAATTCACACTTAATTTTGTACCCTGGACCGCCTGTGCCTGTTCCTTGCGGGCATCCACCCTGAATTACGAAATCCGGGATCACACGATGAAACGTCAGTCCATTATAAAATCCTTTTTGAATAAGGTCTACGAAGTTCTTAACGGTGCCGGGAGCATCTTTTTCAAAAAGTTCAACTTTCATCAGGCCTTTACTGGTATGTATATTCGCTGTTTTCATTATAAATAGAATTATTTTTTATGGCTGCAATTTAATCAATTTTTAGGCATTTTCGGTTATGGAGCCAACACTACCTTGTATTTTGAGGACATCTTTTCAATTTGCTCTTGTGAAATGCCATGGATATTCTTCCCGCCATGTCTGTTTTCCACCGTCATTACAAACACTTTGTAGCCGTGCTCTTTTGCAAGAAGAAAATAGGGGCTCATCTCCCATTCAAGAGTAAAGGTGTTTTCGACAAATATTTTCTCCGCTTTTTTCTCCATACTGGCCTTGGTTTTTGCTTCACAGTCCGCATAGGCCAGATGATTGGACAGATGCTCAAATTTATACTCCCCGTTCTCAGGATCGGTAAAGTAATCATCAATTGAAAAAACCGGGTGCTTACCATTTTCAGATAATACGCTAGCGAGAATTGTCTTCCCTGAACCTGGCAATCCCCTGATTAAAATTAGTGATGGAAAATCCATATAGTTATTATAAGACTAAATGAATGACAATATATAGTTTAATATTTTCATTAATGAGTAGGCAAATGATGATTTATCATTGCAAAAGACAATATAAAAAAAACAAACCGTAATACATCAGAACATGCGATCTGATAGAATATTACGGTTCATTTGAAATTAATTCAACCCTTCAATTAGAAATTATCTTTTGTAATTGATGGCCATAGATTTTACTTCCTTGCCATTTTGCATCATATACATCTCAAAAACATGGTGGGAATCACTTTCAAACTTATAGACGGAACGGGTCTTTATCATTTTACCTGACATTGGATCCATCGTCTCACCCATGAAAGTGATGGACTTTGTTTTAGCATCATAAGGTCCTTCTGAATATGAAAGTCCGGTTCCCATATTGTCAATCCAGGTATTTACAAAAACCTTTCTGATATTATCAAAGCCTACAATTCCTCTCCCTTCAAATGGCATGCCCATCATCGTTCCTTCCATTGTCGATTGTTGGTATCTACCTCCAAGAATCATTTCGTTCTTGCAAGTTGATGTACTTTTCTCAGAAGGGGCACCAGGCGCTGTCCAAAATTCCATTTCAGCTTTCCACTCCCCATCTGCAGAGGCCAGCATCTTATGCATTTCGCCGATAGCCATATACTTTTCCCATGGGTCTCCCCCGGCATCTGTTCCGGCCTTTTTTTCGCCGGTGGCTTCTGTGCCTTTATCTTGTGCCATTACATTTGCTACTGAAAACAAGAATAAAAGCATCATCATGTGTTTGAAAATCTTTTTCATGTGTTTATGTGTTTTAGGTTAGGCATACAAATTAAGAAAAAGCCAAAAATACTACAAGCATATCAAGGCCTATTTGAAACAACGTACTGTAAATCAATACGTTGTATTAAGTCCGTCAAGTACAGTATAAAGTGCCCCGTTTGAATGTCCTACCCTTGGATCACCCACTGAGTGCTGTCAAAATCCGAATTCTGTTTTTGAAACTAGGGAGTAGAAACTAATTTAATTTAATTTAATTTAATTTAATGAATCGTTGTGTAGTGCGTACACCGGACAATTCATTAGTACATTTAATGAAATAAAACCCAGCGCCAATTTCCTGAAGGAGGATTTGCAAATTACGTGAATGATCCTGAACAGAATATTGCTGCAACAAGACTCCGCTCGCAGTAAAAAGTTCTATGTTGGTTGCTCCTTGCACCTGATCGGAAAACTCCAAATAAATTCTGTCTGTAGCAGGGTTTGGATAGATGCTGAACAAATTTGTTCCCAATTCTGAAATTCCTGTAAAAATTAGATCATTCACAAAGATCGGAATACTCACCTGACTTTGCCCGCTAACACTTGTTTGAAAATTCAACCAGGCACGCACAGAATCTGTTGTTGTCGAGAAATAACGAACAGCAACAATTAAGGCTTCTCCCGGGTTCAAAGTCGTATCATTCCCTGCACCCGGAAAAGAAAACTTAGAAGGCTGTGACAAGCTAAACTGACTTAGTTGCACAGGTGTGTTTCCTCTGTTGACCAGCACCAGATGAAAGTCTGTATTGCTGTTAGCCGGAACAGTTCCATAAACCAAAGTGTCCTGCGTTACATCCAGTGAACTAATCTGCGATGCAGTTGATAAAGTTGACAAAGTAGTAATTCTATCTATGAATTGAGGATAGTCAACAAAAGGATTCCTGTTGTTTTGCACGGAGTAAATATCGCTGTTGCGCTTAATGTCAATTGCGTCAGGAGGAAAAGTACTATGCCATGTGCGCAAAATACTTTCCTGCGAATTTAAGAAGTTAGAATAATTTTCATAGCGCAATACAAAGTAAAACATGGCTCGTGCAGATCGTCCTTTTTGCACATCACGCGGCTCAAAAATAGTTCCGTTGGATTTAGAACCTCCATCGGTCCAGCTTGGATTGGCAACTACACCAAAGGGATTGTCTGCACGATTGCTGTTAGAGGCATCATCCGTTGGGAACAAATGATGTATATCAGATTTCATTGGTTCCAGACTCGTGAATAAAGACTGAGGAAAAGTATGCTCAGTGTTGAACAAAAAAGTATTCTGTGCATCGGTTCTGGAGGTATAACCAACTGCAAGCACGCCTGTGTAAAAACTTTCAAGAGTGTTTTGCGATGCGCCTTGTCCGTTCACCGCCTGAT
>Ga0154020_10006491_pt1 | contig 13694 bp, 30 predicted proteins | sample Klosneuvirus_201_FD_109709 | JGI IMG/M metagenome (GOLD analysis project Ga0154020, IMG submission 109709) | Active sludge microbial communities from wastewater, Klosterneuburg, Austria - Klosneuvirus_20160825_MG | ecosystem: Engineered > WWTP > Aerobic digester > Activated sludge | place... | reverse complement strand
GCTACAAGAACGTCAAGCAATCAAACGGTTAGCTTACCTGCATCATCCAGCATAAACACGGGAAGGATCGTAACTATTGTTGGTTTATCTGGCAACAGTTACAGTGCTTTGGTGGGAACTGATACAATCAGAAATAAAGAATCAGGAACATATTATTACAACGGTACGGCATGGGTGCGGATAGGAGGTAGTTCTCCTGGCGGAACTACTGATCTGACTTCTATTAATACAAGGCTGGATAGCCTCGAAGTGAACGATAGTATTTATGTTAACCAATACAGAATTGGAGATTCAATATATCTTGCGATTCAGGATAGCGTATTTTCTGTATTCGCGCCTCTTGCTTACGATAGCGTATACACCCCATCCTATGTATCGGATGTGAATGTCGCATCGTATACGCTTTCGGCATTAAGATATACCGTTACGGATAGCTCCGTTCATGTGTGGGGTCAGGCGTTATTGACTCCATCTTCCGGTGCGCTTACGAGGCTTACGATAACTCCACCAATATCTACAACATTGCCTTCATTGACTAATTTGAGCGGCGGCGGCAGTGGACTTGGGTCAACAACCCTCGTGGTGGCATTCATCAGCGCGTTGGCAACAAATGGGAATATAACAATAACTGTGCTTCCATCGGGGACTGAGGCTTTGACCATTCACTTCTCTGCGGATTATATTATACGATGAGATTAATCATAACCATATTTATTTCTCTGGTGCTTATTAGCTATATACCCCTGAGACCAAAGGGAGCGCCAGACGGTCGGAAGTATTTTGCCGTAACATACACTTGGAGATACTACAGCAAGGCGTTGGCTACTGGAAATACTGGGTGGTATTTAGTTGGGATGCCCAGCGATAGCGCCACCAATACTAATAAAAGAATGGTATTTTGTTTTGAACCGGGAACCGGAGAAACGGGGGATGGGAATTTAACCGAAGCTAATGCCGCCAAATATGGCTACGCACGGGATTTGAAGTTAGGACTATGGGATGGCGGTATTCTTCAATCAGATGGATACAATGACAGCATAGTTTATCCGATAATAATAGTGGCACAATCATCTGGTGTGCAGACCAGTACAGTATCTATATCTCGCACGAGATGGGATGCCGTTTTGGGTGATTACCCATTGAGAGATACAAATCAAATCCACTTCGGGGGGTTATCGTTAGGTGGTAGGAATATATTATACTTGGCTTCAAATGTTGGCAGTTCTGCCGGAGACCCGTACCGGTTTGCCCATTCCCCTGTAACGATGTTTGTTGCTTCTCCGGGAGGCAAGAGTACCAATATCACAGATAACGCATATTATATGGGACAGTACGCCCGGAAAGGAGGCAAATTTGGAATATCAACGGGGGCTGGCGACAATGGCAGTCAGGTTTATTTTGCAAACAATATAAAGCCATACTTTAACGACACAATCCCCGGCAGCGCATTTGGGGAGGACTGGGTAACTGGGGTGAACGGGTTCACTGCTGACGGGCATTGCTGTTGGGATACCTTATTTAAGTTTAATAGAACGTATCCGTGGGCTGGCGGCAAGACAATTTATGAATGGCAGGCTCAATATACAAAAACACCGAAGGCTATAGCCCAATCAGTTGTAAACGCCACCAGCGCAACAGTCACGCTGAATGGGGTAAGCAACGGGTGGTATAGGACGAGAGCGTGGACGCAAGTAAGCGGGCCGGCAGCTACTATAAATTCGCCATCAAGTGATACTACTTCTATAAACCTAACGGGAGGGGCTGGCGACTATGTATTTAGGCTAACGGTAACTAATACTGGAGACGGAAGAACTGCTACGCACGATGTTGCAGTGTACAGAGCGCCAACGGTAGGCACATATATAATTAAAAAAAGGGGAAGAAAACTTGTACCTTATAACTAAATATTTGTTAATTTTATTGAATAAATAAAAAAAGATCACAGTATGTTCCACTTCATCGAAATAGAGCAGAAGTCCCCGGTTAGTTTATTCAAAATATTAATATGGGGGGCGAGTGCATTTTTCGGCGTAATTACCTATTTAAACCACTTTCCAATGAATTATTCTTTACTGACTGTAGATTGGCTTTTCGTAGTGAACAGTATTAAGGTAATTTTCGTGGCAGTCGCAACAGGGTACATGGGCAGTATGGCGAAGAATATCGGAGACGGGCATTATAAAAGATTGATGAAGTACTTAAAAAACCGAAGAAACAAAACCCCTAAAAAATAAATCATGGATATTAATGTTATCTTAACGGTTGGGGGGCTAATAGGCGCACTCATTCATATCATCGTAAAAGTTGCTGACATAAACAAGAGGTTAGCCACTACGAATTACCGGCAAGTTTTTTACGAATACTGGAAAACTGATTGGCCTTCCTTCCTCCTATCTCTGGCAGTGATAGCTGGGGTAGTATTTATTAGTAGCGAATGGCTGAATATAAAAGAGACGGATAATATTCCGGTAACTTTCTCCGAAATGCTTCAGGCTAAGATTGCTCAATTCGCTAAAACAGTCTCCCTTATTATGGGGTACTGCACCGATTCCGCAGTTGCAGCGTTCTTGGGTGGCACAGAAAAGAAGCTGATTAAAAAGGCTAAGGAAGACGGGTGGAGTATGGAAGAAATAATTCAACAAAAACCAACCAAAAATGAAGAAACAACTTAGTATTCTACTTTTTATAATGATATGCGTATCCTGTAACCCATACAGGCGCATTTCAGGAGACATGGACAGGAAGCCGTGGGAGACGACCATACTGCTTTTGGAAGCCCAGAGAGAAGCCCCTATTAAGCCCCCAACAGTAACGATAGATACCACAACCAACGACGATGAAGCGAAGAAATATATACGCGATTTGGAAGAATCTCTGCAAGGTATTTATCTGGATTACACTAATCTCACAAAAATAGCTGACTCCTTATATGGGGGTAACCTACATTTGGCGGCCCTTTCGGAAAAGATAAAGCATGATGCTGATAGTATTATTAGGATGGCGAAGAGCGTACCCCCAACGGTTCGTACAATTGAAAAAAAAATAGAGACAGAAAGCCCACAGCAGGCGGCCCAGATAGCCCTACTTATAGATCAGCAATCTAAATTACGCCGGGAGTTGGGGCTGAAAGATATTGAAATTGATAAGATAAGGGTGGGCAGAGACAACGCCATTAGTGATCTCAACGGGGCATTAAAATATAAGTGGTACCTGTACGGGTTAATAGCCTTAATTGTGGTGTATGTGGGGCTTAAAATATGGGGTAAATTTAAAATTTGGTAATCATGAAAGATAAGGTATCCATAGCGAGGATTGCATTGCTGCACCCTCGCATACGAAAAAATGCAGAAGAGTTTATTACCGAATCGGAAGTCCAATTAGGCGTTACCTTGCGTGTAGTGCAGGGTCTTAGGACAATTGAAGAACAGGATGCGCTATATGCGAAAGGAAGGTCTAAGCCCGGTAACAAAGTAACTAATGCTAAAGGCGGTCAATCATACCACAATTACGGGCTGGCAATTGATTTAGTGGAGATAAAAGATGGGAAAGCCAACTGGGATTTTGATTATGAATTACTTCTTCCTTTCGCAAATAAATATGGGTTTAAGTGGGGCGGATTGTTTAAAACTATAGTAGATAAGCCCCACTTTGAAAAGAAATATGGGTATACATGGAAGCGCCTACTTGACAAATACAAAAATGGGGATTTTATAAAAAATACTAAATACGTAAACCTATAGAAAAAATTCAAGATATAGGTACATAAGTATACTCGTCACGCGCTAAGGCATTTTTATGAGACGTTATCATTTTATCGGCCACGTCTCTACTGTAATACCATTCATCATATTCGTGAGGACTGCCTTCTTTATGGGTCAGCGTCCCGATAGAGGTAGACTGCCCATCGGATAGTAATATATTAAGCCATTCGCCCCTTACCTTGATGCCCAGAAGAGATTTAACCTTCCTGAATTGAGGACAGAATATACCGTATGTCGTGTTTATTTTTAATCGGTATTCGTTTTTCATTCGTGTTTGTTTTTGTAATAATTGTTATACTGTCTTACCGCTTCAATGAAATCTTTTCTACTACGTATACTCCCATCTGAATTTAATGTTTGTATAATTTGGCAGGCATAGTAATGGAAGATAAGCATTTTATTTATTTTTGATACCAGAGAATCGTTTAGTATCCGGGGGGTTTGCACTTCCAATTTTGCGTTATCTATCTCCACTGAATCGGATTTACTCTGGCCAAAAGACGCCATGCATATTGACATCATGAGTACCGTTAATAGTTCCTTCATTTGCATTATTTTAAAAAATGATGAATTAGGTTACCTACACCCCATGCTGCATATATCCAAAATAAAGCGGATAACCATACGGAATCTGCCCCATTGTATAATCTCTTAAAGTTGTGTTTGCACATATATAACCATAAAATATTAAACCCAACCATAATTAAGAATGTCAACATATAATTATTTTATTGGTTTATAAATTCCATACCCAACCTTTCCATAAGTAGTAGGGCATCCATACTTGGGGCTACAGGAAAACATGGCTATCATAATAAGAGTAGCCACAATGGCTACCAGAATGTTTGTTACGTTTTTGTTCATGAAAATTGTTTTTTAAATTGTTCTACCATTTCTACTTTCATTTTCGATGCTGCTGCAATGCGTATTTTCAAATCCATCTGGAATGGCTTATCTGGTGGTATTTCGATAATATGCATACGGGATTTCAAAGGGAAATATTCATTGTAAATAGCGAAGTGCCAGAGGTCTACATTATGGACGATCATATTGAACTGTATTTGCGCATAACGCTCAGTTGATTCCATTTTCAAATCTATTGGCTCTCTTATACGTTCAAGATAGTATTTGTGACTATCCCTGCTGAGGCATTTAAACTCTGCACCAAATGATGATCTACCATCTGGCAGCTTCGCTACGCAATCAGGGCTTACCCCGGAGTGGTCATTATATGGTACGAATATTGGGTTAGCGCCGCCGTAGTATTCCAGTTTATCAAAGCCGATTACCTGTGAGTAGAATTTGAATGCGTAAGGCTCATTGATCTTGCCCATTCTCACGTCATATTTCATTATCTCTGGCTTATCCTCAAATGCTGTACATGCCTGACATACCACTTCGTCAATATAATTTAATGCCGTCTTGTCAAACATATCCTTTCCGGGCTTTGAAGGGATCAGCCGGTGTATCTGACTGCCAGAGAACTTACCCCATTTGTCCAGCTTCCATTGCATTACCTTATCTTCTATCTTTTCAAAGTATGTACTCATGATTTTTGGAATCTTTTTTTCCCTAAAAGGGCTACAGCAATGATAATTAATAAAAAGAAAAGTTTCATTATAATGATTTTATCTCTTGTAATTTTTCTAATGCAATTGCAGCCTTAGTGCGATACTTCCTGCTTTTAAATTCAAGATTACCTACGCCAACAGGCAGCAAAGAAAGGAAAGACTTCCATTTTACATCATCAGATGCCACAGCCAGTTCTTCTTCTTTACGTAGGCGGTCTAATTCATCCTGCCGGGCTTTAGCTGCTTGCGCTTCTTCTTGTTCTTTCTTATGCTTGTCTAATGCATCTTGAATGGCCTTTTGCTTTTCTTTTTCGAGATTTTCCTCCGCTTCGATGCGTTTTTTTTCTTTTATTTTTTGTATATCGGCGGATAGGGTTATCATTGTCAAATCCCATTTTTTATCATCTAAATTGGATACCGCATCCTCCCCGATCATGAGGTCGGCGAACTCGTATGCTCCCTCTTGTGTATTCATTCTCATTCCGAGATTATATAGGTAGGATATGCGCTCATTCTTCTTTTTATTTGCGGCAGCATCTTCCTTTTCTTTTATTTCTTTTTGTTTGCGCTCCAATTCTTCCTGCTGTTTTTTTACAGCTTCCTGCTGACGCTGCAATTCATCCTGCTGTTCTTTGAAAATACGCTCTTCTTCTTTTTTCTTCTCTTCTTCAGCAATCCGGACACCTTCATTACGATCAAAAATCTCTTTGAATTGTGGCAATATTTCTGTTTCGTAAGTATCATCGTCAACTTCACGAACCAGCGCCATATTAACCTCTACGCCTTCCAGAATGAAATTAGCACCATCAAATGCAGCACCCATTTTAGTCAATTGCAATTGACGCTGAAATAATGCTGCATCTTGCCTTCTCTTTTTTTCTGCCTTTTCTTTTTCTCGTTCTTCATCAATTTCATCCTTTCGTTTTTGCAAAGGGTCTTCTATTTTTTTAACTTCTGCAATAATCCATTTTGCCTTTTCTTCAATAGTTGAACATGCTGCAAGGAAAGGGGCTTTGATTTCTTTTTTATCCTTTTCTGTACCGGTACGAATGGAGCGCAATTCAGAGATAGCCACCCTTACAAGTTCGTAATTTTCTTTATCTTCTGCATCTATAATCGTCAACCCATGATACTTTTCTTTAAGTTCCGCTATTCGTGCCTCAAACGGGTCAAATTTAGCTACCTCCTGCTGAATGGTTTTTTCTACCTGTGTTGTTACTGACATTTTTTTATTTTTTTGATGGTTTTGAATTTGCAATTTCCTTTAACCTCATGTTGAATCTGAATCCCGAATTTTCTATAAGAGTTAGCGCATCCTCTTTGTTATCGCAGGCTATTACTTTTTCCGTAATTTCCCCAAGCTCTTTCTGTATCTCTTCATCTGTTTTTTTGCTGGTATCCAATTGTATTACCGGCAATCCAGTTTCTCCGACTTCCAGCCTTCCATTAAGGTCACGCCCAAATATAATACCCCGGCGTTTTGCTGCATTTGCAATCGCGTAAGACAGGCATGTAGCTGCATAGTTGGTGTTTAGGTCACGAGGGAAAATGTACATTGAATGAGCGCCAACAGTACCAAACCTCGTATCGCCATATTTAAGGTCAAGCATAACGGTAGCTGTAGCCAAATAACCTTCCCCGATTTGATCTATGTTAAAAGTAGGGTCAAAAATAGACCAATCCGGACATATTTCATCCAATGTTTGCTCTACCAGTCCTATGGGGATATAATCATATCCTTCAGGGTTCTTCTTTACATATTCTTGATTTGGGCGATCTGTAAGTTTCATTCTATTGTTTTTAATGATGGAAGATTAAGTATATGGGTACATGCTGCGTATGGGCTTTTGAGGGACATGCTTTGTTTCTCCCTAAACTGCCACATATCATACGTTATTTCGTCTATTATTTTGTTATGCAGCCACACAGAAAATTGCTGATGATTGAAGGGCGCTTCGTCTGACTTCCTTAGCTGCTCTAATTTTTCTATTGTCATGATTGTTGTTTTTAAGAGTTGACATTACATTTGAAGTGTTCTTCCACCTGATTTTTTATAAGGTATTGTATATCATTGTACTTCATGCCGTATTCTTTCTCAAAAACAGACCATACAGTAGAATGTCTGCACCATAAGTACCTATTTTTTGCATCGTATTCAAATGTCGCCTCATCGTCTTTAAAAAAGAATACTACATCCGGGTATTTCCCTCTATCATTTTTGATAGTAAGCCCTTCGCATAGTTGCCAAAATCTTTCTTCTGGAGTTGGCTTTTTAGGCTCATTCATTTTTTTTACTTCTGCATCTATATGCTTTAATTGTTCTTCTGTGAGCGTAATAGATACGCCATTTACATTTACGTTCATGGTAGTGTATTTAAGTTGTGATTAATATTGTCCGTATTCTGAAAATATATCCAATGCCTGATCCGTGGTTATTTCTTCAGGTTGAGAAATAACACCATTTTGTTTTCTTGCATATTGCCAGTCATTTAATATAGGGTTAATTGACATCAATTCGTCTCTTAGACTTTCAGATAGATAATCACATGCAGTTGGGAAGTCTTCGCATTCAAGGCATACCTCAATAGTGGCTTTGAAAATAGGCATAAAATAAATTTAAAGTTGTTAATAATTTTCGTTATTATCTGGCATAATGGTAACAGTATCGAATATTCCTTTTGTTTTGGCTATCTCAATCAATCCCTGCGCCATTTCAAACAGCTTAGAATCTGATTGTACAGCATGTACCAGTGTACCTATGAATGTTACCTTTTCAATGTGGGATAGGTCTTTGTATTCTTTGCAGATCATTGTAGTATTTTTAAATATTCTTTGGTTTTCATTTTTCTTTTAAGCCTACCAACATACTGGAATAGAACGCCATACGGTATGAGTTTTTGATACTTAATTTCATACACCTCAATATCCATATCCAGTTCCCAATATGAAAATGTATCATTACACATCATGGCCCTGCGCATTAGATTATTATAATCGGCTTCGGCGTCTGTTTCTTCTTTTAGCGCATCTCTCTTTCTGTTTTCCAAATAAAAACATGCAACGATAATCCCGGAACAAACTACCAGCGCAGCAGCAAAAGTAATACCTGACATATTATTATTTTTTAAATTGGTTATAAGATATTGTTAAAGTCCTTGTAAGTTCTTTTCCTTCCCGGATAACCAATGATGGGTTTTCGGCAGCACTTGGCCCCGTCTCTATTGCTGTAGTTTCTGGCGTAACAGTTGGCCACACGCACCTGTATCCTTTTATATAATGCGCTATAGTATCAAATCCCTCCAATGTACATTGCCCTCCATTGTGGTTAGTTATCATTGCTATTATAGCATCATTGAATTTACCCGGAGCATGGATTTCTACATAATATTTTTCTGGTATGTTTGTCATTGTGTAATTTTTTTTGATGTGATTAATTTCATTGCCGGTTGCCCGCCGTTTGTGCGGTTAATTATTTAACAATTATTGTTATCGTTTTTACTTTCAACAATTTCATAGGGAGCATTGTACGCGTAAAAATCAAATCCACGTTCGCCAGTCCCCCAACACATTAAAACGCCTTCCTTAATAATAAAGTCGCAGGAATCCCTTCCTACATAAAGTTGAGATTGTAGTCTGGTAGTACCGTCTTTCATTTCATCAACTTTCGTTAACCTTATCTTATTCATGGTTTAAGTTTTAAGATGATTGTAGCGTTAGTCATTACCTTAGCATGATTAAAAATAATTTTTTCACATATTCAGGCGTCTTATTTCTCCATTCCAAAAAACCCGTTTCGTTAGAATGAAATCTATAATTGTTAATTAATCTCCATGCGGTCTCCCTTTCCTGCCTTGACATAATTAAATCAATTTAAGTGTTAATGGAATTATTTTACTGTCTGAATAATGCGCAATTCATCAGGGACAAAATTATCTTCATGCCATTGCTCAATAATTTGAAGTACTTCCTTTTTACGTCCTTCAGAAAGTGTTTCCTTCCCTTGCTGGTAAAATGGTAAATCAGGGTTATCACAATTGATTAGTGTAATTGATTGCGAACTTGGTTCTAACAATGCTGTAAACATGGTTTGTGTATTTTAGGTGTGAGTAAATTAGTTTTTATCAAATGACTGGTACTGTATGGCTTCTGCTATATGCTCAACCGATACTATACTCTTTCGATCCATAAGGGCTATTGTTTTAGAAACTGAAACTATGCTATTGACCTGTGTAATTGACAGGTTTAGTTTATGTATTGCAGATTTGAGGATAGAAGCTATACCGCCAGATATATTTATAGAGACGGCTACGCTTGGATAAGATTTTATTCTTTCGTTAATATCTTCAATAGTTTCGCAGGATGTACCTGAAAATAATCTAAATATCTCATCTGCTGAATATGAAATTTCTGTTACTATATCAGCATTCTTACTCTGCCTTATCCCGTAAAATTTACAGAACAAAATAATATCCTCTTCTGGAATATCTTTTGATGCAAATATTGATAAGGAATGATTACCTATTTTTGATATTTCGTAGCATCTTGCTACGTTTATAGAAAGGTATACTAAATTTAAATTTTTCATGATGTGTGTATTTTAGTTGTGAGTAAATGATTTTTAGTTACTGCCTTCAATTCTGGCCACTGATGCATCGTAATTAAGAGTACCATATTTTGAATAGCGGATACCTCCTTTTGCAAATTCCGGCTCTTGTGACCTTAGATATTTATAGGCATCCCATAGGGCCTTCTTCCCTTCTTTCTTTGTATTAAACGTTATTCGGTAACCATTGAACATAGTTGATTTAATTTTGCTATCATAGGTTTTGATAGCATTGGCAAGTCGCATGTTTCCTGAAATCTGACCTGAAATTGAGATTGACGTTTTCATGATGTTTGTTTTTAGTGTAATTGTAAATTGTTTTTGATGCATTATTCAGAGATTGAACTGAATGTCCCGGCCCATTCCGGTATGCATAGCCATGTAATTAGATCATGATAAATACCTCCGTTGTTTTCGTTAGTCCTTTTTTATAAGACTTCCTGCACCTCAAAACCCGCTTCCAGTTACGGATAGCGGGCAAGAGGTTACACAACTACACATGAAAGAAGCTAAAAAATATATCTTAGTCCGGCAGTGCCGATTTTTATACCATTGTATTTTGCCGGTAATTATTAGTTTGGTGGTTCATCTCCTAATCTGTAGAATTTAACAAAAGATAAATCCTTATTATACTTTACCCTTAATTGCTTACCAATTCCCCAATATGCGCCACCTTTATCATAAGCCACATCACCTGACATTGGCACAGCGCAATCGTATATACGCATGTGTTTGTTATTCTTTTTGTATATCCTATTATGTCGGCCACTAACTACGGTTATAGGACGTCCGCCAATATTTGGCCGGCCCATTGGTGCGCCTCTACTTGTGCCAAGTTTAGTAATTATTTTATCAATTGTTTTCATGATCTTTTATTTTTGTGTAAGCGGAAATTGTTTTATTATTTTCGTTCATTAAAATCTATGCAATTTTTACCTGTAAAGAATGATAAACTTTCTTTATCCGATATTTCAAATATGTAATTTTTAAACAACTCCTTACCGGCATGGCCTAACTTATACCATGTTCTTATTCTTGGTGCTAGCGTAGAGTCTGGGGTCAATATGCCAATGCTAACCAATTTTTTAACCTCATACGGGAAGGCTGTTATAACCAAAGGTTCATGTAAATTTCCCTTTTTGAATACATTTAAGCGCCTGCAAACCTCTGTCAATATAACATTCTCTTTATGTGTAAATTTCATGATCTTGTATTTTGTGTAAGTTAATTGTAAACAGGGAGTACATTACTCCCCGCGTCCGTCTGTTGATAATGCCTTGCCTTCTTCGCTTAGGTTCGTACTATGCACTATTGTTGGTATTAAACGCAATGCGGTATTATATAATTTTTTTGCGTAGCCTTTGCGCCTCTCTTCTTTTATTGTTATTACATTTGCTACTATCCCTGTATTCTTATCTCTGCTCATTACTTGTAACGCGCTACAAGGTTTTTTATTTTTATACATAACAAATCTATAACTCCCCTCCTCTTCTGATACATATAATTTTATATTTTTGCCCATTTTTAAAACTAATTCATTATCAACGTAGGGGCACTCATTGCGAGGGTTTAGTATACATTCAAACCCCTATGAAATAAATTCCATAAGGTTATTTTTTTAATGGTTCAAAAGTAGTGGATATAAGATAATAGCATTCCCTCCCTTCACCTTTACCGATAAGATTAAAGCCATTTTTTATTAACCATCTTTCGGCGGTACTCATAGTGGGGGCAGCGTCCCCGGGTTCATTATCGAAATGGATAACTATACTTTGCCTAAAGCGTTCGGATTTTATGCTAACTCTGGCGGGAAGTGTATTTGTTGGCCCCAATGTAGATACTTTAAGGATATGAAAATTTTCCATGTTGTTTCGTTTTATGTATTAATTAAAATAAGTTTGGTACGTTCTTTATGTGGCAAATAAATGAAGAGGATAAATATCCGCCTCCCGGCGGAGGCTGGTTTTCTGGAATTACATTGTACCATTTTTTACCTTTATTATTAGTACCGACATAATAAATATACCCATTTACTTTAGCTACCTTTTTTATATCTTCTTTCATGGTGTGATACTTTTGAATGTGTATAATTAGAATCTTTTTAACTGTGCTTTTTTGCAATTCTCATGCTTAGTATGCCGGGCAATAATATTGTTATCCTGGTAATATACCCATGCAGAAACTGAATTTTTTTGTTCCGGTATTAGTTTATTTTCTTGCAGTAATTTAAACGCCTCATATTCGTACTGGCTGCCATAACCGTATTGGTATGGCATATTGAACGTTTTTTCTGTTTTCATGCCAAAATTAACCGTAACTGTACCGGCAAAGTAACTATTCCCGTTTACTTTGTCGAGCCATTCATAAGCGGTAACATCTATTGTTTTTATTTTTGTTTTCATGATTGTGTATTTTTGTGTTTGTAATAATTTATTTAATTTGCCTATATACAGAATACAATTTACCGATAACGTTCTTTCTTAAAAAGTAGTAATCGTCTGTGTTTGCATTCCACCATTCCACCAATAACCTTGCATCTTTTTTTGAAACATCTTTAATGTATAATTCCATAAAAAAACAGTTTGGTATGTAAATATACTACTCTGTATCTTAAAGAAAAGTTAATGTGCTAAATTATATGCTACCTGAATAAATTGCCATCCTGAGTGAATTCGTATTCGTTAGCTTCTATTTGTTCGGTTATATATTCGTCACTATTTACCCATTCTTCAATATCTCTAAGGGTTTTTGAAATAGCATTTTCAATATCTTTTATTAAATCCTCAAACGTTGTACTTTTATCAGGATTTTTAAGAAATTCATAAACAGGCTGCAAAATATCGTCATCATAACACATGCCAGTTAGCGCGCAACCGTCATTAACTTTTGTTAGCTTGCTGAATAGCTGAGTAAATTTACCGTTAGCACCTGTATGTATTTTGCAGATAAACTGCTTACATTTTAATTCCCTACCAATTGTTTTAATATATTTAGGGGTAAATAGGCTATCATAATAGTTATTAACAACGTATTTATACAGCCTTGTACCTGATAGCTCTAAAATGCGATCTTCAATGTGGCCAAATCTTATGTCAGTATAGCTTTTGCCAAATTTAAGGTCAAATAAATCTGCAACTGCTTTTGCACTGCTTACTATATCTTCGTAATCATGGATGTCATTATTAACGTTTCTGCACCAGTCAATTGCCTTTTCTTTTGCTTCGTCAGAAAGTTCATTGAACTTATAAACTTTTGTGCGTATTGTTCTCATAATATTCCTGTCTTTTTTTCTACGGTAGCAGCTAACCGGGTTTTATGTGAGTGAATAATGTCTGTTAAATGTGTTTTTGGTGTAATAACGTTGCATAAGTGCTAAATGTTGCGGATAAGAAATTTAGCAAATTCATATTGTTGTTTACGGCAACCACCCTGATTATACGTGATATACATTTCATTAATGGCGTATTCCTCTCTTTGGTCTACTGTGAGCTTTTTAAAAAAGATAATAGCATCACGCCAATTGCCATTTATATAGTTTTCCTCAATAACTTGCATTTTTTGTTCAGTAGTCATAAATGTATATTTTTACCAGTGAAATAATCTAATACCCCAAAGGTAATACGCATGTATCGTATTTGCAAGCTATTTTAGCACATTAACACCACTTTAACATTTTAGCACATTAGAACAAAACGAATAAAACCCCAATAGCCACCAAACGCACAGAAACACCTCAAATTTGCCACCTAACCAAAAGGC
>Ga0154020_10006489_pt1 | contig 13695 bp, 5 predicted proteins | sample Klosneuvirus_201_FD_109709 | JGI IMG/M metagenome (GOLD analysis project Ga0154020, IMG submission 109709) | Active sludge microbial communities from wastewater, Klosterneuburg, Austria - Klosneuvirus_20160825_MG | ecosystem: Engineered > WWTP > Aerobic digester > Activated sludge | place... | reverse complement strand
TGTTTTTGGAACAACTTATACATTAAGTGGCTTAAGTAGTGGGGTGACTTATGATATTAGATTACAATCTAAATGCAATGCAAACAATAGTAACTGGCAACAACTAACTTTTACAACTAATACTAATTGCAGTTCTCCTACCGGACTTTCAATTACAAATCTTACTTCTACAAGTGCTAAACCTTGTTGGTCAAAGGTTTCTAGTGCAACAAATTATACATTTGAATATAAACAATCAACCTCTTCCACTTGGAGTGGATCAACCACCACAACAGATACTTTTGTAAACCTGACTAGTCTTACCTCAGGAAAAAATCACGATTGGAGGGTAAGAGCCAATTGTTCAGGAGGAAGCAGTGCCTTTTCACAAAGTAGCCTGGGAACTCCTTGCCCACAGCCAACCAATGCTTCTACATCAGGTATAAGTGAATCAACTGCAACCTTGGCATGGTCAGCCGCAAGCGGTGCAATTAATTATACTGTAGAATATAAATTATCATCATCTTCAAGTTGGACAAATACCTATACTACAACTAATTCATACATTTCTTTAAGTGGATTATCTCCGGGTACCTCCTATGATTGGAGAGTTAAAAATAATTGTTCATCCTTTGGAAGCTCATATCTTCAATCAAGTTTCACAACCGATTGTGGTTCTCCATCAAATTTACATTTCACTTCAGCCACTACTTCGTCCGCCACTATTTATTGGGACAAAGTACCGGGTGCAACAAGCTATACTACTGAGTATAAAAATGGTTCCTCTTCTACTTGGACAGGTACTAACATGACCTCAGATACCTTTTATTCAATTTCAGGATTAGCAGGTGGAACTAATTATGATTGGAGAGTAAGAACAAATTGTACTTCAGGTAGCAGTTCATTTTCAACATCTGCTTTTAGTACAACCTGCGATGCACCCTCCACGCTTTCTTCCTCAAATATTGGTTATGATTCAGCAATTATTAGCTGGTCAGCAGTTAGTGGAGCAACCGCTTATATTATTGAACACCGAATTACAGGATCCTCGTCTTGGACAGGAACGACTACTGTTACAGGTACCAACCATCATTTAACCGGACTAACACCCGGAATAGATCACGATTGGCAGGTAAACACATTGTGCTACTCAGGTAGTAGTGCTTTAGTACAGAGCTCATTTACAACAAATTGTCCTCCGCCCTTAAATCTTTATACAAGTAACAAAACCTCTTCCGGAGCCACTGTAAGGTGGTCAATGGGTTCGTTTGCTACAGGTTATATAGTTGAATTTAAACTTGCATCATCCTCCACATGGACTGCTGCTTCAACAACTACAGATACCTTTTATACATTTAGCGGATTAAGTAGTGGTTTAAGATATGATTGGCGAATTAAAACCAGTTGCGCTGTGAACGAAAGTAATTACAGCACTTCATACTTTATAACTGCTTGTGATATGCCGGTAAGTTTAAACACAAGTGGTGTAAATGATAGTTCCTGCACACTTAGTTGGAGTTCTGTTTCAGGGGCCAACAATTATATAATAGAGTATAAAACCAATTCTGGCTCTACTTGGATTAGAAAAGGAACCACTACAAATCTCTCTTATTATCTTGGGGGATTAAGTTCGGGTACTTCTTATTTATGGAGAATTAAAACTAAATGTTCATTAGATAGCAGTGCGTTTAATTCATCTTCATTTTCAACTACCGCTCCATGTGGTATTCCTACAAATTTGTCTGTCTCAAATCTAACAACAAATTCATCTACACTTAGTTGGTCTGCTACAAGTGGGGCAGTTAATTATACATTAGACTATAAACTTTCAACTTCATCAACCTGGATAAATTTAACAACTACCAGCTCTACTACCTATAATTTAAGCAGTTTAAGCAGTGGTAACACGTATAATTGGCGCGTAAGGACAAATTGCACAAGTGGAATTAGCAATTACGCTCAAACTTCCTTTGTTACTTTGTGTGATTCTCCCTCAGGTCTTTCTGTTTCAAATATCACTACAAACAGTGGTAAAGTAATTTGGAAAAAATCATCTTCTGCATTAAATTATAGTTTAGAATATAAATCAAACGGTTCATCTACATGGATTAATGCAGGCTCAACTACCGATACATCTGTTACTTTGAGTAGTTTAAATACAGGTACTGCATATGATTGTAGGGCAAAAGTAAATTGTAACTCTACAAGCAGTTCAACTACTTCATCAACTTTTACAACTTCTTGTACAGCACCGGCCGGTTTATCTGTATCGGGCATTACTGCAGATAGTGCAACACTTGCATGGAATGCTATTTCAGGTGTACCTAACTATACAGTCGAATATCGTATTTCCGGTTCATCGAGCTGGATTTCTGCCGGGACTTTTACAGGAAACAACATTCGTCTTGGTAATTTAAGCGCCGGTACCTTGTATAATTGGCAGATTAAATCAAATTGTAATGCAAACGTAAGTTCATTTGCTCAATCATCATTCACTACTAATTGTTCTGATATTACCAATCTTACAACATCTGCTGTTGGAGTAGACAGTGCTTCTTTTACTTGGACTGCTGCTGCCAATGCGAGTTATTATATCGTAAATTATAAAACAAGTGCTTCTTCTACATGGTCATCCAACGTCAATGTTTATACCAACTCGTATAATCTTACCGGCTTAAGCTCAGGTGTATCTTACGATTTTAGGATTCAGACCAAATGCAATGCAAATAATAGTTCTTATCAGCAAAAAACTTTTACCACTAATACTGTATGTAACTCACCATCCGGCTTAAATTCATCCAATGTAACCTCTTCGGGAGCTACAGTTGCATGGGGTGCAGTAACAGGGGCAAGCAGTTATGCAATTGAATACAAATTATCTACATCTTCCGGTTGGACAAGTGCAGGAAGTACAACAAATACTTCTGTGAATTTTACAGGTTTAAGTTCAGGGTTAGTTTATAATTGGCGTGTACGTACAAATTGCTCATCAGGAAATAGTGGATTTACACAGGCCAATTTTACCACTTTGTGTCCAACGCCAACCGGTTTTGCTGCCACCAATATTACAACAGACAGTGCTACTTTTAATTGGAACGCTGTATCCGGTGCTTCAAACTATACTCTTGAATTTAAACTTACTTCATCCTCTTCATGGACAAATGCCGGTACTTTTAGTGGTACTTCTAAAAGACTTGGAGGAATGAGTGCAGGAAATCAGTTTAATTGGCAGATTAAGGCAAATTGCAGTGCAGTAGGAAGTGGATATACTCAAACTAATGTAACAACACCTTGTTCAGATATTACTAATTTAACTACAGCATCAGTGGGTCAGGATAGTGCTGCATTTAGTTGGAACGCTGCTTCCAATGCGAGCTATTATATTGTAAATTTTAAAACCAGCGCATCGTCTACTTGGTCGTCAAATGTTAATGTTTATAGTACATCTTACGTTTTAAAAGGCCTTAATTCGGGGTCTGGTTATGATTTTAGAGTTCAAGCAAAATGTAATATTAATTCTAGTTCGTTCCAACAAAAATCATTTACAACTACGACTTCCACTTGTGCCGCACCTGGCAATTTAAATAGTTCAAGTATTACAGCCACCGGTGCAACTATCAGCTGGTCTGCAGCAACCTCAGCAGTTAACTATACCATCGAATATAAACTAGCTTCTTCCTCATCTTGGACAGGTACTTCTACACAAACCGGTACTTCTAAAGTTTTAACTGGATTGGATGTCGGTTCAACTTATGATTGGAGAGTTAGGACCAATTGTAGTTCCGGAAATAGTGCGTATTCACAAGGTTCTTTTAATACTTTATGTAATTCACCTTCTAATTTAACAGTTACATTTGTAACAATAGATAGTGCAACCATTAGTTGGGTAGGTGCAAATGGAGCAAATTCTTACACATTAGAATATAAACCTAGCTTTTCCTCAACATGGGCAAATACCACAACAGTAAATGGAACAACATTTCGAATAGGAGGATTAACTAGTGGTACCGGGTATAATGTTCAAATTAAATCAAATTGCAGTGCGGGTGGTAGCTCTTTTGTCAGTTGCAATTTAGTAACTATATGTCCTGAAGTTGAAAATTTTGCAGTTTCAAGTGTTAGCACAAACAGTGCTTCATTTACATGGACCTCAGCAAAAAATGTTTTGTACTATATTGTTAATTACAAAGCTAGTTCATCATCTACATGGTCATCCAATGCCCTTGTTTTTGGAAGTTCATATACTTTAACAGGACTTAGTACCGGCATATCCTATGATTTTAGAATTGAAACAAAGTGCAATGCCAAAAACAGTAACAGACAAACGCTTACTTTTACGACTGGGTCATCTTGCAGTTCTCCTTCTCGATTAGGAACTTCAAATGTATCAAATTCGGGAATCACACTTAAATGGTCGTATTTAAGCAGTGCCACAAATTACACCGTAGAATATAAAGCAGCAACTTCTTCCACTTGGACAGGTACAACTAATACCTCAGATACAACAATTAGTTTAAGCGGTCTTGCTGCAGGTACAAACTATGATTGGCGAGTTAGATCTAATTGTTCAGGGGCTAATAGTGCCTTTTCACAAGGTTCATTTACTACAGTTTGTGAGGCTCCCACAGGATTTAGTGCATCTAATGCAAGCATTGATAGCGTAACTTTAAGTTGGAATTCGGTATCAGGGGTTTCAGATTATTCACTTCAGTATAAGATACATAATAATTCAACCTGGACAGCCGGTCCAAATGCTAGTGGTACTTCAATTAGAGTAGGAGGAATGAACTCAGGGACAGGTTACAATTGGCAGATAAAGTCAAATTGTGCTTCAATTGGTAGTTCTTATGAGCAAACTAATGTTTCAACTACTTGTCCTGATCCATCTTCGCTAACAACCACCAATATTAGTGGAACAGAAGCTACCATTTCATGGAATTCTGCTAGAAATGGCATATACTATTTGGTTCAATATAAAGCCGGTTCCTCATCTTCTTGGTCTACAGAAGTAATTGAATTTTCAAGCAGCTACACATTAACAGGGTTAAATCCGGGTACAACTTACGATTTTAGAGTTCAAACAAAGTGTATGGTAAACAATAGTTCGTATATAAGTACCTCTTTTACTACAGTTTGCAAAGAAGTAACTCAACTTATAACTGATAATACCACCTCCAATAGTGCAAATGTTTCATGGAACAAATCTTCCGGTTCAACAAATTACACTGTTCATTATAAAACGGGAAGCTCAAGTACATGGACGAGTGCCGGAACTACTAGTGATACCACAAAAACTTTTAATAGTTTAAGTGCAGGCATATACAATTGGCGCGTCAAAGCAAATTGCCCTTCAAATAACAGTAATTTTGAATCGTCAAACTTCACTATTTATTGTGCCTCCAAAGGCGATACAACATATTTTGAACATATAAAATATATAAACCTTGGTTCCATCACCAGAACTTCAGGCAATGACAACGGATATTACTTTGCTTCCAATTTAAATACCAATCTTAAACCCGGCGATCAATATACAATTACTTTCGCACCTGGATTTTCAGGAGCAAAGTATACAGAAAATTGGGCCTTTTTTATTGATTATAACCAAAATGGGACCTTTACAGAAACAGGTGAACAAATTGGTACAAAAACCACAACAGACACCGGTAAAACAAGTATAACGTTTACTGTGCCCAATTCGGCATCTTTAGGAAATACCAGATTAAGAGCATCAATGAGATACGGAGGAGCGCCGTCCGGTTGTTCGTCATTTTCATTTGGAGAAGTTGAAGAATATCCTTTAACAATAACAACAACTCCATCACTTGATGCAGTAGCAGAAGACCCAATGCGTGAAGTTCGTAAAATTCACCTTTATCCTGTACCGGTAAGCAAATTGTTATATCTTTCTTATGAGTTAGCAATTCATAGCAATTCTGCTTCACTTGAAATTGTGAATTTACTTGGTCAAGTGGTGCATACTAAGGAGTTAAACGGCGAGAAGGGCCTATATAATAATGTTATTGACCTCTCTGATGTAAACTCAGGACTTTACTTTTTAAATATAAAAACTGATCATGGAATAGAAACTAAGAAGTTTCAGATTGCAAAATAGGACCTATTGTAAATTATAAAATAGTTCAAAAGGCTATTTTATAATTTACAATTCTTAGTAACAGCCGCGTAAATGTTACATCATTATTATATTTATGCCATTGGTCTTACTCGATTAAATTCAAAAAATCGTAGATTCTGTATAGTTTAAAAGCCACTTTTGGTTTTTGGTACACTTTAATCCTTATTTAAGAACATAAATTTGTTTTTTTATTTATTTTATTGTAAAACTTTGTTTTTCTAATTTTTTCTTGTAGAATTGTACTACTATTTACGGAGTACCTATGAGAAAAAATACTATTAATCTTGAAAAGGAGCGGTCCCTTTTTACCCTTTTTCTAAATTCTAATACAAAAACCAAACCTGAATTAGCAGAAAATCAGCCTGTTAACATTTTTGCAAATAAACACTCCATCCTACGGAGTATTTTATTTGTTTGTCTAAATTTAATGTTTCTTGGAGCTTATGCGCAGGTAAACATCTTTGAATTAATGAATCGAACGGATTTAAAGCTTAATGAAATTGAAAATATAGCAGATGATCACTTTGCAAAAGTTGGAACAGGAAAAGGAAGTGGTTATAAACAATATCAAAGATGGCTTTATGAAAAGAAATTTCATGTAAACGAAGATGGCAATTATATTGAGCCCCAATTTGAAAATGAACAATATCAAAAGTTTATCTCCAACCAAAAGCAAAACAAAGCTGTAACAACCATTTGGAAAGAGCTTGGCCCAACATCTTGGTCAACAACAACAGGTTGGAATCCTGGAATAGGACGAATTACATCGGTGGCCATTCATCCAAGTGATACCACAGTAATTTATGTAGGTTCGCCCGGTGGAGGTTTGTGGAAAAGTGCAAACAGCGGCTTAACCTGGGCTCCCTTGCTTGATTTTATAAACTTTACATGGTTGCATGTAAATCATATTTGTATTGATCCTTCAGATAAAAATATAATTTATACCTCGGTAGGGAATATTATAAAATCAACCAATGCCGGTGCAACATGGACCAGCACAGGCAATGGGCCAACTTCTTCACGAAAAGTAATAGTGGCACCCAATAATTCAAATTTAGTTTACAGTGCCTCAGGAAACGGAGTGTTTGTTTCTACTAATGGAGGTACTACCTGGACCAAAACATTGGATTATAATGTAGAAGATATTGAATTTAATCCGGCTAATCCAAATATGCTATATGCTTCAGGGTCTAGCTCATCAGGTTCTGTTTGGAAATCAACCGATGGTGGAATTAATTGGACTCTAATCAATTCTACTGCCGGGATAACTGCAACAGGTAGAACCCTATTAGCGGTGTCACCTCACAATCCTTCAATTGTTTATGCTGTACAAGCGAATGGCTCTGCTTTTGGAAAAATGTATAGGTCAAACGACTCGGGTTCAACGTTTACAACTTTAATAACAGGAAATCCTGCAAACGGAACCAACTATTTTGGATATGAAAGTGATGGAAAAGGAAGTGGTGGTCAAGCTACCTACGATATGGCAATTTGTGTCAATCCAAAAAATGCCAATGAAGTTCATATAGCAGGAATAATATGTTGGAAATCAATTAATGGCGGTGCTAGTTTTATACCTGAAACAGAATGGTATTATCCAAATCCTATAGGATATAACCATGCTGACGTGCATGTATTAGAATGGGTAAAAGGAACTATTTACAGTGGTAGTGATGGAGGAGTTTATAAAAGTGTAAATAAAGGAGGTGACTGGATAGACCTTTCAAAAGGTATAGGTATAAGACAAGTGTATCGTGTTTCTTGTGCTAAAACAAATGTTACTGTTATAAATACCGGAGCACAAGACAATGGTTCAACAATTAGACAAACAACCGGCCAATGGAAAGATTGGTTAGGCGGTGATGGTATGGATAATTTAATTAGTCCAACCAACGAAAATTTTGCCATAGGAACTGCTCAAAATGGTTACTTGTTTAAAACAACCGATGGTGGTAAAACAATGACAAGTCTTGAAAGACCTTCCTCAGGTAATTGGATTACCCCGATAGCAATGCATCCTACCAACCACGATACCATTTTTGCAGGATGGCAAGGCGTTTGGAAATCTGTGAATGGTGGAGTAAAATTCACAAAAATTTCAGGTAGCTATATTCCCGGATCACTAAACTGTTTAGTTATAGCACCTACAAATACTAAGTATATTTATGCCAGTATAAACAACGTACTTTATAGAACAAATAACGGTGGTATCACATGGACATCTGTTAACCTTCCTACTACTATTACATCTATCTGTGTAAGTCCTGTTTCTGAAAGCAAAATATGGCTTACATTTAACAGCACCTCCACTCGGATTTATGTTTCTGATAATATGGGAGATAATTTTACTGATATTTCAAGTGGTTTACCAAATATGTCTGCAAGGTCAGTTGTTGTGGATGATAACCTTTCCGAAGGAATTTATTTAGGTATGAATATAGGTGTGTATTATAAAGACAAAAATACGCCTTGGACCATTCTTGCAACAGGTTTACCATTGGTTGCAATAAATGATATAGAAATTCAAAAAAGTGGAAGAAAGGTGAGAATAGCTACTTATGGCAGAGGTATATGGGAAACAGATATGATTAATCAAGATGATTGTAATGCTCCAACTAGTCTTAGTGCAACTAATATTACAGCAAACAGTGCTGTTGTTTCATGGACACCTGTTGCCGGTGCCAAAAACTATGATGTAGAATATAAGGAAGAAACCTCATCCAATTGGAGTATTGCTGCTATAGGAAACACAAATCCTTTTTTAACAATAAATGGTTTAAATCCCGGTAAAACTTACGATTGGAGAGTTAAAACTAATTGTAATTACTCTGGTAGTCCTTATGCCGTTTCAAAAATTACAACGGAATGCTTAATTCCTACAGGTCTTACAGCAAATGGAATATTATACAATGCTGCTGACTTAAATTGGACACCCGTACCCGGTGCATTAAGTTATTCAATTCAATATAAACCTTCATCTTCTTCAAATTGGATTGCAGCTTTAGATTCTGATAATCCCTTTATTACTCTTAATACATTAAATGCTGGAACAAAATACGACTGGCAAATAATAAGTAATTGCCCAAGCGAAAGCAGCGACCCTGCTTCTTCCAACTTTATTACTCTTTGTGTGGAACCAAGTAATGCCTCAAGCTCAGGTAGCAGTGTAGGAACAGCGAATTTAAGTTGGACCAATGTGAAAGGGGCAGTAGATTATGGTATAGAATACAAAGCATCCGCAACTTCTGCATGGAGTTCATTTACCACCAGCGACACCTTTTATAATTTAAGTAATTTAGCAACCGGTCTTTATGATTGGAGGGTTGCTACAAATTGCGCCGAAGGCAGCCAAGGTTATTTAAATTCTGAGTTTATGGTATATTGCATTTCCGAAGGTTCTCTAACTAATTTAGAATTTATTCGCTATGTTGGACTAGGCAGCTTAAATCGATATTCAAGAAGTGATGCCGGGATATACAGAGAACAAAATGCAGCAACTGTATTAGTTCCGGGTCAAACTTATGTTCTAAAATTTGCTGCAGCAATGCCTGATGTAAATAAACAAAACAGACAACATTACTGGAGATTTTTCCTTGACTACAATAGAAATGGCTATGTGTATGACTCAGATGAACTTATTGGCTCCAAGTATTTACAAGATACTTTAGAACATGAAATATCATTTACAGTGCCATCCAATGCAGTTTTGGGCAAAACTATGCTAAGAGCTTCTTTAAAAATGGGAAGTTGGCAAAATCCGTGTAACCCTATAAAGTTTGGTGAAGTGGAAGACTACTATGTTGAAATAACAAATTCTCCTACACATGCTGTACCGGGCAAAATTCAACCGGGTATTTCAGATATTAATGTTTATCCAATTCCGGCAAATGAAGCGTTTAACCTAAATTACACCTTAAGTGAGAAAACAAAGAATCTAACGATTACTCTCACCGACCTTATCGGTAAAACGCATTATGAAGACAGTCAAGCCAAAGCACAAGGTTCACATTCAGAATCTATTAGTGTAAATAACCTAATTCATGGAATATATTATTTAACGCTTAAAACCGAAAAATATACCAAAGTTCAAAAAATAATTATTACTGACTAGTTTCCTTAACCTGAATATCAGCCGCCTCAGAATTAAAACTCCGGGGCGGTTTTTTTATTTCGTAAGCTAATGGATTTTTAAAATATGGTCTGTTAAACCCAAATTAATCAATAGGAGGTTTGAATAACTGAACTACTTGAGTTTAATCCCAATTTAGATAATGTTATTAACTTTTGTTATAAAATTGATTTACAGTATCTTAATCGATTGTTTAACTAGACTAAACAAGGCTTTAAGTGTTTTTTAAGAAACCTTAAAATACCTCAATTGCACTAAGCCGGAATCAAAATGGATTGCGGACTTCAACTCTAAGGTTATTTCCGGTGATTGCGATTTAAAAAGCGCAATCCCATCCCCCAAAATAATTGGTATAATAGAAATTACAAATTCATCGATCAATTTTTCTTTCATCAATAAACTCACCAACTGTGCACCACCATCAATAAAAATATGTTTTCCTTTTTCTGCTTTTATAGCATGAATCAATATCGAAATATCCTTTGTATAAAATTCTGTATTCCCAATTGAAGCTCTTGGAGTGCGTGTTAAAATATAAGTTTTTTTGTCGCTATGTGGAAAATGAATACCAAAGCTCAAAACCTTATCGTATGTTTTCCTTCCCATAATAACCGTGTCCACAGTTTTAATAAACTCAGAATAACCGTAGTCTTCACCTTCCTTTTCAACCAAAGATAAAAAACTTAAATCATCCTCTTTATCTGCTATATAACCATCTAAACTCATAGCAATATACAGCATTACTTTTCGAGGCTCCTGCATGAAATTACAAATTGATAAAAACCTGTTGAAAACCTATTTCTTAGCTTTCTTGTTGATGCTAAATCTTACTGAGAACAGATTACTGTATAAAGCGGCTGAAACATCTCCTATATCTGTTAAAGCATAATCTAACATTATACTACCAAGTTTAAGTCCAACACCAAAATTAGGTTGAAGGGTAATCTCCTTTTTATTATTAATGTTCAACTCCTTTTGAAATTTTCCAACTCCGGCTCTTAAAAATAAAGATTTTTTATAGTCAAGTTCCAACCCAAAACCCGGATCTAAATTAAATACCTTAGAACTTACCAAAACATTTCGTTGTCCGTCTGTATTGATAATCGCATTAACTTCTGTTCTCAGGCCAAAATTTTTATTGAGGTTTATTAATTTGCCTGCACCTAAAACAAATTGCGGAAGTGTAATCTCCAAAGAATTTTTAGGAATATCGTTACCTGTTTGGGTAAAAACATTTTTTTCATCGTCTGTAAATGAAAAATTCCAAGCATTGTATGTCCCTGAAATATCACGTGCCATCAATCCAAACTGCCATCCTTTTTTGCTTTTATACTGCATGCCAAGATCTATTCCAAATCCCCAAGCTGTTGTGAATTCGCCGGCTTTACGATGAATAACCTTTGCATTTCCTCCTAAAGAAAGACCTTCGATTTTCGTTTTTTGAGCGTAGCTTAACAAAAAGGCATAATCACTTGCAGAAAAACTACTTACTCTATTGTAATCTATTTGACCGTTTCTAATAAGATCGAGGGTGTTTGGAATTCCATCTACACTAAATCTAATTACCGAAAAAGCTAAAGATCTGTTGGCATCTAATTTGGTGGCAAAGGCGCCATAATCATAATTGGCAATACCTGCAAAATAAGCAGAGTGCATAAACGATAATTGAAGATTATCTTTAATTTCGGTTAAGCCGGCCGGGTTCCAATATCCTGAAGTTACATCATCGGTAGATGCTACTACCGAATTGGCCATGCCAAATGCTCTCGCACCAACGCCTATACTTAGAAATTCGTTGCTGTATTTAGCTTTTTGTGCAAAAGAATTTGTCCCAAGCAAACTTAGCACGCTAATAAATATGGTTTTTTTCATTGTGATCTTCTATACATTTAATGTCATTAGTTTATGTAACTCCCTTACATTCAGCTTCAATTCGGGAATAAAATCGTTCAATAATACAATTAAAAAATCAATCTGTTTTGAATTAAATATCCCAATACCTGCCCTCTGATATATACGGTTTAACGCATAAACCACCATCTCAGTATCTTTGTAAGACATTATATACTGATTTTCAATAAAACGATTCATTCCTAAGTTCCATTTCTCTGTCTGATTTAAACTACATTTCTCAAAAAATTTATTCCAAATATTGGGCTCACATGATTTGAGGTCAGTATAAAGTTGTGCAACACCGGTTTCATTTTCACAAACCAACGTATGATCAAGTGCAAGTTCAATAAAAATATGAGCTAAAAACCAATCCCTTTGAAACTCCAATCCGCTTTGCCTGATTTTAAGAGCCAGTTCATGATTTTGATATGTAAAAAATTGCCAGTTGTGAAAAAGATCATCGGCTTTAAAATGCATATTAATTCCAGTGCACAATTCTTTAAACTCAAGTCCGTTTGTAAATACCGGATCTTTATGAGAAATTCTTTGTGCAGAAGTGAATATTCGCAATAGATCAGGAAACAATAACCCGGCATTATGCCACGGATTACCGGCCTTATTGTGAAAGTAATAATGTGCAAAGAAATTCACCGTACAAACATAAACGGTTTTAAAAGTTAATTCGCATGCCATCATTAATACAACTGAAACTATTACCTAAAAAACACAGAACCGACTTAACTTTGACAACTTAATTTACAATTAAATTTAAACCTAAAAATGGCTCAAGATCGCTTTTTTGAAAACAACCGAATATTATCATACCCAAAAGTTGAATCAACCAATGCCATTGCCATGCAAAAAATTAAAGAACAACAAGCCGAACACGGTGATATTTTTATTACGGAATTTCAAACAAATGGTAAAGGTCAGCAACTAAATTCATGGTTTTCATCCGTTGGGACTAATATACTTTGCAGCTTTGTTTGTAAAGATATTCAAGTACCTGCCAACAAACTTTCTTCCTTCAACATGATGGTGAGTTTGGCTGTTCATAAAGTAATAAACAAATATTTTCCACAAAAAGTAAGGGTTAAATGGCCAAATGATGTGTTTGTAGACGATAAAAAAATTGCCGGAATATTGATTGAATCCGTACTTTCAGGTAATTTGGTTAAACATTTGGTGATAGGCATAGGAATTAATGTTAACGAAAGTTCGTTTCCCAAAGAAATAGGATCAGCCTGCTCATTTTACACTTTAACAAATAGCAACTTTAACAAAGAAGATGTTTTGAACGAACTTATAGTGTCACTAAATGATTTTTTATCAATTTTACCGCGATTGGGAATTAATGACATCATTAAAAGCTATGAATCCGTTCAATATGGAATAAACCAAAAGAAGTATTTTCGCGTTGGTAATGATAAAATAGAAGGGATGATTTTAGGCGTAAATCCTGAAGGTCAACTTCGTTTACAAACACAATCGGGTACTTTAACTTTTAACAATAAAGAAATAAGCTTTGACTAAACTGGCCATTGATATTGGTAATACA
>Ga0154020_10006488_pt1 | contig 13695 bp, 9 predicted proteins | sample Klosneuvirus_201_FD_109709 | JGI IMG/M metagenome (GOLD analysis project Ga0154020, IMG submission 109709) | Active sludge microbial communities from wastewater, Klosterneuburg, Austria - Klosneuvirus_20160825_MG | ecosystem: Engineered > WWTP > Aerobic digester > Activated sludge | place... | reverse complement strand
GCGCCGGCCATGCCGTGCAGCCGCAGCGCCTTGAGTTCGGCGGTCACGTCACGCATGGTCCACCTCCTGGCCGGCTTGGTCGCGCAGGCGGTCGTAGCGGTCGGTGTCGGCACGCGGAGCCTCGTTCAGACACAGCGCAGTCTCCACCTGATCCGGTGGCGGGCTCGCGTTCAGCCGCCCGAGGACATTGAGCACATGCTCGGCGCTGACGGCGCCGGTCTCCAGCACCAGCTCGGCGGCGACGAGCACGGCGTCCAGGCCAGCGGTGGGCACTGCCGCGAGCACCTGCGCCATCACGCGATCGCCGCCGGCACGCCGCAGCAGCGCCTGCTGCAAGGCCAGCAGCGGCGCAGGCATGTCGGCGAAGGGCGCGCCGTTGCGCAGCACGCCAGGCTTGCGCTGCACCAGCGGGATGTAGTGCTGCCAGTCGTAGCTGGTCTGGCCCCGGTCGCTCAGCCGGGCGTGGCTGGCGACGATCTTGTCTTCGGCCACCACGACCACACGCGTTGGGTACAGCCGTGTCGACACCATGTGCCCGGCCAGCTCGCACGGCACCGAGTAGCGGTTGCGCAGCACCGTCACCAGGCAGGTGCTGGACACGCGTGCCGGGTTCTCAACATAGCCGTCGAAGGGCTCGGGCATGGGCATGAGCTGCGGCAGCTCGTGCTCGAGCATCTCGGCCACGCTGAACTGACCGTGCTCCGGATGCCGGATCTCCTGCCACAGCGCCCGACAACGGGCTGCGAGCCAGGCATTGAGTTCGTCGAACGAACCGAAGCGCTGGCGGGCCGCCTCGATCCACACGCGCCGGCGGCTGTCCTGCACGTTCTTCTCCACCCGGCCCTTCTCCCACCCCGAGGCGACGTTGCAGAAGTCGGGATCGAACAAGTAGTGCGCGCTCATCGCCGCGAAGCGCGCGTTGACCACGCGCCCCTTGCCCTTCTTGACCTTGTCCACAGCCGTCTTCATGTTGTCGTAGATGCCCCGCCGGGGAATGCCGCCGATAGCCGAGAAGCTGCGCGTGTGGGCATCGAACAGCATCTCGTGGCCCTGCGTCGGGTAGGCCACCAGCCAGAACGCGCGCGACGCGCACAGCTTCAGGTGCGCAAGCTGCAAGCGCCGGTAGATGCCGCCGATGACCAGGCCTTCTTCGCTCCAGTCGAACTGGAACGCGTCTCCAAGTTCGAAGCTCAGCGGCACGAAGGCGCTCGTGGCGCCGACCTTGCCTTGCTCATCGCGCCAAGCTCGGATGTAGTCGGTCAGCCGCGTGTAGCCGCCCTCGTAGCCCAGGGCCTGCAACTCCACATGCAGCGCCCGCGCCGTGCGCCGCTCGCGCCGCGGACGGTGCCCGTCGGCCTTCAGCGCCTGATGCAGCGCCTCGACGAACGGCGCCAGCTTCGTCGGCATCTCCCGACGCCGATACTTCGGCTCGGCACCTTGCGGCGCCTTCAGCCACTTCTTGATCGTGTTGCGCGACAGGCTCGTCAGCCGCGCGATCTCGCTGATCGACTTCCCTTGCCGGAAGTGCATCGAGCGAATCTTGCCCATCATGGCCATGGTGATCACTCCTCGTTCCTTGCTGCACAAAAAAGCAGCAGGGTAGGTTGAACACCCTGGTCAGTTTTCGGTCGGCATCACCCGGCTCTGCTGGTCAATTTTCGGCCGGCGTCAACAGCTGGACGTAGTTCTCGACCGCAAAGTCCTCCTCGCCCGAGTGAATCTCGGGTCGGTCGGTGAACGTGTAGACGGACTTGAAGCCAATGCCGAAGCGGCCAATCGAGAACTTGTCCTTGGTGCTTTCCGCTATGCCGCACACGCCGCGAACATCGGCCTCGTCGAATGGCCGGCCGAAGTGCGAAAGGTTCAGCGTGGCCGGCGACAGGTCGAAGGTCACCCGCCGCAGCCCATTCCAAGTACCACGCCTTCCGAGCGCGTCCTCCGCGTTCTGCAGCAGCTCGAAGATGAAGTGCGTCCGGTCGTCGTACCGGTCAGCAAGCAGCATCGGCCCGATCCTGCCGATGTCGGTGCCGTACCGCTGCCGGTTTTCCTCGCAAATCACCTCGTAGTTGGACGCCACCGCTGCTCCCTTGTGATCGACCGCATTCGCGCCACTGTTGGGCCGGGTTCGGCACTGGCGCCGCGACATTCGCGCGCGCCAGGCTTGCTCAAGTTTGCATAATCTTGCCCTATTGTGACAAGATGCACCAGCAGTCAAACCCATGTTCCACCTTCCGCGGGTGATCAGATGAGCGACCAGCCAGACGAGATACTCACCATCGACGAGGTCGCCGCGTACCTGAAGGCGGGCAAGCGCACGGTCTATCGCCTGGCTTCGAGCGGCAAGATTCCGGCGTTCAAGTTGGGGGGCACCTGGCGCTTTCGCCGTGCCGAGTTGGACCAGTGGATCGCAAGTCGCATCGGCAAGGTCGCTGATGCCGACGAGGCTGGGGGCGAGGAATGACGAGCGTCACCCCCGTCCTCAAGAGCAAGGCCAATGAGCGGCAGCTCGAAGCCATCCTGGCCACCGATGGTCCGGTCCTGATCATCGCGGGTCCTGGGTCAGGCAAGACCTTCACGCTCGTCGAGCGGATCGTCTACCTCATTACGCACAAGGGCGTGGCGCCCGAGTCGCTGTTCGTCGTCACGTTCACCGACAAGGCGGCACGCGAGCTGACGACCCGAATCTCCAACCGGCTGAGCGAGCTGGGCATCAAGTTCAACCTGAACGAGATGTACCTCGGTACGTTTCATTCGATCTGCCTGCGCATCCTGGAGGACTACCGCGAGTTCACCCGCCTCAAGCGCAGCTTCACGCTATTCGACCAGTTCGACCAGCAGTACTTCCTGTATCAGCGCATCAACGAATTCCGGCCGCTGCCCGACGTTCAACTGGTCATGGGGGACGACCAATCTGGCCGGTGGGCACAGTCCGAGCAGCTGCTCAAGTGGTTGAACAAGGTCAGCGAGGAAGCGCTCGACCTCGCGGAGCTGGAGACCGCGCCCGACGTCGAGGTGCGCGCACTGGCGGCCTGCTTCCGGAAGTACCAAGAGTTGCTGCACGAGCACAACTGTCTGGACTTCTCCGGCATCCAGTACGAGGCCCTGCAACTCCTGGAGAAGCGGCCTGAAGTCCTCGCGGAGCTGCGCGAGAAGTTCTCGTACTTGATGGTCGATGAGTACCAAGACACCAACACCATCCAGGAGCGCATCCTTCTGTTGCTGGCCGGCGAGCGGCGCAATCTGTGTGTCGTCGGCGACGACGACCAGGGCTTGTACCGCTTCCGGGGAGCGACGATCCGCAACATCCTGGAGTTCCCCGCGCTCTTCGATGAGGGGCAGTGCAAGCAGGTGGCGCTTACCGTCAACTACCGCTCGCACCCGGACATCATCCGCTCCTACAACGAGTGGATGCAGGAACAGACCTGGGACGACGGCGCGCGCAGCTTCCGCTTCGCAAAGAAGATCGTCCCTCGCGACGACCTGTTCCCTGAGGTCGCCACCGCTGTCCGGCTCGCGGCCACGGATGCACCCGATGACACCACCAACTGGCATGCGGAGGTGCTGGGCTTCCTGCACGGGCTGAGGGACTCCGGGCAACTGGCGGATTGGAATCAGGTCGCCTTCCTGTTCCGCTCCGTCAAGAACGACCGTGTCGTTGCCTTGGCCCGATTCCTCGAAGGCCAGGGCGTACCGGTCTACTCGCCGCGCTCGAACATGTTCTTCGAGCGTGAAGAGATCCGCCTGATGATCGGCGCGCTGATCTTCCTGTTCCCGCAGTTTCCGAAGGTTCGCCAGTGGGCAGAAGGGGCGCAGCTCGACATCTGGACCTACTACGACCACCTCTGCTTCAAGCCCTTCACCGACGAGCTGCGTAAGCCGGAGAACAAGCGGCTGCTTGATTGGGCGCGCCCACTGGCCAAGCGCCATGCCGTGCTGGCTCAGAACACCGACTACGCCTTCTCCGGGCTGTTCTACCAGCTGCTGCAGTTCCCGCTCTTCTCGCGCTTCCTCTCGGAAGAGGCGCTGCACGGCGTCGACAAGGGGCGCGCGGCACGCAACCTGGCCACCCTCTCCAAGCTGCTCACCAAGTTCGAGTACCTGCACTACGTCAGCGTGCTCAACCCTGAGTGGCTGGAGAAGAACCTGCGCGACCTGTTCAACCAGTTCCTGCGCTTCCTCAGCGACGGCGGCATCGGCGAGTACGAGGACGAAGCGGAGTACGCGCCCAAGGGCTGCGTCTCGTTCCTCACGATCCACCAGTCGAAGGGTCTGGAGTTCCCGGTCGTTGTCTGCGGCTCGCTCGAAGCCGTGCCGAGGAAGCAGCACACGGCGCTAGACGAGCTGCTGGAGGACGGCGGGTACCTATCGAAGCCGCGCTTCGAGCCGCTGGAGCACATCAAGCACTTCGACTTCCGGCGTCTGTTCTACACCGCGTTTTCGCGCGCCCAGAACCTCCTCGTCCTTGCAGCGCAAGAGCGAAATGGCCGCGGGTTGGGCAAGTCACCGTCCAAGTACTTCGAACGGCTGTTCCACGAACTGCCGAGCTGGCGCACCGTGCCGCTGGGCGCCCTGACCTTTGAGGCGGTGAAGGAAATCAACCTCAAGCGAGAGTACTCGTTTACCTCGCACATCACCGTGTTCGAGAACTGCGCCGAGCAGTACCGCTTCTTCAAGGACCTTGAGTTCGCGCCGATCCGCGAGAGCCCGATGCTCTTCGGTACCTTGGTACATCAGACCATCGAGGACATCCACAAGACCGTCCTGCGCGGCGAGGAAGGCACCATCACCTTCGACGCCATCCGCAGTTGGTTCTCGACCAACTACGCGATGCTGTCGAAGAAGGAGCGCGTCTACCTCGCGCCCGCCTCGCAACAGGCCGCGTTGCTTCACGTCATGCGGTACTACGAGCGCGAGAACGGCAACTGGGACCGCATCAAGGAAGCCGAGGTCGAGATCTCGCTCGTCAAGGACCAGTACATCTTGAAGGGCAGCGTCGACCTGATCCGGGGCGAGCGCGACACCGTCGAGATCATCGACTTCAAGTCGGAGAAGAAGCCCGACATGGAGAAGGACCGCGAGCGACTCCGCCAGTACCAGCACCAGCTCGAGGTCTACGCGCACCTCGTGGAAGAGCGCACCGGGCAGAAGGTCAGCCGCATGCACCTGTACTACACGGGCGAGGACGGCGGCAACCCCTACGTGTCCTTCACCAAGGACGACCGCGCCATCGGCAAGACCATCGCGCAGTTCGACGACATCGTTGCGCGCATCGAGCGCCAGGACTACCAGATGGTGGCACGGCCAGCCAAGCTCTGCCAGAACTGCGACATGCGGGCCTATTGCGACAACAAGAACTGGACCTTCACCAAAGCGCGATGAGGCTCAAACCGCACATCCTCACCGTCGCCAGCACCGCGACCCTTCGGCAGATCGTCGAAGACTTCGATCTCTCAGTCGCCGACAAGCGCAAGCGCCAGGCCCTGATCGATGCGATCTCGTCCGCGCGGCGTTGCCAGCCAGAGGATCTGCTGGGCTACCTCGGGGAGCCGGAAGTCAAGCAGGTGTGCGAAGTCACAGGCGTCGAGCCGAAAGGGCGGAAGAACGCCTTGATCGCCCGGCTGCTGGAAGCCGCGTCGCCGATGCCGGCGCCGGCGCCAACGCCAGCCCGACACTCAAACGCCAGCCCCAAGACATTCAACCATCAGCCAAAGAGAAAAACCATGAGCGACCAACAACCTTCGCAGGCACCCCTGCCGCTAGCCGCTGCTGATGTCAGCAAGACCAACGTCGAAAAATACGAGTTCTCCCCGATCAAGGGTTACCCGATGCTGAACTGGCGCGGGAAGCGTCCATTTACATCGACCCAGTACTTTCCAGCACAACTCAAGGAAGTGCATGGCGAGGAGGTGAGTGGATGGCGCAACAAGATTTATTGGGGTGACAACCTTCAAGTGATGAGCCATCTGCTGAAGGAGTTCCGAGGCAAGATCGACCTCATCTACATTGATCCGCCTTTTGATTCGAAGGCGGACTACAAGAAGAAGATTGACCTCAAAGGCAAGGGGGCTGCAACGGATCAGACCACTTTCGAGGAGAAGCAGTACGCTGACATCTGGACCAACGACGAATACCTGCAATTCATGTTTGAACGCTTCGTTCTGCTGCGTGAATTGCTCTCACCGACGGGTTGTATCTACGTCCATGTCGATTGGCACAAGGTGCATCACATTCGTTGCATCCTCGACGAGGTGTTTGGTCCGAACCACTTTGTCAACGAAGTTATTTGGCACTACTCAGGAGCTGGCACACCGAAGGGCTGCTGGGCGAAGCGCCACGACAACCTGCTTCTCTATGCAAAGACCGACACGTGGACATTCAATGCTGACGAGGTCCGAACGGAGTACGCTCAAGCGACTATCGAGCGATTCAGTCACACCATTCGCAACGTGCGGGACGGAGTGGATTTCGGCGAACAGTCTCTCAACCCGTTGGGCAAGTACCCAGAGGATGTGATCGACGTATCTATTGAGGCGCCGTCGTCCAATGCGCGAACCGGATACCCAACCCAAAAGCCTGAAGCACTTCTCGACAAATTAATCAAGGCATCGTCAAGACCCGGCGACATCGTCCTTGACTGCTTTATGGGCTCCGGGACTACGCAAGCCGCCGCAATGAAGCTTGGCCGTCGATTCATTGGCGCAGACATCAATCTCGGTTCTATTCAGACAACGACCAAGCGGCTCGTCAAGGCTGCCGGTGAACTCGCGCAGAGGCCCCTCTACTCAAATCTGAAGTGCTACACAGGCTTTGAGATTTACAACGTCAACCATTACGACATCTTCCGAAACCCAGCTCAAGCAAAGGACCTTTTGCTCGAAGCGCTAGAAGTGCAGAAGCTGGAGATGGCGTCGGTCTTCGACGGCGAGAAAGACGGCCGCATGATAAAGATCATGCCAGTAAATCGAATCGCAACGCGAGCCGACTTGAACGAGCTGATAGCCGGCTTCGACTACAAGGCCTGGCAGCGCCGGCAGGGAGACAGTCCAAACCGTGCGGTGGAGAAGATCACCCTCGTCTGCATGGGCCACGAGCCTGACCTCAAAGCGCAGCTGGAGTTCGCAGCCAAGCCCTTCAAGATTGACGTCGAGGTCGTGGACATCCTCCGAGAAAAGGCCGACCTTGAGTTCAAGCGCGACTCCGATGCCAAGGTCGTGGTGAAGAAGGGCGAGCTGATCATCGAGCGCTTCTACCCAATGAATCTGCTGCAGAAGCTGTCGCTGCAGAAGGAGGCCGTCGACGACTGGCGCGAACTGGTCGAGAGTGTCCTGGTCGACTGGAACTACGACGGCGCGGTGTTGCAGCCGACCGTGGTCGACATCCCGGGCAAAGACGACCTGGTGAAGGGAACGTACAAGGTGCCCGATGATGCCGGCACGATCCGCGTGAAGATCACCGACCCGCTGTCGGAGTCCTGGGAAGGGAGCGTGAGCCATGGCTAAGCGTGCCGCGGCCACGAGCGCTTCGCTCGACTTCGCCTTCTTCCACTTCCTCTGGCAGTTCTACCAGTCGAACCGGGGCACGATCCGGTCGCACTACAAGGAGCTCACCCGTAAGTTCCTCGACTTCAACAACCCGGAGAAGAACCCCAAGGCCTTCCTGCGCCAGCCGCAGTTCGAAGCGCTGGAGGTCTACATCTTCTTGAAGGAGTTCCTCGGAAACGCCAAGGTTGAGGAGATCTTCCAGGCGTGGTTCGAGAAGAAGGGGCGCTTTGCCGGCCGCGCGGAAGGTGGCCTCATCGGAAACGCACGCCAAGCTGACCTGCTCGACCAGATCACGCAGGACCAGTACAAGGCCGTGTTCGCAGCGATGCGCAAAAACTCGCGCATCTACCCAAACTACATCTTTGCGCTGACGATGGGGACGGGTAAGACCATCCTCATGGCGACTTGCATCTTCTACGAGTTCCTGCTTGGCAACAAGTTCGAGAGGGACGCCCGCTACTGCCACAACGCCCTGGTGTTCGCGCCGGACAAGACCGTGCTGCAGTCGTTGAAGGAGATCGAGTCCTTCGACCTCACGCGCGTGGTGCCGCCGGAGTACGTGAACTTCCTGACCACGCATCTGCGCTTCCACTACCTGGAGGAGGCAGGCACCTCGCTCGACACGCTGGATCGTTCGCGGTTCAACATCATTGTCTCGAACACGCAGAAGATCATTCTGAAGCGCCAGCGCAAGGAGAAGACCGCCGTCGACCAGCTCTTCGGCGCGACCGGCAACACGCTGGCCAACAACGGCGTCTATGCCGACGCGGCCGATCTGTATGCCTTCGATCAGCCAGAGGAGGAAGGCGAACTCACCACCAACCAGCGTTTCGAAAAGCTCTGCCGGCTGGAGCAGCTGGGCATCTACGTGGACGAGGCCCATCACGCCTTCGGCAAGGCACTGGCCAAGGACATGGGCTTGGGTGCCAAGGAAACCGACACCAGCCTGCGCACCACCATCGACATCCTGGCCGCGAGCCTCAACACGGCCGGCACCCGCGTAGTGGCTTGCTACAACTACACCGGCACGCCCTACGTCGGCCGTGAAGTGCTGCCTGAGGTGGTCTACGCCTACGGCCTCAAGGAAGCCATCGATAAGGGCTTCCTGAAAAGGGTAGTGCTCCATGGCTACAGCACAACTCGCACGAACGAGTTCGTCGACATCGCCGTCGAGAGCTTCCTGAAGGAGTCCGACACCCTTCGGCCAGAAGGCATGCTGCCCAAGCTCGCCTTCTTCGCGGCCACTATCGAAGAGCTGACTGGCGAACTGAAGCCTGCCGTCGAGAAGGCGCTGGCTAAGCACGGCATCCCGTCGTCGCGCATCCTCGTGAACGTCGGCGACGAGAAGTTGACCACCAACGATGACATCCGCGAGTTCAACCGACTTGATACAGAAGCCTCGGAGAAGCAGTTCATCCTGCTAGTGAACAAGGGCCGGGAGGGCTGGAACTGCCGATCCCTCTTCGGCGTCGGGCTGTTCCGCGAACCGAAGTCTCGCGTTTTCGTTCTCCAGGCCACCATGCGTTGCCTGCGCTCGGTCGGTCAAGCCCAACACACGGGGCACGTCTTCCTTTCCAACAGCAACCTGGAGATCTTGAACGACGAGCTCCAGCAGAACTTCCGGATCAGCGCCGACGAATTGCAGAAGACCGCGAGCGACAAAGAGCGCGTGGAAATTCGCGTCGTCGAACCGCCCGTCAAGATCAAGCTGGTGCGGGTGCGCAAGCAGTACGAAATGCGCGAGAAAAGGCTGTCGCCGGGTCAGGCCTTGGGTCTCGACCGCTCGAACAAAGAGGCCTGGAGCGCGCTGGTCGAGAAGTACCGCCTCATCGAGACCCAGCAGGATGGACTCAACGTCGCCGACGCAGCGCGCGCGCCTACCAGCCGTACCTTTGACCTGACGGCTCGGCGTGAGAAGCGCGCCTTCTCGCGCATGACGCTCGTGTCCGAGGTGTCTCGCTACCTGAACCGCAGCCCCTTGGAGATCGAGGACCTACTCGACGCCACGAAGGAGGGCACGGACGAGCTGGTGGCGATGACCAACGAGTTCAACGAACTGCTCTACGACGAGATCATCCCGCGCCTTTTCCGTCAGCTCTACGACCTGGATGAGTCTCAGCAGACCGAGGAGCACGAGGTCGAACTCATCAAGGTGCCGCCAACGGGCTACTACGAGGTGACGGCGGCCAAGGACAAGATCGTCCGGATGGGCGACCGAATCATCAAGGACGATGAGCGCGCGAAGAGCTTCCACCTCGACACTTACTGCTTCGACTCTGGCTCCGAGAGCCAACTGTTCTGGGACCTCCTGCGCGAGCAGCGGGTGAAGAAGATCTACTTCACCGGGATGCTCACCCACGGCCAGTCCGACTTCTTTATCCAGTACATCGACCCAGACTCGCGGACGGTGCGCAGCTACTACCCGGACTTTGTGTTCCTGCGCGAGGAGGCCGACGGAACGGAGAAGTACGTGATCGTCGAGGTCAAGGCCGACAACCAGATCGACGACGCCGTGGTTCTGGCCAAGAAGGACTTTGCCCACCAGATCGCGGTGGCCAGCGGAATGGAGTACCGGATCATCAAGTCGACGGACGCAGACAAGCGTCATTACCGCGTGCTGATGTGATCCTCCAGGGGAAGCAGGAGGGCGGCCTCCGCTTCCCTCCGGCTGACCAGCCCTGGCAGAACCTTGCCGTCGCCGTACACCCACCGGCGCAGCTCTCGCCCTGCGGCATTCCATTCGCGCTGATTGACCCGGCGCCGCAACGTCGACGTCTGCAGCCGTAATAGTCCGACGATGGCCATCCTTGCGTGACGCGAAGTAGTTGGGCAAGCATCTGACCCGACGCGCGGACCCGCTTGGAGGTGTGCGCTAACCGGAGATGGTGCAAACCATGAAGAGTGAGCGTGACCCTGGGAAGCGGAGTCGACGACAGCACGATCGGGCGTTCAAGGACGAGCTGGTGCGACAGAGCTTGGTGCCTGGTGCTTCGGTGTCGGCGATCTCGCTGCGCAACGGCATCAACGCCAACATGCTGTTCAAGTGGCGGCGGGAACATCTTCGAGCCGCCGGCCAGCGCGCGGTGTCGACCGTGCTGGTGCCGGTGGAGGTCGCGGCGCCCGCCGAGGTCGTCGCGGCGCGGGCGCCGATGGTGCCGGCCTCGAAGTCATCGGCGCACAACGGCGTCATCGAGCTGGAGGTCGCCGGTGCGCAGCTGCGCGTGCGCGGCCCGGTCGACGAGGCGAGCCTGTGCAGCGTTTGTCGCGAGTCGGCGTAATCCGGCCACTCGGAGTCGGCATTTACCGGCCACCTGAGCCCATGCCGATGGGCGTCTCGAACGACCCCGTTTCGAGGGCTATTTTGCTGCGTTTTCCAGGGTCTTTTGCAGCGCCTTTTTCGACGCCGGCGGCACCTTCGGATCACGGTAGCTGCGACCCTGGAGTTCCAGGCAGTAGGCGTTGTGGCGAAGGCGGTCGAGCGTGGCCGAGGCGAGCAGGCGGTTCGTCGCGAAGGCCTGATCCCACTCGGCGAAGTCCAGGTTGCTCGTGACGATGGTCGAGGCCTGCTCGTAGCGCTCGGCGATCAGGTCGTGCAGATCGTCGTCGGCCGGCGCGCGCAGGGGCTTCAGCGCGAAGTCGTCGATGATCAGCAGCGGCACCCGCGCCAGCGTGGCGAGCTTGCGCTCGTAGGTGCCCGTGGCTCGCGCGGCGTTCAGGCTGTGCGTCAGGCTCGCGCAGGTGGTGAACACGACGTCCACGCCCTGGCGCACCGCGCAATGCCCGAGCGCCTGCGCGAGGTGCGACTTGCCCACGCCCGAGGGCCCGACGATGAGCACCGGCGCGCGCTCGCCGAGGTAGCGGCCGGTGGCCAGGTCGTGCACCAGCGCCCGGTTGAGCTTGGGCAGGCGCTCGAAGTCGAACTGCTCGAGCGTCTTGGTCGTGCGGAACTGTGCGCGCCGCAGGCGCAACGAGAACTTCTTGTTCTCGCGCCGCGCGACCTCGTCGCCCACGAGCATGGCGAGGAACTCGGTGTAGGCCAGCTTGCCCTCGATGGCTTGCCGGTTGCGCGCTTCGAGCGAGTCGAGGATGCCCGACAGGCGCAGCATCTTGAGCTGCGGCGCGAGTTCGGGGACTGGGTTGTGGTTCATGGTCTTTTCCTTGATCGAGGTCGCGGCGTCGTGATGCCCTTCGCGCACGCGTGCCGCGGCCTCGAGCGCCGCGGCGCGAAGTGGATCTCAGTGCAGCGTCGGCTCGCCGTCGAACAGATCGGCGGCGGTGCGCGTGAAGCGCGCGTTGGCGTAGGCCGCCGGCGTCTCGGGCGCGGCCATGGGCAGCGCGTCGGCGCCAGTGGCCAGGATGGTCTTGACGGTGCGGTAGCTCGGGCTGTCGTGCAGCAACGCGCGCTCGCAGGCCACCTCCAGGCGCTGCGCGCCGTACGGCTTGCTCATCGCGAGCACACCCTGCGCCGAGCGCAACCGCTCGGCGACGCGGTCCCCGAGCAGCCGCTCGACGAGCTCGGCGCAGCGCGGGCCGACCTCGGCGGCGCGCTCCATGCACCAGCGCTTGTCGCGCGCGAAGAAGGCGCGCGCAGCCGGCGGCAGGTGATCCTTGAGCGTCAGACGCTCGCCCGGCCGGCGCGAGCGCAGATGCGTGTAGACGTGGCGGTAGTCCTCGTACAGCGCGACGGTCATGTCGGTGGCGCGCAGCCACAGCGGCTTGCCTGCGAGCGCGAACGGCGCAGAGTAAAACGAGCGGTCGAACTGCACGTGGCAGTCGCGGTGTACGCTCACGCGGTGCCAGGTGCCCAGGTCGGGCGCGATGGCCGGCAGCCGACGCAGCAGAGGCTTCTCCAGCGCGAACAACACCAGCGGCTGCTCGCGCGTCGTGCCGTGTACGCGCCGGCCGGCTTCCTGCTCCACCCACAGCCGGGCCTGCGCGTTCAGGTCGGCCAGGTCGCGGAAGGCTCGCGTGGGCAGGAAGTTGCCCTTGACGTACTTCACGCCCGCTTCGACGATGCCTTTCTTCTGCGGGTCGTGCGGCGGGCAGGCGTCTATTCTGAAGCCGTAGCCTTCAGCGCACTCGGCATAAGCGCGCTGCACGAGCGGGTCGCGGCTGCAGGCCTTGACGATGGCGCACTTGGCGTTGTCGACGATGACGCGCTCGGGCACGCCGTCGAACCACTCGAAGGCACGGCGGTGGCAGCCCAGCCAGGTCGCCACCGCCTGATCCCAGACGAACTCGACGTACTGGTGACGGCTGTGCGCCAGCGTCATCACGAAGGCCCAGGTGCGCCGCGGCTTGCCATCGGGGTGCACGAGCACGGGGCCGGCGCCGAAGTCGACCTGCGCGGCCTCGCCGGGCGCGAACGCGAGCCGCACCGTCGTCTCGGGCGGGCGCGCGGCGCGCATGCCTCGCAGCAGCCGCACGATCGCCGAGTAGCTGCCGGTGAAGCCGTGCTCGCGCATGAGCGCGGCGTGGATGGCGCGGCCCTGCACGCCAGCGTCGAACCATCGTTGGACGATGGCTCGCAGCGGCTCGGCGCTGGAGACGGTGGAGGCGGCGCGCTTGCGCGGCTTCAGGGCCTCGGCAATCGCCTGGTCGTCGGGCAGCTCGGTGCTCGCGTCGAGCCAGCCATGCTCGCGAGCCATGGCGACCAACTCACCGAGCTTGTCTCGGCCCATGAGACCCGTGCGCGCGATCTCGCGCACCGTGTCGCCGGCGCGCAGGCGCACGAGCGCTTGTCGGAACTGGAACATCTCGATCCTTCTGCAGCCCACGGTGCCCGCCCTCCAGAGCAAAAAGCTCGGACGGTAGACCGTGGGGGTGTTGAAGACTCGAGACGCCCTCAGCAGGCGGCGCTGGCCGGTAAATGCCGACTCCGCCGTGGCCGGAACATGCCGACTCCGGACTGGCCGGTTTATGCCGACTCTGCTCTGGCCGGAAGATGCCGACTCCGCATCACGCCGCTTCGCGCCTCAGGTGGCCTGAACATGCCGACTCTCGGGTGGCCGGTTTATGCCGATTGCTGACAAATGGCCGCACTCTCGGGTGGTGTTTCTCTCGCTGGCCTCCAGGAACCACACGCCTGCGTCATCGCACTTGTAGCTGAGCATGGTTCTGAGGCTGCTCCAGCCCGCGTCCAGCACGCTCTTGG
>Ga0154020_10006485_pt1 | contig 13700 bp, 16 predicted proteins | sample Klosneuvirus_201_FD_109709 | JGI IMG/M metagenome (GOLD analysis project Ga0154020, IMG submission 109709) | Active sludge microbial communities from wastewater, Klosterneuburg, Austria - Klosneuvirus_20160825_MG | ecosystem: Engineered > WWTP > Aerobic digester > Activated sludge | place... | reverse complement strand
TTTTAGTTCAATATTTGTACTAGTTTTCTTTATTGCATCGATATTTGTTTCGACAGTCTGGGCGGGCTTTGTTGGTTTGATTGGTGTCAGTAACGCAAAAGACGAAAGCGTACACGTGCAAGCTAGCTTTAGAGCTTCTCTGTCAAAATTTTGGACAATACTAGGCATAAATCTAATGATAGGTTTAGTATCTGTCGCACTATTGATGCCTTCAGCTATAATTGCCCTTGTTGGTGTCGGTTTGCTCAGCGCAGACTTAAACGTCATCGCTGTTTTAGCATTTGTATTTTCTGGCCTGCTCTTTATCGGGGGTATCGTATTAGCCGTACGCTACTCACTTGCACGTAACCTAAGCCTCTATGCAGTTTTTGACGAGAGCCTGTCTGCATTTCCTGCAATGAAACGCTCGGCAACACTCACAAAGAAACGATTAATCGAAACGTGGGGAATGAGTTTCCCCGGTACCATCATACCGATTGTTGGGCCTCTGCTTGCAACCTGCGGGCTTGGCGCACATTACCTACAGCTTAAAGTCTACAAGGACAGCTCGGCCGAGTTACCTAAAGTGCATATTCTTTCATGGCTACCCGTTATGTTGATAGTCGCTGGATTTCTACTCGTAGGTTTTGTGGGTGCAGTCATCGCTTTGATTGCAATATCAAATAACTAGTTTCTGGTTGAAATATAAAAAGCTCCCACTGAAGGGAGCTTTTTTATAGTAATTGGTTATATTACTTTTTTGCTACTTTTCGTTTTGGTGTAGCTTTTTTAGTAGCAGTCTTTTTCTTTGTAGGTGCTTTCTTTGCTGTTGCGCTTACCACTACTGGCGCTGGCTTTGACGCACTTGCAACTTCTGACTTGTCTCCGCTAAAGAACATCTTGTAGAGGTTCATACCTATGACTGCACCGACAACTGGGCCGAAGAAGTATGCTAGGTAAACCTGGACATCGGGGCGATAGCCTAGACCAATCGCAACTGCAGGGTTAATGACACCAGAAACAAGCTGGCGATCAAAGATCACAACTGCGACTGCAGTTGATGCTAGGAATAGTGACATACCGACGACTGCGCCTGCATGGCCACCCAAAAACTTGCGATAAATTACTGCTGCAAATCCAAGTGCAAATAGTAGTCCACCGACCATTTCTGCCCAAAAGATTTCCCAAGTAAATTCATTACCGACAGCTTCGATTGTTCGTTCTGGGCTTAGGTATTCAAAGAACTTCCAAGCCAAGACTGCACCGACTGCCTGCATTGCTACAAACATTAGCGCTTCGAGTAACTTTACTTTTTTGACACTAAATAACCCAATCGTAATTGCTGGATTAAAGTGCCCACCGCTAACTGGTCCAAGCACGCTATAAAGCGCCGCAAAAGCCGTAGCTGCTGATATTGTTGTAAACAGTGGATTACCGTAGTTTTTGCTAACTGCGATAACAACCGCCGTAAGCGCAAATGTCCCGAGAAGCTCGGCAAACAATCGCGCAAGTTTAGATGTAGACATCTAGAATTACCCTCCTCTTACTTGCTACGCAACTCCTCACCAGCAACGTAGAAATTACTAATGAAATAATCATAGCCTTTAATTGTACATATCGCAATACTAGTGAGCGGTTTCAATGCCAATTGTGCGGAGCAATCGATCTTTAAATGGTTCGGTTTTACTACCCGTGCAAGCACTTGGATCGTTGCGTTTGTTGTACTCGCCGGCGTCTCTAGTTATGTCTTCATAACGTAAATTAATTGTATCTGTGTCTGTCTTTCCATAGTCAACTAGTAGTACATCTTCCGAGCCGATGACTCTGCCAGCGATATTTGAAACGATTTGTCCGTTTAATAAATAAGTGAGCTTGTTTCCATCCTGCCCGTCAACAAACAATCCCGCATCAGTTAGTAGTGCCTCCCTAGAAACTCCAAAACTTAAATTTTGGAAAAACAATCCCCACGTTGAAGCATCGTCATGAACATGCACAACATGAGATACATTGTCGTGCATATGAACCATAGCCTTCGGATTTGCGTGCAATACGCTACACGACGAGACTTCTTCATAAAAACTCGGGTCATCAAACTTTTCGCGTTCGCCGTTTACATAAACTGCAAAGTTGGCGTGGTAGTGAGTAGAAATTTTTTCTACGAGTATAAACCGTAGGCTAAACACAAATAGAGCACCCAACAGAAATACGACACCGGAGTGAATCAAAGTTGACCGTTGCATAGACGTAACTTTTTCTTTGAGTGAAGAGATGAAATCCATATTGAATTAGTATACATGAGCGGGGCATTCACCCGTGGCTGTATGGTATATTTATTGATATGTCCTTAAACCTTTTGGCTCACGCAGGTGAAATACACGACACGACCGAACAGTCGCTAGCTCATAGGCTAGAACAGTGGTATGTTGCAGTTATAGTTTTCGCGGTGCTTCTATTTGTAGTCGGGAACCTAGTTTATTTACTAACAAAAAAGTCGCTAAACCGTACACTCACAATACTTTCTACGATGCTATTTGTGAGTGCATATCTTGTATACCAAAACCTCAAAGTGCTGAGCGTACTTTGTCTAGTGACGAGTTTCATTTTTGTTATCGTTTTAATCATGAATCCAAAGTCAAAGCCTACAAATAAGAACACACCGAAGAAATAAATATTTACTATTAAGAGTTTTGTGATTACTGTATATACATGAGCTTTGAAGATTTTCAGACAAAAGATTCAGTTGTACTTGTCTACACCGGTGAAGGCAAAGGCAAGACTTCTGCAGGAGTAGGTTTACTTGCTCGTGCACTTGGTAGGGGCTGGCGAGTTGCATTTGTGCAGTTTATAAAAACATGGGAAACAGGTGAATCCAAATTTATCAAAAAGCTTCTTGAAGCAAAGACTTTTGACGATCAATTAACGTATTTCATGGGCGGTAAAGGCTTCTACAACGCAGGCGACCTCAGTGCCAAAGACGTCAGTGAAGAAGACCACAAAAAAGCCGCAAATGATACGTATCAGTTTGCGCTGAAGTGTGCCAAGAGCGGGGAATTTGATTTAGTTATCTGCGACGAAATAAACAACTCTGCACACGAAGGCCTGCTCAATAAGTCCACACTTAAAAAGCTGATAAAATCTCGTTCACCAAAAACGAGCATTTGCCTAACAGGACGTAACTTCCCAGCCGAGCTTGTGCCCCTAACAGACATTGCCACCAACATGACCAAAATCCGCCACCACTTCGACGAAAAATTTCTAGCCAATAAAGGAATTGATTACTAAAACATAATGAGCGATTTAGATATTATTTAGTTATACGGTGAAAGGGCAGTAGGCGATTCTGTTAGCGCCGTTCTGTCAAATAAGTGCCCAAAACATATCCTCGGCTTGACAGGTGACATTAAATACGAAGATCCTCGTGACGACCCGGAAATGCTCCAAAGCGCATTCCCGGGATCACAGCTTATTCCTGATCAATCTGAACCCCCGGCCGATAAACCAGATCAAAGCTAACGCATGCGCCTAGAGGGACAATAACCCTAACAATTTCGGAATTTTCATTCTCGACCATTGATAGTGGGCATATGCCCAGTGCTTTCATCTCCGTGACAAATGCAGCCAGATCTGGTGAAAGCTCAAGTATTCGTCTCAAAGCTCGCTGTTTTTTGGCATCTAGCCCAAAATCAACCGCTAGATGATCTTCGCCTTCATCGCTAGACGGTTCAGTAGCGGATTTATGATGCAAATAACCCATCAATTCACCAGCAAGATCGCAGTTACTACAGTCACCAAAGGAAGGGGAGGATGGTTCTAGCTCATGGTTATTTGCCATAGTGTGGACCTCGTTTATAACATAATCATACACTACAAATTGCAAGAGTCAATTGGGCGTACTATTACTTACTGCATCAATTCCAAAACTAGTTGTCTTGGTTGATCTGCTGACAATGTCGATACATTGCTGACATCCTTACCCCTGACAGTTGAGCGGACAAGACAGGCAAAATCCTTTGGCGAATATGGTTCAAGTTTGTTCGGCTCAATCCAGGGCAGATCAGACGAAATGCTTTTGAACGTACTAAACAATGACTCATAAAATTTGGGTTGAGCGATCGCACCATCATCAGAATGTAGTTCTATGGACAGATTAAGTAACACCTCAAAGGCGTTAACTATACCGCCGGTTAAGGTAGACGCTCTAAGGAGTGCAATATTAGCAATAATTTCCATATTTTCGACTGCAGGGAATGCCTGCGTAAGCAAGACGCAGGACGAGTAAAGTGCCGTTACATCGTTAGATTTTGGATCTGCCACCTCTAGAAATGTGATCCTGGATTTGTCTAGTGCCTCAAACGCCTCTACATACAAGCCATTGTCGTACGAAAGAGCGGCTAGATGCGCTAAATCGTTTGCGGTTCGTTCATGCTCCGCAATTTCTCCATAAAAACTCTGCGCTAACTTCTTAACTTGAGACTCGACCTGCGCAGACTGATATTCACGGATACATATACACGCAGCAATACGGAGTGCACTGCTAGGGTCCCCCTGCATCGCAAGTAGCTCATCAATAACTCTAGACTGCTTAGGATCACCTGAAACAGGTGGGAGCTCGAATAATCGACCATCGGTACCGCTATGGCTTCGGCTACTATTCATAGGCATATTCAGAGTATTTTAATGAATACGACTAGCTAATAGCAACCATAAGCACTCCCTTTTACATATTATGTCGAGATATCAACATTATGATATAGTTCAAATATGTGTGATACAAGGTTTCGCGAGAGTTCATTCAGCGGAGAAAAAATTGATAAGTTTCTTCAACGTGCTTTAGGGCCCCACAAAGAATTTGAGGGTCCCGCTCTTAGCGTCCCTACGCTTGAAAGGCTAACAGGTCATATAGCCGACTACGGCTGGCTGACTGAAGAAGTAGCAGATATGCTACAAAGAGCCCAATCGGACAATCAAGGCAACAGACCTATAGACAGGTTCATTGCACCTGCACTACGTACGGTTGACGACTTTCGTGATTTTAGTTCGGTTGTTATACGCGTCGCGGGCATTGGAATGTCTGACGAATTGTTTAGTAGATACGATAACGCCTTGATTGATGAGGAAGCAGGACGCATAAAGATTGCTATAAACGATCATACGACAGTCGCTATAGACCCGAGAAGTCCAACACTATGGCCTGTAGACGACTATAATCTGGTAGCCCGCCGGCCGAAGACAGGCTCGGGCCACATCGATCAGATAGCCAGGAGGGCAACAGCATCAATTCGTCTGAGTGAATTTGTGACACGTCCGAGAGTAGACCAACGATTCATCCAATCTGCTCTCCGACATTTTAAACTGACGGGCAAGTAAAGTTTGCTCCACCCAACATAAGCATTACAATTAACCTTACTGTGGGTAAACGAATATTAATTTTAGTTTTTCTGATTCTACTATTTATCGGTGCATATTTTGGTCTTTCAAAATACCAACAGTCCCGTAAGGCACCGGCAGGGAAGTACTACGTGATCAGGGTAGTTGATGGCGACACTATAGAAGTAGACATGGACGGCACTACCGAAAAAGTTCGATTAATTGGAGTCGACACACCAGAAACGCACCACCCAGACAAAGGCGTAGAGTGCTTTGGCCAATTAGCGAGTGATTTCACCAAAAATGCCCTAGAGGGCAAAACAGTTCGGCTCGAAAGTGACGAAACAAATCAAAACCGGGACCGTTACCAACGTCTACTACGATATGTATATACCGAGCAAGGCGATCTGTGGAATGCACGTCTACTGCAAGACGGCTACGCGCATGCGCTAACTGCATTTCCATTTACCAAAATGGCTGATTTTAAGCTATACGAACAAAACGCTAAAGCCACCAGCAAAGGCCTATGGTCGGCGTGCAACTAGCGGTTCGATAACATCGACGAGTTTTTGCGTCTGATGGATTTCAGAGAATTTGCTGGCACGTTTCTTTGCAGTTTGGCCGTACTGTTGTCGAACAGTTTTACCACGTACTAATTTAAGTAGCGCTTTGGCATATGAACTCGCCGTGTTTTTTGCACGTAGCCCTGTTTTGCCGTCTATCAATACCTCGTTTACGCCATCGTCGCACCAAACAATAGGGAGTGACATCAGCGCCGCTTCATTGACAACTAGCGCCTGAGTGTCGGTGAGGGATGGGAAGCAAAATATGTCCGCCAAAGCGTACATATTCCAGCGATCCTTCATAGCAACTCGACCAGTAAATACCACATTTTTTTTAAGCCCCATGGATGACACTTTATCCTCTAAATCTTTTCGGTAACTAAAATCTCCAACTATCACAAGTTTTGTTTCGGGCTCGTATTCGAGTACAAAAGGCAGGGCATCTATGATCAGATCAATATTCTTTTCCTTGGCTACCCTACCTAGAGACAAAAGTACCGTATCGGTATCTTTGAGCCCGTACTTCTTTTTGAGTAAAGCAACTTTTTTGTTATCTACGATACCCAAGTCCACTCCGGTTGGGATTGTATGAACTGGCGATTTTGTACCCCAAGTACGAAGTGTTTTCGCGACCTTTGGCGACACAGAAATAACGCTATCACAGCGATTATGTAGATAGGTGAGCGTTTTTTGAATAGAAAACGCTTTCCATGACATTGTGTCGTCATTTTTTGTCGCCAGTTGGTGCGTTATTCGCAGTACATCACGAGCCCGTGATTTTAATGCAAAGGGCATAGTGGTATACAGCGCAAGTACCCCGGGCATCACGGCAGGGTAGCGCTCTACATACTCCGTCAGATCAGTCGAATACTGTGATATCAGGGGGATTCCGTCACTGAGTGCCGAATAAGCACCCATCAGACCGATCTGCGCGGGGGTAAATATGACAATCGCGTCCAATTTGAGAGCACGGATCCGCCGAAGTTGCTTGGGAGGAAAAAACACGCTCGTCAAAAACTCGTCAAAAAAAAGCCCCTTGAGTGCCGCAAACCGTATAACGTGCTTTTCGGGTAAACTCCAGTATTTGAGTGAGCCGGCCGGCGCCACAACATATACCTCGTGTCCAAGAAGTTCGAGATTTTTTTTCATAATGTCGACCACAACGGTAATACCGTTGGTAGAAGGGTGATAAGAGTCAGTAAATAATCCAATCCGCATGACCAGTATTGTAGCAGTGAATTCGATCATAAAATGCAAAACCGCACCGTTCCCGACCTCGAAAGGTCAGTACTAGATGCGGTGTTGCTACCTTCATGGTCCTCAGCGCCAGATCGGCTCCCAGTCTGCGGGATGGGAATTCCTTGCCATCCGCCGAAGCTCGTACTTGGTCTGACGACCGTCGAGGCCGAGAACGCAGTACGCCCACGCCCCCAAGAAGCCGAATGGCCTCAAGAGCGAGAAGTCCCAACCGGTCGAGAGCGTCGCAGCGATGGCAGTCGTGAAGAACACGTAGCCGAAGCCCATGTAGATCACGAAGTCGTGATACAACTTCGACGGTGAGTTCATCGCTCGATCGTGGTAGTTCGGTCGATCCATCTTCTCGCGTACGAGAAGCGCCACTACGACCGCACCAACAACGACGATGAGGTGCCACCACCATTCGCCCCACCAGCCAGGTTTGGTATTGGACTGGCCGAGTTGCCAGACGAACTGGCCGAACGAAGCGCCGAGGAACAAATCTCCCGGCATGAAACCCCGAAAGGCCCCATACCATGGATGAAAGTCCCTGCCCACGAGTCGAGACTCGAAGACATAGGCGACCGCGTAGAGCCCCACCGGGGTGAGGATCCACGCAAATGCAGTAGCGGCCCACGGGCCGCTGACGAGCCATTCCAAGAAGGAAGGCAATCCGATACGGTCCGTGTTGCTCACGATTACTCCAAGTTGTGAAAGAAGATAGCGAGCTTGGCGGGAAGTCCCCACACAAGTCAATCTGCATTATATCATACTTACGCTTTTATGTCAACTTCTGGTACCATAAGCAGTATGAGTAAACAACCTCCGGCTTCTGGAACGGATCTTCCGGTCGGTTTGACCAAGAAACATCCAAAAAAATCCGGTCCAGTTAAGAAACTGTATAAAAGGTACAGATCTTGGCATTCAGGGCTTAAGCGCCCGGTTAGATTTTCGTTCAATATTGCGCTATTTCTAGTAGTACTACTTTCCGTACACACCACAGTTGAAAGCCTTTGGGTACCTGTCAAAAACCCTTCATATGGAGTTAGTTTTTCGTACAAATACGCCGTCGAGCTAGGTAATGACTGGCAAGCCAACTACACCGCACTACTAGATGATCTACAGATTCGCAACTTCCGGCTGATGAGCTACTGGGATTTGCACGAACCAGAACGAGGACAGTTTGACTTTAGTATTCTTGACTGGCAAATGAACGAAGCGTCAAAACGTGGAGCAAAAGTTACACTGTCTATGGGCCTACGTCAGCCGAGATGGCCAGAATGCCACGAACCAAGATGGGCAGAAGCCATCCAGGAAGAGTCCACAGAGTGGCGCCAGGCGTTATATGCATATATCGAAGTGGTAACCTTGCGCTACAAAGATCACCCAGCGCTACAGTCCTACCAACTTGAGAACGAAGCAGTCAATAACTGGTTTGGCACCTGCAGTGGCGCAGCCCCCAGAGATAGATTATTCGAAGAATATGCACTTATAAAGAAACTCGATCCCAACACACCTCTTTGGATGAGCCTCAGCGACCAACACGGCTTCCCGGTCCGCGTACCAAACCCTGATGCCTATGGATTTTCTGTTTACCGTACAGTATGGAACGACAAAGGGCCGTTTAATTTCTATGTTACATACCCAACACCAATTTGGTATCACCGTATCCGTAAGTTGCTTGTCGAGCACGTACATAACCGCAAAGTGTTTGTCCATGAGCTCCAGATCGAACCATGGGCACCGACGGCAACAAAAGATGCTTCTGTAGAGGAGCAAGAAAAATCGATGAACGCCAAACAGATTCACAAGAACTTTGATTTTGCTCGTAAAATTGGCGCGCCCGAAATATACACATGGGGTGGGGAATGGTGGTACTGGCGCAAAGTACACTTCAACGATCCAGGCCCATGGGAGACAGTCCGTGGCGAATTACAGCAGTAGCGACATTCGCAAAACCCGTGCTTTTGGCATAAAGAACAGTATCGAACTTGGGGTAAGTTTTTCGATCAAAACCTGTCGAGACTATGGCATCGATTGGGAAGAGTGCCTACAAAGTCTTATTGATATAGGGATCAGACGTTTTAGGATAATGAGTTACTGGGATTCGCATGAAGCTGTCGAAAATATTGTAGATTTTGCTCTTTTGGACAAACAACTTGAAATAATTGCCAACTCAGGAGCAAGAGTGACGTTATGCGTCGGTATGCGTCAACCTCGCTGGCCAGAAACTCATGTACCGCAGTGGGCACTCGACCTACCCGAGGACGAGCGTATAGAAAAATATTACCTATACCACCAAACAGTCATCGACCGATACAAGGGAAACCCAGTAATCGAGAGTTGGCAACTCGAAAACGAATTTTGGAACAAAAGCTTTGGGCAAAACAATACTTTTTCACGTAGACGTCTAAAAAAAGAATTTAGTATGATCCGCAACTCTGATCCGAGTAGACCTATTATCATGAGCCTAGCAAATACCTTTGGCTACCCGCTATTTGGCCCAAAACCAGATCTGTATGGCACAACTATGTACCTAGTTCAGTACGAAAAAGGCAGGTACACCAAGACTAAGTTCAGGCCATGGTATTTCCGAGTTCGAAGGGCACTGGTCAAAGCAATTAGTTTTAGAAGCCTGATTATCCACGAGCTTCAAGCAGAACCATGGGGCCCAAAAGCCAACTGGGAAATGGAAGACTCTGAGCAAGCAAAATCAATGGGTCAAGAACAAATTAAAAAATGCATAGCCTTTGCCCGGAGATCCGGCATAAAATACACAGACCTCTGGGGAGCAGAGTGGTGGTATTGGCGCAAAACCAAGAGCCAAGATATGGCACTTTGGTCCACCCTAGCCAGCGAAGCCCTAGAATCCAAACACAACGCGTAGTGTGCATAGTTCTGTGTACGGAGTACTAACCAACCGCCCTTAGGCGGTTTTTCAAATAGCAAATTATGTATTTGCACAGTATTAGGGGGTTCGGGGGTATAAAAGAAAACCTTTCCGATCTGAATGTTCGTCAAATCGACAAGACTGTGATTGGCCGAGGACCTAGCGTAGCGATCCCGCAGGTGTCTGTCGTATTTGACAACAGGCAGATAGTGAAAGTTTTCTCCACCCCCTGTTTTGGACACTTTTTAAAAAGTGTCGTTTAAAAATTAATCAATAATGTAAGCAGATTGGAAACGATAGCCGAAAGAAGTACAATAGATACCATTATGGCCCAGAAAAAGAAGAAAAAACAAGAAGGATAAATCAGCAACCAAAAAGCTAGGTTTGCTTATGATATTGAAAACACCTACTCTGCAGGCATTTATTTAACGGGCCCAGAAACAAAATCCCTCCGCCAAGGCCACGGAATTCTCCGTGGAGCATACGTCCAGATCAAAGACGATGGGGCCTGGCTTATCAACATGCAGGTCAACCCTTTGCTCACCAATTTTGCCCACCTACCCGAAGAAGTACGCACTAGATCAAGACGACTACTACTAAAAGCGAGGGAGCTCGATGACCTACGAGAAGCAAAAACTGCCGGCAGACAAGTAGTGCCACTAAAACTACTGACCAAGACAAGATTCATAAAAGTAGAAATAGGCGTCGGCCGTGGCAAGAAAAACTATGACAAACGTCAGGCTTTGAAAAAGCGTGACGTAGATCGAGATATTAATCGAGAGCTAAAATCTCGCTAGAGATTCGTCATAGTTCGAACTATGATATTCGAGCGGTCTCGCGAGAATATATCATTTGCCAGAGCATGCCAATCAAAATAGTCCGTAGCATGCCCTGCGAAAATGAGTACAAACGTCAAGCTTTAATAAAGCGTGACGTAGATCGCGACATAAGTCGTGAGCTTAAAACTCGCTAATTTACTGATTTAATTCCGCTTTTGTATCAAACCTTCGTCCGGCGTATACTGTTCATCCTATGACATCACCGCTGTTAGAAGCATTTGCAGAAGCTCGTAAGCACGAATATAGAGTAAACAGGAAAGGCGATATGCCCGGTACAGTAATGCTTAACCAGTATGCTAGGAGCATTGGGGCGGTTGGCTTGGGTGTCGCACTTGAAGGCGAAGGCATGGGCTTAGCTAGGGTCCTGAGTGGTGGCTTTCTGATAAGTGATTCCATTTTTTATAACACAACGGCAGGTGATCTTCTTAGTTTCGAAGCGCTCTTGGAGGAAGGCCACCCAGAGACTCCATACATAGTTGGGGCGCTTACTTGTAGTTACGAAGATGAGACAATTATCTGGACTCCTGTAAATAAATGCAAAGCGTTTGCACTTTATAGTGAACTACCGGATGGCCACTTGGTTAGTTCAATAATCGACCACCTGTTTCAAGACGAACTTGATACGAAAGAACTTGTGAGGCTATGTGCGTTAACTGGGTCACTTCCCCACGAAGAACTAGTCTATCTACAAGCCATGCTAAAACAATGCGGACATCCGGCACAATTCTGGTCTGCCATATATCCTAAACGGATGCATATCCCAGGACATAGAAAATTATACACTGGGCTCCAGAGAGTAGAAGTATCCCCAGCCGATCATTTAGTGTTGCTACCTGCAAGAGGGCCATCCCTGGACGGTGTACGGCAAGTTACGACCAACCACCTAGCATTATGTCGAAGACAAAGTCACAAAAACGATAAAGATATCATCTATTTCATTGACCCGGATATGCCATTTGAAAGATCCATTAGTACTTGCTAGAATTTGCTGTAAACTCAAGATATGGATATGGGAACTCAGTTATTAACTGGCAAAATGTTTAGTATTGATACGGGCCTAGGCACAATCCAAGGAGAAATACGATCTGGATCACCTATGATCATTTTTAGTCATGGCTTTGGAGTCAAGCGAGACAGTAGAGGTTTGTTTACGGATATTGCCTCATCGCTCCCAGATAAGTTTGGTTATGCGCTGTTCGATTTCAACGTAGTAGATGGTGACAACGTATACCTGCGCTCCTATTCCGAGCAAGTTATCGCACTAAAATCCGTTATAGCTATGGCCCGTGAAATAAGTCTAAATATATATATTGTCGGCCACTCAATGGGGGCTATCACAGTAGCTCTTCTTGGCGACCCGCTCGTTAGCGGTGCAGTACTGCTTGCACCACCGGTGTCTAAGTCATCGGGCAGAACATATTTTACTCAGTATCCGGGCGCATATCGTGACGAACAAGACATATTAGTTATCCCCAGAAAAGATGGGACAATAACACATGTCAGTGACAAATTCTGGGACGAGGCCGAATCAATCGACCCAGTTTCGGCTTTACAAAACTACGGAAAGAAGTGCCAGCTAACTGTCGTGCGGGCTATAGACGAAGACGTACTAAGACACACCGAAAACTACACACTACTATCCAACAATCAGGGGATAGATCTATTGGAACTCCCCGGGAACCACAACTTTGACCCACCTCAAAGGCAAGGACTTATTTCTACAATCATTGATATACTATTCAAATGAAGCTTTACTCGTGGAATGTAAATGGGATTCGGGCAGTATGGAACAAGGGCTTATTTCAGCAGTTTATTGCCGAGCACGACCCGGACATTTTATGCTTACAAGAAACAAAAGCCCAGCCCGAGCAGTCACCAGTAGACATGCCACAGTACAACGAATACTGGCACAGCGCCGAGAAAAAAGGCTACTCCGGCACAGCAATTTTCAGCAAAACTCAACCACTCGAAATCCGTAACGGTTTTTCCGATACAGTAATGTCAAAGTTTAATTTCTCAGATAACTTTGGAGACCCGAGCAAAGAGGGCAGGGTACTCAGTGCAAGATTTCCCGACTTTTGGGTCGTCACCGTTTACACGCCTAATAGCAAAGACAAACTCGAACGACTCGAACTACGCCACAAAGTTTGGGACCCGGCATTTTTAATGCACGTGCAGGAGCTTGAAAAAGAAGCTCCAGTACTATTTTGCGGTGACTTCAACGTCGCTCACAAAGAAATCGACCTAGCCCGCCCAAAAGAAAATGTCGGCAAACACGGGTTTACCGTAGAAGAACGTGAAGGCTTCGACAAGATGATCTCTGCAGGGTTTGTGGACACACTACGAAGTTTTTTCCCTGATAAGGCCGAGATGTATACCTGGTGGACTGCATGGGGTGGTGCACGTGAACGGAACGTCGGATGGCGTATCGACTACTGGATGGCCAGCAAGTCTATTATGGACAAAGTCGTCGCTTCGGACATACACCCAGACTCAATGGGAAGCGACCACTGCCCGGTGTCAATAGTTGTCGAGCTATAGACCGACGCAGTCTTTATACTTACACCTTTATACTTTATACTTCCGCACATGGACTACTGGCACAAACAAACTATCGATAAGCCACTTTACCCAGATTTGTCGTGGGACAAACCAGAGCGAAAAGATTTAGCCGGTAAGCTACTGATTATCGGTGGCAACTTACACGGCTTTGCATCGCCCGCCAAGGCATTTGAGGTGGCTCAGGCTTCTGGTATTGGTTACACACGTATACTTCTTCCAGAGTCACTCAAACGTACACTCCACGCCTTTTGGACCGATGCTGTA